>JAABUY010002301.1_pt1 | contig 23035 bp, 35 predicted proteins | sample 5560271 | NCBI WGS metagenome assembly JAABUY01 (sample SAMN10711886, study PRJNA513374) | rock metagenome | isolation source: Antarctica rocks | place: Antarctica: Victoria Land, University Valley | reverse complement strand
GGTAGGGTGCAGCAGTGCATCGGAGGCCGGTCGCACTAGGTGCACCGCATGGCCAGCCGGGCGCTGCTGCCAAAGCCGCATGCACCATGGTATGGGAGTGTGCTGCGTGCGAGGCACGTGCACGGAGGCGCTGCAGGGCTTGACCCGGGCAGAAGCTCATTCGCGCTGCGCACGGCACCCGCTGTCGCAACAAGCAGGGGCGGCGGCGCCGGGCGCGCGCGCGCCGGCGGCAGAGGCCGCCAGCGCGGCCGCCAGCTGGGAGTCGACGCTGTCGCTGCGCGCCGGCTCAGCGCGCGCGGCCGCCGCCGTGCGCTCCGACTGGAATGCGGTCACGCGCACGCGCTGCGAGCACTCGGCGCCGCCCTGCGGCCGGACACAGGGTAAGGGTAGAGCAGAAATAGGCTTGTTTATAACCAGAGCAGCGACCGGCCCGGCCTGGAGGTTTCCTGACGGCGAGACAGCCGCGCGACTGGCAAGCTTGCTGCCGACGCGGCGACCGCGGGCAGCATAAAGCGGCAAGACGGAGCGGCCGCGCAGCCTGCGCGGGCTGCAGTGCCAGCAGGGCTGCAACGTGCCGGGGCGCGCACGGCGTCAAAAGCGGCCACGATGAGCCCCACGAAGCTCGCGTCCAGCTGCTGGTACGCCGCCTGCGTCGCCAGGTCCACGTGGCTGGGCAGCACGGTGATGTGCCTGCGCGCGCGGCCGGCACGGTACGTCTGCCAGTCTGCGCGAGCGTACGTGCGAGGCACCGAGGGCTCCCAGCCGGCGCTGGGGCCGACGCGGGGGACTGGGGCGCATCGACAAGAGCGCATCGACAAGACGCACATGCATATGTTGAAGTCTCTCTCTCTGGCCTCCATAGCCAAGGTGTTGGATTTGGTGAACGTGCCAGCCAAGCAGCAGGACGGGAAGCCGCAGGCCCCGTTTGAAGCCGGCGCAGCAGCAAGTTGCACAGCCAGTTGCTCAGCAGCAGGACGAGCAGCACAGGCAGGGCGCACGGGTGGCTGTGCACCCAGCCGACGACGCGCGTGCGCGCGCCGCCGCGCTCGCTGAGCGCGTCGGCCGCGGCCGCCGCCGCGGCCAGCTGCTCCGGGCTGGCCTCCACGCGGTCCTGCCGGGGCGCGCGGCCCGGTGAGGCAATGGGTGGAACAACCAGAGGGGCGAGGCGCTCGCTGGAGACAGGGCGCGCTGGCCTTGGAGGGGCCCTCAGACAGGCATAAGCCTGACAGGCAGGGGGTGAGGGCGGTGGCGACCTTGATCAGGTCCTCACAGGGGACAAACGCGCCCTCCCAGCAGAGAGGAAGCGGGGGCTGCACCTTGCGCCTGTCAGCCCTGATCTGCGGCACCATTGCGGATATGTACGCTGTGGAGCCTTGGCCAGGCTCGTCCTGTACGAAAAAGCACAGCTCTTTGTCCATCACCTCGAGCATGGCTGTGGCCTTGCTGCACGGTGGGCAGCACGTGCTGTGGCGAGTAAAACACAAGAAGTTGGACGCGGCAGCCTTTACCGTGACGTCGCCGAGGAGCAGCCCCATTGTCTCCTCCGCTTCGGTTGTGAGTGCTTGTGCCAAGCACAGCATGAACACATCTGCATGTAAGCAAAGAGCGGCGTCAGTACCGCTTCTTAAAGAGAGTGTAACTTAGCCCGTTCTGAAGCGCGCCTGCTGAGAGCACGACTCCTGTGAGCATTGTGCGCCATGTATGATGTGGAAAGCAACGCAGTGCCTGCTGGTTGCTCGGCGTATGCGGGCCTTCTGTATAGGCAGTCTGATTGACAAGACTCGCCAGACAGCAAACAACTCAGCTGAGTTTAGTGCGCTCATTGCTGGAGCCAAACCTGCCCTAGCACATGAAATGTCGTTGGCAGCTGTCTTATCTGCAGGAGCTGAGTCCAGCCTCACCACGCCTGGGTGTAGCGTCCCTCGCAGCTGGCAGCTTGCAGGCCCAGCATCGGCACACCATTGCCAAGCCAGAGGTAGGTGGCTGGGATGCCAGACTTCAAGCTGCCGGATGGGCTGGGCTGGCCCACTCAGGAGCCGCAGGACGCGGAGCGGCGGCGGCAGGAGGAGCTGGAGCGGCGGATCGAGGCCATCCGCGGCGCCCGGGGCAGGCTCAGCAAGCTGCTGGCGCCTTTGCTGGACCGCAAGGCAGAGTTCCGGGGCGCAGCTGTCGGCGTCGGCTGCGGCGTGGTGCGCGGTGTCTATCGCCACGCCTGTGTGCATCAGCGCATGCAGGGCGGCAGGCCTGAAGACCTCAGCGATAACAGGGCCTCGGGCTGGGCTTCACCGGCGCACTCGGCCTGGACGGGCTCATGCCACACAGCAGCTTGAAGCTCATGCTCGGAGTCGGGGCCGGCTGCGGGGTGCGCTTTACATGTGCCCACCAGCACGCTTTGCACGCTGTTACACGCCTGCATGTCTGCTGTCGCTGAGCCACCTGCTGTGCAGGTTGGGCTGGGGTATGGGTATGGCGTCGGGATGGGCCGCCAGTTCAAGGGGCCGCGGCTGGCGCCAGAGAGCAGAAGCGAGCTCAACAGGTATTGAGCCCGCGGCAGGGCGTTATATTGCCCGACAGTTTTGCAGCGCCGCTTTCAGGAACAACCTAGCTGCATCATGTACAATAATGAATGAAGCTGCACATGGTCGCTGCTAGGTCATGCTGGTCATACAACCCCCGCTGCTGACCTTCAAGGTACCAGTGTGCGCGCACACCACATGCAGCAGGCCTGCAGCCTACGCCCCTGCTATGCTGAGCAGCACCTACGAGACCTGCTTATTGGCACTCGTGGACAGCGCCAGTGCGTCAAAGCCAGTCGTGGTGCTCACGCTGTCGCTGCTGGTGCTGCCCCCCAACAGCCCGCCGGCAGCCCCCTTTGCGTCCCTGCCCGCCAGGCCGCCCGATAAGGCAGCGTCTGGGCCTGGTGAAGGCGCGGGGTCCGCCGCGCGCGCCGCTCCCGAGGCCCCGCGAGCTTTCACCGCCTCCGCCGGCAACCCCGCCTCGCACAGAGTTGCGGCGGCACCGCCGGCCGCCTGCGCGCGCGCACCGCTCTGTGCGGAGCCTCCGTGCGGTGGCTGGTGCACCGCTGCGACGTCGGCCCGCCCCGCTGCGCGCTCCCCAGGCTCGGCGGCGGAGGCGGCAATGTCCTGGCCCGCCGCATGCTTTGCCGCCTTGGCGGCGCGGGCGGCGCCGTCGGCCGCCGCCGCGGCGGGCGCCGGAGCAGCGCCGCCCGTGCCGGCTGCCAAGGGCGCCCCCTCCAGCGCCACCATGTGCTCCAAAAAGGCGGCGGCGATCCGGCTGCCGTCGCAGACGTCAAACCTGCAAGCACATCAGGCAGCTCCAGCTTAGCACACACGCTCACACACTTTGCTGCTGTCTACATACCTTCCTGACGTGCTGTCTATGCAGCACTGAGCAGGATTGCACGCCCTCATGGTGGGCGCAGCGTGCATGCGTGCCACGCAGCTGGTGATGTCCCCAGGGCTGCTGTCTCGGAGCCAGGCATGGCATGGCATGCACCACATCCAGCGCAGCCAGGCAGCGTGCGCAGCTCGCGTACGGGCGCGTCATGGCGCCCGTGCCATCATGGGCGGACGCGGGCGCGAGTGGAGAAAGATACTGCAGAACTGCCGGGCGTGGGCACGGAGTTGCGCACCAGGACAGGCGCGGGCGTGAGGGGGTGTAACAGGACAAGGCGCGGGCGTGAGGAGGCGCACCAGGACAGGCGCGTCATCAGCATGAACATGAGCAGCAGCGGCGGGTCCTGCGGCGCGGCGCGCCCGCACAGCGCGTCGTATGCGAGCGGCGCGCCGCGCACCTCGCCGGCCGTCAGCGCGCGCACCTGCGCAGGCGAGGCTGGGCAGCTCAGCCGAATCGCCTGCACCGCGAGGATACAGGCAAGCTGCACATGCGCTGCACATGCGCTGCACATGCGCTGCCACGCAGCGCGCCCTGTGCAGAGGCCGGGGCGCAATGTATTGAGTTGATGCACGCAGCGGGCGGCCCCGGATGGCAGGCACCCTGACTTGCCGAACGCGCTCAGCGTTATCGAACGCACACTGTGTCGTGGACGCGCTGTCCAAGTGCAGGCAGCTCACCAAGGCTACCAAGCCGGGTGCCCACCAGGAAGTCGCACGTGGCGATGCAATTGTTGGCAAAGGCGTGGTACGGCCGGCTGCCCACGAAGCTGACCGCCTGTGCGCAGGGCAGCATGCCCGCCGTGCCCTCACTCCATGGATGCTCTGACGATCCGTGGACGTACCATCCTTTGCTCTCCTGAGCTTACAGGCTGCATGCAGGATGTCGTTAATGCCAGAAGCGGACTGACAGGGGTTATGCAGAGGGCGTCATAACTGTGCTGTGGCGCAGCCTGCAGCGTAACAGCCGCCAAGACCGCGCCAGCAGGAGGGCAACAGCTTGGAGGGCTGGTTTGGCGGCGCGCCTGCTGCACAAGCTGGTGGTCCAGCGGCAGGCGCGTGCGCGAGCGCACGCGCAGCAGCGGCAGCTCCCCGGGGCCCAGCGCGGGCGGCTCTGCGGGGTCATGCAGGACCGGCCCGGCTGGCACGGCCTCTGCCAGGTTGGCTGTCACGTCGGCGCCGCCAGCCGGCCCGAAGTCGAGCGCCACCAGCTGCGCAAAGCAGGCAGGCAGGCCAGTGTCGGTGTCACGGAGCCGCTCAACAAGGTCCTGCTAAGCCACAAGGCAGCAAGCCTGCAGAGTTGCAGACGCGCCAGTGCTGCTGACACAGGCACACCGGGGCGAGCTGAGGGCACACCATGTAAGGGCTCCTGCCGCATGACCGCTTGGGCAGCGGGCTGGGGACAGTGTTTTCAGCCTTCACAGCTGTGCTGGCTGGACCTGCACACCTTGTCGCCCTCCTTGACGTACACGACCACGTGGTAGAACACGGTGCCGGCCAGCTCCAGCATGGCGGCCTGGCTGCCGGCCGCCGCGCGGATGCGCCGCTTCCACACGTAGATGCCCGGCTCGGCGAGGCTGCGCGCGCTGTGAAACGCCTGCGCATCCAGCGAGCGCCGCAGCCGCTGCAGGTACTGCGCCCTGCGGCGGCACACCACCAGCCAACGCGTTTCTAGAAGCGTCATCTTGATTACTGGAGTCGAGCAGGAGCTCAGATCATGCAGGCGCGGACTGCTCACATCTGCTCCGCAGGCAGCGGCCGGTCGAGCGGCGCGGCAAAGTCTGCCGCAAGCGAGGCGGCGAGGGCGCTGTCAGAGGAGCTCCGGCCGCGCTTCAGGTTGAGAGCGGCCTGCATGGTTGCACGACAAGTCCCAGATCAGCGCTGTGTGTTTGGCTGATGCTCAGCTACCAGCGCCTCCCGGCAGTGTTCTGTAACTTATACTGAAAAAGCATTTAGAGCCAGTTGCTCCCTTGAACCCTAGGGCAGGCCCCGCTTAGCGCCGAGCGCATGCGCAGCTCAGCCGCATGTGATGCATTGGTGCGTAATTCATTCAGGGAGAGCATATAGCTCGAGGGGAGCTTGAAGGTTAACTCCATGTATGGCTTGGTGTTGCCCTGAATCTTTGCACTGTGTTCCCGGCACCTTGTGTAAGACACTGCCGCCAGAGCAGGAGAGCTGCGGAGGCAGCCGTGGAGCGATGTGGGGCGCCATGCACACCCGCGCCCTGCCCGGCAGCAGTCCGTCCGGCCGCGAGCCTGTCTGGGAGGGCCCCGCGCGCGGGGAGGCGCAGCCCGGCAGGAGGCGCAGCACCTCCCGGGCGCGCAGGCGGCCGACATCGGCTAGTGCAACAGTCGCGGAGGCTAGCGTGCCCAGCACACCGCTCATGCAGGTGCTCTTGTTCACCATTGCAGTGCGCAGCCAGTGGAATGCAGGTGCTCTTGTTCATCATTGCACTCCGCAACCAGTGGAGTGCAGGTGCTCTTGTTCATCGTTGCACTCTGCAACCAGTGGAAGGGGGCCAGCGCTGTGCTGCTTGTGGCGCAAGAGCGCTGTCGTGAGGCGTACGAGCGCGCGGGCCGCCGTAGCCTGCTCACCGCTGTCACAGCCTTGCACGCGCCCGGCGCGCAGGAGCGCATGGCGTTCCTGAAATCCGACCTGGTGCACCTCTTTGACGACAAGGGCATAGACAAGTCGCAGTACGACGACGTCGTGCAGTTCAGGTGGGTGCCTGTGCTGCATCAGCGCACCGTGCTGATTGAGCGCACCATGGCTGCGCTGCTGCGACCTACCCATATGCAGTCTGTAGTAATTTAAGAAACGCACTGAGGCGCAGCGAGCAGGGATCCTATCACCGCGTACAACTCTGCGCGCGGGTACATGTTCAACATCGCCATGCTCAAGCGCGTGTTCTCGCCCAAGTTCTACCTGCACGACATCCGCCAGACGGTGCTGCACCATTCCACCCTGTTTTCTGGGCAACCCCGCACCGCCGAGTTGGTCGGCCTCTCTCTGAAATATGCGTTTAATTGATAAGGAGCAGCTTGTTGGGCTGCGTCCCGTATAGAGCCAGCGGCGCGCCGCCGACGCGCTGCCTGCGCGCGGCGCAGGGCGAGCATGAGGCCACCACGCGCTGGACCATGGCGAGTGTGCCCTCCCCGCCGCTGCTCGCGTGCAAGTGCCGCCCTCGCCTCGCCCGGCGCGCGCCTGACGCGTGACACACTAACCCTAACCCCAGGTGATGGACTTCACGCTGCTGCCGCAGCGCAGCGCGCTGCGCAAGTTCTGGTCGCCAAAGCTGGTATTCACGGGCGTGTCCATCATGGGCATCAACCCCAGCAACGGTGCGGGCCCTACCCTGTATGCCCTACCCTTACCCTGCCGACCCGCGCCGCCCCGTGCCGGCGTTGTCCAGTGCGTCCTGCGCGCGCCATGCCTTTCATGCTTGAACAGGGCTCAGAGCGCATGCATGCGACTGGGTGATGTTTGGGTTCGATCTTCCGTGCGGTGTCGTCGTCGGGGATGGTCAGCGCCTTTTCCTCGTACGACAGCCCCTCGCGCGTCTTTCGGACCCGCCGGTTGTCGGGGTTGTTGTGCCAGGCGTCCGCCCAGCACCCGGCCAGCATGCGCCCGCGCAGGTCTGAGCCCGGCTCGGACACGCTCGTGTGCTTGCATGTGGGGTCCGGCCGGCGGGACAGACAGTCCGCCGTGTTGAGCTTGCCAGCGCCGTGACGGCGGGCGGTCTGTCCCGCCGGCCGGACCTCATGCGTGGGCACACGAGCGTGGCCAAGCTGGGCTCGGACCTGCGCGGGCGCATGCTGGCCGGCTACTGAGCAGAATCCTGGTTCGATGACGCCGACAACCAGCGCGGCCTGGGAACGCGCGAGGGACTCTGGTACAAGGACAAAGCGCTGCTCATCCCCGGCAACGGCGTCGTGCGGAGGACCATCCTTGACCGTCCTGGACCTCCAGCATGGGTCATGGACCGTGCGTGCTGGGCAGGGCAGGCAGCGCTGCTGCCTGCTCGCCGATGCGGCCGCGCCACCGCGCAGGTAAATTCAATCGGCATATCGATTACTGGGATTCGATAGAAAACCAAGAGTACTTCAGCCTGGAGGCGTTCGCGCACGTGCTGGCGCAGCTGAGCAGCCTGGCGCATGCGCCGCCGGCGCTGGAGCAGCCGCCCTACATGGTCCTGCGCAAGCGCAAAGACTACGAAGTGCGCAGGCGCGCGGCCGGCGCCGCGTGACCCGTGGGGGCGGCAGGTGCTGTGCGCCGTGCGCACAGGGGTACCAGGGTATGCAGACTCTGCCTGAGGCAGCACCGCATGTCGCGGGTGCAGCTGTCCAGGCCGAGAAGCTGTGGTGTTTGGGCCGGCCTGTGCACCCGCAATCTTGCAAACGGGGCGCTCCTGCCCTCCCCCTCGGTCCGGCCGCGCCCCCGACTCCCGCGGGCAGGCGCGCGCTGCTTCAGGGCAGGGGCCGGGCCGCCGCGCGCCGGCTGGCGCCATCTGCGGGCACGGCCATGCAGCCGCGGAGTCGGATGCTGCCGCCCGACCTCCTCCCGCGCGCGTCCGTATGGGCGGGCGCGAGCGACGCGAGTCGGGGTGGGGTGGCCACGGGCAGCCGCTGGCGGCGCCTGCTGACCGCTCCCACCCTGTGCCTGAGGGCTTCCTGGGGCTGCAGGTATGAGCCGTGCCTGGTGGCGGAGGCGGACATGGGCGGCCGCGACCCTGCGGGCGACGGCGGGCCGGCATTCCGCGCGCTCGCCGGGTACCTGTCCGGCGGCAACGCGGCCGGCGCGCGCATGGCCATGACCGCGCCCGTCATCAGCGACACGCGCGGCGCGATGCAGTTCTACATGGGCGGCGGCCGCCAGGCGCGGCGGCCGCACGCCCGGGCCGCTGTCCAGGCCATCTGTGAGGTGCTGTGATGTGATGTGATGTGATGTGATGTGATGTGATGTGATGTGATGTGCCACGCACATCTGTGTCTTTGCAACGCTCACGCCACCACCAACCTCCTCCCCCTCTCTCACCACTTCCCAGTGCCCAGCTGCGCGCTCCCTGGAAGCGCGCGCCGACTGCGGGCGCGCCCCGCGCAGCCCGCCACCGCGCCCGCGCCGGCCAACGACGCGGTGCGGCTGCGCGAGTGGCCGGGCGGCACGTTCGCGGCCGCCGCGTTCTCCGGCCGCGCGGACGCGCCGCGCGCGCGCGCCGAGGTCGCGCGCCTGCGCGCCGCGCTCGAGCGCGACGGCCTGGCGGCGGCCGGCGGCGACTGGGCGCTGCTGCGCTACAACGACCCGGGCACCTGGGCGCCGCTGCGGCTGAACGAGGTGCTGCTACCGGTCGAGGGCTTTGATCTGTGGGCCTGGCCGGCTGGGTAGGCGCGTCTGCAAGGGACGCGGCGCGGCCCTGCGCGTACACATGGTGGCCCAGCGCGCCTGCGCGCTGGTGCAGCATGTGTTAGAGAGGTGGGTGAAGGTGGTAGCATGTATTAGAGATGTGGTTGAGAGGTGGGGGGATAAATGGCGGTGTGCCTGGACGAATCGCGCTGCATCTCTGTGGGGTGAGCCTTGTCTGCGGAACCGGTGCTGTACACTGCTCTGCGGGTCAGCCACACACCATGTGACGATACACGGATGCTGTAATGGCCTGTTGGCAAGTAGAGTTCATGTCGTTTCAGACACTTGCAGTGTTGACCAGACTGTTGTTGCAGGACGTCTTGCAGGTGCACCATCTATCAACTGTGACCTGACACGCTGTCGCGTGGAGCAGGAATTTCTTGATGTCTGCATGGCCTGGTCGAGCTATGGCTCTGAAAAGGTAGCACTGTTGGCCGCACTGCTCACAAGGAACGAAGAGCTTGACCGCAGATGTTTTGGCCAAAGCACCCTCTGTATCAATTTGTTTGCTTGTGCTCTTCATATTAGAAAGTCACGTGGAGGCTGAAAGTGTCATACCCTACCGATGCAACCCGGCGCAGCATGACAGAGTGTGCCCGTATCACCATCCCTCCTTACACGGGGTGTTTCCTTATACCTGGCATATCCACTGACCTAAGCAACACAGACATAGAGCGCTGCAGGCAACGCCCCACCCACAGCTTGCAGGACGGGCGGGCGCCCCCCGCCAAACGCAAATACCAGTTCCTGGGGCCACGCGGCCGCTCAACGCATGCAATGCACACTGCATCAGGGGGCCAGCACGGGGAAGGGCAAAAAAAATGCAAGCGGGGATGCCCGCGCGGGCGCATAGGGCCTCCGCAAATGCAGGGATCAATCTATATGTGCGCAGCATCCCGGCCCCAGGCCGCCACCCAGCCTCATGAACACAGGCGCGGGGCAGCGCAAGTGCAAAGTGAAGGCGTGCGTGGAGGCCCAGGGGGCCCCAACTGTTCAAGTCCCATAGCAGCAGCACCCTAGGTAACATCCAAAACCGGCCTGTCCTGGCGGCCGCGCCGCTGGCAGGCGCTTTGCCCGCAGCAGCACGAGCGTGACAGCAGCTGACTAGCACTTTGTGGCATCAGTGATGCGGCAGGCCAGCCCGCGCGGCCGCAAGTCTGCCTCCCGACAGGCAGTCCGGCGCTGTCAAAAACCTGACGCAGGAGCTCTTCATCTGGGTGAGCGCCCGCACTCTTCGCGGAGGGCCCAGCCCCAGGCGTCCAATGCGACGCCGGGGCGCATGCAAAACCTACACACCAAAGCCTACACGCAAATGCACACTGGTCCTAACGCACCAAGTCCTAAACCAAAGCAGCCATGCTCCTCCTAAGAAACGCCTGAGAACGCCAAGTATCCAAAAACGATGTCATGCGCGGCCGGTCCTGGCCCGGCGCGCCGGTGCCTGTCCTATACGGGCGCTGCGCTCCTGCAAGCGCAGCGCCCTGGCTGCCTTGTTCATGATGTTATACGCCTGCTCCCAGCAGGACGCCAGCACACCTGCACCGCCCGGCGCGCATGGGCCCACCCGCATGCGCGCAGCAGCAGGCCCCGCTACAGCCGTGGCTGCGCAGCGCCCTGATGGGGCCCTGGGCACCCACAGCATCGCTACAAAAGTGATTTATTTCACAACTTGGCGGCGACGTCCCGCGCCTTTGCGCGCGATGCGCGAAAGTCTAGCACACCCACATAGCTATCCTAACACCCCTGACGCGCGTTGCCAAAAACCCTGCCAGCACAGGGCATGCATGGACCACAGCCCCCGGTCAGGCAGCCATGCCCCTGCTCACCTGCGGTCCAGCCCCGCACGCCGCCCACACACGCGCTCATCTAACTTGCTCATGACTCCAAAACCTGCCCCGCACCGCGCCCCCGTGCATGCGGCAGGAGAGGCGGTGCGTGGGTGCACACAGGTCGTTCTTTCTGCGCTGCCACAGAGGCCTGGTGCCACCCCGGGAGGCGGGGGGAATACGGGATGGAAGCGAGCAGCGGTCGGGCCCACGCATGCAAAGGCACGCGCAGGAACCAAAACCCCGCCCTGCTGCGGACCCCGCTCCCCGAAGGACCAGGAGGCCCCGGCCTCAGCGCGCTCGCCGCCGTCTGAACCCTCTGTTAAATAATCCTACACGGCGCGCGGTGCGCCAGATCAGGCTCATGGAGCGGGGGCGCGGAGGGCGGCGCGCGCTCGCGCGCGCGCCCTGCTTTCACCCGCCCCGCACCCGAAAAAAGAACCGGCGCTAGCGCCCCTTTTGCGGTCCTCTGCGACTCTGGCCGCTTTCGTTGGTCCTGCCGCCTGCGGGGCGCGCACGTGCGCGGGGCGGCCTATTCTACCTGCAGCTGCAGCATGCGCAGCCCTGTGCGCGCCCAGGCTGCTCAAAGACCTTCAAGGCCGCGGCTCCGCGCAGCGCCTGCCGGGTCAGCACTCCACGTAGTCGAGCCCCTGGCCGCTCGGAGAAGCGTGCACGCCCGCGCCCGCCCAGACGCCGGTGGGCTCGCGCACCGACGTGCGCGCGAGCTCGGCCAGGCACTCCCAGATGCCCACCTGCGCAGGCCGCGCGCGCGCCCAAGCCTGAGCTCTCAAACATTCGCGGGCACAGCCTGAAGCGCCGCTGCCTCCCGTAATTGGGACACACGCCTGGTTCTTGAACGAAGCTGACCAGCCTCCTGCCAGAAGCAGGAGAAGAGGTCTGACGAGGCAACCCTGGGTCACACACAGCTGCCTGGAGCCAAGTACATGCGCGAGCGTGGGCCCCTAACAAACAAAGAGTGACGCAGATCGCAGCAGTTCTCTCAAGCATCCCTGCATGCTCCAGCGCATACACCCTGTATGCCGCACTGCATCAGATTGACTCCGACATGACACGCGGCGGACGCGCCTTCACGCTCTCGTCGCAGCAGCTGTCGGTCTGCCCGGCCGGCCGCGCCTCGGGCGCGTGCCCGTACGGGTATCGGAACGACTCTGCCGGCGGCATGGCCTCCAGCGCGAACGCGGTCGCGGAGAAGGGCGACACCGCCGCGGCCGCGCCCGGCGACGAGCGCCCGGAGCCGCCGTCGCCGCCGGAGCCGTCGGCCTCGTCGGACGCCTCCGCCACCGCGTCCAGCGGCTCGGATGGCGCGGTGGACAGCGCCATGCCTGCGCTCCCTGGCGGCGGTCCCAGGTCAGCTCCCGACATGAGCCACAGCGCTAAGTTTGCAGGCCAGATCGAATCAAAAGGAATACCAATGGCCCAGCTAGCAGTAAGGAACACTTGCCTAAACGACGCATAAGGCGGATCAGTGCATGATCATGCGTGACCAGCAATGCCTGCAGCCCACCACCACGTCACAAGCAAGCCCTGCTAGATTATATGCGCGCGCGTCCGCCAGCGCTGCTCAGACGGCCGGCCGCCCGCAGCCAGCACGGGTGCAGCGCGGGCCCGGACGGGGGCGCACTGCTGCGGCCCAGCGCGGGCGGAACCGGCGCGACCGCGAGCTCGCCCGCGCGCGCGTGCACGGCCAGGTCGCCCGCGCTGCCGCCGCCGCCGCACGCAGCCTCAAGCGCATCGTCCGACGCGCTGGTGGGCAGGCCTGCGCGCGGGCGCGCGTTGACCGAGTGCCCATGCAGGATCAACTCCTTTCCACCTTCTCCAGGGTCTGCCGGGCTGTGCTCAACAGCGTACCCGTACGCGGAGCCCAGCGCCCAACAGCGGCTATGTTCAACAGCAAGCCCGCGGTATGAGCCCTGCACCCGAGAGTGCTGCCACCGCAGAGGCCACAGGCACGCTCGGAGTTTGCTACGGCGGACGCCGCAGCTCGCAGCCCGGCGCGGCGGAAGGCTGCCCCGCGCAAGCAGCAGCCCAGAACAGGGTAGGGTTGGGGCGGCGCACCGATGGACATGTTGACCCAGGACGGGCAGCGCGCGCGCTTGGCGGGCGCGACCAGGCGGCCGCGCGAGCCGCGCACGCGTACGCCGGCCGCGCGCCGCTCGGCGACCTGCCGGCTGGCGGCCACCATGCACGCGTCCAGCGTGGTCTCGATGCCGCAGTTGGCCTGGATCGCCGACAGCTTGGCCCACGTGGACTGCTCGCCCTGCGCGCGCACGCGGCCCACTCGGCTTGCGCCCCCCGTCGCGCTGCGGCTTTCGCCGCGCGCCTTGCCAGGCGGCGCGCGCGCCCCGCCCAGCGTTCAGCGCTTCCCACCCGCTGGCTGAAAAGCTGCAGCTCTGCTCCACCATGCAGCGCTAAGCCCGCGCCCACACAGCAACACGGTCAGGAAACTATCAGGAACTGCCGCCGCAAGTAGACGTGGCGCTTGCGGGCCGCCCCGGACAGTGGAGATGCCCCGGCCATAACACACAGCGCCCAGCAGGCTACCCTACCCTACCCCAGCGGGCCGCGCGCCTGGCGGCACGCCGTGCGCAGGTCCTCCGCGGTCGGGTTGGTGATCGACTTCTTGATCTGCATGTACGTGGACGGCAGCACCATCGTCACATCGCCCTCCCACGGCTGGCTGAACACCTTGAGGATGCGCAGCGACGGCACCAGCGCCATCAGCTGCTGGCACCTGCATTGCGCGCGCATACGGCGGCGTCAGACCCCGGCGCCGCCCGCCCTTGCCCTGTCCCCGGTATTGCCGGGAGGGTTATGCACGTGCGAGCGCTGCAGGCTCGCCGCCATCAGCCCCGCCCGCCACGGCCAGCGCGCAGGCCACAAACGCGTGCTAGCGTACGCGAAGACCACACGACAATGTGAATCACACGACAGCATGATGACACTCTGCCGTAGCGACGCGTTCAGAACTGACGAACGTGCATGAGCCCTGAACACATGGGCCCTGGGCGCAGACACACCGGGTTTGGAATGGCTGATCATGCCCCGTTGCTGCACAGTCTGTTGCTGCAGAGCCTCGGGAGGCGTTGCTGCACAGCCTGTTGCTGCAGAGTCTAGGGGGGGCGCGCCGGTGCTTCCACTCGGTCTCCAGCAGGTTGCCCAGCTTGCGGTTGACGCGCTTCTTCAGGTTGAGCGCGGGCACGATGTGCGGGTTGGTCTGGCTGACCAGAAAGTAGTTGACGTTGAACATCTCGGACAGGCAGCGCATGGGCAGGTCCTCCTCCAGGCTGCCGTCGCGCCAGCGCCGCTGGCTCTCCCGCATCGCCTCCGCCGAGAACCTGCGCGCGCGGCGGCCGCCGCGTCAGCGCCGCTGGCTCTCCCGCATCGCCTCCGCCGAAAATCTGGCGCGACGCAGCAGCATTGTTCGGACGCTTGACGCGCGCCGCCGCCTGGGCGGCGAGGCGCGCGGGGCTGCCGACCCGCCGAATGCTGCGCGCCGGCGCGCGCCGAGGAGGCCGCTGCCCGCCGCGCTCGACGCCGCTGCTTGCCATCCTGATTCGCCTTGGGTGCGCAAGGGGGGGCGCCTCACGGCACCACCCCCAATGCATCCCGCTGTGCCATGCACGCGGAGGGCGCGCATCAGGGCATCCGAGTTGAGCCTCGGTGGATACACCGTCAGCCTCAGCACACTGTGCTCCAAAAGCCTTTCCCCTTACTCCACACTCGCGTGCACAGACGTAACAAATACGCAAGCCTGCCGTGGCATCAACCGCCAGGTTCCCCCTGGCAGGCACGCCGCCCGGCGCGGGTGCGGGCGCGCACTTCACGCGGTTCCCGCGGTGGTCGCGCGCGTACAGCTCCTGCGGCTCAAACAGCAGCGGGAACGCGGAGCTGCAGGATACCGCGCTCCAGACGTACACGTGCGGCGCGGTCAGGTAGTTGAGCACGCGCGGCGGCTCGTTCGTGTCCGCCGGGCACACCGCCACGTTCAGCACGCGGCCTGCCGCGAGCGCGCGCGCCCGCCTGAGCGCGCCGCCTGCAGGAGGCTGCGCTCCGCTGCGTCTCTCGCGCACGACGCGGCATTTCTATAGTGTGCAACCAGTAACAGTCCTCGCATGTGTGCCAGGGACACGGTGCAATAATCAAGCAGTCTCTCATTCATAGGCCAGCGGGGAGACGCGCCAGAGTGCTGGAAGGCCTGCAGGAACGTAGAGTGGCCGAGCAGGATCTGCAGACGCTGCGCAAGCATCCTCCCATCCTGCGCAACACATAACAAAGTTTGGCTGCTGGAGCACAACGCCGCCCCAAACATACACAGCCCACAATAGAGCTGCTGGCCAGCCGCGGCGCGCTGCTGCACTGTGACTTTTGAAGAACAGTTACGCCTTGGGCCGCGCAGCTGCCTCTCGCGCTGCGCTCCGGCCCGGGGCGGCGCGCCTGCAGCGTGCCGTGCGACCAGAAGTGCGACAGGAACTGCGACGCGGTGCTGTTGGAGAAGAACGACAGGTCGATGTCGGTGTTGCTGGAGAACAGCTCGCGCAGCTCCTCGTCGTTCCGCGTCGCGACAGTCGAGGCGACTGCCGCGCGCGCCGGCACCGTCAGGCTGCTGCACACAGAGGACTGCTGCTGCCTATGCCCCAAACAAAAAGCACAAGGCGATGTGAGTCAAGAGCGAGGGCGGCACCTATGGAGCCCACGCTGCTGCCCGCCAGCACGCGCGGCAGCAGGTTCTGCTCGAACAGCGCCTTCACCACGCCCTGCCGCCGCGTTGACCGGCTCAGCGCACGGCGGACTGCGCAGGAACGCCGGCTGCACCCTGCAAGGGAGTGTGAGGTGCACTCTGCAATAAACGCGCGGCCCGTCACCACTCGCTGCGCAGCGCACCGCCCGGGCCGGGCGCGCGCACCACATGGAAGGCGCCCAGCGCGCCGCCGCCGCTGAGCACAAGCGCGGTGCGGCCGAACGCGTGCCGCGTCTCGCGCAGGAAGTTTATCTTCTCGTCCAGCGCCAGGTCCGGGCCCTCGTAGCGCGTGAGCACGTCCAGGTGCTGCTTGACCTCGTCGATGAACTCGCGGATCGGCTCCGGCACCACCGGAAAGTGCTCGTGCAGCTCACTGCGCCGCGGCGCGCAAACACTCCTCGGCCAGACGCGCGAGCCGCCGCGCGCGGAGCCGCTCCGCAAGCCCCGCGCGCGCCGCGGTGACTACTTGCGCGGGAACGCGTGACACCGCTGGTACACACAGCCGCGCGCCCCAGCGCCGCAGCCGCTTACCTGACAAAGCCAGCCACAGGCGGTGCCAAGCAGCCTGCTTCCCTGCCTGCGCCCGCCCGGCGAGGGCAGGCGCTGACAGGCGTGTGCTCACAGTGGCTTCCCGCCCAGGCCGCGCCCCCGGGGCGCCTCCTGGCCGCACCTGTTGCACATGTTGCCCAGGTTGCGCAGCAGGTCGGCCCGCACGGCGAACATCATCTCCGCCACGTCCCCCCTCTGCCTGACCTCCCGCAGGTGCCGGAGCCGCTGGGCGAGCAGCCTGCGGTCGTATAGCCGCGTCTCCCGCCGCCACTTGGCCAGCTGCTCCTGCCGGCTGAGCCCCTCGAGCTGGTCCAGCTCCGCGGCCGCAGCGGACCAGGCGGCATAATTGCCGGCCTGTTCCAGTCGCCGCTGAGCTGCCGCCTTGGCCCGCGCCGTGTCGTCGAACGCCTCCAGCAGCTTGCCGACGCCCACCCGCGCGCCCCACAGCGCCGCGGCGCCACCTGCGCGAGCAGTTTCCCAGCCTCACTCAAATTTGGCGTTTCCACGTGATAATGGCGGAAAAGCCTGCATTGCTGGGCCTGGCAGCGCGTCGCACCCAGCAGCAGGTGCCAGCGGCGCGCGGTGAACGCGTCGCCGCTGAGCGCGCGCAGCGCGCGGCTGCGCGGCGGCGCGGCGAGCCATCCCACCGTCCAGAGCAGCAGGCGCCAGAAGTCGCTGGCTATCGTGGCGACCGAGCGGCCCAGCAGCACCTGGTACGCCAGGAAGCGCCGCACAGGGTCCACCACGACCAGCGCGCGCCAGACGGTCAGGTCCAGCAGCAGCCTGGTCAGCGAGGAGCTGGGGGCCAGACGCGCGCATGCCTTCGGGCTCACGCTGACCGCCAGTGGCTTACTCATAGGAAAGCCGGTGCCACCTCTGCCACATCAGCATAGAGCTCAAGTTGTCGCTAGCCAAAAAGTGCAGGGTGTGAGGGTTCTACCAGAAGCTGAGCGCGGCTGGAGCCTTGCTCGTAATAACGAACTCTGCTAGCGATGTGGTTGACACAGTGATGAAGGCCGCAGCGCATGTCATCAGCAGATGCCGCGATCTGCCCCGACTGCCTGTGTGGTGCACGACTGCCTGTGTGGTGCAAACTTAACAACCACACGGCTCAACTGCTTACACACGGCAGCGCCGACACGGCGCCTGCCCGCCTACATCGGCCACCTAAGGGGAGCCGCTGTGCACGGCAGGAAATCTGACAAAACTAAAGGCGCAAAACCACACCGGCAGACTTATTAGCTGTCAGTCAATACACCCGCCGCTCCCGCACGCCTGCCGGCCCTGCGCAACAACCGGCCCACGCTTCGGCAGCAGGGGGCAGCGCGGGGTGCAGGCGCAGGCCCCGCGCCCCCTGCGTGCCATAGCTCGCGGCTGCGCTAGCAGAACGCCTGCACACACCTCGCGGCCTGCGCAACCCCTGCCGGCAGCGCGTGAATACAGCGGCCCTCGCATACACACCCCTCGCCCCCCAACACTGCGACACACCCTGCCAACAACAACTACACGGCGCCGCGCGCGCCGGGGCCACTCATGGGGCTGCCGCCCCGCGCAGGGCCCCAGCCCTACACGGTGCCCACGCCGCCATTGCTGGCTGCCCTGAGCGGCTGCGTGGCCTCGCCGTTGGCGCCCTCCTGGCTCTCCAGCGGCATGTACTGCGCGCGCCACACGTCATGCGTCAGCGCGCTTGCTTGCCTAGTCATGCAGCGACGCCGGTGCCTGGTCTGAGTCGGCGGCATGGCTTTCCCCCTTGCATCCACATCCATGACATGCTCACACGTGCTACCTCTCTTGCGTCCGTACAACCAAAGAGCAGCTTAACAGTAGAGCCTGTCCCGGACATCAGAGTACAACACAGGCTGCAAACACCACGGGAGGTGAGTGCGGCTCCACTGCACTCCATGTCTGCTAATGTCTAAACATGCACTCAGTAGCAGTGTTGTTTCCCACATGTTTAGCGCCAGCTCGTCTGCTGACGCTGCTGACGCTTGCTGGCGCTGCCACCCTCTGCCAACGCCGCCGCGGCCAACAGGGCGATGCCGCGCGAGGCGCGCGCAGCCACGCACCTGGGCCATGATGGCGCGGATCTCCTGGTGCATCGCGCTGCGCAGGCGCAGCCGGTACACCACGAAGCCCGCCAGGCCCAGCGAGCCGATGCACGCCAGCACGATCACCACGACCAGCCACGTCGGCGCGCCTGCTCGGGCGCGGCGAGTCAGCCTCCTTGCCACCGCCTCGGCCGTGCTGCAGCCGGACGGCCAGCGCAAGTGGCCAGCGCGAGGACAGGCACGCTGTTTGTGACTACAGACGCTGACCAACATGTTTGCATGGAACCTGCATGCACACAATTGTGCGACCAGACACAGGGTAAGTATGCTGTCGGCGGGCCTGCACGGCGGGCACCCAGACACAGGGTAGGCACGCTGTCAGCGGGCCTGCACGGCAGGCCCTGCCCGCACCGCTCGACCCCGCGGCGCCGCTGCAGATGCCGGTCGGCTCGTCGCACTGGCTCAGGTCGCACTTGGGCGTGCACGTGGTGCCGTCGCCGGTGAAGCAGGGCGGGCAGGTGCAGACGTGCAGCGGCACATCCGTCAGGTTCTTCTTGCCCTCCTTCGCCTCGGTCTGCACACGCCCCCCGGCCTCTTCACACGCGCTCCAGCAAACGGCAGCTTTTCACATACACTCAGCTGCCCACTGCTCGCGCCCTACCAACATGCATCACACGCAACGGGCAGCAGCAGTCGCGGCTGCAGCAAACGTACATGCTGCATGCACACAGACTTAATGCGGCCTTATGTGTTTGAGCTACCACGGTTACTGCTTGCAGCCCGGCGCAGCGCGCGCGCCTTGTACACGTCGATGTTGTCCTTGCAGGCGTGGAAGGTGCGCGACTCGCCGTTGACTGTAAAGTCTCCGTGCCAGCAGCCGCCGTGGTCCTCCGCGCACTCGTCCTTCAGATCCGGGATGCACCTGGCCGCACGTGCCGCCATGTTGAATTGGGTTGCTGGTGGGCAGCATATGGTAGGGTATGGAGGGGCTAGGGTGCCAGAGGCACTCATCCTTCAGGTCGGACGTGCACCTAGCCGCACACGCCGTCGGACACGAGTCGCACACGCCCTTGTGGTCGAGCAAACTGCGGGTGAGCAGCACACTTGCACGGCAGCGCTGCCAGCGAGGGACGCACTTGTAGCTGCCCGGGATGTCCTGGCAGGCGCAGCGCTCGCAGGTGCAGTCGTGGCCCAGGTCCGCCGCGTCCAGCGTCTTGCACTCGTTGACGTTGAGGCAGCGCAGCTTGCCGTCCTTGCCGGTCTGCGAGACGTACCCCGACCCGCACACGCACTCGTACCCGTTGAACGTGTTGATGCACATGGTCTTGCCGTGCCTGCGCCCCAGCGCTGGCCGTCAGGCAACCAGGTGTGGTGTAGCGACGCTCTTTGCACGCAGATGCCTTTCCGCCTCAAAGCGCGCTGCGCCCTCAACAGCCTCCTTGCCTCCTCGGCAGACAGCACCCGTCAGCGCCTGTCCATTCACGCAGCTTATCACACTGTTGTGAGAGAACAACACGACCCCATGGCAACCCCATGGCTGTCCCCCTCCGTCGGCCCCTGGCCGCCTCCAACATGCAGCCGCGCGGGGCACGCACTTCTTTGCCGCGCAGACGCTCTCGCCAACCGAGCCCGGCCGGCACTCGTCATCCTTGACCTTAAGGCAGGCCGGCGGCTCCTTGCCCTTGACGAACGCGGCGCACAGCGCGCGCATGACCTCCGTCACGCTCAGCTTGCCGCGGTACTGCCCGTTGTTGATGCGGATCGTTGGCAGGATGTACACCTGCGCGGCGGCGGCCGGCTCAAGACTCTCAACGATCAAGCACTAATGCTGCGCACTGCCATTCCTGTTCAAATTTGCTCAAAATGACAATGCGCAGTATCGGCGCACTGTCATTTCTGAGCGCAGCAGCCCCGAGAGTCTCAAGACACCGAAGCTCTGCCGAGGAAGTAAAATGTTGCCACAGCATGCCCACGTGCCGTGGGCACATCAGATGCTGAGGCCATCATGCCTACCAGCTGCCACCTGCCTCAAACGCTCCCATGAGGACAAAGCACCGCAGTCCAGGTGTCACAGAGAGGCACAGAGCGCGCGCGCGCGCCTCGCCCGTGCCGCCGCCGCCGCGCTGCCGCTTCATCTCCACCTCCATCAGCGCGTTGTCGGAGTTCAGGTTGACGTCGCCGACGCAGTCGCGCAGCGCGCTCAGGCTGGACCACTCATTGCCGTGCAGCTCGTTGAACACCTGCCCAGAGCAGGTAGCCCTGTCTGAATGCCTCCTCACGAGGCCGCTCACCGCCACGCCTTCCCTCACACCGCATCACTGTACAGGACGCGACTGCAAGCACCGCGTCACGAGAAAACTGTGCTGGTGTCCCAGCATATTCATGCGCGCCGCGTCCTGCGCATGGCGCACTCCCGAGAGACGCACTGCACACACCGCAGCGCTGCGCGCGTGCGCAGCATGGCCCGCGGCCTGCCGCACCTTCTCGGCGCACTCCTCGTTGTAGTTCTTCTCGCTCATCTTGCACTCGTCGGCAAAGCGCGTGACGTAGTCCCACCACTGCCACGGCTGCCCGCTCTCATTGGCCAGCTTGAACACGCACAGCTGCCGCAGGTTCTCCTGCGCGGCCGCGCACATACTGCTTCGGGCCGACCGGACGCGTGCACGCGCGCGCCGTCCAACAGCTAGCACGCGCGGGCTGCCGACTTGGCCCAGCGCAGTTTGGCCACTCCGCCTGCACGCGCGCGCGCGCTCGCCCCGGCCACGTCGTCCGCTCTGCACGCTCCCTCCCTAGCGTGTGCCTCTCGATAGCGCTGCCAACGTGTGCGGCGGAGCTCACACCCGCGCCGACGCGCTCGGCACGCCGTCCTCTGCACGGCCCGCTGCACAGCGTGCAAACACGCTGGCTGTGCATGGTGTCCACCGCGGCAGACGGCGTTACACACAATCCTGCTTGCCCGGAAGGCCCCCCAACGTTTCTGGACAGACGGCATCAGCGGCAGACCCCAAACCCTGCCAGGCAGCCCGCCACCTCGCAGACCCAGCGCTTTCCGCCGCAACCTTCGGTGAGCTCGCCCGCGCGCCAGGCGCTCCGGGCTGCGCGCCTGGACGATGTCAGCGCCCGAGTAGCCGGCGGTGAGGTCGCCATCGGGGTCGGGCGTGCAGTAGCGGCCCTGGTGGATGCACTGGCTCTTGCACTCGTCGCTGTCGCGGTACGCCTCCGGGCAGACCCACACAATGTAGTGCGGCGTGAACTCGGTCCAGTTGCCCTCCAGCTCCCGCGCCACGTGCTTGTACTCCTGCGCAGGGATGCGCCGACGCATAGGCGCCGCAAAAAATCCCAGCTCCGAATTTGACTCCCATTGAGCTGCGCAGAGGCGACTGGACACGACCTGAACACTGCGCAGCCACCGCTGCTGCCTGACGGTCAACTTTCACGCGACAACAGGCCTGACATAATTCACACAGGCCGTTCGCACTCTGCAAGCAATGAGCGGCCGCTGACCAGCCTCACAGCCTCCGACATTAGCCTCAGCGCCTTTCTATCCATACTTTTGGAGTTGCTCCGCTCTCTTCACCAGCTCCACCTAAGCAGCCCAGCAGCCTGGTGCCGCCCCGCACCTTGATGAACTCCTGCTGCACGTTGCACACTGCGCCGCACATGTCGTTGCTGTTCGTCCAGAACTCCCAGTTGACCTGCGCCCGGCCAGCCCCCCAGACATTAACACATAAACGCGCAGGCGGGAGGTGCAGAACATCCTGCGCAGGCACGAGCGCTCCGCCGCGCACCTTGTCCGCGCGCGGGAGGACGTCGTTCCAGTCCATAACGACATAGACGTCCTCCATCCCCGGCTTCAGCAGGTCCTTCAGCACCTTGCCCTCGGTCTTCTTAATAAAGACGGCGGGGATGGTGATGTTCCGCAGGTACCTGCACAGGCGCTGCCTCAGCGGCGGCGGCCGCAGCAGAGGCGCAGCTGGGGCTGCTCTGGCAAGGGCGCGACGCTCCCGCAGCCGCAATCGCAAAAAATAAAATAAAGCGCCAGGCGCGCGCTGCGCAACGCTCGCGCAGCGCGGGGCTGCGCACTTGTAAGAAACCTCGTCCTGGTCGTCGGGCGCCTCCATGGTGGTCAGCTTGTCCTCGTAATTCACGACAATAACCTGCGCGCCGCGCGCCGCGTGGCGCCTGCCTCAGGCCACGCGCGCCGCCACGCGGACCGCCGGCGCATGCCGGCGCGAGCGCGGCAGGGCCAGCGCACCCCCTGCGCGCCGGCTTCCTGCGCGTTCCACACCTTCTCCGCAAACTTGCACGCCTGCATGTCGTCGCGGTCTGCAAGGGGCAGCGCCCGCCGTCAGCGCGCTGCCAGGCACACAGCGCAGAGAGGCAGCCACAAGCCACGGCACGTACGTGGCCCCCGGTCGACAAGCATGATGTAATTCGTCCGCTGCCCAGGCTCCGTCTGGTGGTTGAGCTTGAACGGCGGCGAGGCTTCCTACGGCAGGCCGGACAGCCGGTCAGAGCCGGGCAGCTGGCCTGCGCCCGCAGGCGGAGCGCGAAACGTAGCACATGAGGCCTCACCGAGAAGCTTTGGCAGGCAAAGTTGCAGCCGGGCACGCAGGTGTTCTCGTGCCCGTGCTCCTTGTCCGGGTACACCAGCTTGCCGCTGTCCCCGGGCAAGAAGCCGCTCAGATCGTGCTGGGAATACAGCCCAACTTTTACTAAGAAAGCACCACTCTCAGAGCTGGGCCCGCACATCAGCTCCCCGCCATACTTTGGCGAGCCAAAGTTGGCCATGCTGACGTCGAAGCCATCCCGGTGCGCCGTCGCGGCGGAGCGCGGGAACTTGATCTTTATCGCGCCCTTCTCAATCACAAACAGCGCCTGCGCGCTGCTCGCCAGCACCAGCACGGCCAGCGCCAGCAGCGCCGGCTGCCGCCAGCGCGGTGTGCACGCCATCAGAGCCCGCGGCGGGCGGCCAAGCTGAATAGGCCTGCGGGGAGTTCTGCACCAAACCCAGCTGCGACGCCACCAGCTCTCCCTTCT
>JAABUY010002300.1_pt1 | contig 23038 bp, 17 predicted proteins | sample 5560271 | NCBI WGS metagenome assembly JAABUY01 (sample SAMN10711886, study PRJNA513374) | rock metagenome | isolation source: Antarctica rocks | place: Antarctica: Victoria Land, University Valley | reverse complement strand
AGGCCCGCGTCTCCTTCTCGCAGACCGACCTCGAACGCGCCCAATCCCTGACCCGCAGCGGCAACATCACCGAACAGACGGCCGACCTCCGCCGCCAGACCGCCCAGACCGCGCAAGCCGACCTCGAGAGCGCCCAGGCCAACGTCAAACAGGCGGCGCTGAACCTCGACTTCACCGAGGTCCGCGCGCCCGTATCGGGCAAGATCAGCCAGCGGCTCGTCACCGAGGGCAACATCGTCGTGGCGGACCAGACCAAGCTCACCACCATCGTGTCGCTCGACCCGATCTACTTCTCGTTCACGGTCGACGAGCGGTCGTTCCTCGACTACGAACGGAACCTCGGTATCGGCATGGGCCGCAAACCCGGGCAGACCAACCTCGCCGTGCTGGTGGCCCTGACGGGCGAGGACAAGCCGACCCACAAGGGCGTCCTCGACTTCATCGACAACAGCGTCGACGATGCGACCGGCACGGTCCTGCTGCGCGCCACGATCGACAACCACGACACCACGATCAAGCCCGGTCTGTTCGGCGTGATCAGCATGCCGGCCTCGGAGACCTATAAGGCGGTGCTGATCCCCGACGAAGCGGTCGCCACCAACCAGGACAAGCGCATCGTCTACGTGGTGGCCGACGACGGAACGGCCTCGGCCCGCGAGGTGCGGACCGGCGGCAAGATCGACGGCTACCGCATCGTCCGCAAGGGACTCGATGGGTCCGAGACCATTGTGATTTCGGGCCTGACCCGGGTGCGACCCGGCGCCAAGGTGACGTCCGAGCGCAAGGACCTGCCCCCGTCCCGCTCCTAGCGGGCCGGCCCACGTCGACCGCTCCTGCACCGGGCCGCCACGGTCCCGCTCCGCCGTCACGGGACCACCCCATGCGCTTCGCCCATTTCTTCGTCGACCGGCCGATCTTCGCTTCCGTGACGTCGATCGTGCTGCTGATCGTCGGCACCGTGGCCTATCTCACGCTGCCGGTAGCGCAATATCCGGAGATCGTGCCTCCCACCGTGGTGGTGCGAGCCTCCTATCCGGGCGCCAATGCCGAGACGGTGGCGGCCACCATCGCGACGCCGATCGAGCAGGAGATCAACGGCGTCGACAACATGCTCTACATGTCGTCGCTGTCGACCAACGACGGCAACATGCAGCTGACCGTCACGTTCAAGCTCGGCACCGACCTCGATATCGCCAACGTGCTGGTGCAGAACCGGCTCTCGGTGGCGCAGCCACGGCTGCCGCCCGACGTGCGCAACCTCGGCGTCACGGTGCGCAAGGCGTCGCCCGACCTGATGATGGTCGTGCACATGCTGTCGCCCAACAACACCTACGACCAGAACTACCTGTCGAATTACATCTACCTGAACATCCGTGACGAGTTGCTGCGACTCGAGGGCGTCGGCGACATCACGATCTTCGGCGGCAACGAATATGCGCTCAGGATCTGGCTCGACCCCGACAAGATGGCGGCCTACGGCCTGTCAACAACCGACATCGTCAATTCGCTGCAGGAGCAGAACGTCCAGGTAGCGTCGGGCGCGCTGGGGGCGCCCCCAGCCCCCGCGTCGAACGCGTTCCAGCTCGTCGTGCAGACCCAGGGGCGCTTCAAGGACATCAACGAGTTCAAGCACGTCATCGTCAAGGCTGCGGCCGGACGGCTCGTGCGCATCGAGAACGTCGCCCGCGTGGAACTCGGCCAGAGAGACTATGTCACCCAGTCGTTCCTCAACGCCCAGCCGGCGGTCGGCATCGGCGTGTTCCAGCGCCCCGGCACAAACGCGCTCGCCGCAGCCGATCAGGTCAAGGCTCTGATGGAGCGGGTCAAGAAGGACTTCCCGGCCGACGTCGACTACAGGATCGCCTACAACCCGACCGACTTCATCGCCGCGTCGGTCCACGAGGTCTACAAGACGCTGTTCGAGGCGGTGGCACTCGTCGTCATCGTGGTGCTGGTGTTCCTCCAGAGCTGGCGCACCGCCCTCATCCCGGTCATCGCGATCCCCGTGTCGCTGATCGGTACCTTCGCGGTCATGAAACTGCTCGGCTTCTCGCTGAACAACCTGACGCTGTTCGGCCTCGTTCTGGCCATCGGCATCGTGGTGGACGACGCCATCGTGGTGGTCGAGAACGTCGAGCGCAACATGGCCGAGGGCCTGTCGCCGGGCGACGCCGCCCACAAGACCATGGACGAGGTCGGGGGCGCCGTGATCGCCATCGCGCTGGTACTGTCGGCGGTGTTCATCCCCACGGCCTTCATCCCCGGCATCTCGGGCCAGTTCTACCGGCAGTTCGCGCTGACCATCGCGGCCTCGACCATCATCTCGATGTTCAACTCGCTCACCCTGTCGCCGGCGCTGTGCAAGCTGTTGCTGAAGGCCCACGCCGATCGGCGGCCGCCGCGCTTCTTCCTGGCGCGCTTCGGACGCTGGGGGGCCGACACGTTCAACCGCGGCTTCGACGCCATGGCGCGAGGCTATGCCCGGGCGGTGGGCGGGCTGACGGGCCGGCTGATCGGCATCGGCGCCATGCTGGCCGTCTATGCAGGCGTGATCGCCGGCGTGCTGCATCTCGCCAACACCACGCCGACCGGCTTCATCCCGTTGCAGGACCAGGGATACCTGATCACCGTGATACAGCTCCCCTCGGGCGCCGCGCTGGAACGCACCACGGCGGTGGTGCGCGAGGCCGCGCGGCGGGCCGAGATGGTCGAGGGTGTGGCCAATGCCGTCATCATCTCGGGGTTCGATGGCGCGACCTTCACCAACACCACCAACGGCGCCGTGATGTTCTTGACCCTGAAGCCCTTCGACGAGCGGGTGAAGTCCGGCCGCAACGCCAGTGCCATCCTGGTCGACGTGCTGAAGGCCACGAGTCCGATCCAGGAAGCCCGTATCATCGCGATCCCGCCCCCGCCCGTGCGGGGCCTCGGCAACGGCGGTGGCTTCAAGATGCAGGTGCAGAGCCGCCAGAGCTCGGATCTCGGCTTCCTGCTCGAAGCCTCGGGCAACATGATCGCGGCTGCCAACAAGGACCCCGCCCTGACGCGCGTGTTCACCACCTTCGGCAACGACACGCCGCAGCTCTTCCTCGACGTCGACCGCACCAAGGCCCGCATGCTCGACGTGCCTTTGACCAATCTGCTCTCGACCCTGCAGGTGAACCTCGGCGGCGCCTACATCAACGACTTCAACACGTTTGGCCGCATCTACCAGGTCCGAGCCCAGGCCGACGCCCCGTTCCGGCTGGAGAACCAGGATATCGAGCGCCTGAAGGTGCGCTCCGCGGGCGGCGCGCTGGTGCCGATGGGGTCGCTGGCGGAGATCCGCACGGTGTCCGGACCGCAGATCGTCCAGCGCTACAACCTGTTCTATTCGGTGCCGGTGCAGGGCGACGTCCGGCCCGGGGTCTCGACCGGGCAATCCCTCGACGCCATGGAGCGCCTCGCCAAGGACACTCTGCCGCCCGGCCTGAGCACCGAATGGACCGACATCGCCTATCAGGAGCGGGCCGCCGGCAACACCGCCATCTATGTGTTCGCGCTCGGCATCGTGCTGGTATTCCTGGTGCTGGCCGCGCAATACGAATCCTGGGCATTGCCGCTCGCCATCCTGCTGGTGGTGCCGACCGGGGTCTTGGCGGCGCTCGGCGGCGTGCAGCTGCGCGGCCAGGACAACAACATCCTGACCCAGATCGGGCTGATCGTGCTGATCGGCCTCGCCGCCAAGAACGCCATCCTGATCGTGGAATTCGCCCATCAGCTCGAAGGCCGAGATGGCCGCGGACCCGTGGCGGCGGCCGTCGAGGCCTGCCGGCTGCGGCTGCGGCCGATCCTGATGACGGCTTTCGCGTTCATCCTCGGGGTGGTGCCGCTGGCGCTGGCGACAGGCCCGGGCGCCGAGATGCGCCAGGCGCTCGGCACGGCCGTGCTGTTCGGCATGCTGGGCGCCACCGTCTTCGGCCTGTTCCTCACGCCGGTGTTCTACGTGGCTATCCGCAAGCTGCAGCTTCTGGTCACGCATGGGAGACGCCCGGCGAGGCCGGAAACGGCGGCGTAGCTCCCGTGGAGCCGCGCGCCGCCCGCGCGGGACCTCAGAACAAGCCCTGGATCACGCCGTCCCGGTCCACCCCGATGGTCTCGGCGGCCGGGCGGCGCGGCAGGCCCGGCATGGTGACGATGTCGCCGCAGAGCGCCACCACGAAGCCGGCCCCGGCCGACAGCCGCGCGTCGCGCACCGGCAGCGTGAAGCCCTGGGGTGCTCCGACCAGGGCCGGATCGGCCGAGAAGCTGTAGGGCGTCTTGGCCATGCAGACCGGCAGAGCGCCGAAACCCTCGGCCTCGAAGCGGGCGAGTTTCTTGGCCGCGACCGGCGCCAGGGCCACGCCGTCGGCCCGATAGATCTCGCAGGCGATCGTCTCGATCTTGCCCGCCAGCGGCAGGGCGTCGGAGTAGAGTGGCGCGAAGCGGGCCTCGCCCGAGCGGGCCAGCGCCGCCACGGCCTCGGCGAGGCCGAGTGCCCCAACCCCACCCTCGGCCCAGTGGCGGCAGAGATGCACGCTCACTCCGAGCGCCGCGCAGCAATCGGTCAACACGCCGAGTTCCGCCTCGGTGTCGGCCGTGAAGTGGTTGATGGCCACCACGACCGGCACACCGAACTTGCCGACGTTCTCGACATGCCGCACCAGGTTGGCCGAGCCTCGCCGCACGGCATCGAGGTCGGGCCGTCCGAGGTCGGCCTTTGCGGCGCCGCCGTGCATCTTCAAGGCCCGCACCGTGGCCACCACGACGGCGGCGTCCGGCGACAGCCCTGCCGAGCGGCACTTGATGTCGAAGAACTTCTCCGCCCCGAGATCGGCCCCGAAGCCGGCTTCGGTGACGACGTAATCGGCGAGACGCAGGGCCGCGTCGGTTGCGACGACCGAATTGCAGCCGTGCGCGATATTGGCGAAGGGCCCGCCATGGACCAGCGCCGGTGACCCTTCGATGGTCTGCACCAGGTTGGGTTGGAAGGCGTCGCGCAGCAGCGCCGTCATGGCGGAGGTCGCCTTCAGAGCGGCGGCCTCGATATTGACGCGGGCGAAGCTCTGCCCGACCACCATGCGGGCGAGCCGGACTTCGAGGTCCGCGAGGGAGGCGGCGAGGCAGAAGGCCGCCATGGTCTCGGACGCCACGGTGAGGTCAAAGCCGTCCTGGCGCACGGCGCCATTGTTGCCGAGGCCCACCACGACATCGCGCAAGGCGCGGTCGTTCATGTCGAGCGCCCGGCGCCAGGTGACGCGGGCCGGGTCGATGCCGAGCGGGTTTCCCCAGTAGACATGGTTGTCGATCATGGCCGACAGCAGGTTGTTGGCCGCCGTGAGGGCGTGGAAGTCGCCGGTCAGGTGCAGGTTGACCTCATCCTGCGGCACCACCTGGGCCTGGCCTCCACCATTGGCTCCGCCCTTCAGCCCGAAACAGGGCCCGAGCGAGGGCTCGCGAAGGCAGATCACCGTCCGGCGGCCCGACAGGTTGAGGGCGTCGCCGAGCCCGATCGTGGTGGTGGTCTTGCCTTCGCCGGCCGGCGTCGGGCTGATCGCTGTAACGAGAATGAGCTTGCCGCGCCGTTCGGGCAGGGCCGCGATGGCCGCGAGGCTCACCTTGGCCTTGTAGGGCCCGTAACGGTAGAGGGCATCCGGCCCGAGCCCGGCGCGGGCTCCGATGGCCTCGATGGGCTGCAGCACCGCCGCGCGGGCGATCTCGGAATCGGTGGCCACGGCTCAGGTCCCGGCCATCGTCGATCGGTCCTGCCCGGCCCGCTTCTCCTGCCGCATGCTCCCGCGCCCCGCATCCCATTTCAGTTGGGCGAGACCTAGCCGATGACGGGTGTCGGCGCTACAGCCCGCAGCACCGGGTAGTGGGTCAGTCTGAATGCGACCGGGTTGAAGGCGCCCCGAAGGCTCCGTATCCGCTTGGTTCGACGGCGACAATGGAGTGGAAATCGACCCTCACCGGTGTAGCTTGCAGCATCATCGAAGGTCGGACGCAATGGTCCTCTCAATCAACCTCCCGCTCATCCTCTCAGCAGCCTTCGTCGCAAGCGCTAGCCCTGGTCCCGCGACGTTGGCTATCGCGGACACCTCAATGCAGTCCGGCCGAAGGGCAGGCCTCGCGCTTGCTCTCGGCGTCTCGACGGGATCGCTCACATGGTCGATCGCTGCCGCTATCGGGCTCGCTGCGATCATGGCTTCGAGCGCTTGGGCACTTGAGGTGCTGCGCTACGTCGGTGCCGCCTACCTCATGCTGCTGGCACTCAAGTCGGCTCGCAGCGCGATCATGGGACCCGCGGCTGTCCCCCACGTCAAGGCCGAGCCCTCACCGGTACGGGCTTACGCCAAAGGGCTCGCGCTGCATGTGACCAATCCGAAGCCCATCCTCTTCTTCGGCTCGCTCTACACGCTCGGCGTCTCGCCGCGGACCTCGCTGCCGGAACTGGTCATCGTGATCGCCTTGGTTGGTTTACAGAGCACGACGATTTTCACGGGCTACGCGTGGCTGTTCTCTAATGGGCGAGTAGCGCGCCGGTACATGCGCTTGCGTCGATGGTTTGAGGGGGCCTTCGCCGTGATCTTTGCAGGGGCAAGCCTGAAGGTGCTCACATCCCGCCTACCGACATAACGGCACGACCGAAATCCAAGACGGTCGAAAGCGGCTGCAAGCTCGTCGTCCTCCGATAAGACAGCAGGTCCGTTGGTTGGCTGAATGACGCGCCTCACGCCATGGACGCACCGTTTTCACACTGACGCGCTGCCCAGCACCGGACGAGATCGAGGAGACCGACCTGGAGATTGCCGTACCCTGACGTGTGGGAAGGGTCGCCTTCCCACCCCGTCGCGCGGGAGGTTGCGGCAGCGGCCCCGGTCCCGGGACGGCAGATTTGGTTGGCGCTGCGCCGCCGTCCCCTCTAAGCTGCATGGCAGACCATCGTCCGCAGCATTGGTTTTCCAGGAGCGTTCCATTTCGACGACCCCTGCCCCGACCACACCGCCGGACATCCTCAGGATCGAGGATCTAAGGGTCGGTTTCGCCATGCAGGGCGGTGCCGCCGAGGTCGTCTCGGGCGTGACGTTCCGGGTTCCGGCCGGCAAGACCGTGGCCCTGGTGGGCGAGTCCGGATCGGGCAAGACGGTCATTTCCCAGACCGTGATGGGCCTCCTGCCCCGGAATGGCCTGGTGCTGGGCGGACGGATCCTGTTCACCGATCCGCGGAGCCCCGGGGCGCCGGTCGACCTCGCGAGGCTGCGGCGGGACGGGCCCGAGATTCGGGCGTTGCGCGGCAGCCGCATGGGGATGATCTTCCAGGAACCGATGTCGTCGCTGTCACCGGTCCACACCATCGGCAGCCAGATCCGCGAAGCGCTGATCCTGCATCGCCAGGTCACGACCGAGGAGCAGCGCGACGAGGTCCGCCACATGCTTGGCCTCGTCGGGTTCAAGGATCCCAAGCGCGCCTACAAGATGTATCCGTTCGAGTTGTCGGGCGGGCTCCGCCAGCGCGCCATGCTGGCCATGGCGCTGATCTGCCGGCCGGCGCTGCTCATCGCCGACGAACCCACCACGGCGCTGGACGTCACCATCCAGGCCCAGGTGCTCAACCTGATGCGCGATCTCCAGAGCGAGCTCGGCATGGCGATCCTGCTGATCACCCATGACCTCGGCGTGGTAGCCAATATGGCCGACGAGGTGGTGGTCGTGTATCACGGCGAGATCACCGAGGCCGGTACGGCTTCGGACATCTTCCGGCGTCCGCAGCACCCCTACCTGAAGGGGCTCCTGAAGGCGCTGCCGCATTTCGACATGAAGCGCGACGAACGCCTCGTCGCCTTGCGCGACAGCGGCGCCGATCTCCACGCGCTGGCGCCGTTGCGCAAGGCGGGCTCGGTCGCCCAGACGGCGCCGCTGCTCAGCATCCGCAACCTTCGCAAGTCCTTCACGATCAGGGGCGGGGGTCTGATCGGGGCGCGTCGCGACAGCGTGGTGGCGGTCGACGACGTCAGCTTCGACATTCGCCGCGGCGAATGTCTCGGCCTCGTTGGCGAGAGCGGATGCGGCAAGACCAGCCTCAGCAAACTGATCATGCGGGCCATGAAGCCGGACCGCGGTTCCATCGTCTTCAACGATGGCGCCAACGAAACCGACGTGCTGGCCTTGAGGGGCCGGGCGCTTCGCGAGTTCCGCCCGCGCCTGCAGATGATCTTCCAGGATCCCGTGTCGTCGCTCTCGCCCCGGATGACGGTGTTGAACATCATCCGGGAACCGTTGGAGATCCACGGCCGGGGAAACACGCCCGAGCAGATGGCCCGCGTCGGCGACCTGATGGCGGCCGTTGGACTCGACCGGCGGTTCCTCAACCGCTATCCCCACAGCTTCTCGGGCGGGCAGCGCCAGCGCATCTCGATCGCCCGCACCCTGGCCATGAACCCGGATCTCATCATCTGCGACGAGCCCGTTTCGGCGCTCGACGTCTCGGTGCAGGCCCAGGTGCTGAACCTGCTGAAGGATCTCAAGAAGGAACTCGGCCTCACCTATCTGTTCATCTCGCATAACCTCGCGGTCGTCGATTATATCGCGGATCGGATCGCGGTTCTGGCGCATGGCCGCATCGTCGAGATCGCGCCACGCCACCTGCTGTTCTCGAAGCCCGTGCATTCCTACACCAAGGCCCTCATGCGCGCCGTCCCCTACCCAGACCTCGACCGGCCGCTGGACCTGAGGCTCATCGCCGGCGGCAGCGCGTCCGACCCTGCGGTGTGGGGGCCGGAGTTCCGCGACGAGGGTGACCCCGCGAGCCTGATGCCCCTCGACCTCGGCGAAGGCCATTTCGTGCTGGCCCGGCCGAGCGTGGACCGGCGGGAGTTGATGGCGTCGTGAGGTCGCTGGCCGCCATCCTGGGCCTCGCCTTGCTCCTCTCGACCGGTTCGGCCCGGGCCGACGACGGCGCACCGCGGCCCGCCGCCGAGGCGGCGGAACAGGCGACCCCGGTCGAAACCCCGTTCTTCAGCGATCAGGTTGCGTCCGGGAAGCTGCCGCCTGTCGCCGAGAGACTACCGAAAGTTCCGCGCATCATCGACCTGCCTGCCCTGAAGCGCGAGATCGGCCGGCCAGGCGGCACCTGGCGCATGCTGATGGGCGACCAGCGCGATCTGCGCATGATGACGGTCTATTCTTATACGCGGCTCGTGATCTTCAACGAGAAGCTCGAGGCGGTGCCGGATATCCTGCAGGGCCTCGACAACCAGGACGACAAGGTGTTCACGCTGCACCTCCGTCCAGGGCATCGATGGTCGGACGGGCACCCCTTCACGGCCGAGGACTTCCGGTACTATTGGGAGGACGTGGCCAACAATGCGAAGCTTTCGCCCTCCGGCCCCAACCTGGCCCTGATGGCGGCCGGCAAGCCGCCGACATTCGAGGTGTTGGATCCGCTGACGGTTCGCTACAGCTGGTCCGATCCGAACCCGGGCTTCGTGCCGGCCATCGCGTCGGCGCAGCCATTGTTCATCTTCATGCCGGCCCACTACCTCGAGCAATTTCACGTCAAATATGCCGACAAGGGCAAGCTCGACAAGCTCGTCAAGGCCGCCAAGGTGTCGAGTTGGTCGTCACTCCACGAACGAAAATCCCGGCAGTACCGCCCCGAGAACCCCGAGCTGCCAAGTCTCGATCCTTGGGTCAATACCACGGCACCGCCGGCGGAGCTGTTCCGTTTCGACCGGAACCCGTATTTCCACCGGATCGATACGGCTGGACAACAGCTACCTTATTTCGACCACGCCACGATGACGCTCGGCACCATCAACCTGATCCCGGCCAAAGTCACGGCCGGGGAAGCCGACCTGCAGGCGCGCTACCTCAATTTCGAGGACTATACTTTCCTCAAAGCCAGCGAGAAGGTGCACCATTACGATGCCCGGCTGTGGGAGCAGGGACAAGGCGCCTTCGCGGCCCTGTTCCCCAACCTCAATGCCAAGGACCCAGTCTGGCGCGCTCTGGCGCGGGACGTCAGATTCCGGCGCGCGCTGTCGCTCGGCATCAACCGGCCCGACATCAACCACGTCATTTTCTTCGGGCTGGCGCGCGAGAGCGGCAACACCGTGCTGCCGCAGAGTCCGTTGTTCAAACCCGAACTCGCGGCCGACTACACGGGCTATGATCCGGCCAAGGCCAATGCCTTGCTCGACGAGGCCGGCCTCAGCAAGCGGGACCGCGATGGCGTGCGGCTTCTTGCCGACGGACGCCGGGCCGAGATCACGGTGGAGACCTCGGGCGAGAACCAGCTCTTCACCGACATCCTGGAACTCGTCGGCGGCGATTGGGCCAAGCTTGGCATCCGGACCTTCGCCCATCCGTCGCATCTCGACATCTTCCGGCAACGGATCGCCAGCGGCGACACGGTCATGTCGATCGACCGCGGCATGGACAATGCGGTGCCGACGCCCGAATTCGAGCCGAGCGCGCTCGCACCCACCACCGATTCGCAATACCAATGGCCCAATTTCGGCCTCTACGTCCAGTCGTCCGGCCACGAGGGACAGGCCATCGACATGCCTGACGTCCAGAAGCTGGAAGACCTCTACCACGACTGGCGCCATGCCTCCAACGTCGACGAACAGCGCAAGGTCTGGACCGAGATGCTGCAGATCAACGCCGACCAGCAATTCAGCATCGGCGTCGTCAACGGCACGAGACAGCCCGTCGTCGTGTCGCGCCGCATGCGGAATGTGCCCCAGACGGGGCTTTTCTCGTTCGAGCCGGGCTCGTTCTTCGGCCTCTACATGCCGGATACCTTCTTCTACGCCGATCCTCCGAAAAGCTGATGGCATGACCTCGTCGGGGAGCGCCCTTCAATGCTGACATATCTGGTCAGGCGAGTGCTGATCATGGTGCCGACGCTGCTGATCACCAGCGCCCTGATCTTCACGGTGATGAGCGCCTCGCCGACCGATTATTTCAGCAATCTCGTCTCCGAGATGCAGGCTCAGGGCGAGAAGGTCGACACGGCGCGGGTGGAGTTCCTCAAGAGAGAATACGGCTTCGACAAGCCGCCGGCCCAGCGCTACCTGTGGTGGATTGGCGGCCTGCTGCACGGCGATTTCGGCTATTCTTTCGAGTACCAGCTTCCGGTCCGGCAGGTGGTGGGCGACCGCGTGTGGCTGACCATCCTCCTATCGTTTTCGACCATCGTATTCACCTGGCTCGTGGCCTTTCCGATCGGCATCTACTCGGCCACCCATCAATATTCATGGGGCGACTACGGCCTGACGACGCTAGGCCTGCTCGGCCTCGCCATCCCGCACTTCCTGCTGGCGCTGATCTTCCTGTATTTCTCGAACCAGTGGTTCGGCCTGTCGATCGGCGGGCTCATGGATCCGAAATATTTCGACCAGCCGATGAGCTGGGCCAAGATCACGTCCATCCTCAGCCATCTGTGGATCCCGGTCATCATCATCGGCACGGCCGGTACGGGCAGCATGATCAGGGCCGTGCGGGCCAACCTGCTCGAGGAATTGCACAAGCAATATGTCGTGACGGCGCGCTCCAAGGGGCTCCATCCGATGCGGGTGCTGTTCAAGTACCCGTTCCGCATGTCGCTCAACTTCTTCATCTCGGACATCGGCTCGATCCTGCCCTCCGTCATCTCGGGCGGCGAACTCGTGGCCATCGTCCTGTCGCTGCAGACCACGGGGCCGCTGCTGATCCGGGCGCTGCAGAGCCAGGACATCTATCTCGCGGGCTCGTTCCTGATGCTGCTGTCCACCCTGACCGTCTTGGGCGTGTTGGTCTCCGACGTTGCGCTGGCCTTTCTCGATCCGCGCATCCGCATGCAAGGGGGAGCCACCAAATGAACGTCACGGTTCCGGCGCCGGTACCGGGCGCCACGCTGGCCCATTACGTCTCCGACAAGCCCTTCGACGTCGGCGCCGTCACCAAGCTGACGCCCGCCCAGGAACGCATCTATTTCGCGTCGCAATGGCGGCTGATGTGGTGGAAGTTCAAGCGCCACCGCATGGCGGTCGTCTCGAGCATCTTCCTGGCCCTGATCTACAGCACGCTGCCGATCTCGGAGTTTCTGGCGCCCTACGAGGCCAGCACCCGCAATACGGACTTCATCCGCGCTCCCCCGCAGTCCATACACCTGTTCCACGCCGGCCAGTTCGTCGGACCTTACGTCTACGGGCTCGACTACCATCTCAACATGGACAACCTGCGGCGTGAGTACACGCCGGACCGCAACCAGGTCGACAAGCTTCGCTTCTTTTGCCACGGCGACCCCTACATGTTCTGGGGCTTGGTGCCGGGCGACACGCATCTCGTGTGCCCGGCCGAGAGCGCGCCGTTTTTCCTGTGGGGCTCCGACCGGCTCGGGCGGGACCTGTTCTCGCGCATCATCTACGGGGCGCGCATCTCCCTCACCATCGGCCTTATCGGCATCTCGATCTCGTTCCTGCTCGGCATCACGATCGGCGGCCTCGCGGGCTATTACGGGGGAGTGTTCGATCTCCTCAGCCAGCGCCTGATCGAGATCATCCATTCGATCCCGCATATCCCGATCTTCCTGGCGCTGGCCGCTATCATGCCGGCCTCCTGGAGCCCCATGCTGGTCTATTTCGGCATCACGCTGATCCTCGGCATGATGGACTGGACCGGCCTTGCCCGCGCGGTTCGGGCCAAGCTGTTCTCGCTCCGCGAGGAGGACTACGTCCTGGCGGCCCAGTTGATGGGTGCCCGCACCCCGCGCATCCTGCTGCGGCACCTGATCCCGGGCTTCATCAGCCACCTCATCGCCTCAGCCACCATCACGATCCCGGCCATGATCCTCGGCGAAACGGCCCTGTCGTTCCTGGGGCTCGGCCTGAGACCGCCGATCGTGTCCTGGGGCGTGATGCTGAACGAGGCGCAGAACATGAACGTGGTGGCGCTCTATCCCTGGCTGCTGTTGCCGGTGGCGCCCGTCATCCTGGTCATCCTGGCGTTCAACTTCATGGGCGACGGGCTGCGCGACGCGGCCGACCCCTATTCGACGTGACGTCGCGTCGTTGCGGATCGCCTTCTACGCGCCCCTGAAGGCGCCGGATCATCCGGTGCCGTCCGGCGATCGTGAGATGGCCCGCCTGCTGATGGCGGCGTTGCGGATCGGTCGGCATGAGGTCGAAGTCGCGTCGGCGTTCCGCTCCTTCCTGCCGTCGCCTGAGCCCGAGAGGATGCGGCAGGTGGAAGCCGAGGCGGCGCGGGAAGCCGATCGGCTCGGCGCGACCTGGGAGGCCGCGGGTCCGCCCGACCTGTGGTTCTGCTACCACCCCTATTACAAGGCTCCGGACCTGCTCGGCCCCAGGCTCACGTCCCGCTTCGGCCTGCCGACCGTGACGGCCGAGGCCTCGCAGGCGGGCAAGCGGGCCACGGGACCCTGGGCGCATTGGCACGCGCTGAACGAGGCGGCCATCGGGACCGCGAAGCTGCATGTCTGCTTCACGCCGCGCGATGCCGACGGCCTGGCGGGGCTGGTCGATCCAGCCCGCATCGTCATGCTGCCGCCCTTCATCGCGGCCGGTCCGTTCGGCGCCGCCAGCCGGGCACCGGCCGGCGACACCGTCGAGCTCGTGACGGTCGCCATGATGCGTCCCGGCGACAAGGCCCGGTCCTATGCGTTCCTGGCCGAGGCGCTGGCGGCGCTTCCGCCAGACCTCGAGTGGCGCCTGACCGTCGTGGGCGACGGGCCGGACCGCGCCGCCGTGGCGGCGATGTTTCGCACCCTGCCGGCCCGCAAGCTCGTCTGGGCCGGCCAGCGTGATGCCGCGGCCGTCGCACGTATCCTGGCCGGCTCCGACCTCTACGTGTGGCCTGGCTTCGGCGAGGCTTACGGCATGGCCTGTCTCGAAGCTCAGGCCGCCGGGCTGCCGGTGCTGGCCATGGACTGCGGGGGGATCGCGAGCGTGGTGGCGGACCGGGAGACCGGGATGCTGACGCCCGAGGGTGATTTGTCGTCCTACGCGGCGGCTCTGGCCCGATTGATTGCGGACCCGCGCTCGCGCGAGCGTCTGGGGGCTGCAGGACGGCGGATGGTCGTGGAGGAGCGGACGGTCGAGCGGGCCGCGGCACGGCTGACCGAGGTGCTTCTGCCCCTGACCGTTGGAGCGGGGGCCGCGGCGTGACCGAGGCCGCCTGGGCTCCCGCGGGCAACGCGCTCGACCGCGCCGCCGCGGGCGGGCGGGCGGTCCGGTTCTGGCTGCGCGACGACGACTGCGTGGCCGTGACGCCGGCCCTGGACCGGCTGACGGCGCTCTGCACCGCGGCCGGGATGCCGATCCTGCTGGCCGTGATCCCGGAGCCGGCCGAACCCGGCTTGGCCGACTGGGTCGCGGCCCACCCGGCCGTGACGCCCTGCCAGCACGGTTTCGCGCACCGCAACCACGCCGCTCCCTGCGAGCGAGCGCGCGAACTCGGCGGCACCCGGCCCGTCGAATCCGCGCTCGACGAGCTGGCGCGTGGACGCGCCAAATTGCAGGCCATGTTCGGCCCGCGCCTGTCCGACATTCTCGTGCCACCCTGGAACCGCATCGACGGAGAGATCGTGCGGCTCCTCCCGGGCCTAGGTTTCACGGTGCTGTCGACCTGCGGCCCGACGCCGGAGAGGAACGCCGGCATTCGGCGCCTCGACAGCGATCTCGACATCATCGACTGGCGCCACGGCCGCGCCGGTCGCCCGCTCGACGACCTGTCGCGCAAGCTCGCCGGGCTCGTCGCCCGGCAGGATGTCATCGGCATCCTGACCCACCACCTCGCCCACGACGCCACTGCCTGGGCGGCGCTCGAGGAGATGCTCGGCAGGCTCCGTGACCATCCGGCGGTGCAGTTCACGGAGGCGGCGGCGCTGCTTGGCTGACACGCCTCACCCGCCGACCCGGCTTCCCCGCCCGTAGAGCAGCAGCATGGCGAGGATCACGGCCCCATAGATGACCTGCCGTCCGGCATCGGGGATCTGCATGACCGACAGGATCGACTGCAGAAGTGTGATCAGGATGACGCCCGCCGTGGTTCCGAGATAGGAGCCCCGGCCGCCCAGGATCGAGGTGCCGCCCAGCACCACGGCCGCGATGGCCGGCAGGAGGTAGCTGTCGCCCATGCCCTGGTAGGCCTTGCCCGAATAGCCGGCCAGCAGGGTTCCCGAGAGGGCCGAGAGGCCGCCGGACAGCGCGAAGGCGCCCAGCACGACGCGACGGGTACGGATGCCCGACAGATAGGCGGCCCCTTCGCGGTTGCCGATCGCGTAGACGGCGCGGCCGAAGGTGGTGCGGCCGAGCAGGAACAGCGTCGCCGCGCCGACCGCAAGCCAGATCCAGACCGCGTTGGGGATGGCCGCCACGGCATGGCCGGTGGCGAGGTCGTGCATCAGCGGGGTCGCCATGTCCTGCGGGGCCGATCCCCCCGTCTTCAGCACCATCAGGCCCTGCGCCACGGCGTTGATGCCGAGCGTGAAGATCATCGAAGGCACCCGCAGATAGGCGACCCCGAGCCCGTTGACGAGGCCGAAACCGATGCCGCAGAGCACGCCGAACGGGATCGCCAGGGCCGCCCCGAGGGCGCCATGGCCGGCCGCGGTGGTCGACATCATGCCGCCAACCGTGACGATCCAGGGCACCGACAGGTCGATCTGGCCCAACAGCACCACGACCATCATTCCGGTCGCCACCAGGGCCAGAAAGGCCCCGACCTGCAGTTGCTGGAGCAGATAATCGGGCGACAGGAAACTCGTGGAATAGAGGCTGCCCAGGGCCAGCAGCGCCAGGATGCAGCCGAACGAAGTGGCGACCGCCGGGTCCATTCCCCGCAGGGCCGCGCGGACCCGGGAGGGGGCTGGTTCGAGCGTCTGCGTCATGGCCCGAACAGCTCCAGCCGGTTGCGCAGCCTCAAGAGACGCAAGGAGCCCAGGCACACGGCCCCGAGCAGCACGAAGCCGAGGAACAACGGCTGCCACAGGGGATCGAGGTCGAACACGAAGAGCAGGTCATTGATGGTCCGGAAGATAAGCGCCCCGAAGATGGCCCCGATGGCGCTCCCCGAACCGCCGAAGAGCGACACGCCGCCGATCACGACGGCCGCGATGGAATTCAGCGTATAGGTCGAGGCATTGGTGGCCGAGGCCTCGCCCGAATAGGTGAAGAAGGCCAGCATCAAGCCGCCCATGGCGGCGAAGAGCCCGGCGAGGCCATAGGCCAGGAGCCTGGCGCGGCGGATCGGCAGGCCCGACATATAGGCCGAGCCCTCTGACGATCCGACCGCGTAGACGGCTCTGCCCCAGACGGAGCGCCGGAACGGCACCCAGACCAGCAGCATCACGGCGGCCAGCACGACAGCGCTGGTCGGGACACCGCCGAAGATCTGGCCCGTCACGACGTCCGCGAGGTCGGAGGCGACGTCGCCGCCGGGCTGCGGGCGCAGCGCCAGGGCAAGACCGAAGTAGATGGCGCCGGTCGCGATGGTGGCGACGATCGGCTGCAGGCGCCCATAGATCACCAGGACCCCGTTGGCGAGCCCACACGCAGCCCCGGCCGCCAGCACCCCGAACACCCCGAGCGCCACGGCCCAGGGCGGGCCCACGACGATCCAGGAGGCCAGGCAATCGGCCAGGATGAACACGGCCCCGACCGAGAGGTCGATGCCGGCCGTCAGCACCACGAAGCACTGGCCCACGGCCACGAAGGCCAGAAGCACGCCCTTGTTGGCGGCCGTCTGCACCACGTTGGCGCTGAAGCCGGCCGGGTGGTTGGCCACGTAGAGCGCGAAGATCAGCACGAAGACCAGCACGGCCGAGAGCGTCGCGGCATTGTCGCGGAAGCGGTAGCGCCAGTCCGTCACGCCACCGCTTCCATGTTGAGGGCGCTCGCCACCAGCGCGTGCTCGGTGATGCCGTGGCCTTCGAGTTCGCGCACGATCCGGCCGTCGTAGACCACGAGAACGCGGTCGCAGCAGCCGATCAGCTCGGCATAGTCTGTGGAATAGAGCAGGATGGCGGCGCCCCCGTCGGCGAGCTGGCGCAGGAGCCGGTAGATCTCCTGCTTGGTGCCGACGTCGATGCCGCGCGTCGGGTCGTTGAGCAGGATGATGCGCGGGGCCGTCATCAGCCATTTGGCGATGACGACCTTCTGCTGGTTGCCGCCCGAGAGCGCCGCGACCGGGGTGCCGCTGCCGGCCGACTTGATGGCCAACAGCGTCGTCATCTCGTCGACGGCGCCTCGCTCGGCCGCGCGGTCGATCACACCGGCCCGCGACAGGCGGTCGAGCGACGCGAAGCTCAGGTTGGCGCCGACCGACATGGGCAGCATCAGGCCTTCGGTCTTGCGGTCCTCGGGGATCAGCGCGATGCGGTTACGGCGGCTCTTGGCATCGGAGGGACTGCCGAGCGACACGGGGCGGCCGTCGACCCGCACCTCGCCGGTGGTTCCGCGCAGCACGCCGAACAACGCCAGCAGGAGCTCGCGCTGGCCCTGCCCGTCGAGCCCGCCCAGCCCCACGACCTCCCCGGGCCGCACCTCGAGCGAGATGTCGGCGAGCCGCGGCGCCCAGCCGAGCCGGCGCAGCTCGAGCGCCGGGGCGCGGTCGGCCGGCACGGGCAGGGATTTCGGCGGATAGGCATGACTGTATTCGCGGCCGATCATCATCTCGACGACCTCGCGGTCGGAGCGCGAGCCATTGGCGAAAGTGTCGACGTGGCGGCCGTTGCGGAATACCGAGCAATCGTCCGCGAGTTCGGCGATCTCGGCCATGCGGTGCGAGATATAGACCAGCGCCGTGCCGCCCGCGCGAAGCGCTTTCAGCACCCGGAACACGCGTTCGACGTCGGGCGCCGCGAGCGCCGACGTGGCCTCGTCGAGGATGAGGAGCCGCGGCGCCCGGACCAGGGCCTTGGCGATCTCCACGAGCTGCCGGCGCGACAGGGCAAGATCGCGCACCAGCGCCATCGGGTGGATGTCCTCGGCGCCGGCGCGGTGAAGCGCCTCCTCGGCCAAGCGCCGCTGCCGCGCGCGGTCGATCAGGCCGAAGCGCCGCGGCGGGTCGGCGATGAGGATGTTGTCGGCCACCGACAGGTCGGGGACCAGCGACAGTTCCTGGAAGATGCACACGATGCCGGCCGCGTTGGCGGCCGCCGGATCGGGGAACCGCACCGGGGCCCCGTCCAGCGCCATGGTGCCGCCGTCGGGCTGCACCACGCCGGCCATGCACTTGATCAGGCTCGATTTTCCGGCGCCGTTCTCACCCAGGACCGCGTGGATGCGCCCCGCCCCGACCGTCAGGTCCACGCTCTCCAGCGCCCGGACGCCGCCGTAGCGCTTGGAGATCCCGGTCATGCGGAAGAGCGGCGCCGTCATGTCCTGCCCGCCCGGCCTGTGGGCATCGCCCCTACTGGTTGGCTTCCGACCGACCCATGATCTCCTGCGCCGTGAAGTTGATGCCGCAGGTCGGAAAGGAATTGCCCACGAAGAAGTTGTCCGTCTGGTCCGGGAACACGTTCACACCCGCCTTGAAGTCGGGGTTCTCGACATGGGCCAGCGGCAGACGGACCGATTGCGGCACCACCTCGCCGTCGAGCGCCGCCAGCGCGGTCTTGATCGCCACCGCGACCTGGGCCGGGCCGGTACCACCCGAAGCGCAATCGAGACCCTTGGGTTGATCTGTCAGGCAGAGCTTGCGAAAGCCGTTCTCGGTCTCGGCGCCGGCCGGCACCAGCGGCGCGCCGGCGTCGATGAAGGCCCGCACCATGCCGGTCGAGCCGCCCTGGGCCGTCATGCCGTCGAAATGCTTGTGCACCGCGATGGCGTCGGCCGCCACTTTCTGGGCGGTGCCGTCGTCCCATTTGCCCACGACCTCGACCGTTTCGAAGGGTCGCCCGCTGGCCTTCAGCGTATCCTGCAGGCCCTTGTGGCGGTCGGTATCGACGGAGGTGCCGGCCACGCCGCGCACCTCGAGGATCGATCCGCCCTTGGGCAGGCTCTTGACGAGCCAGTCGCCCCAATACTTGCCGAGCCCCTCCTGGTCGACGTTGACGTTGATGGCGTCCTCCGTGTCGATGGTGTTGTCGAACGCCACCAGCACCACGCCGGCCTGTTGCGCCCGCCGCACCACGGACTTGAAGGCGGTCGGGTTCTGGGCGTCGATCACCACGGCGTCATAGCCCGAATCGATGAAGTTGTTGACGGCCGAGATCTGCGCCGCGATGTCGTCCCCGGTCGACACGACCTTGAATTCCTTGAGCTTCCCCTTGACGTCGGACTGCTCCGCATAGGCCTTTGCGGTCTTGATCATCTGGATGCGCCAGGTATTGCCGATGAAGCCGTTGGCCAGCGCCACCCGATAGGGACCGGGCTTCTTGGCGTATTTCAGGAACTTGGTCTGGGCCGTCCAGGGCACGAAACATTGGGGGTCGGCGGCAGGACGCGCCACGACCTGCGGGCCGGCCGCGCTGGCACCCGTGGAGGCGAGGGCCATTGCGGACAGAAGGACGGCGGCGGCGCAAATCTGTCTTGTCGGTTGGCACGTCATCGATGGTTCCTCCCGAAGGCGGACGGCTTGGCGCCGTTCCAATCGGAGGGGTCGCGACGCGACCGCCTCCACGCTTGCGAGGCTATACGGGGTCGAGGCCGGTATGCAAGCGCGCGCTCTTGCCGGTCCATAGCCTTCACTTCAGCCTTCGCTTCGGGTCGCGCAGCCCCGGTCGGCCAACACCATCGCGGTGACATCTCCCGAAACCACGTCGATCGAGGTGCTCCAGGCCTGAATCGGTCTTCACTGGGACGTCGTAGCGATAACGTCAGTCTACACGATCGAGGATCGTTTATAGAAACGTTGAATGGCACAACGTGGATGGTGAAGTGGCGGATGCTCAAGGTTTCTCAGCGAACGTGATGACCCTAGACACGACGCTTGCCAGGTCGGCCCGACCATGCTAGGCACCGCGCCTCAGCATGGCGCTTTCACGGAGGCGTCGGACGGCTCGGAGAGGTGGCTGAGTGGTTGAAAGCACCGCACTCGAAATGCGGCGTAGGTGCAAGCCTATCGGGGGTTCGAATCCCTCCCTCTCCGCCAAAAGCTCTTCGTAACCTATTGTGTTCATTGATGTTTCCCGCCTTTCGGTTTACTCGTTCCTAGCCTGGTTCCTAGCGCGCTGCCTTGAACACGCGCGAACGCTTGCGACTGTCGACGATCACGAATGCGTGTGCCTGCGGTTCTCTGTTGCGTGGACTCCGGGCGTGAGGTTGAACCGCCACCTATCAGGAAGCAGCCGCACCATGAGCCAGGACGAGATCGGCAAGACCAAGACCGAAGCGCCGCACAAGCATTTCGAATCGGCACACCATGTCGTTCAAGATCCTGAGCTTTCGAAGGAGCAAAAACTGCAGGCTTTGGATCATTTGGAGCAGGATGCGCGCCAACTCGCAATTGCTTCGTCGGAAGGCATGTCCGGGGGAGAAGGCACGGGATTGCAGGAGGTGCTTGCGGCTAAAGAAGCACTCGAATTACCCCCGCTAGCCCATGCTTACGCGGTCGTGCTGCAGGACCTACGGTCAAGGCAGAAGGCGAGTGAGAGCGACTTATTACGGAACTTGATTGGCCAGGCCATTTCGGCTTTCGAGGCGATCCAAATTGTAGAAAGCGAGCCAGAAAGGTAGGAGGCCCGCCGGACCTCCTACCTTGCCGTCCAGTTCGTCTATGAAAACCTGCCCGGCTCACTGGCAACGTTGACAGTGATGTTCACCCCTCGCGCGTCGGGACAGCGGTTACGGGAGCACGTTGTCTTCCGGAGCAAGCAGCTTGCCCGCCCACGCGGTGCGGACGGGCCGGGATGTCAGGTCGGCTTCATGGCGTAGAACACGCGCGACACCTCGGCGACCGTCTGGCGCAGTGACATGCTGGCGTAGTCGACGGCGCGGCGCTCTATGTCGCTCAGCACCGTGACGTTCATGTTTTCGCGAGGCGGGATGCCGATTGCCTCCCATCCCTCGGTGAGGGAGGACAGCAGATCGTGCTCGATGATCGCGTGGACGGCCGCGGCGCCCTCGGCGTCCATGATGGCGCTCTTGAGGTCCAGGCGGACGGGGACGTCGTCGGTCGTGGCCGAGCCCTCGGACCTAACGGGCACCCGACAGCGCTGAGCACCACGGCCGCGCGGGTCGAAGGTTGCGGGGCCTCGGGCCCGCCGGCGAGGGGTCGGCCGGTGTATGGCTGCCTGAAGTGATAGTCGGCGCCAGGGTTGTTCATGTGCGTGCAGCCTTCGATGCCCTGGGCTAACCGGACATCGTGGCCGGTCATTTCGTAGGACAGCATGCGGTGCTCGTAGTGCAGCCGGGCGTGGTAGCTCTGCATCAGGTCCATCGTGACCGGCACCGCGGCTTGCGTGGGCTTGCCCAGGATGGCCACCGAGCCGCCGATGAGCGGAAGGGTGGCGAGGCCGCGGAGGAAGTCGCGGCGGTCAGCCATGACGCCCTCCGAACAGCGGGGCGCCGATCGCGCACCCGACATCGATGGACCAGAACAGGGCGTCCTCGTCGCGCTGCTGCCCTCCCTCCGGATCGTCGTCCTCGGCGTCCTCGGGTCCGCTGCGGAGGAACCCGCGTCCGTGGCGCTCCAGCGCCGTCTCGTCTCCGTCGGCCGTGGTCTGGCCGAGCGCGAGTTGCCCGACGTTGGCGGCCCAGCCCAGGGTCTCCTCACCCTCGTCGAGAATGTCCCCGCCGTCCTCGTTCACGGCCTCGGCTTCGTCGTTCCGCGCGCTGCCGTCCGCCCAATGCTCCTGGGACGAGGTCGCATCGCACAAGGCGAATTGGTAGCAGGACGGATGCCGCTCCGGCGCGCCGAGGATCGGCTCGTCATCGTCCTCGGCTTCGCGATCGTCATGGCTGTCGGACAGGACCGGCTTGCCGTCGATCCAGCCCAGGGAGGGTTCGGCCATGCCGTCGTCCTCGAGGTCCGCGCCCGGCGCGTCCAGGCCGTCGAGGGTGGCGATGGCGTGGTCGAGGGCGTCGCCGATCGCGGCGGGGTCGAGCGGCACGAAGCCAGGCTCTATGAGCCTGGGAAGCCCGAGGGCGGCCAATAACGCCGTCCCGTGGTCGAGGGCACCTTCCAGCGCGCGGCGCATGTGGCGGGTCTGGGCAGCGTCTTGGGCCGGTAATGAGGGTTCCGGCGGCAGCTCGGGGTTTTCCCCAATTTCGGCGAAATCTCGGCCTCGGTCAGGACGCGGCAGCGCGCGCCGTAGGTTCGTAATAAGGCCCGATGATCCGTGGGCGCGGGTGTGCTATGGGCGTCGATAGCCATTGCGAAGGCTCCATGTTCGCTGTGGTCAGGGCCGCCTTGGTGGTGAGACACCTTGGCGGCCCGATGTTTTTACGCTAGCGTGAAACTATGAGCACGTCACTTAGCGCTAGCGTAAAAAAGAGAGGTCGGCCGAAAACGACGGGTACTCCGCGTACGATCGGCGTTCGCATGCACGACAGCGACATTGCGTCCCTCGACGCCTGGATTGCCGCACAGCCCGAGCCGCGCCCGAGCCGCCCCGAAGCGATCCGGCTCGCCTTGAAGGATTGGCTAACCGGCCTCGGCCTGCTGAAGGGCGGGGTGGTGTAGAATGAGCGTTAGACCGCTACCGCCGCGCGACTACCACAAGGTTCTGTAGTGGTTGCCGCTGGCGGATGTCTGAATGGATAGGTATGAGCGCTATGGACAGGCATCCGCCTAGTCAGTGCGGACTTTGTAGGTTTTGGGAAGCGCATGGCGAGCATGGCGAGTATGGCGCTGGCGAATGTCACCGTAACGCCCCGATCGCGGCCTCAGGATCCGCTAATGGATGGCTTTCGCGCATACATGAAGTGATATACCGTGGAGCTTGTGAGAGAGGTGGCTCCGCTTGTCTGAACAGCATTCTGTTCTGAGATAAGTGGAACTCTGCCGGGTTTAGGCTGCCACGGATTGCGGCAACCGGTTGAAGTAGGCCTGTTCGGGCGTCTTCCGGTCAAGG
>JAABUY010002299.1_pt1 | contig 23049 bp, 23 predicted proteins | sample 5560271 | NCBI WGS metagenome assembly JAABUY01 (sample SAMN10711886, study PRJNA513374) | rock metagenome | isolation source: Antarctica rocks | place: Antarctica: Victoria Land, University Valley | reverse complement strand
GGGGTCAAGCGCAAGATGAGCGGCTATCCATTGCGCCCGCGCACGCATCAGCCGACCACGCGCATCGACTTCAGCGCCGCCATCCGGATCGCAAAGTGAACGGTATTGCGGCTAGGGACAGATATTTGGTCAGCTTGGGACAGATATCCTGTCAACGGATTATGAGGATGCTGCGTTTATTAACGTCTTACGTCGTAGGCCTGGGACGGATATTCCGGCATCCGACACAAGTTGAACACCACGCCACTATTCAGCAGGGAACCGCAGCCACGCTTGAACGCTTCGCCTGCAGATTGAAGGAGATCCCATCGTGAGCGAAACATCCAAGGACAAGCACGAGCAGGCGTTGGACCTGACCGAACAGGCGCTCGAAGCGCTCGACAAAGGCGATGAAAGCCAAGCGGACCAGCTGATCGAGAAAGCGAAGGAGCTTGATCCATCGGCACCGGCAGAAGTTGTCGAGGATCTGAAAGAGGGATGAACCTGGGGCATCGTCGGCCAGTAATAGGCGGCCTGGCTTCAGGTAAGGAAAGTTCATTATGAGCGTTGTCATCACACGACTTTTCGATACGTATGAACACGCGTGCCGAGCGGTGGCCGACCTTGAGGCCATTGGCCTTGCGCAGAACGCGATTAGCCTGATCGCGAACAACTCGGATGGCCGTTATGGCGACAGCGTGGCAGCGCCTGGCTCGGCTGCCCCGGCGGCAGAAGCCACGGACGCGGCGGCCGACGGTGCGGGCAAAGGTGCGACGGTCGGCACGGTTCTTGGAGGAAGCGCCGGACTTCTTGCTGGGCTCGGCATGCTGGCGATACCCGGTATCGGTCCCGTCGTGGCCGCCGGCTGGCTAGTGGCGACGGCACTGGGCGCCGGTTTGGGCGCGGCGTCTGGCGGGCTGCTCGGGTCGCTGGTCGGCGCCGGAGTGAATGAAACCGACGCCCATGCCTATGCGGAGGGCGTGCGACGCGGCGGCACCCTCGTCACCGTTCGCGCCGAAGAAAGCCAAGGCGCGATGATCGAGCACGCTCTGGCCAAGCACTCGATGGTCGATATCAGCACGCGCGCGGACGAGTATCGCCGCGGCGGCTGGAGCCGGTTTGACGAGAGCGCTCCAGCCTACACAGCGGGCGGCAGCCCAAGTATCGGCTCGACGCCACCGGCCTGACTGATCCGGCATCATGCATAAGGCGGCGGGATCACCGCCTTTTGCAGACCCAGTGCCTCCCTATCTAGAGTGCAAATCCAAAACACAGGCGTTGGATGACGATGAATGACCCGCGTTCAGACGAGATCCTGGATATCGTCGCAAAAGAGACCGGAGTGGAACGGGCTCGGCTAACCCCGGATGCATCCCTGAGCGACCTGGAAATTCCATCGCTCGACCTCGTGCAGACGATTTTTGCCATCGAGGAGCGCTATAAGGTCGACATCCCTGTCGTCTCGGAGCGCACCGGGTCCGAGTTCCAAACGGTCGGCGACTTGGTTCGGCACGTGCTCGCCACGCTCGAAGCGGCGCCGGGTGACGCGGCGTTTGGGCAGCCTCGCCTGGGTGCCAGGTAGCGTGCGGCGCCGGGTCGCGATTACCGGACTTGGGGCGATTTGTGCGTTAGGCCACGATGTTTCGACAATCTGGACCGCACTGCAGGCTGGAACGAGTGGCATAGGCCCGATCCGTGGCATCCCGACTACCAGGATTTCGGCCAGGGTCGCCGCCGAAATCCCCGGATTCGACGTTGCGGCGCATTTCGACAGCCGCCATGCCCCCTTGCTCGACCGCACCGCGCAGATCGCCGTGGTCGCTGGGCGAGAGGCAGTCCGAGCCGCTGGCCTGCAACCCGATGCGGCACAGGCGCATCGGCGCGGCGTCATTCTGGCCGCGGCGATCGGGCAGTCGAGCCTGGATGCCGCCTATCTGGCGTTCTACGGCGAGGGCGCGAGCCGGGTGCATCCCTTGACGGTGCCGCGGGTGATGCCGAATGCGCCGGCGTCGCACCTTTCGATGGAGTTTGGCCTTCGGGGGCCATCCTACGCCGTCGCCTCCGCCTGCGCCTCGGCGAACCACGCGATCGGCTTGGCCGCCGACACGATCCGGGCCGGCCGGGCGGATGTAATGCTGACCGGCGGGGCGGACGCTTCCATCATCGTGGGCGTGTTCAAATGCTGGGAAGCCCTTCGTGTGCTGAGCACCGACACCTGCCGGCCATTCTCCCGTGATCGCAGCGGGCTCGTGCTCGGCGAGGGCGCGGGCATCCTAGTACTGGAGGATTGGGGCCATGCGCAACGGCGCGACGCCCCTATCCTCGCGGAGCTCGCCGGCAGCGGCATGAGCGCCGACGGGCTCGACATTACAGCACCCGACGCCGCGGGCGCAGCATTCGCCATGCGCGCCGCACTCGACGACGCTGGCCTCGACGGCTCCGAGATCGGTTATGTCAACGCCCACGGCACCGGAACGCGGCTAAACGACCGGACCGAGAGCGCGGCGTTGCACCAAGTGTTCGGCCGTCCGCCGCCAGTGTCGTCCAGCAAGAGCATGATCGGTCATTGCCTATCCGCCGGCGGAGCGCTGGAGGCGGTGGCTACCGTCATGGCGCTGCGCGACGGCGTGCTGCCGCCAACCGCCGGCTTCCGGGAGGCCGATCCGGAGTGCGACGTGGACTGCGTGCCGAACGTCGCCCGCACGGCAGCGATCCAGGCGGCGCTGTCCAACTCCTTCGCCTTCGGCGGGCTGAATGCCGTGCTGGCGTTTCGGCGGGCCGCATGACGACAGCGCATATCAACCGGATCGGCACCGCCGTTCCGCCGCACGACGTCCACGACGCCTTCGTCGTGTTCGCCCGCACCCTGCTCACCGACGAACGCTCGCGCTTCGTGTTCGACCGCATGGCCGAGCGCGCCGGCATGGCGCACCGTTATTCATTCCTCCGTCCCGGCGAGCCCGGCGCGGTAGAGGTCGATGCAGACGGCTTCTATCGCCGTGGCGCCTTCCCCAGCACCGGCGCACGGATGGCGCGATACGAAACCGATGCCGTGACCCTCGCGGTCCAGGCGGTCACCCAGCTTGGTATCACAGATGCGGGGATCACCCATATGGTGGTCGCGAGCTGCACCGGGTTCACCGCGCCGGGGCTGGACCAGCTGCTCGCGGAGCGGCTCAGCCTCGGCGGATCGCTGCAGCGTACGCTGGTCGGCTTCATGGGCTGCTACGCCGCCGTGCCGGCGCTGCGCAACGCCCATCATATCGTCCGGTCCGATCCATCCGCGCGGGTCCTGGTGGTGAACCTCGAGCTGTGCAGCCTGCACATGCAGGAGACGCCGGATTTGGAGCGCGTGCTGTCGTTCCTGCTGTTCGGCGACGGGGCTACGGCCGCGCTGGTGACGGCGGACGCACACGGGATCGCGCTGCACGATTTCCACGCGATGACGATCCCGGATACGCAGGACCTGATCACTTGGCGCATCGGCGACCAGGGCTTCGACATGCATCTGTCAGGCAAGGTGCCGGCGCGGATCGCGACGGCGTTGCGGGCCGAGGCCGACCGCAACGACGCGGGCGGCATCCTGCGTGGGCAAGACTTGGCGGACGTGATGCACTGGGCCGTTCACGCCGGCGGCCGTACCGTGCTGGATGCCGTGCAGGCTGGGCTTCGGCTTTCGCCCGATGCCCTGCGGCATTGCCGGGCCGTGCTGCACGATGTGGGCAACATCTCGTCGGCGACCCTGATGTTCGTGCTGGCGCGCATCCTGGCGCAGGATGCCGCCGGGCCCGGCGTCGGTATGGCGTTCGGCCCCGGGCTGTGCGCCGAGACGTTCCGGTTCAGCCGGCTGTGACCAGCTTTCGTACCCGCAGCCCGCAACTGGAGTGGATGGATACGGAGACCATCAGCGCGGAGGACTTCGCGCGCTGCCTGGCGGACCTCGCCGTCGTCAACAGCGTGACCCTGGCCCGGCCGCCCACGATCGCCTTCATGCGCCGGGTGTCGCGGGGCATGCCGGCGGGGGCGCGGCTTTCGGTGCTCGACGTGGGCTTTGGCGAGGGCGACATGCTGCGCCGGGTTCATCGCTGGGGCACGCGGCGCGGCCTGCGGATGGACCTGTCGGGCGTCGACCTGAATCCCTGGAGCACGGCAGCCGCCGAAGCCGCGACTCCGGCGGCGATGGAAATCCATTATACGACCGGCGACCTGTTTGACCTGCCGCCCGGGGAGACCGACGTCGTCATCAGCTCGCTATTCACCCATCACCTCACCGACGCACAGATCGTGCAGTTCCTGGTCTGGATGGAGGCGCGGGCTCGGCGCGGATGGTTCGTGAACGACCTGCACCGCCATCCCATCGCGTATCACGGGTTTCGCTTGCTGAGCGGGGCGGCGAGATGGCATCGGTTCGTGCGGCATGACGGGCCCATCAGCGTGGCCCGCAGCTTCCACCGGCGGGACTGGGACGCATTGCTGCAACAAGCGGGGTTGACGGGCAAGGCCACCGTGCGTTGGCATGTGCCGTTCCGCCTGTGCATCAGCCGCATCCGGTGATGAAAGCATCATGCAAGCCTTGATCGCCGGCGGTGGGGTTGCCGGTGGCGCCGTCGCCTGTCTGCTCGGCCCGGACGCCCTGCTGATCGAGCGCGAGCGTGCCGCCCATGACAAGATCTGCGGCGAGTTCATCAGTCATGAGGCGCAGTCGTATCTGGCTCGGCTCGGGGTCGATCCGCTGGCGCTCGCCGCCGCACGGATCGACGCGGTCCGGCTGGTGCATGGCGACCGGATCGCACAGGCGGCGCTGCCGTTTCGCGGCCTGGGCCTGTCCCGCCGCACGCTGGACGCCGCGTTGCTGGCGAACGCGGAGGCGGCCGGCGCCACGATGCTGCGAGGGCACGCCATACGCAGCGCTTCGGCGGAAGGCCTGGAGGTGGAGGGCCGCGGGCGGATCGCCGCTCCGGTTGTATTCCTGGCGACTGGCAAGCACGACCTGCGGGGCGCGCGGCGTCAGCTTGACAAGACGCCGGAGGACTTGGTCGGCCTGAAGATGTACTTCGAGCTTACCGCGTTTCAGCAAGCCGAGTTGTCAGGGTTTGTCGAGATGCTGCTGTTCAGTGGAGGCTATGCCGGCCTGCAGCTGATCGAGGGCGGCGTCGCCAACCTTTGCTTGCTGATTGGCCGTGCGCAGTTCCGGGCGGCCGGCGGCGACTGGCCCAGCGTGCGCCACTACTTAGAGCGGGCGTGCCCCCATCTGGCGCGACGGCTCGCGGGCGCAACCGAGGTGCTGGACCGGCCGCTGTCAACCTTCCGCGTACCATATGGCTATGTGCACGCACCGGGCCCCGCGGACTGGCCGGGCCTGTTTCGGCTTGGCGACCAGATGGGGGTCATTCCATCCTTCTGCGGCGACGGCATATCGATCGCGCTCCATAGCGCGTTTGCGGCGGTGTCCGCCTACCGTGGGGAGGGTGCTGCATCGTATCACCCGCGCATGCGGCGGGAGCTTATGGGGCAGATCGGCCGTGCCGCGTGGCTTTATCGCGCCGGACGTGCGCATCCCAAGCTCGCGGTCGCCGCCGCGCGTGCCTGGCCTGGCGCGCTCCGCTGGATCGCCCGGCTGACCCGGGTGCCACCCTGGGCATTGGCCGATATGTAGGGCGCCTCAGCCCGGGACATCGCCCAGGACGTCGAACGTCAGCCCATCATAGAGCGCGGCCAAGGGCAGTTCGATGCCGAGTTCCGGCATCGCGAGCATCGCGTCGAGCGAGGTGACCAGCGTGCCGATCCACTGGTCGCCGGCGCGCTCGTAAACGTTGGCCGAGATGCTCTGCTGCGACAGCATGACGTAGCGCTGGATCGAGGGCGTAGCGCGATACTCGGCATTCTTTATGGTTTGATCAACGATTGCGGTGCTTTCGGAAAGAACCTCAAATACCACGACCGGCTCGGTCAGCCACGTAGCGTCATTCGCGACCGGCGAGCAGGCCACGAAAGCATCGGGATACCTTACGCGGCCGGCGACCAGGATCTTCAGGCCTGGTCCATAGGCGCGGCATTGTTTGCCGCGAAGGCGAGAGCTCAGTTCAACGACAAGGTTCGTTCCAATTACAGCGTGCGCTACGGTGCCGTCGTTCATCGCAACTGGCTGCAACCCGTCGAACTCATATCTCTCCGGCTGCTTGGCTTCCCAAACCAGAAAGTCTTCCAGCGTCATGGTCCGGCGAAGCGCAACGTTCATCGTGTTTCTCCGTCCACAGCTTACGCCTTCAACCCGCAATCTGCCATCGATCTCGTCACACGCGGGACGGTCAAGCCCGCGTAGCCCGTCAATCGGCGACCCGCAGCATGATCTTGCCGATATGCGCGCTGCTCTCCATCAAGCGGTGCGCGTCGGCGGCGCGCTCGAGCGGAAACACCTCGTGCACCAGCGGGCCGCAACGACCAGCGGCCAGGACGGGCCAGACCTTTTCGCGCAGCGCCGCCGCGATCGCGCCTTTCTGCGCGGCGGTGCGCGGGCGCATGGTGCTGCCCGTCACCGTGAGGCGCCGGATCATGATCGGCAGCAGGTCCATCTCCTCGACCTTTGGCCCGCCCAGGAAGGCGATCAGCACCAGCCGGCCGTCCATAGCGAGGCTGCGCAGGTTGCGGGCGATGTAGGGACCGCCCACCATGTCGAGCACGACATCCACGCCGGCGCCGGCGGTGAACTCCTTGATGGATGCGGCGAAATCGGCCGCCTTGTAGTTGATCGCCGCGTCGGCGCCCAACCGGACGCAGGCGTCGCACTTCTCGGCGCTGCCAGCCGTCGCATACACGCGGGCGCCGAACTCGTGCGCAAGCTGAATTGCCGTCACGCCGATGCCGCTGGTCCCGCCATGCACCAGCGCGCTCTCGCCGGGCGCGAGCCTTCCGTGGCCGAACAGGTTGGCCCATACGGTAAAATAGTTCTCCGGCACCGCCCCGGCGCGGACCGCGTCATAGCCCTCCGGCCAGGGCAGGCACTGAGTGCCAGGCGCCGTGCAATACTCGGCATAGCCGCCGCCATTGGTCAGCGCGCACACCGTGTCGCCAACTTTCCATCCGGCGTCGCCGTTCGCCGCCGCGACCTCGCCCGCGACCTCAAGCCCCAGCAGCGGGCTCGCGCCCGGCGGCGGCGGATAGGCGCCTAGCCGCTGCTGCACGTCCGGCCGGTTCACACCGGCGGCCTGGACACGGATCAGCACCTCGCCCGGCGCCGGGGCCGGCACTGGGCCGGTGGCGATCCGCATCATTTCCGGCCCGCCGGACGTATGGGCGATATGGCGCATCTCGGTCGGCACTGGCATGTCGGACATCCCCTGATTTGGCCGGAACGTCCGCGCCCCGGCGAGCTTTGTCAATGCGTTTGCGCGGTCCCTGACGACGCTGGATGGTCGCGCTAGAAGTGGAACGCCAATGGCGCGAAAAAGCCGATTGCGCCCATTCCGAGGCCGCCAACCCCCAGCAGTATCGACACGGCCGCCAGCGTGGGCACGGCTGTCACGATCGAAGCCGAGGCAATGACGATCGCAATCTCGAACAGCGCCGCGGAATACTCGTAGAAGTGGTACTTCGCCATCGAGAGGTCGCGCTCTTCCTCCAGATGCCGCGCGCGTTCGGTCAGTTCTTTGCGGCCTTCGCCGGTGCTGGGCTCGCTTTCCCATCGGGCGGCGGTGTCCCGCCACGCTTTCTGCTGCGCCTCGATCGCGGCGCGGACGGCCGGGTCGGTCGTGGTCGCCTTCTGCACCTCGGCCTGCTCAGCCGCCGTCCGCACCGCGGTTTGGCGTATGGTGCGGGCTTGGAAGAACGCCCAAGTGTTCGACGCCTCGACGTTCCGGGTGATCACCTCGGTCTGCGAACTTTTGGCGCCCGTCCCGACCAAGGCCAGGAACAACGCCAGGATGGCGATCAGCAGGGCGATCCGCTTATCGCCCCCGTGTTCTATGTGCGCGTGCTCGCTCATTGTGGTCCCATCGCCAGAAAGCGCCGTCTTTGGCATGGATCGGGCCATTGCGAAACTCGCGATGCATCTTGTCGCACAGTGGACGCGCCGGCATCCCAGGCTTAGCATTTTCACCATGCCGATCGACGCCGACGCCCTGCTCCGCTACCCGATCCCCGACGTGCGCCAGCGCCTGACCGCGCGGGACGCCGTGCTCTATGCCCTCTCGATCGGGCTTGGGCAGGACCCGCTCGACACGCGGCAGCTCGCCTTCGTCGACCATCACCGCGACCTGCGCGTCCTGCCCTTCATGGCGGTCGTGCTCGGCCATCCCGGGTTTTGGCTGACCGACCCCCGCACCGGGGTGGACGCGGTGCGCCTGGTGCACGGCGAGCAGGGTATCGTCATCCACCGCCCCTTCCCGATCGGCGGTGAGATCATCGGCCGCACCCGCGTGACCGGGCTGGTGGACAAGGGCCCGGGCCGCGGCGCGCTGCTGTATAGCGAGAAGCTTGTATTCGACGCAGCCGCTGAGACGCTGCTGGCCACCACGACCAGCACGACGTTCCTGCGTGGCGACGGCGGCTTCGGCGGCGCGTCTGGCCCCGTGCGCCCGCCGCATCCCGTGCCCAGTGGGCCGCCGGACCATGTCGTCGACCTGCCGACACGGCCGGAGCAGGCGCTGCTCTACCGGCTGAACGGCGACGACAACCCGCTGCACTCGGACCCCGCGGTGGCCGCAGCCGCCGGCTTCCCGCGCCCGATCCTGCATGGGCTGTGCACGCTCGGCATCGTCGGCCACGCGCTGCTGCGCACCCTCGGCGGCTACGACCCGGCCCGGTTCCGCGAGCTCGACCTGCGCTTTTCCGCGCCCGTCTATCCCGGCGAGACCATTCGCACCGACATCTGGAACGGCGGCGCATTCCAGGCCCGCGTGGTCGAGCGCGACGTTCTGGTGGTGAGCAACGGACGCGCCATATTCGATCCGGGAACGGGAGAGGCATGATGCTCGAGGGCAAAGTCGCGATCGTCACCGGCGCCGGCGGCGGCATCGGCCGCGAGATCGCGGTGGCGATGGCCCTGGCCGGCGCGGCCGTCGTGGTGAACGACATCGGCGCGTCTTTGGCGGGCGATGGCCAGTCGGCGTCGCCCGCCGAGCAGACCCAGCAGATCATCGCCCAGCGCGGCGGCCGGGCCGTCATCAATACCGACAGCGTGTCGAACTGGACATCGGCGCAGCGCATCGTGCAGGCGGCGATGGACGGGTTCGGCCGGGTCGACATTGTGGTGAACAACGCCGGCATCCTGCGCGACACCATTTTTCACAAGATGGCGCCCGAGGATTGGCTGCAGGTCATCGACGTCCACCTGAATGGCAGCTTCTTCGTCAGCCGTGCCGCCGCCGAGCATTTCCGCGCGCAGGGCAGCGGCGCCTATGTGCACATGACCAGCACGTCGGGCCTGGTGGGCAATTTTGGCCAGGCCAACTACTCCGCCGCCAAGCTCGGCATTACGGCACTATCGAAATCCATCGCGCTCGACATGCAGCGCTTCGGCGTGCGCTCCAACTGCATCGCCCCCTTTGCCTGGAGCCGCATGACCAGCTCCATCCCGGCTGAGACGCCGGAGCAGCAGGCGCGCGTCGCCAAGCTGCAGCAGATGACACCCGACAAGAACGCCCCGCTTGCGGTGTTTTTGGCGTCCGATGCGGCCATCGGCTTCACCGGCCAGGTTTTCGCAACCCGCTACAACGAGATTTTCCTCATGAGCCAAAGCCGCCCGCTCCGCTCCGTGCACCGCAGCGAGGGCTGGACCCCCGCGCTTATCGCCGAGCACGCCGCCCCAGCGCTCCGCGCCAGCCTGCTGCCGCTCGACCGCAGCCAGGACGTGTTCAGCTGGGATCCCGTCTGATGGCGCCCGATATCATGGCGCCTAGCACGGCGATGCACGACGACCACGCCGAGATTCGCGAAGAAGTCGGAAAACTCTGCGCCCGCTTCCCCGGCGAATACTGGCGCAAGCTGGATGAGGCGCGCGGCTACCCGACCGAGTTCGTGACCGCGCTGACCGAGGCCGGCTATCTTTCAGTGCTGATCCCTGAGGAATACGGCGGCTCCGGCCTCGGTATCTCGGCGGCGGCGGCGATTCTGGAGACCGTGCAGGCCGAGGGCTGCAACGGCAGCGCCTGCCACGCGCAGATGTATATCATGGGCACGATCCTGCGGCACGGCTCGGACGAACAGAAGCAGCGCTATTTGCCCAAGATCGCGTCGGGCGAGCTTCGCCTGCAAGCGTTCGGCGTCACCGAACCCGGCAGCGGCACTGACACGACGTCGCTCCGCACCACGGCCCGGCGCGATAACGACGGCTATGTAGTCAACGGCCAGAAGATCTGGACCAGCCGGGCCGAGCATTCCGACCTGATGCTGCTGCTCGCCCGCACCACCCCGCGCGACCAGGTGGCGAAGAGGACCGAGGGCCTGTCCACCTTCATCGTCGACATGAAGGCGGTGCAGGGCATGACGATCCGGCCGATCCGCACGATGATGAACCACAACTCGTGCGAGGTGTTCTTCGACGAGATGCATATCCCGGCGGACAGCCTGCTGGGCGATGAGGGCCGTGGCTTCCGCTATATCCTGGACGGCATGAATGCCGAGCGGCTGCTGATCTCAGCCGAGTGCATCGGCGACGCCAAGTGGTTCACCGCCAAGTCGGTGGCCTATGCCAACGATCGCAAGGTGTTCGGCCGCCCGATCGGCCAGAACCAGGGCATCGCGTTCCCCATCGCCAAGGCCTATGCGCAGATGCGCGCGGCGGAGTTGCTGGTGCGGGACGGGCTGGAGCGGTTCGAGGCCGGGCTGCCCTGCGGCGAGCAGGCCAACATGGCCAAGATGCTCGCGGCCGATGCCGCCTGGGCTGCCGCCGAAGCCTGCATCCAGACCCATGGCGGCTTCGGTTTCGCCGAGGAATACGACATCGAACGCAAGTTCCGCGAAACCCGGCTGTATCAGGTCGCGCCCATCAGCACGAACCTTATTCTTTCGTATGTCGCCGAACACGTGCTCGGGATGCCCCGGAGCTACTGATGGGCGCGCTTGACGGCCTGCTCGTGCTCAGCCTGGAGCAGGCCGTCGCGGCCCCCTATTGCAGCTCCCGTCTCGCCGACGCCGGGGCGCGGGTCATCAAGATAGAGCGGCCAGAAGGTGATTTCGCCCGCAGCTATGACGCCGCGGTGCACGGGCAGTCCAGCTACTTCGTCTGGCTGAACCGCGGCAAGGAAAGCCTGGTGGCCGATATCAAGGCACCCGCTGACGCCGCACTGCTGCATCGCATCCTGGCGCGGACGGACGTGTTCATCCAAAACCTCGCGCCCGGCGCCGCGGACCGCGCCAGGTTTGGCAGTGCCGAGCTCCGCGCCCGCCATCCGCGCCTGATCACCATGGACATCAGCGGCTACGGCTCAGGCCACGACTACACCGAGATGAAAGCCTACGACCTGTTGGTGCAGGCCGAGAGCGGGCTTGCCTCGATCACCGGGCATCCCGCCGGGCCGGGCCGCGTCGGCGTCAGCGCCTGCGACATCGCCTGCGGCATGGCGGCGCACGCGGCGGTGCTGGAAGCGCTGATCGCCCGTGGCGTCACCGGCCAGGGCCGCAGCCTGGCCTGCAGCCTGTTCGACGGCATGGCGGACTGGATGACGGTGCCGCTGCTCTACACCGAAGGCACCGGCCGCGCCCCCGCCCGTCTCGGCCTGGCGCATCCCTCCATCTGTCCCTACGGCGCGTTCGCCACCGCTGACGGCGCGCTGGTGCTGATCTCCATCCAGAACGAGCGGGAATGGGCCAGCTTCTGTGCCGTGTTCCTGGACGACGCGAGCCTCGCGACCGCGGACGGGTTCGGCAGCAACAACGCCCGCGTCGCCAACCGCCCGGCCGTCGACGGCCATATCGCCACGGCATTCGCTCGCCTGTCCCGCGACGCCGCTGCGACCCGGCTGCGCGCGGCCAACGTCGCCTATGGTTTCGTGAACGACGTGCCGGCGCTGGCCCAGCACCCCGCCCTGCGCCGCATGACCATCGAGACTCCCGGCGGCGCCGTGCAGCTCGTGGCGCCGCCGGTCATCTTGGATGGCCAGGCACCGACGCTCGGGCCGGTGCCGGCTATCGGCGAGCACTCGGCGCCAATCCGCAGCGAATTCAGCGAACAGGGTGCATGATGGACGACTTCGACCTGGTCATCCGCGGCGGCACGGTGGTGACGGCAGCCGAGCAGTTCTGCGCCGACGTCGGCATCCGCGGCAGACGCATCGAGGCCGTTGGAGCAAACCTCGCCGGCGCCCGCACACTGGACGCCGGCGGCCTGCTGGTGATGCCCGGCGGCGTCGACACGCACTGCCACATCGAGCAGCTGCAGGCCGACGGCGGCGCCGACGAGGAAACCTGGGAGACCGGCAGCCGCAGCGCGCTGGCCGGCGGGACCACCAGCGTCGTCAGCTTCTCGACCCAGTTCAAGGGCCGGGCGATCGGGCCGTCATTGGCCGAATATCACCGGCGCGCACGCCAGGCCATGGTGGACTACGCCTTCCACCAGATCGTCACCGACCCGACCGACGCCGTGTTGGCCGAACTGCCGGCGATCATCGCGGGCGGCGTGCGGAGTCTAAAGGTGTTCCTAACCTATGACCCGCTGCGGCTCGACGACCGGCAATACCTCCGCGTGCTGGCCGCCGCCCGGCGCAACGGCGCGCTGGTGACGGTGCACTGCGAGAACTACGACGCCATCGGCTGGATGACCGAGGCCCTGCTCGCCGCCGGCCTGACCGCGCCGAAGTATCACGCCTGGTCCCGCCCGCCCGTGCTGGAGCGCGAGGCCACGCACCGCGCCATCGCGCTCGCCGAGCTGATGGATCAGCCGATCCAAGTCTTTCACGTGTCCTGCCCAGAGGCAGCGGACGAGATCGCCAGGGCGCGGGCGCGCGGCGTGCACGTTTGGGGCGAGACCTGCCCGCAGTATTTCGTGCTGTGCGCGGCCGACATGGACCGCCCGGGCTTCGAGGGCGCAAAATTCATGTGCAGCCCGGCCCCACGCGACGCAGCCGCGACGGCCGGGTTGTGGGAGGCGATCCGGCTGGGCACGCTCGACGTCGTCAGCAGCGACCATAGCGGCTGGAGCTATGACGGCACCCGCGGCAAGCAGGTGAACGGCGCCGACGCGAATTTTCGGGATATCCCGAACGGCGTGCCGGGCCTGGCGAGCCGCCTGCCTATCCTGTTCAGCGAGGGCGTCGCGGCCGGGCGCATCACCGCCAGCGACTTCGTGCGCCTGACCGCGACGCAGCCCGCCCGGCTATTCGGCCTGCATCCCAAGAAGGGCAGCGTCATGCCCGGCGCCGACGCCGACCTGGTGCTGTGGGACCCGGCACGGCGCACCACCATCACCAATGCCCTCATGCAGCACACGATCGACTACACGCCCTATGAGGGCCTGACTGTCACCGGCTGGCCCGTTGCCACGGTGCGCCGCGGCGAGGTCGTTATGCAGGACGGCCGCGTCCACGCCGCACCCGGCAGCGGGCGCTACCTGCCGGTCGGTCCCTACCCCATGATCGCGCCGCGCGGCGTACTGGCCAACGGCTTCGATGCCTCGGCGCTTGTTCCTGACGCGGCACCGGCCAATATGACAGCTATGGCCGGAGCACGGAGGCCCGCATGAGTGCGGTGATCGAGTTCAAGCACCGCAAGGACGACACGCTGTGGGCCGTGATGGCCTCGGTCGGCCGCGCGACCCGGGTCGCCGAGATTTTCCCCAGTCGCGAGCGCGCCCTGGCCGACCGTGCCTGGCGCGAGCAGCAAATCCGCGCCTATGCCAGCCTGCTGCAATCCTGCCGGCAGCCCGCGCCCTGCTACAGCGTAGCGCCGATCCGCCCGGCGGATTTGCCGCGCGCATGGAAGCCACTACCCGCCCTCGGCTTTCTGCGCGGCCAGTTCATCTGATCTGGCCGGACGCCTCGCCCCGTGCGAGGCTGCCGTAAATCAGATTGAGGATGCGTCCGACATGACACAGAAGATCGCCCTTGTGACCGGGGCTGGCAGCGGCGTGGGCCGGGCTTCGGCCGTGGCGCTGATGGATGCCGGGTGGGTCGTGGCACTGCTGGGCCGCCGGGCGGATGCGCTGGAGGCGACGGCTGCGGTTGGGAAGGATGGCCAATCGATGGTGCTGCCGACCGACGTGTCGCAGCCCGCCGAGGTGGACGCGGCCTTCGCGGCGGTGGAACGGCAGCACGGCCGCCTCGACCTGCTGTTCAACAACGCCGGCATGGGCACCCCGGCCAAGCCGATCGACGAGCTCTCGGTCGAGCAGTGGATGGCCGTCGTCGGCGTGAACCTGACGGGGTCGTTCCTATGCGCCCGCAACGCCTTCGCCCTAATGCGGCGGCAGACTCCAGGAGGCGGCCGGATCATCAACAACGGATCGATCTCCGCCCACGCACCGCGGCCGGGCTCGATCGCCTATACGTCCACCAAGCACGCGATCACCGGGCTGACCAAGTCGCTGTCGCTGGACGGCCGGCCGTTCAACATCGCATGCAGCCAGATCGACATCGGCAACGCCGCCACCGAGATGACCGAGCGCATGAAGGCCGGGGTGCCCCAGCCCAACGGGACCATGATGGTCGAGCCGCGCATGGACGTGCGGCACGTGGCCGACATGGTGGTGCACATGGCAAGCCTGCCGCCCGACGCGAACGTCCAGTTCGTGACGGTGATGGCGACGCAGATGCCGTTCGTCGGGCGGGGCTAATTAGGGTGCTGGGCTGATCAGTCTGCCGCCTCAGCGACCCGTTCGGCAAGCAGCAGCCGCTGATACGTCGCCAGCGCCTGCCCAACGACCTGGTCCATGTTGTAGTATCGATAAGTCGCCAGCCGCCCCACGAAAGTGACGCCCGGCGTGGCGTCGGCGAGCGCCTGATAGCGCTGGAACAGCGCCGCATTTTCCGGGCGCGGCACGGGGTAGTACGGATCGCCCTCCGCCGCCGGGTATTCATAGCAGACGCTGGTGCGGGCGTGCGCCTGCCCGGTCAGGTGCTTGAACTCGGTGACGCGGGTGTGCGGCACGTCCTCGGCCGGATAGTTCACGACGCCGACGTCCTGGAACCGCTGCACATCGTGCGTCTCATGCCTGAACCGCAGGGAGCGGTAGGGCAGCTTGCCGTAGCGGTGGCCGAAGAACTCGTCGATCGGGCCGGTGAAGATCAATTGGTCATACGAATCCCGGTCCACCGCCGTGTATTCGGTGCCGGTCATGCAGGTGATGTTCGGGTGGTCCAGCATCGCCTCGAACATCTTGGTGTAGCCATGCAGCGGCATCTGCTGGAATCGGTCGGTGAAATAGCGGTCGTCGTCATTGGTGCGGGTGGGCACCCGGGACGTGACGGACTTATCGAGCTCGCCCGGGTCCAATCCCCATTGCTTGCGCGTGTAGCCTTGGAAGAACGCCTCATACAGCTCCCGCCCGACCTTGCCCAAGACGACGTCGGCCGAGGTGCGTATGGCACCGCGCTGCTCGGCTTTGGACTGCAGGAACGCCTCGACCTCATCGGCCGCCAGTTCGGTGCCGAAGAACCCATTGATCGTCGTCCGGTTGATCGGCATGGGCAGCAGCCGTCCGCGAACCTGCGCCAGGACCCGGTGCTCGTAGGGCCGCCAGGCCGTGAACCCGGACAAATACTCGACGATCGCTTCGGAGTTGGTATGGAAGATATGCGGGCCATAGGGATGGATCAGCACGCCCGCATCGTCCAGCCGGTCGTAGGCGTTGCCGCCGATGTGCGGGCGGCGGTCGACCACGAGGACGCGTTTGCCGGCGTCCGCCGCCAGCCGCTCCGCCAGCACCGCTCCGGCAAACCCGGCGCCGACGATCAGGAAATCGAACTTGCCGTCGCTATGCTGCCCGCTTCGCCGAGTGCCCGAGGCCGTCGCCATCAATCCCGTCATCTTCGCCCAGATACTGTCCCAGGACATGCCGGCCAACACGGTGTCGGCCCGCGGACGCCATGTTTCGGGCTTCGATGCCTGGGTCAGCGCGCGGTCGATGCAGCGGGCGAAGTCTTGCGGCGTGCCGGCGATCTGCACCCCCGGGAGCTCGCCATACTGCCGCACGACGTCGGTGATCGGCGTCGACACGACAGGCAGGCCCGCAGCCAGGTATTCCGGCGTCTTGGTCGGGCTGATGAACCGGGTTGCCGCGTTGATCGCGAACGGCATCAGCGCAACCTGCCAATTCGCGACATAGGCCGGCAGCTCGTCGTAGTGCTTGCCGCCGAGGTAGTGCAGGTTGGGCCGCTGGGGCAGCTCATCCCGATCGAGCTTTGCCGTGGGTCCAACCAGCACGAATTGAACCTCCGGCCGCAGGTCGGCGACGGCGGCCAGCAAATCGCGGTCCAGCCGTTCGTCCAGCACGCCGTAGAACCCGGCGCGGGGATATGGGATGCGATACTGGTCGGCTGGGTCGGCTAGGCCGTTTCGGGCCGACAGGAAATGCGACACGTCCACGCCGCTCTGGAACGCATGCACGTTGCTATGGAGTTGCCTCTTCGCCTCATACAGGCTTTGGCCGCCGGTGAAGACGAGGTCCGCGCGCCGCAGCAGTGCCTGTTCACGCGCCGGCAACGCGGGGTCAGCGCCGGCAAAGGCCGACAGCTCGTCCATGCAGTCATAAACCGTGAGCCGCGCCTGCAGATGGTCCGAAAACTCGAGCGCCTGGGGCGTGTAATACCAGAGCAAGGGATCGGCGACGCCCTCGTCGCGGATCAGCCCATCCAGCAGATGGCGCTGCACGAGCACGGGATCACAGCCGTGCGGGACATGGGGCTGCACGACGACGACGCCCTCAGCCGACATGCTCGTCTCGATGCTGGGCGAGGCGCCGTCGGTCCAGATCGGCTCCTCCCAGTACAGCACCTGCATCGTCCGCGCCGCACGGGTCAGGAGATGCTGCGGACGCTGAAAGACAAAACTCCAGCGCAGGTGCGAAAAACAGAGCAGCGTCCTGCGGTGCTCACCCGCCATAAAACGTCGAACAGCGCGTCGTCCCACACTCACCTGCATCCTTGATCCTTTCCAATATGGGAACCAACGTAGGATGCTGGGTCGAGTTCAGTCGTATGGATCCACTAGGGAAACCCGCGGCACCCGCCCGTGTTGCTGCCCTTGCCCGATCGTTTCACCGAGGGAGCAAGGCCCAGCACATGCCAAACGATGTCGCCGAAGCCGAGGAGTTCGACCTGAGCGACCCCATAGCGGCCGCCCGTGCCGCCCGTCTCCGCTATGTTTCGGATAAGCGGCCCGGAATCCGCCGCACCCGCGAGGGCGACGGCTTCGTGTTCCACGACGTCGACGGCAGCCTGATCACCGACGAGCGCAATCTCGACCGCATCCGCAAGCTGGCCATCCCCCCGGCCTATACCGACGTGTGGATCTGCCGCGACCCGCGCGGGCACCTGCAGGCCGTGGGCCGGGATGCGCGCGGGCGCAAGCAATATCGCTATCACCCTCGTTGGCGCGAGGTCCGGGACGAGGCCAAGTACGGCAAGATGCTCACCTTCGGCCGCGTGCTGCCGGCGATCCGCGCCCAAGTACAGCAGGACCTGGCGCTGCACGGCCTGCCCAAGCGCAAGGTCCTGGCCGCCATCGTGGCGCTGCTGGAAAAGACCATGATGCGGGTCGGCAACGAGGAATATGCCAAGACCAACCAGAGCTTCGGCCTGACGACGCTTCGCAACCGGCACGCGCGCGTCAAGGGCGGCCATCTGACCTTCGACTTCCGCGGCAAGCACGGTGTCGAGCACCATATCGACCTGCAGGACCGCCGCCTCGCCCGCGTCGTGGAACGCTGCCGCGACCTGCCGGGCCAGGACCTATTTCAGTTCGTGGACCAGGACGGGGAGACCCACGGCATCGGCTCCGACGACGTGAACGAATACCTGCATGAGATCTCGGGCGAGGAGATCACCGCAAAGGATTTCCGGACCTGGGCCGCGACGAATTTGGCCGCGGAAGCCTTGGCGGTTGCCGAGGTGCACGATACCAAAACCAAGGCCAAGCGCGCCTTGGTCGAGGCGGTGGAGAGCGTTGCCAAGCGGCTCGGCAACACCCCGGCGATCTGCCGCAAGTGCTATATCCATCCCGCCGTGTTCGAGGGCTACCTGGATGGCAGCCTGGCCGAGGGCCTGAAGGCCCGCGCCGACGCCATGCTGGAGCATGACGCCGCCGGCCTATCCCAACAGGAGCTGGCGGTCACCCGGTTCCTGAGCAAGCGCCTAGGCGAAGTGGTCGAGGAGCCGACACGCCGCGTGGCTTGACTTAGCCGGTCCGCCGGGCATCGTGCTCCGACGGATCGGAGGTCGAGATGGACGAAAGTCTGCTGGTCGAGCAGCGGCGTGGCGTAATGGTGCTGACCCTCAACCGCCCGGACCGGCTGAATGCGTTCACGGTGTCGTTGACCGCGGCGCTGCGCGAGGCGGTCGCGGCTGCGCAGGCCAACCCTATCATACGAGCCTTGCTGCTGCAGGGCGCCGGCCGCGGTTTTTGCGCCGGGCAGGATCTAAGCGAGGTCAGGCCCGGCCAGGATCTGGGCAGCACGCTGGACCAACGCTTCAACCCGCTGATCCGCGCCATCCGCACGACGCCGCTGCCGGTGGTTTGCGCGGTGCACGGCGTGGCCGCCGGCGCCGGAGCCAGCCTGGCCCTCGCCTGCGACATCGTGCTCGCGGCCCAATCTGCCCGGTTCATGCAGTCCTTCGTGCGCATCGGCCTGATCCCGGACGCTGGCGGCACCTATACTTTTCCGCATCTTGCCGGCGCCGCCCGAGCCCGCGGCATGGCCCTGCTGGGCGAGCCGGTCAGCGCCGCGCAAGCCGAGGCATGGGGCCTGATCTGGCGCAGCGTGCCGGATGACGAGCTGCTGCCCGAAGCCGAACGCATCGCAGCGCATCTGGCCACCCAGCCCGCCCAGGCAATCGCCCTCACTAAGAGTGCGCTGAACGCCGCTGGCGGCAACACCCTCGACCAGCAGCTCGACCGCGAGCGCGACCTGCAGCGGAGATGCGGCGCATCGGCCGACTTCCGCGAGGGCACCCAGGCGTTCCTGGAGAAGCGCCCCGCGCGGTTCGGCCCGCGGAAGGCATGACCGAATTCGAGGTCGCCCAGGCCTGCGCCGCCGCCATGTGGCGGGCCGACCACGCCAGCCAGGGCCTCAATATGGAAATCGAGCATATCGCACCCGGCGCCGCCCGCCTATCGATGGCGGTCGAGCCGCGCATGGTGAACGGCCACGGCATCTGCCACGGCGGTTTCATCTTCACACTGGCCGACAGCGCCTTTGCTTTTGCCTGCAACACGGACGGCGCAGTGGCGGTCGCGAGCGAATGCAGCATCAGCTTCATCCGCCCGGCTCGCCTCGGCGAACGCCTGGTCGCCACCGCCGAGCAGCGCCACCGCGCCGGCCGGAGCGGCATCTATGACGTGCGTGTCACCGCCGGGCCCGACATCGTCGCGGAGTTCCGCGGCCACTGCCGTACCACCGGCGCCCGGCTGATCGAGCAGGCCGATGCTGGCTGACCTTTCTCCGCGGCACAGCGACCTCGACCCGATCGAGACGGCGTCCCGGGACGAGATCATGGCTTTGCAGCGCATCCGCATGGCCGAAACCCTGCGCCATGCCTACGCCAACGTGCCGCACTACCACAGCGTACTCGACGCGGCGGGCGTGCATCCCGACGACTTCCACGACTTGACCGACCTGGCGCGCTTTCCGTTCACCACCAAGGCGGACCTCCGCACCAACTACCCGTTCGGCATGTTCGCGGTGCCGCGCGAGCAGATCGCCCGCATCCACGCCAGCAGCGGCACGACCGGCAAGCCCACCGTCGTCGGCTACACCAAGGGTGACCTCGACGTGTGGGCCGACGTCATGGCGCGGTCAATCCGTGCCGGCGGCGGCCGTCCGGGCATGCGGGTCCACGTCGCCTACGGCTACGGCCTGTTCACCGGCGGGCTCGGCGCGCATTACGGCGCGGAACGCCTGGGCTGCACCGTCATCCCCATGGGCGGCGGCCAGACCGAGCGCCAGGTCCAGCTGATCCAGGACTTCGCCCCCGACCTCATCATGGTCACGCCGAGCTACATGCTCGCCATCCTCGACGCATTCCGCGCCGCCGGCGTCGACCCACGCGGCACCTCGCTCAAGACCGGCATCTTCGGCGCCGAACCCTGGACCAACGCCATGCGGGGCGAGATCGAGCAGGCCTTCGACATGCACGCGGTCGACATCTACGGCCTGTCGGAGGTCATGGGCCCCGGCATCGCCAACGAGTGCGTCGAAACCAAGGACGGCCTGCACGTTTGGGAAGACCACTTCTATCCCGAGGTCGTCGATCCCGGAACCGGCGCCGTGCTGCCGGACGGCGAACCCGGCGAGCTCGTGTTCACCTCGCTCACCAAGCAGGCCATGCCGGTCATCCGTTACCGCACCCGCGACCTCACGCGGCTGCTGCCCGGCACCGCCCGCAGCATGCGCCGTATGGAAAAGGTCACGGGCCGCAGCGACGACATGATGGTCGTGCGCGGCGTCAACGTGTTCCCAACGCAGATCGAGGAGCTCGTGCTAGAGCGGGAGGAGCTGTCCGGCCACTACCAGGTCGAGCTGACCCGGGCGGGCCGTATGGACGACATGCTGATCCGGGTCGAGGCACGGCCCGACTGGCTCGGCGCAGCCGACGTGGCGCCGGCCCTGGCGCACATGGTGAAGGAGCGCATCGGCATCACCACACGGGTCGAAGTGCTGCCGCCCGGCGGAGTGGAGCGGAGCCTCGGCAAGGCGCGCCGGGTCATCGACCGCCGGCCCAAAGACCCTCTATGACTCCGCAGCCTGCGCCACCGCTTGGCGCAAGGCTGTCCGTGCCTCCGCCATAGCCTGGCGCTGCCCGCGCACCAAAGCCGGGTCTGTCCCAAGCACTGACTTCATGTGACGATGCATCCGCCCGACCTCGTTCAAGTGACGGGCAATCGGCAGGCGGTGCGTGACGCTCGCCGCATGGCGCCGGTGGGTGTTGAGCGGACGTGCGACATAGGCGACGGTGCCGCCCTGGGACAGCGCCTCGGCATAAACCCGCCAATCCCCCGCCATGGTGAAATCCGCGAGGTCCGCACTGCAGCGCCGCAGCGCCTGCTGCAGCGCCGTCCGCCGCCAAACGACGGCGCTGGCGTTGAGGATTAGGTTGCGGGCCGACAGGCAGTCGCGCAGGAAGTCGCCGGCTTGGAACACGCCGTCCTGCCCCAGCATCGGCGCGCCGGCGCGGGCGTAATAACCCTGATGGTCCGGCCACAGCGCGGCGCCGCCAGCGTCCACCGCCCGGCTGTCGCTGAATGCCAGAACGGCGTCCGGCGCGTCCGCCAGCGCCCGGCACAGCGCTGCGAGGAACTCCGGGTCCGCCTGGTCGTCGGCCTCGGCGAGCCATATCCACTCGCTCCGCGCCAGGTCCGCCGCCCGGCGCCATTGTTTAAACACCGAGCCGGAGTTGCTGCCGCTTGGCACCCAGCGGACGCTGCGCCCGGCGGCTGCGGCGACATCGCGCACCACTGCCGCGCTGTCGTCCGTCGAGGCGTCATCCAATACGACGATTTCGGCGACTGGATGGGTTTGTGCGAACACGCTGCCCAGGCGTCCGGCCAGATAGCGCCCATAATTGTAGTTCGGCACCACGACCGAGACCTGCAGCGCGCCGGGATCGACCAGCCGCAGCAGCTCGTCGGCATAGGCGTCCCAGCCGAAGTGCCGGCGCGCCGACCGGGCCAGGCGCTCGCGGTCATCGGGCCGGGTCTGCAGCATGAGGGCGCGCATCTGCCGGACCATCTCGGCCGCGTCGCCAAGCGGCACGGCGCATCCGGCGCCGCATTCCCGCAGCAGGTCGGGCACCCCCCCGCTCTCCTCGAATGCCACGCAGGGCACGCCGGCGGACATCGCCTCCAGCACGACGCTCGGGAACGGGTCCTCCCGCGAGGTCAGCAGGAACACGTCGGCACAGGCCAGCCAATCCGCTGCGTCCGCGTGATACGGCATGTGGTGGAACGTGCCGGTCGTCGCCGCCGCGGCCAGTTCGCCGCCCAAATACGTCAGCAGATACGGATCGATATCGCCCGCCCAGAGCATATGGATTGCAGGGTCCGCCGCCTGCGCCAGCCGCCACGCCTGCAGGAACAGGTCGAAGCCCTTGCGCAGATCGGCGTAGCCCATGCCCATCGCGAGCCGCGCTCCCTCCGGCAGCCCCAAGCGTGTCCGCATCGCCGCCGCACTCGCCGTGGTCACGTTCACCGGGCGATAGATACCCTGGGGCAATACGACCGCACGGCCCGGCGGCACCGCCGCCAGCTCATGGAACCTGTCGCGGACATACGGCGCCGCGAACACAACGTGCTCCGCCACCGTCGCTCCCCGGCCGGCCATATCCACCAGGCCGCGCTCGCGCAGCAGTCGCGGCAGTTCGTGGACCAGCAGGGTGCAGGCGACGCCGGCCCGCGTCAGCTCCTCGCACACGCAAGCGGAAGCGGAGGTGTTGACGATGGCACGGTCATATCCCCGCGCGATGGCCGCCTGGGCTTGGCGGGGCAGGTCCTTGAGCCCGGTCAGGATGGTAGTTGGCCCCACCGCCCGATACTCCGCCGCGAGCGCGCCGCCGCCCAGCAGCAGGAACGCGACATCCATGCCGCGCACGTCACGCAGATGGCGCCCGAGGTTCAGCAGCAGCATCTGCGCGCCCGAGGGCCAGGCGTCATGCCCGACCAGCAGCAGCCGACGGCGCCCGGCCTCCACGGCTACCCCGGCCACGGCGCGCCCGGTCGCGTTCAGGTACGCGCCGCCAAAATGCATGTCCGGCTCGAGGTATGCGCCCTCCGCCTACTCGTTCCAGGCATTCACGCAGACGATGCCGAGTCGGCCCGGGGAGTCTCACCCCGAGCCGCTCACAGATCCGGACTTGACACTCTCGCGTCATCCGGCTCGTGCCACCGAACGAAGGCTGCCGCCTTCCGCCGAGACTTGGAGCTCCTCCT
>JAABUY010002298.1_pt1 | contig 23053 bp, 38 predicted proteins | sample 5560271 | NCBI WGS metagenome assembly JAABUY01 (sample SAMN10711886, study PRJNA513374) | rock metagenome | isolation source: Antarctica rocks | place: Antarctica: Victoria Land, University Valley | reverse complement strand
GCCGCGCGCGCTGTGCGCATCCGTGCGGTCATGCGAAGCATGTGCATGTTCATGCGCATGCTCACTGACCTGTGTTGTGCAGCAGGGCCTGCGAGCAGCCTGCCACGAGCGCGCTGCAGCAAGGCACCTTCCAGGCGCAAAGGAGTGTGCGTGTTTGCTGACCTCGGATGCCCCACAGTGCCTGAGCATGGCGCGGTGCAGGCAGCGGCTGCCTTGTTCACGCCCGCGCCGGGAGCTGCCCAGGCCAGGCCCGCCCCCTCCAAGCGAGGGGCCGAGGCCGCGCGCGCGCGCACCGCCAGGTGGCAGTCACCGCAGAGGCCATGATGCGCTCGCGCGTGTCTGGCAGCAGCGTGAAGCGGTCGTGCAGGAAGCCCGCGTACCCGGACTGCGTCGTCTTTAGCAGCCGCAGGCCCCGCACGCCTGCCGCGGGCGGATGCGCTATTTGCGGCCCTGCACGGCCGCCCTGGGCGCTGAGAGTAAGAGGCATGCCCGGCAGGTGACCTGCCAGGGTGCCGGCGCACGCTTGGCGAGACATGCTTGCTTAGCCACCCACTGGACAAGCACCGGCGCTCTGTGGTGTCGTCCAGGCTAGTTCTGCGCAGCATAGCGCGGCTCGGACGGGCTGCAGGCAGGACAGCAGCGGCAGTGCACCCCTGGTGCTGCACCTGCGGCAACCGTGGTCCGCCCCTCCGCGGTTGCGCTGACAGCGCACGTCCGCGTCTCGGTCCCCGCTGCTACAAAGCCTGGCGCGGCGCAGCACGTGTGCTCACGTCAGCAGCGCGTGTCTGCCAGCAACCTCCATTGAGGCAACAGGCGAGGGGCAAGCCACTACCATGGTTGTGCAGCTGCCCGCCCAGGCACGCTCGTTGCCATGGCGCCTGCTCCACCCAGACCTTGGCTTTGCTCACCTGCAGCCCAGCGGCGCGGTGACGGGTCCTCACAGCGCGCTGGTAACCGTCAGCAGTCCCAGAGCCGCCTGGGGAGCGCGCCTTGGGATAGGTGTGCACAAAGTGCCGCGCCAGGGCGACTGCAAACTCCTCCGGGCTGCAGGGCTGACTGCATTGCTTGGCCGTGTAGTAAATCTGCAGGGCATTGTGCAGCACTACGTCTGAGCTTGGCAGCGCGACAAGCTCGTGGCCGAGCAGGTGCAACAGATGCAACAGAACTGGTGCACACGGTGTTCTTCTGGGTGTCAGTGGCGGTCATGTCCGCGTTGCTGCCCTCTGTGAAGGCGTGCGCCATGTCCGACTCAAGCAGAGTGTCCACCGTCCACTCCACAAAGTCGTCGCGGCCATCAGCGCCCGCCCACCGCCGGCCGACGCGCACCCTGGACTTGCCATGGTGGTGCTCCTTCAGTACTGCGGACATGGTGACCGCTTTGGTGCAGCACAAAGTGCTTGCTCGTGGGCAGCTTTGACGAGAAAGGTCATCAAAGGTACATGTATGTCCTTTGCACTGCTGTTAGTTCGCTTGGCTTTTATATGTGTTTGTGTTTGGTCTCAGGCCTAAGGGAGGTGCAACCTGGGGTTCGGCGGTTACAGAAGTGCATCATGTGTTGGACTCCAGGAGTCCAACATCTGTCATCCTGACGTTTACTAGCACAATGTCACACTGACCTCACGCACACTGCACTTGACTGCGCTGCATTCTCCTGGTGTTCAGTTTGGTTGTCCTGTCCTAGCCACCACCCCTGCTGAAAGTGTCCGCCCAGCGCCCATGAAAGTGCTGCCGCTGGTGCGTCGTCCCGCCCCGGCCGCAGCTGTCCACCCGCAGCCGCGCCAGGCGCCAAGCGTGCGGCAGGGCGGGAGGTCCTATCAGGTATCCCTCTCGGCCCAGCCTGCCGCGGTGCCACAGGTCGGATCCCTGCCGCTGCCCTTGGCTCCTCCGCGGGTCGGAGAGGCTCAGCACCTCCAGATAGGGGCCGGACATCGAAAGCGAGCGTGTCGCCAGAACCGCTGCTGGCCGCGCCCTCCTCCACGAGCCACACCTCCTCGTACCACGCATCCTCGTCAGAGCTCAGGCCGGGCTGGCCCCCGGCCGCCCTCCCAGTGCCGGTCCTGCATCAGGCGTAGAAGCAGTCACCTGATGTGACAACGCATGAGAGCGCACACTGGAATGCAGACCAGCCCCTGCATGCCGGGAGGCTGTGCACACAGGTCGGGGCGCCACTGCAGGGATCCAGCGTTCGTTTGTCGGTGAATTTTGCAGTGCTGTGCTACAGAGCAGAACCTGCATGCATGGGTTACCGTGTAGCTCAAATACCGAAATATGCATGGGACATGTGCGGACAACGCACCCAGGCTCATTCACTGCACCGCCGCGCGCCTCCAGCCCGTCACGAAGCACCTCACCTGTGGGAGCGCCAGGCCCCCTGGCAGAGGTATCATGAGCTTGCATCTGTGCTGGCACCTGCAGCAGGAACCGTGCTGGTGAGGGCGCGTCGCTGGTGAGCAAGGGCAGCTCGCTTGCACTGGGTGTGTGTCTGCATCTTTCTCTGGTGAGGCAGAACAGCCTGAGGGCAGCCACGCAAACACTGCCTGAGTGGTACCTCACGCTTTAGAGCAGCTTGCCCTGCACCTTCACAAACTACCTTTGAGACGGGTCAGATATGGATCGCTATTGACTCCAGAGTGAGGGCCGCAAGCTTCTGCACCAGCCCACGCGCAGCAAAGCTGGACGCTGTCAATCTTATACCCAAATCACCTGAACATTTCAAGATGCGTGGCTTAAGATGCAACACACCTCTAACAAATAGTCGCCAGTAGCTGTCGGCTTTGGGCGCAAACGTGCCTGCAAGGGGCGCCTCACCTAAGACTGGGAAGGCCCGTTGCCACTGATGCCTGTGTCAAGATGACTAGGTATGCTCTGCGAAGCAGGTACCTTCAGTGTGTGCTGACAGCTAATAAAGAGGTCAACACGTCAACGCAGGCAGCCGCTCTTTCAGTGCAGCCAGAAAAGCATGGGAGCACCATCAGTTGGGGCCACACAGCCAAGTCACAACTCTGCGAGGAGTCTCAGACGGTGAGCGCACATCCCATAGCGTTGACCGCTTGTTTTGGGTTGCCTGCTTTCAGAACCATGTGTCTATTTTGTCACTGGCGGGAAATGCATCCCTACTTTATTGATGAGGGTTGGACCCTTCTTCAATGATGCTGCAGTGTCAGTGGGCACAAGCAGGCTTCAGCGGGCTGCATGCAGGTTGACCATTGGCAAGTCATATGCCAAGACCAAGCCTGGCAAGGCATCATGTTAGGTGCCTTGTCCTCGTCCACTGTACACCGCAGCCTCCCTCCGCGCTCCTCCCCGGTCGCCACCGGACATGCGCGGCTGAGGTGCTGCTGCAGTGTCCGACATCTTAGGTCTGCCCGGCACTGGAGGAGCTGCGCCGGCCGCGTCTCCTTCGCTGACCTCGTCGTCGTCGCTGCCATATGCACCTGCGCCATGGGAGAGCTGTTGACACTCGCGCTCTTCCGCCAGCGCGCAGCTAACGCCTCTGCTCCGCCAGGACGAGAGCGGGCCTGTTCTGTTGAACATCGTGCCCCTGCACGGTGCGCTCCCAGGTACGCACGTCATGGTCAGTGCGCACCGAGCAGGCCGGCCAGTCCGCCATTCTGTTCGCCGCCGCCAGCCTGGCCCTGGCCGCCGCCGCCGCCGCCGCCGCCGCTGGCACCAGGCGCACCAGCAGGTGCCGCGTCACCAGGCGCTGGGGCGGCGGGCTCGGCGCGCTGGCGCTTGGCCGCGGGGGCCTCTGCCGCGGCCGGCACAGGCCGCGCTGGCTGCGGGGCCGCAGGCCCGCCGCCGCCAGGCGTCCTCGCCGCCTTGATCTTCAGCTTTGACAGCACCTTTGCCTGGACACTGCAGCGCCCCCCGCACGAGCACAGTCACTCTCAAGCCCGCACATCTTCTCTTCTGTGCGCGCGCTCAATTCTCGTCTGCGCGCGCTCTCAAACACCTGGCTGCTGCGATCATGCCCTTCGCCTCCAGTGCGCTGCTCTGTACCTCGCCGTGGCGCGCACTCCGCGGCGGGGGCAGGCCGGGCGCGGCAGGCTTCACAGGTGAGCGCATTACTAGGCGCAGACTGGACCCCGGCAGCACCTGGCGCCGGCGCGTTCCTTGTCGCGACGCACTGGCCGCGGCGGACCCGGGCCGGGCGCGGCCGGCTCCACGCGCGCGCGCTGCCGCTGGAACTGCTGCAGCTCGCGGTCGCGCAGCTCGTCCTCCGTGAAGCGCTGCCGCTCCTCCTCGTCGCGCAGGTACATGAGGTCGCTCTTGTCGAACGCTGTCGCAGCAGCGCGCGCCTCCACTGAGCAGCACCGCGTGTGGCACCACAAGATGTGGGTGACCAAGGTGGCAACTCTATGTTTACGCGTTCCCGTACAGATACACGCAGAAGCACAGCATATGGGTCAGCAAATGCCACTTCAGGCGCGTGCTAGCGCACCTCCGCGGCCAAACAGCCAGCCGACCTGGCTCGCCTGCGCGTCCTCTATCTGCGCAAGCACAGGGGCTCAAACTCGGCAGCGAAACAAGAGCGAATTTCTCAACTTGCAAAGTGCAGCCGCAGCGCACGTCTTGGACCATCCGCTTGTAGTCCTGGTCGTTCTCGACGCCCTCCGGCACCAGGTCCTGCACTATGAAGCGGTTGGGGTCGATGGGCCGCGCGATGCCGGGCTTCCTCGGCCCCGCGCCCAGCCGGTTGATGCCCTGCGTGTACCACACAAGCACGCTTCCGGCCCTGTGACAGTTTGCAACAGCTTGCAAACAGTGAGCAGAGGAGTGTGTGGCGCACGGCCATGGTGTACGCCTGTGCAGGTTGATAGCCACAGTGAGCGACACAGTGCTGCGCACGAAGCTGCCAGACGCCCAGACGCTCAGCTGGATGAGCAGTGAACAACACCTGAAGCGCTTGGTGAGGCCGAGGGTCATTGGCAAACCCCAGGTTGAAAAGACTTTTAGTAATCAGGCCATCATTTTTATGGGTCCTATGCCTTGATTACAGACATTGGGATTGGGCGCATGCATTAGCTGGAGCTTGTGAAAAAAATGGCATGCCATGCAGAGCGGGACGTGCCCACTGTCTAGTAGTGAAGCCTTGCAGTTTGAGCAAGATGCCGCCAAGCACGAGGGAGACGGCTGCGCGGACAACAATCCTGCAAGCTGAATGAGACGACAGAGAAGTGCAGCCGCCCGACGAGCGGCATGTCAGCAGCACAGCACGCAGTGAAATGCGATAGCCGCAGGATAGCAGCGAGTGCCCAACCAGCTGCAGCGCCGCCACCGCTCGCTGGCGCCAGGCGACGCCGCGCGCGGCCGTCGGCCTTGCGACTCGCTACCGCGCAGCAGTTGACATAGCGGGCAGCATCGACCCAGGTCGCAGCGCAAACACGGCGCCGGTGTCGGCCGGTCCGCGGCCGTGCGGGCGGTGCAGCGCCAGGTCCGCCAGCGTGGGCCCGGCCGGCACGATGCCGCCCGCGTTCAGCGGGAACAGGCTCTGGAAGTATGACCGCCGCGCGTCGTCCAGGTCGAAGCTGTCGCGCACCTGCGCGCCGTTCACGCAGGTTGGATCCGTATGCAGGAAAGAGCTGCGCATGGACGCAGCCACTGCTTACATTGTTGGCCACCGCGTGCATCTGCATGCAGCCTTTCGCTTGCCAATGCGCTTTGGGCGATGGTCCACGCGCCTGCACGGGCGACGCAGTGCCCATGTCAAGCTGGTACACGTCGCGCAGCCAGGCACTGAGGTTGGGGTAGTCCGCGATGCGCCGGCGGCAGCACTTGAACAGCGTCGCATACGCCGCGTCGAAGCGCACTATGGTGGGGTACAGCCGCAGGTCCGCCTCTGTGAACCTGCGTCGCAGTTGCTGCGTCTGGTGAGCCAACAGGCTCTAGGAAACGTGTGCAGCAGCAAATGCTCCGACTCCATGTCGCGGCCATTCTAGACAGATATACGCTTTTCAGATGCGCAGCAATGTTATGACACGTCGGGCAGCACATGTTGCGACACGCTGCACAATGTCAGAATGCAGAAGATAACACGTATTGAAGCTAGCAAGAGGCTGTACGCAGACTGCAGCGCAGCAGCACAGGGACGGGGGATGGCGCACCTGTCGCCCACCAGGAAGCGGTGGCGGGCCAGGCGCGCCTCGAGCGCGTCCAGCGCGGCGTACAGCTCCTGCTGCGCGCGGTCGTACGCCGCCTGGCTGGTCGCAAAGCCCGACTTGTACGTGCCGTTGTTCACCTGCCCGCCGCCGCCACACGGACTCTGCCTGAGATCCAGCTCCCATGAGCGAGGCGGTATGGCTTGATTGCAGCTGCACCATACCGCCCAACACATGCTGCACAGCGGTCACTGGCACGGGGCAAGGCTCGCAGCGATGACCTGCTACGTATGCCGTACTGTACTCTATATAATCATCATGAGTTGTCACTAAAGTCCTTGATTAGTGCAAGAACACACGTGAGCGGCCCTGACTCGATGGCCTGCCAGGTTAGGCCCCTGAGAACATAATGACAGGCAGATGCCATGCAAGGGCGTGACGGCCGTTGGTGCCTTGCGCGCGCCTTGTCATACACGAGCTCGTTGACCTGCTCGATCTCGGCCGCGGCGGCCGCGGGAAACAGGTCGATGGGCGTGCAGCCTGGCAGGTGCACGGCGTTGAGGTTGCGTACGATCACGCTGCTCTCGTTGCACACCGCGCGCCGCGTGCGTCGGTCCACCAGCAGCGGCGCCGTGCAGCGCCCGCGGTAGCCTGGGCTGGCCGCATCGTACACCTCGCTGCCAGCGTGCGAGCAGGCATGTTTCAGTGACGCAAAAGAGACCGAAACAGCTCACAGCTTGAGGGAGGTCAGCATGCGAGTGACAGCATAGCCTGCAAGGCAGGCTATGCATGATCGGTGTTCTCCTGTAGTACTGGGTGGCCACAATGAGCAATGCATGCGTCGTAAATAGCAGTCACAAGCAGGCATGGAGCCCAAGATGGTGGGCGCGTGTGCTTGTTATCCAAGGAGTGCCAGACATAACACCTCTGTGCAGGAGACGTCTGCTTCACTGGCGGCAATGCAATGCGGCAATGCATGTGCATACACATCCTTGCTCGTGGGTGGTACTCCTTGAGATCGCTCAGGCTGCGGCGTGCCGCAGGTCGCGCGCGCCAAAGACGGGCTCGGGCGTGTCAAACACCCAGCCGCCGCGGCTGGCGCGCTCGGCATCGTCCACTGCGTTCGTCACGCTGATGTGCGGCAGCAGCCCGCGCAGCACGAGCGCGAGCATCACGCGATGGCACCATGGGCATGCATTGCCCAGATACACGTGGTACCGGCCCGACTCCACCTGGCCCTCGCGCAGACGTCTCTTTCCACAGAATATATATTTGTGTAGGTGCAGCATGAGTACACCTCTGGTGCAGAAGTGATATGCGACCCACACAAGGTTCGCCTTCTCAACCAAGTGTTGACATGAGGCGGGGCCAGGGACAGAATAAGTCACAGTTTCTACCAGAGGCCTGCTCACAACCGCATGACCAGTCAGGTGAGGTGCGGCAACACCACAGTAGAACAGACGTGGACGTCAGGAGCGTTGTTGCCCACAGCCGATACCGTGCTATGCATGGGAGCGCGTGTACAGGGCACGGAGCGCACCGGGAACTCTGGGTCACCGATCTGACCAGTAAATGTGTACTGCGGGCGGCTGTATCCGCCATCTTTTGTCTGGGGCGCCAGCTCCCGCATCATAAGCTGCCATGCCGTCCGCCAGCCGGTCTTTGCCCCTGAACACCAACAGGAGCTGAAGCTAGTCTGCATCATATGCCAGCCCTGTTAACTGCCCTGACACGATACGCGATAAGTGAGACGCATGCGTCATGCAGTTCACACCTTTCACAAGCAAGCCCTGAGGAACGAGCTTGCCAGTCCACTCCAAAATGCCCAGTCCCTTATCTGTTGGCGCGCTTGGAGTCCCTGCATAAGCACCGAGTTAGAAGCTTGATGATGGCGGGCTTTGATTGTCAGTTTGCGCTCGAGCAAGCTCACCTTCGCCAGCCTGCATAACAATAACCGAGCGCCTCTTGCCGCTTACGTGCAGTCGTGGTGCAAGCGCAGCGCCTTTCTGCGGCAACCGCACACGCTGAGCGACTGTGTACAAGCATGCTCAAGCATTTATGGGCAGAAGTGCAGGCAGTACGCGTGGCTCCGCAGCACCACTCGCAAATCTCCGAACGGCACCTGTCCAGGTTGAGGCGAAGAGCTTAAATGTCCCTGAAAGCCAGGCACAGCTGCTTGGCGCGCTGCAAGCATCTGGCGGGCGTGCTGGCGCAAGCCAGGTCTCACCAGGTCAGCAGAGGCAAGAACGGAGCAGCAGAATGGCCGACTGCCACTGTAAACACACCAGAGCCTAGCCATCCGAGGTTTACACCATCCAAGGACTGCTTAGCTGACTGACTGACCAATCAACTCTGCCTCCATCAGCTGGCGTCCACAGCTGCACAGAGCCGCAAGCGCTCGGTGCTTGAGCTTGCGGTGCCTGCCTAGGGCAACAGCCACAGAGAGAGCCACAGATGTAGCTCTGAGATGACGGACGACCAGACAGCACTGCTGCACCGGCTGGGTCATCTGTTGGGGCTGCGAGGGACGGTGCCGAGAAGAGATATCTTGCAAGCTGCGGCGGACGCGCTAGAGAAGACAAAAGCTGCATCTGCGCCCCGCGACGCACAGGTTTCTCTCTGAAAGTGGCTTCACAGTGACGCGTGCATATGGAACCGTTGTGAAGGTGGCCTTGCCTGCAGGCATCGCAGCACGGTGAGAGTTTGTTCCAGGTGAGGGTTCGTGAAAGCAGAGGTGCGGCCCAGCTGTCACGCAGTAGACCAGCATTGGTGCGCACAGCATTGCCGCACAACAGAACAACAAGAGGACTGGTTGCGTTCCAGGCTGCTTCACTTTTGACGGGTACCAGGACTATCGCGCCCGCTTCAGGCCGTTGCAGCTGAATGACCCGCGCAGTGCAGACGAGGTGTGATTTTGCCGCTGCAGCAAGCCCAACGCGGGAGATGTGTGAGTGAGGTTGACTTGGAGAACTGCAGAGGCAAGCTATGACCTTGGTGCCGCGTGGACACACTGAGGCAACGCTGGGCGGGGTGCAGACACACGTGCCTGGCAGCGTGCGGCTCAACAACGGCGAAGGGCTGCTGCAGCACTGGTTTGGCCGGGCGATCAGTGTGCAAGACTTCTTCGGTTCCGTGTGGCAGCGGCAGCCGCTGGTGGTAGCGCACACGCACGCGCCTTGCATTTTTGCCGGCCTGCTGCCCTTCCCGGCCATTCGAGCCCAGGTCCGTGAGGGCCTGGAGTACCAGACAGAGCTGGATGTGGTCAACTACGACGGCCGGGCGCGCGCCCCGCTCCAGCAGGCTGTTCAAGGGCGCCCCTGCAGGCACGCCGATCTTGCCCGGGACAGCTGGTGCCGTTGGGCTGTGCGCTCCTGGCCTTGGCTTCCTGTGCAATCAACCAGCCTGCATTACACAGAGTGTACACGTTGCACTGACCGGCAGCCTTCCGGGCCAGCAGGAGCGCATCACCTGCAACACGAACGCCGACGGAGAGGCTGGCACTGCGGACGCGTCAGAGGTCTGGGAGCGGTTCTCGCAGGGGTTCTCCCTGCGGCTGCTGCACCCGCAGCGCTGGCGAGATGAGCTGTGGCTTGCGCTGGCGCCCTTAGAGGCGCTTTTCAACTGTCCCATCGGCTGCAACGCATACCTGACGCCGGGCGCTGCTCAGGCGCGTCTGTCGACAAGCTGTCAACGTCTTTGTGCTGCATGCCCTGGCCGCCGAGCTGCTTGGTTTCCACAAGCTGATGCCAGCCAAGTGTTGCAGGGCTTCGCACCGCACTACGACGACATCGATGCCTTTGTGCTGCAGTTGGAGGGCTGCAAGCGGTGCATACCCAACTGCCAGCAGCAGAATGTGCCCTCTCACAGCAAAGCATGGTGCATAGGAGACCCACGTGTCAGTGCAGCACATCACTTATGTGCGCGCAAGCTTTGCTCACAAAATCCACGCGTGTCGCAATTTTCAACTTTCCCTTGTTATGTGCACAGAACGTGTCTGCACGCAAGTCGATGTGGTCTTCATGACCCTTCGTTTGAGCCAGAGGTCATACACGCTCAGGAAATAGCTCACACATGCTGTGCGCCCGCTATCACGTGGATGCCTGAAAGCTGGCAGGGCCTGCGCAAGCCGCATACGGGGCGCATGCTGCGGCAGGTGGCGCCTGTATGCGCCGCTCAGCGAGGGGACTGTCCTGCCGCGCTTCTCCAGCGCGGACTTTGATCAACACGAACTTGGCGAGCCTGTTCTGGACGTGGAGCTGCGCCCGGGCGACCTCATGTACATGCCACGGGGTGCGCACGCAGGTCTGCGTGTGGCTGCGAGGCTGTGCCGCAGTCACTTTTGTCGTACGGGATCGGCCCTGCCTGCACAACACCCAGCTTGCTGTTTTGTAATTGTTGGTTCAGTGTGAAGGGGCTTGCGGCTCAGAAAACAATGTGGGCAGCACCACAGCAGAAACATGTGCGGATGCGCCACGCAGGCACGATCCACCAGGCAGAGGCGCTGCCATGCGAGCATTCGCTGCACCTGACTGTATCCGCCTGCCAGCGCAACACATGGGCAGACCTCCTGGCAGTTGCGCTGCCGCGTGCGCTGGAGCTGGCGGCCGAGGAAAATCAGGCCCTGCGGCACGCTCTCCCGCGAATCCTGTTTGACCACATGGTGCGGCTCTCCTGCACTTTGTTATGGAGTGCATGTGTTGCGCATGGCATTGACTCAAGTTTTACATGGCTGGAGCTCTTGTGATGTAATGCTTTGACCGTCAGCCTCGAGGGCTGTGCGATGGTCGGCATGCATGTCGTAAACAGGCATGTCAAAAAGTGTGCACTTGTGTCAGGGCTGCAAGGGTAACTGCCGCGCATGACTCTGACTGCACGTTATGATGCTTGAGCCGGGTGTGCAGGGCGTTGTGCACGAGGGGTCAGAGGACTTCCGGCGCCAGCGAATCGTCGCAAGAGTCGACGGCCTTGTGCAGCGCGTGGTGAAGTGCCTGCCCCTGGATGCAGCAGTCGACCAGATGGCTGCCGCGTTCATGCAACAGCGCCTCCCGCCGCCGCCGGCGTTGGGTCCGGCGGCAAGAGACCTGCCGCTGCATGCGGGCCTGCCGGGGAAGACCCTGCCCGCGGAGGTGGACGGCATGCTTGTGCAGCTGACGGCGCCCAACCTGGCGCGGCTGGTGCTGGAGGATGAAGGGGCGGTGGTGTACCACTGCCTGGCCAACCAGCGGCACAGCCATGCGAGCGGCGAGGCCTCTGACGAGCGAGGGCAGTCTCCTGAATCTAATGCGGATGACGACGGGGACGCGGCAGAGGGTGAGAGCGGCAGCACGGGTGAGCCGGCGGATGCTGGCTTACACGCACACGCATCGTGTCACCGGCTGGTCTTTTGCATAGAAATGGCTCCAATACTTGAGCAGCTGTTGGCAGCGCCAGCCAGGTTTGCTCCCGGCGCAACCACAACGAGCAAGGACAAGCTGAGGCTGCGGGATGTGGACCTTGAGGATGTCTGTGGTGCGGCAAGGCAGCATCTGAGGGAAGCCGCAATCAGGCTGTGCAAGGCTGGCATTCTGATCATGTCCAGGCCGTCGCGGAAGCGAAAGGCGTAGGCGTTCAGGTGTAGTAGTGCCATAGGCACTGTCCAGCATGCTGGGGCTGGACAGCATGTTACAAGCAGTATGCATGCACATGCCTCTGCCATCATGCACAGGAGTGCTGAACACGTGTAACATCGTGATGAGTCAAACACTTGCACTGTCGCCGGTAGCGTGCTGCTGTGAGCTCTCCTCACTCACGCCGCCGGTTTGCGGCGAGGGGGTGTTGCTGTCGTCAATTATGAAGCTAGAATGCAGCACATCCGCGACGCGGTCCTGGAAACTTGACAGGTGGTGGCTCAAGTGAGACAGGCGCTCCGTGCTCTGCGCATATTCCTCTTTGACCTGCTGCTCTGCTCTGTCCATCTTGCCCTGCAGCGCCTGCACAGCAGTAGCAGGCCGCGCAGGCACACTCAGCGCCTCCACCTCAAGCAATGGTCTGCAGTAGCATGTGTCCCGTGTTCAGCGCGGTGCCAACCTGTATGAAGCTGTCCAGGTGTGCTGCTTGAGGCACTAGTGTGTCTTGCAGGTGGCTGTGCACCTCCTGAGTTACCCGCTGGAGAACGGTCTGCACATACTCCTGGTGCAGCCACTGTTGCTCAGTCTGAAATGCACAGCGGAGCTACTGAGACGCACTGACAAGTGTTGCGGCGCACCTCTGGACTCGCCTGCCCTGCCTCTAGTGTAGTGATAACTTCAGGCCGATCGGCCTCCCCTGCTTGCTGAGTCTGCGGCTCCATGCTAAGTCCAAATGCGAAGTGCCAGCTCCTCATCACAAAGTGACATGCGGCCCTGCCAGGGTGTGACATCTTGCCATGTGCGGCATGCAAATAGACGATGCTTCTCGTGCGCCACCTCAACATGCTTCTGACAGGGTGAGAGCAGCCTGTGCTCGGCAAGAGCATGGCAGCTGCGCAGGGTGCCGTTCTGGTCCTAAAGGCCCCGTGGAGTCTCTCTACTCTGGCCACTGTCAGTGTGTATCAGGCCGCACCTGAGAGACAGGAGGCCGCTGCGAGCTGCAGAGGGGAGCTCGCTGGCGGCAGCCCAGCCCCAGCAGGCTACAAGCCAGTGCCTGCAGAGACAGCGCGCTCGAGCACATTCCTGCACGCCCTCGGGTCGCTGGAGCTGTGTGGGGGTGCCTGCGTGATACTGCCAGCAGGCGCGTGAGTAGCAGCTACACCACTCTATGCAGGGTCATGACACATCGTGACGCAAGAACGCTTGGCCAGGAGGAAGCCTGTACCTGGTGGGCTGCACAAAGTCACATGTGGCCAAGGCTTACAAGGCTCTGGCTGCGGCAGCCCAGCCTGAAGGACCGCTGGCTGGCCTGGCTTGGCTGCCGCCTGTGAAGCAGAGCGTGTGCTTGGCGCTGGCGCCTCAGACAGCATGCAGGATCGTCTGCGAAGCTGTTAGGGCGGCCCTGCTGAGGCGCGGTTGGATTTCTCTGCACGGCAACACTCTCATTGGTAAGCATGCAAAATCCAAGCTATGCAGGGACAAGCCGCTGCGCATCAGTGGAGTGCATGCCGTGTGATGTGCGCTTGCACAGGCAGCGGCATCCTGGCAGCAGCTGCGGGCCACGTGTGGGCTGGCATGGCAGTCGAGCTTGAGGTTCATGTGCAGCCGCCAAACATGTTTGCGATCGTTGCGCAACCAGGTGACCCTGTGTGCAGGGCGCACAAGCATTCCAGCATGTCTGCAAGCGCTTGCAGTAGTAATCTGCGTTCCTGGAGGGGCGGCAGCCACGGCGCGATTTCGGCCTCTGTCCGTGATGCGCCACCTACCCGAGGGATGGAGCATGCCCGCCGCATGCACCAGCCTTGTAGACTGCCTGGACATGCAGAGCTGCGCGCACGACATGAGCAACGCCGTGCATGGAGCCGCATGCACTGTGCTGCCCGTCTGTTGGTGCGCGCCTTCCCGCGCGCCTGCCTCACGTGCACGATGTGCGTCCACAGAGGCACAGCACCATGCCCAGCCATGCCAAAGCCATGACGCAGGCGCCGCATGCAACACTACTCAGCACGAGCCAAGGGACAGGTGAGGTAGCACTGCTGGTGTGGTTGCCACGCAAAGTCAGCGATGCACCTGCACTTGCATGCGCCCTGCCGGCACACATACACGAGCGCGCCATGCGCAGGCCCGGCCGAGTCGTGGGTGTGTGCTCTGCCCCAGCAGATGAGGTGTCGCGCCGCACCTGGTGGCGCATGCAGGCGGGCTGGCAGCTGCCGGCCGCGCGCATGTTCTGGCTGGACGTCAGCTTTGCCGCCGATGGTGATGATGCGGAGGCGGTGGCCGCGGCGGTGCCGGCCTGCTGCGTGGGCTCGCCGACGGGGCTGACGCTGCAGAGGGCGCGCGGCGCGGCCGCGGCAGCCGTGCTGTCGCGCTTGGCTGGTGAGGCGCACCACTGGCTGCATACTGGCGCGCGTGCGTGCAGACACTCTGCATCTGCCAGCTGCTGTGTGACAAAGGAAGATTGTCCAGCTCTCTGTGCTTTCAATCTGATAAGCTGCTGCGGCGCCGCGGCGGCAGATGACCTGAGCGCTCCCAGCCCCTTCTGGGGCGCCAAGCCCATGGAGGTGGCGGGTGTGCGAGCTGCCCCGCTCGCCGCAGACCCCGCCCCGCACGCGGCGCAGCAGCCGGAGGCCGCGCCGCCGGCAGCGTCGCCCTGGGTCACGGCCGCCCAGCGCTCGTCTGAGGGGCCGGCAGCCATGGGGCAGCGGACGCCCTGCGGGCAGCAGACGCCGGCGCCGGCGCCAGCAGCCGGCCTGAGGCGGTACGGGGAGCTGCAGAGCCTGCAGAGCTACAAAGACGCGCACACAGCGTGCAAGCGCCCGGGCATGCCCAGCGCCGCGCTGCAGCAGGCTCTGCAGGCGGCGGGGGCTGCCGTGCAGGATACGCCTCACGGGGCCGCCCGGGTCAGCTCGGCAGCGCAGGCGCCCGGGCCGTCAGCTGCCGGCCCAGCGACCCCGAACAAGCCCATCTTCGCCAGCCGCACGCGCGCGCCATGGCTCACCAGCAGACCTGCGCAAAAGGCGGCCGCGCCCGCTGCTCTGGCAGCCCAGCTGGCAGGCATGAATGCAAGGCGCGCAGACACCAGCGCAGCACTGCCCGCCCCTCGCAAGCCCCAGCTCGCGGGCCGAAAGCGGCCAGCCGGCGCAGCGCAGGCGGCGCCCGCCAAGCGCGCTGCGCCCAAAGGTGCCAGGAAGCCAGCAGCCAAGGGCGCCAAGCCAGCCAACGGGCCCGGGCCGGCCCGCAACCCGCTCGCCGGGCCGCCAGCGCCGGGCGCTCCCGGCCCAGCCGAGGCGCAGCAGCTGCAGGCACCCTGCGGCGGCGCGGCGGCGGCGGCGCCGGCCGCCCACCCGCAGCGCAAGCGCGCCAAGGCCGCTGACATGGACCAGGCCGCCGTGGAGGCCAAGGCAGCCAGCGCGGGCGGGCTGGCCAAGCTGAACGTGCCGGAGCTGCAGTGCCTGCTGAAGGCGCGCGCGCTGCCGGTCGGCGGCAAGAAGGCTGACCTGGTCGCGCGCCTGGCGCCGCGCATGGCCGGCTGCACCGGGGCGCAGTGAGGCAGCCTGTGCATACAGGGACACCGGCAAGCTGCTGTGCCGCATGCGTACCCATGCACCTGACGAGCACTCTGCATGCAGCTGTGAGGGCATCCCTCTGACAAACCCGCAAGACAATGGCCAGAGCATAGGAGGAGGAACTTGCACGATAGTGCAGAGGTAGTACAGAGGGCGCGGCTGTTGCTGCAGACGCACAGCACAATGCAAAGTGCATGAACAATCAGGCATGTGTTCACGCATGTATCCATGCTTGGAAACGCGCTACGCACAGCACAGGATTACAGTGTTCCACGCCACGCAACGAGTGCAGAATAAACAAGCACTTCAATGTTAACCATACCATCAAGCTATTCATGTACCTGCCTACAATGCCTAGCATGCGTTTCCCATGAGGCGCCATGCAAGGCAACCACGCAAGACAGACGATAAGAGCAGAAGAGGCCAGGCTATCAAGGCCCTGCTTGGCAGCACCACAGCCTTGGCCTCAGCTTGTAGCAGAAACGCCGTCCTCCGCTGCATTCGGGCGCTGGCCTCAGGCAAATGGTTGCGGCCCGCCCCGCGGCCCCTGCGTCAGGTCCAGTAAGGGCCACGCGCGGCGCGCCTGCGCCGATAGCCGCGCCAGCAGTGGCCTCTCCGGGTCTGCCGCCCGCACAGCCTGCCAAGACACCCGAATGCGTCAGGTTATGCAAACGAGACGTCCTGTGCATGCAGGGGTCTGCAACCACCGGCATGTTTTCAAGTAACTGCACTTCGCCTAGGTGCACGCCCCCAGTTAGCACAAGGACACATGGACGCCATGTGCCACAACCACAGAGAGGCGTGCGCGCCTGCAGCTCGGCCAGGCCGCGCTCGACGGCCGCACGGCAGTCCGCATACACGCCCGCCGCATCCTTCATCGCGCCCTCGGCTGCGGGGTCGATCGGCTCCATGAACCTGGGCGGTTCACAGCGCATGAGACGCGCGTGCTTTGTGTGTCCACCCGTCATCCACACTGCACAGCCCATGACCCAGCGGGCATATGGGGGGCCGCATTGATCTGCAACGGTGCTCGACTCGAGTGCAGGCAGGGCGGTCGGCGATTCGCCCGCAAGCGGCGGCCACCTTGGCTGGGCTAAGGCAGGGCGCTGCCAAACCAACCCTAGATCATTACACACAACCCAGGCGCGTGGGAGCTGCGAGGGGGCGCGCGCACTGGAAGTACAGGCGCTCCAGGCGCGGCAGCGGCACGAGCGTGGGCAGGCCGGTCAGCGGGTCGCGCGCGAGCGGCGGCGTCGCCTCGGCCGGGTCCAGCTCGGGCGCGACCAGGCGCAGCGCGCTGCGGATCAGCGGGCCCAGCACCGGGTTGCCCAGCAGCTCGCTCGTGTCCGCTGCCAGGTCGTACGCGTCGTCGCCTGCGCCCAGCGATGCGCGTGTGCGTGACAGCACCCACGATGCGGCTCGCAGGCTGTGTCTGCTGTGTGCTTGTGCAGTGACGTTGGGGACCCTTTCCATTCCTCGCATCTAGCTGTGCTCACGAATGACAGGGTGCTACTCGACTGCATGTCTGGACAGCACACTCGACATCCAGTGCTGCCGAGGCGAGACAAGTGCCAGTGACTGATGCCCATCCGCAGGGACTCACCTCCAACAGCGGCAAAGGGAACAACTAGGGCGTTGGTCTTTGCGGCCATCCGCACAAAGTCCGGCTGGTCCTTCCAGATCAGTTTATACTCCTCGCCCTTGAGCTTGTTGACCTGCACACCGTGCAAAACATTTTGGGAAGTCAGGATCATGGAAATATTGATGACACGTGCACCATGCACTTCTGCTTACATTACACTGTATAAACTTAATCCAACGCTGCAGCCAAACCATGCAGCATGCTTACACACACGATCCCAGCACTGTCACAGCACTACCTCTGACGTCTGGCTCTGGTGAAACCCCCAACACCGGCACGGCATGCCCTAGGGTGTGCGGGCGCGCCTCGCGGCCGCCGCCTGGGAACAGCAGCACCGCCTCGCCCGACTGCAGCAGCTTGAAGACCGCGCGCGGCGTGGCCTTGACCGCGCCGAAGCGCTCAAACAGCGCGCCCTGCGGGCCCTGCCAGTGCGCCGGATGCGCAAGGCCCCGCACCTGCCGCCAGCCCGGCAAAAACCTATTACCTAAATTATCCTTGCGCTTGAAAAGCTTCTCTGCATAGCGAGTGCCGCATGCTGTGTGCGGCGTGCAGCAACAGCGCTGTCACTCACTCATGCTGCGCCTGCCACTCCGCCGACGCCCTCAGGGCAGGCGCAGAGGCATATGGCGCCGAAGCAGGACCCCCTGCACGGTGACAGCGAGGCATGCATGCAAAAAGCGGGTGAGGGCGAGGCGTGCCCAGATAGGGCATGCATGAGAATGCGCTGTGTCACCAGGGCCGCCGCACATGCAAGGGGGACCGCGGGCAGGCGGCGGCGCGCCTTGAGGCCGCGCAGGTAGAGCTCGCAGACGAGGAAGGGCAGGTCGTACAGGCCGAAGCGCGTGTGGTTGCCCACGAACAGCAGCGGGCGCGCCTTGGGCGCCAGCGGGTCCGGCAGGTTCTCCTCGCCGCGCACCACCGGCGCCACCAGGCCCCTGCCGCGGCCACAGCTCACTCGCACTGGATGCGCCGTCGGTTCAGCACCTCGCCGCGCACCACCGGCGCCACCGGGCCCCTGCCGCGGCCGCCGCTCATTGGCACTGGCCGCGCTGCCGGCCCGACACGCGTGTACCAGGCATGCACGGCGCGTAGCTGGCCGCCCCAACGGCTCTGTCGCGCAGCGCCGGTGACCTCCACCGCGTTATGGAGAGGAGCAGTGGGAGCATTGCAGGGAAACATACAGATCGCCAAAGGACCGTAGCTAGAGAAGTGGAAGGCGCAGGTGCGCTGGCGCGCCTGAGCGGGTTGAGGAACAGCGTCGCTCGGTCAAAGTCGGGATCGAAGCCGCGGCGCCGCCGCACGGCTGCCGCGGTACTGGCCACGCGCCGCAGCGCGCGCAGGCCCAGCCGCTGGCTGGGCCGCGGCGCCGGCGCGCCCGGTGACGGCGCCAGCCCGGCGTCCCGCCCGCGCGCCGCGGCGAAAGCCGCCGCTGCCGCGCTCGCCTCATCGCCCGACGGCACCAGCGGCAGCGCGCCAGCCGCCGGGGCAACGCCCGGCCGGGCGTCGGGGTCTGCGGTCCCGTCGGGCTCCCGAGTGGGCGGCCCGGGGTTGGGCTCCGGCGTGAGCAGCGCGCCCGCGCCGTCCGCGGCGGCCGGGTTGAGCCGCGCGACAAAGCCCGCCACATTCTCGTTGATGAAGTCCTCGAAGCCGGCGGCCGCGGGCGCGCCATAGGCGGCCGCGTTGGCGCTGCTGGGCGCGGCCGCCGCCTCGGCACCCAACCGCAGCGCGGATGCGCTGACAGCGTCCGGCGCCTCGCGCGCCCCACGCGCAGACCCGGCCGCGCCTGTGCCCGAGGGGGCCGGCGGACCGTTTGCGGCTGCAAAGCCGTTGCCGCCCGGCGACGCGACGTTCAGGCCGCGCTCGCCAAGGCGCGGCTCGTCCCCCAGGCCAGGGCGCGCGCTCGCAGCTGCCGCCCAGGCCTCGCCGCCCAGCACGGCTGTGCTGCCGCCGCCGCTGCCAGCCAGCGCAGCCGCGGCCACGCCGTTGCTGGAACTCGCGCCGGCCGCGAGACCTCGGACGCCCGCGCTAGCGTCGGCAGGCACGCCGTCTGCCATGACGCGCGGAGCGGTGCTGCCGCGCCGCTCAATGGACCCTGCAGGGTTGACGGCGCCCTCCTGAAACGCTGGCGGCAGCGCGGCTGCGGTGAGCGCCGCCGCGCGCTGCGCCTGCTCCGGCACGAAGCCTGCGCGCCGTAGGATGTCCGCCAGGTGCACCTGCGGGCGCGGCAGGCGGTCAGGCACAGTAGGCCAGGCAACGGCACAGCTCGGCCAGCAGGCCAGCCGCACGTCAGGGGGAAGCTGCTAGCTTGCATGCGGCATTGCCTCGCACGAGGGGCGCCGCGCCCTCTCACTCATTGGGTAAGGTCTCGCAGGAGACCAACAGGTACTGCAGCCTCATCACCCTTGCTGCTGTATTAGGCAGCCCTCTGCAGGCCTCTGCAGGCCAAACCACGATCCTATGGGCGCGCTCGATCGTGCATCAGCGCATGGCCCTTGTATGTCAGACAAGCAGACACGCCCTCTCTGCAGGCTGCCCCCTGCCAGGCGCCCAGGCCGCGCCTTGGACTCCAGCAGCGCGGTGTGCCCCGACTCGGGCAGCACGATGCGCAGCGCGCCCGGGATGAGCGCGACCAGGCGGCCCGCCTCGGCCAGGCTGGGCAGCAGGCGGTCGCGCGCGCTCGCCACCACCAGCGTCGGCACCCTGCACAGCTCGCGGGGCTGGCACAGCCGATCCTATGCCTGATGCCTGTAACTGCCTACTGAGGCGCACACTGCACCCTATATTGCACTGTGCATGCTCTTGGCCGCCGCCTGGCGTCCAGCCAAATCTCTGCCTGCACACGCATGCCGTCGTGGACGGTGCACGAGCACTGCTGGTGCAGGACACAGGAGGACGGGCTGCATGCGTGAATGCCGCAGAGAGCGCGCGACAAGTTGGCGTGCCCAGTCACCAGCGCAATGCGAAAGATCAGGAAATCATGGGCGTGACTTTGTCGCGCCCCATCCCCACGCGCCTGATAGAGGCGATGGCGGCGTCGGACATGTCCGCCGTGCGCAGCAGCCGCAGCCGCCAGCTGGCCGTCGCCGCCGGCGCGTAGAAGCTGCCGCCGGCCGCGGCGCTCTGCGCGGCCGGCGCGCCGCCGCCCGCGTCCACAAAGCCGCGCTCGGGCTGCGCGCGTCCCCAGAGGCGGGCGTCGGTGCGCTCCACCCACGCAGGACCCTCACCTGCCGCACCTCCATGCAGCGCCTTGCAGCCATGTCGCGGACACGCTGTGAGCCCATGGCGCGATCTTGACGCGCTGACCAGCATCTGTGCCGGACCGTGGTGGCGTGTGCTGCGGGGGGCAGGGGTAGGGTAGGGTACCCGGTAGGCGGGCGGCGGGTCCATGACCATCATGGAGCGCACGGCGGCCAGGCCCGGCGCGCCAATGCTCTCCTTGTCCACCAGGAAGGGCACCAGCACGGCCTGCGCCAGGTTGTACAGGCCCTGCGGGAACAGCGACAGCAGGCTCGTCGCCGCCACCAGGCTCGGCAGGCCGCCGTAGCTGCGCGCGAAGCTGGTCGCCGGGTTGACCTGCGCGCGCGGCCACGCGCCCCTTCCCATCCGGCGCGCCGATGTGCTGCCAGGAGTGCACGACGGGGCGTCGCTGCCTCAGACGAGGGCCAGGCTCGGCAGCGCTTGATCGCCGCATACCTCACCCTCCATGCCCATACGCCCAACGGCAACCGGCGCACCCGCAATGCCGCCCGGCACGCGCTGCACCCCATGCACTGCAGGGCGCCCGCCCGGACCAGGACCAGGCACTCCAGCAGCGGCGCCGCCACGGCGGCCATGAGCAGGGGCTAGGGTCACGGCGCGCGCACCAGGACCAGGCGCTCCAGCAGCTGCGGCGCCGCGGCGGCCATGCGCAGCGCCAGCGCGCCGCCAAAGCTCTCCGCCACGAGCGTGACCTGAGCGGCGCGGTCAACTGAGTAGGCGCGAGCAGCAGGGGTGGCTGACATACTTCCAAGGGTGGGAACCCCACACGTTTCGGCACACGCGGTGAGGTGGCCCGGCATGTGCCGCTGTTGCTTGCATTGCTTGCACGACTACATCACAAAGAAAGTGGGCGGACATGGCCATCCTGCCTGGCAAGGGACCTTCACGACATCACAAGCGACAGGGGCCTGGAGCACATGCCAGGCAGCCTCCGGCATGCGGGTGCCCCTGCCGGGCGCGCACGGGGGCGCGGCCTGGGGACGCGTCCACGGCCGCCTGCATGAGCGGCACCACACGCGCCACCAGCGCCGGCCAGTCTGACCTGTCCTCCATGGGGATGTAGAGGCACCTGCATTCGGACACATGTGTGTCATACGCAGCCTGTGCCCCCACCTGCACACCCTCAGCTGTGCCTAGACTGCACAGCCTAGGGTGTGCGCAGGAAGCACCTGCGGCACATGCATGCAGAATTTCTATAGCAGGCAACATGCAGGCAGACACCTGAAGCGAGAAGAATAGCTGCAGGAGCCTCCGCCACAAGCGCTGCAATGAGGAGGGTGAGGAGCATTGGGCACACTCGAGCGGCCCGCAGCGCGCACCGCACATCAAATCCAGCGTCTAGCAGGCCCTGCAGCTGCGGCGCAATGGAGCAGCCGGTGCCGTCGCTGCCCGGGAAGTAGACGAGCAGCGGCCGCTCCGATGGCTCCGCCACGGCCACTGGTCGGAGCAGCTTTGGCAGGGGCACGGGCGCTGCCTGGCGCAAGGGCGCACAGGTGTTTCAAGTCTCAGAGCAAGCGCGGCCTGCTCAGACATATTCCAGAGAGCAGTGACTGCCGCATGGAGGAACATCAGCGCAAGCCAGTTCACCCATTGCCTACCTTGGAAGCCAGGTACACGCTCTTGCTTGGCAGCGCAGGCACAGGCGTGCAAGTACAGCAGACAGTAACCAAGTGCTGGCTTAACAAGGTTGTTTAAGGCTGCCCAAAGTTGCAAAGATGCATGCACCTCACGTGCGGCGGCCTTAGGCACGTGACTTCGCCGCCGCCGACAGCCGTGCGGCCTAGCACGCTGCAGCGGGCATGGCAGCCCAGCGCTGCGCACACATCCAATTGAAACAACGCCACATTCAACACGCGCAAGGCGCCTGCCTGTGCCACTACACGTCTGCATACCTACCAGATTCTCTGTGTGTACGCACCACAGATTGCTCGCGCTGGTGCGCTTTCAATGGGTGAGTTGGGCCACGCCAGACCACTTGAACTGCCTTAGGGCAGAATGGTAAAAGCCAGCAGGGTTGCAGCCATCCGCACGTGGGCTGGATAGCGGGCCACAACTCCTGAGCTTGGGTGTTACCTGCAGAACAGAGCGCGTGAGCGCGAGGCTCAGGGAAGGCCGCACTCTGTGCATGTCGTGAAAAGCAAGCTGCGCGGCTCGGGGAGAGGGGACTGCTGGTAGCAACGCTCCCCGACTCCGCTTCCAAGGTAGCGGCAGCTTTGTGTGGCATTGCTCTTTTTACTTTTAATCCACTAATTCACGTCGTTGCACAAGTGCCTGCTGCCTTTTTGGTCTGTGCCGGGCGGCAGACAAGGCTGTACTGGCCTCCTATCAACAGTGGGCACTGTCCTACACCTCATGCAGACACTCCACAAAATGTGGCCCTTGCGCAGCAGGGGGCGAGCGCCAATGCCCGAGCTGTTTTTGCCCGCCGTGGTGTTACTTATTGTCTGACAGGTGCTGCCGTTCATAAAGCAGGCGGCGCGCCGGTAACTTGTGGCCTCTGACGCTGCCCTGAGAATCTGTATATACTTATCACGGCAGCCACAGAGCGGACTGCCACAGAGGGGGCAAGTGGCAACATCTTGCTGGCGCAGACTTTTGTGGGTATGTGTGGGCTGCTGGCACTGCTTGGCGGCAGGAGCGTTGCGCCCAGCCGCGCCGGTCTTCCACTGTTGCTCCAGCAGCACGCTTGGACAGGCAGGTATCCCGGTCACTACGCAGGCCTATTCCTATTACAGTGACTAGAGCGGCGCCGTGGCTGGTGCGCAGGGGTGGGGCGCGCGCGTGCGCGCGCGTGGCGGCCAATGGGGGCCGGCTGCTGCGTGCTGACGGGCGGGCTGGGCGAGGAGGACTGGCGCACCTGGACGCAGCACCCCTGCCGCAAGG
>JAABUY010002297.1_pt1 | contig 23057 bp, 19 predicted proteins | sample 5560271 | NCBI WGS metagenome assembly JAABUY01 (sample SAMN10711886, study PRJNA513374) | rock metagenome | isolation source: Antarctica rocks | place: Antarctica: Victoria Land, University Valley | reverse complement strand
TACACCGGGCCAGGCAGCCGACCCGCCGCCGAAACCGCCTCCTCAGGCGTCCAGGCCACGTGGCCCTCCAACACCGCCACGCCATACCCCCGCAACAGATCCTTGGCCTGATACTCGTGGATGTTCACCGGGTCAGACCCCGAGCTTCTTGAACGCTTCGACCAGCGCCTTCACGGCGTCGCACGACTTGTCGAACGCCGCGCGCTCGTCGGAAGTGAACGCCACCTCGATGATGCGCTCGACGCCGCCGGCGCCGATCACCACCGGCACGCCCACGTACATGTCGTGCAGGCCATACTCGCCGTCGAGCATGACGGCAGCCGGCAGCACCCGCTTCTTGTCGCGCAGGAATGCCTCGGCCATGGCGACGGCGCTGGCGGCCGGGGCGTAGAAGGCGCTGCCCTTCTCCAGCAGCCTGACGATCTCGCCGCCGCCGTTGGCGGTGCGGACGCAGATCGCGTCGATCCGCTCCTGCGTGGTCCAGCCCATCTTGATGAGGTCGGGGATCGGGATGCCGGCCACCGTCGAGTACCGGATGAGCGGCACCATGGTGTCGCCGTGGCCGCCGAGCACGAAGGCGGTCACGTCCTCGACCGAGACGCCGAACTCCTGCGCCAGGAACAGCCGGAAGCGGCTGCTGTCGAGCACGCCAGCCATGCCCACGACGCGTTCCTTGGGCAGCCCGGATTTCTGCTGCATGACCCAGACCATCACGTCGAGCGGGTTGGTGATGACGATGACGAAGGCGTCCGGGCAGTGCGCCTTGATGCCCTCGGCGACCTGGGCGATGACCCCGGCGTTCTTGCTCAACAGGTCGTCGCGGCTCATCCCCGGCATGCGCGGGAAGCCGGCGGTGACGATCACCACGTCCGAGCCGGCGATGGCGGCATAGTCCGAGCCGCCGCTCATGGCGCTGTCGAAGCCGTCGACCGGGCCGGACTGCATGATGTCGAGCGCCTTGCCCGCCGCGACGCCGCCGAACACGTCGAACATCACGACGTCGCCGAGTTCCTTGAGGCCGATCAGGTGCGCCAGGGTGCCGCCGATGTTGCCGGCGCCGATCAGCGCGATCTTGTTGCGTGCCATGCGGGGAAGCATCCTTCGGGACGGGAGGGCGATGGGGCGCGTGGCGGGCGCCGGCGTGCCCGGAACGACATCCTGTTGCTAACCCATCACAGCCACCTCGACAAGCCGAGGCCTGCGCCCGCGCCGGACGCGAAACTTTCTGCGGCTCCGGCCGCATCCGCCCCCTATGCGGTCTACGAGGCTGGCGAACTCCTCCACATTCCCGAACGAGAAGTCACCGCGGAACAGGTCGGAGGGCTGGTCTAAGGTGGCGGTGGTGGTTTGCGAATAACGACCGCCGCCACAACGACCGCCGCCACCCGGCTGGCGCCAGCGCCGCTAGGTAAGGTGCGGCAACGCCAGGTACTCCGGGCTTTGCATCTCCTCCAGCCGCGAGGCGGTGCGTACGAACGCCCGCGCGCCTTCGCCACGCTCGTACAAGGCGTCCGGCACCGCCGCGGCCGAGGCGACCAGCTTGACCCGGTGATCGTACAGCGCGTCGATCAGCACGATGAAACGGCGCGCCTCGTCGTGGTTGGCCGGCGACATCCGCGGCACCGCGTCCAGCACCAGCGCGTGATAGTGCGTGGCCAGCGCCAGGTAGTCGCCGGCGCCCAACGCCGTGGCGCATAACGCCGTGAAATCGAACCGCGCCACCCCGGACGCCGCCAGCGGGATGCGTAGCGTGCGGCTGCCGACCAGCAGCCGCTCCTCGCGTGGCGCGGCGTCGCCGGTCAGCTCGGCGAACGCGGCATCCAGCGCCGCGTCGGCGCGGCGGTCGGGCGGCACGATCCAGGTTTGCAGGGCGTGCAGCCGGGCGCGGCGGAAATCGCGCCCGGCCTCCAGAGCCAGCACGTCGAGATTGCGCTCGATCAGCGCGATGAACGGCAGGAAGGCGTCGCGCCCCGGCTGCCCCGCGAACAGCGCGCCGGGCGGCGTGTTGGAAGTCGCCACTACAACCACGCCGCGCTCGAACAGCGCCTCGAACAGCCGGCCCAGGATCATCGCATCGGCGATGTCGTTGACCTGGAACTCGTCGAAGCACAGCAGCGCCGCCTCGGCCGCGACGATGTTGGCCAAGGCCGAAATCGGGTCGGCGGGGTGCGCGCCGTGGTAGCGCATGGCGTGCAGGCGATCGTGGACGTCCTGCATGAAGCGGTGGAAGTGGACGCGGCGCTTGCGCGCCACCGCCGCCTGCTCGAAGAACAGGTCCATCAGCATCGACTTGCCCCGCCCCACCTCGCCGACCAGGTACAGCCCGTGTGGCCGGGTGTCGTCGGCGCCCTCGGTGGCGCGGCGGCGGAACAGCCGGGCCAGCAGGAAGCCGGGCTCCGGCCGCGGCTCCGGATCGTAGCCGCGCAACGCCAGCCACAGCGTTTGCAGGCGCTCGGCGGCCATCGCCTGCGACGGGTCGGCGACAAGCGCGCCACGCGCCAGCAAGGCCCGGTAGGCGGGCAGCGGGCCGCCGCCGTGGCTTACGGCGCGATAAGGGGCGGAAGCGTCCATGAGGCGAGCCGCCATAGCCGGAAAGTCGCCGGTCGGCAACGAACCGCCCGAATTCAACCAGTCGCGATCAAGGCGGCCGAGAAACCCCGCATGCTGGCCCGGCGGCGGCGGCGGCGCTAGAGTGGGTTGGTCCAGCCTCTGGAGCGACTGCAGCCATGATCCTTGACCTTGACGCGTTGCGTGCGGCGCCGGTTGCGTCGGACCCCTTCCAGCACCTTGTCGTGCCCAACTTCGTGCCGCCGGCAGCTTTGCGGGCGGTCGTCGCCGACCTGCCAGACATCGGCTCTGGCGGCTCGTTCCCGGCCAGCTCGCTGCAGCTCGGCCCGCAAGCCCGGGCGCTGATGGCCGAAATGGCAGGCGCGAGCCTGCGCGACGCCATCGCGCTGCGGTTCGGCCTCGACCTCGGAGGCGCCCCGACCATGGTGACGCTGCGCGGCCAGTCGCGTGAGAAGGACGGGCGCATCCATTGCGACTCGACCGCCAAGCGGGTGACGGTGCTGCTGTACCTGAACCCCGGCAGCGCCGAGTGGGCCGGCAAGGGGGGCAGCCTGCGCCTGCTGCGCGGCCCCGACGACATCGAGGACTATGCCGTCGAGGTGCCGCCAGTCGACGGCAGCCTGTTGGTATTTCCCAACGGCCCGACCACCTGGCACGGCCACAAGCAGCATGTCGGGCGGCGTTACGTGGTGCAGCTCAACTACATGACGGCGGACGCCGCGGCGCGCTCTGAACTGCGCCGGCACCGCGTCTCGGCGTTCCTCAAGCGGCTGCGGCGCGCGGCATGACCGCCGACGCCCTAGTGCGCGCCTACTACGCGGCATTCAACGCGCACGACACTGCCGGTCTGCTGGCGTTGCTGGCCCCGGACGTGCTGCACGACGTGAGCCAAGGCGGCCGCGAGGTCGGGTTGCAGGCGTTCGAGCGGTTCATGGCGCACATGGATTGCTGCTATGAGGAGCGGATCGAGGACCTGGTGGTGATGGTAGACGCCAGCGGCACCCGCGCGGCGGCGGAGCTCACCGTCCACGGCCGCTACGTCGCGACCGACCTCGGCGTGCCGGCTGGCACCCCGGCCGCCTCTGGACAGCGTTACGTGCTGCCGGCGGGCGCTTTCTTCGTGGTGCGCGACGGCCGCGTGGCTCGGGTCAGTAACCATTACAATCTTGGCGATTGGGTGAAACAGGTCGGTGCCGCATCCAACAATTTCGGCCTAGCGAATAGGATAGACTGACAACTCTGCGGCCAACGCCTCTGCCTGTCGGCGATCATCCGCGGTCATCTCGCCCCGCTGGCTGGTCGCAGCGGCGGAGAGAAACGCAAAGACCGTGCCAAACGTCTCGGTATCGAAATCTACGGCTCTTGTGCCAACGGAGCGTTCCACCTGACGCACGACGTTCATGGTCAGCGCCTGCGTAACTGGAGACGGCAAGCTACGCTCGCCATCTTGGAAAATATTTTTGTCCATACGCCGAGTACGGCTTGCCTGTTTAATATACCTCATCGCGTAGTAGATCGCCTCGACGACCTCTTCAGGAGAGTGGTTCACAACTTCATCGTCGATACTGAGCTTCATGGTAGGCCTATGTCGATGACGTCAAAGGCTGAACGCGGCAGCCTTTCGACGATATACTCCTGAGAGAGTGCATTCGCCACAGAGGTTAAATCGACTTCGCTGCAATACGGAGCAGCTTCGTGGACGGATATGACGCAGAGCAGAGGCCGGAACAGCGAAAGACTCGCAATCCTTGCCGTATCCTGGATACGTTTTAGGCACGCCGCGTCGATGGTGCCGTCAGCAAATTTCTTCTCTGCGCCGCGGGTGATGCCTACCCGATTGGCTTCAACTTTATCGCTGTGATTGTCTCCCCCGGCAACTTCCCGAGCCAGTGTTTTGTATATTTGGAAAGGAGATGACGTAGGGGGAACTGTGTATACCGGGGACTTCGTATTGATGTCGAAGCACGGAGTGCACCACATGTAATGCAAGCCGCCGTAAAACCGCTCGTTGATGTTGAAAGCAAGCTGGGTCACTGCGGAATACAGTATTGGACCTCCAATGTTGAGCGTGAGCGACGCCATCAGCACCGACCAGCCAATTGCGCTGCCCTCACCAACTCAGCGGTTCATCAACACCGGCAACTCGGCATTCTCCAATACATGCCGGGTGACACCCCCCAAAATCAGCTGGCGCAACCGGCTGTGCGAATACGCCCCCATCGCCAGCAGGTCGGCGCCGAACTCACGCGCCGCCGCCAGCAACCCGGCCCCGACCTCGCGGTCAACCGGGCGGAAATCGGCCAGCTCCGCGCTAACGCCGTGCAGCGCCAGGTATTCGGCCAACGCCGCCGCCGGCGGCCCGCGCCGCTGGTAGGCGGCCGACGACAGCACGCACACCGCCGAGGCGCGTTGCAGCCAGGGCAGCGCCGACTGCACCGCGGCAGTCGATTCCGAGGTGCCGTTCCAGGCCACGCAGACCCGGGTCGCGAACGTCTCCGGCGTCGCCTGCGGCGCGATCAGCACCGGGTGGCCGCTGTCGAACAGCACCGCGTGCAGCGCGTCCGACGACGACAGGTCCTCGTCCGCCTCCGGATGCGGCACCACCGTGAGGTCGGCCAGCCGGGCCAGCTGCGCCACCAGGTCCTCCTCGCGCCCGGTGACGCTGACGAAGCTGGCCGTCGCCTCCCTGTCGCCGAACCCCGGCGCGCTGAGCGGCACCGCGTGCGCCGCCACGAAGCGGTCGAACAGCGCACGCACCGCGGTGGCGCGCTGTCCGCTCTCGGTTTCGGTGGCCGACATCATGTCCTCGATCATGGCGCCCGACAGCCCCTCGCCGGCCAGCGGCGCGACGTCGCGGCTGTCCAGGCGCACGTGCAGCGCCTGCAGATGCGCTTTGAACTGCTCCGCCACGCGCCAGGCGGTGGCCAGCGCCGCCTCCCCGGCCGCGGTTCCGGTCAGCGGCAACAGGATCTTGCGGATCGGCATGACGGAGCCTCCTGGGTCACGGGTACAGCTTCACGGCCTGCCACCCGGCGTCGACGCCGCCCTCGTACGCCGTGCGGTCGTGCAGCCGGAACGGCATGTCCTGCCAGAACTCGAACCGGGCCGGCAGCAGGCGGTAGCCGGACCAGTGCGGCGGGCGCGGGATGTCCTCGCCGGGATAGCGCGCCTCGGCCGCCGCCACCCGCCGCTCCAGCTCGGCGCGCTCCGGCAGCGGGCGCGACTGGTCGGACGCGATGGCGCCGAGGCGGGAGATCCTGGCACGGCTGGCGAAGTAGGCGTCCGCCTCGGCCGCGGTCACCGGCTCGACCTCGCCTTCGACCCGTACCTGGCGGCGCAGCGACTTCCAGTGGAACAGCAGCGCCGCGTGCCGGTTGGCCGTAAGCTCGCCACCCTTGCGGCTCTGGGTGTTGGTGAAGAAGGTGAAGCCGCGCGCGTCCAGCGCCTTCAGCAGCACGACCCGCGCCGAGGGCACGCCGTCCGGCGTCGCGGTGGCCAGGGTCATGGCGTTGGGGTCGTTCGGCTCCAGGCCGGTGGCCTCGTCGAGCCAGGCCTGGAACTGCTGGAATGGGTCGGGCATGGCGGCGGCCTCCTTGGGACGCTATCTTGCCGCCTCCGTCGCGCGTATGCCAGGACGCTGCCGCGCCCGTGGCGAAGCTCCCTTCCGAAGCAGGACGATGCCCCATGCCCGACGACCAGCCGATCATGACCGCAGTCAAGGGCAACCTCATGGCGGGCAAGCGCGGCGTGGTCATGGGTGTCGCCAACGAGCGCTCGCTGGCCTGGGGCATCGCCGCCGCCTGTGCCGCGCAGGGCGCCGAGATCGCCTTCACCTACCAGGGCGAGGCGCTGGAGAAGCGGGTGCGCCCATTGGCCGCCGGCATCGGCTCGGGCCTGCTGACGCCGTGCGACGTCGCCGACGATAGCAGCATCGACGCGGCGTTCGAACAGATCGGCCGCGAGTGGGGCGGGATCGACTTCCTGGTCCACGCGATCGGCTTCGCCGACAAGCAGTTCCTGCGCGGGCGCTACGTCGACACCCCGCGCGAGGCGTTCGTGCAGGCGCTCGACATCAGCTGCTACAGCTTCGTGGCCGTCGCCCGCCGTGCCGCAGCGATCATGCGGCCAGGCGGCTCGATGCTGACGCTGACCTATCTGGGAGCCGAGCGGGTAGTGCCGCACTACAACGTCATGGGCGTTGCCAAGGCGGCCTTGGAGGCTTCGGTGCGCTACATGGCGACCGATTTCGGCCCCGACCGCATCCGCGTCAACGCCATCAGCGCCGGCCCGATTCGCACCCTGGCGGCCAGCGGCATCGGCGACTTCCGTTACATCCTGAAGTGGAACCAGTACAACGCGCCGCTGGAGCGCAACGTCACCATCGAGGATGTCGGCGGCGCCGCGCTGTACCTGCTGTCCGACTTGGCGTCGGGCGTCACCGGCGAGGTCCACCATGTCGACTGCGGATACCACATCGTCGGCATGAAGAACGTGAACGCCCCCGACATCGCGACCGCGGAGTAAATGCCACTGCCACATGGCGGCATAACATCCATGCGATCTCGGCAGGGCAGGCTATGGCATCGGCATGCGCGGCCAGCCATATATCGGGTTGTCGCGTACGAGCCCGATAGCCAAACGGCAAGAGTGCGGCGGAACTAAGTCGTTGTACTTACGTTGCACGGACTTGACCTACATGAGCGAAATTTCTGCCCCGTCGATTTCCGAGCCGATCTTGGGCGATGCTAGGCTGGGCGACGTCGCCGCCAGTTTCGTGGCGCTGATAGGCGTCGCGCGCTGGAACCGCCGCATTGCGGAGCTAGGCCGGGCCATCGTCGCCACGCAACGCACCGGCCGGGCGCTGATGCAGCGCCACGTCGTTGAGATCTCCATCGAGCGACTGCGCCGCCAAGGCCGCAACACGCCGCCAAGTGGGGCCGAGCGCCTGATCGCCGCAATGGCGCACGAGCTTACCACCGCCGCCGAGCAGTTGACTGTTTCGGGTCGTTCGCGGTTGCGAGCCGATTTGCTGGCGGCGCTGCCGGGAACAGCTAGTCTGATGCCGCTGTTCCACCTCGCGAGCACCGCCATGCGGCAACGCGGACGTGGCTTCGAGGTCGGCTATCTCGGGTTCGACGACGGCGCGCCGTTCGACTTGATGCTGCTGCGGCAGGGCCATGAGGCAGAGCTGGCTTGCGACTTGGTTTCGGCCGAGGACGGGCGGGATCTGCACCGCGGTGCCTGGGTGCGGCTGGTGGACCGCGTCGATCCTGATCTGCAGACCTGGCTGGCGGCGCACCCTGGCCGCTACCTGTTGAAGATGACCCTGCCGCAGGGGCTGCGCGCGGCTCCGGAGGCAGACCAGCCGTGCGACCGGCTGGCGGCGCTGCACGGCCGCATCACCGCGATGCTGAAGTCGCAGCGCCGGGCCGACCACGACGAGGCGGCGGTGCTGCGGCTTGATCCGCTGATGCTGGCCGGCTCGCAGGCCGACGAGTTGGGCATGATGAACCGCCTGCGCCGCGAGTTCGGCCATGAGGCGCATCTGGCGGTGACGGCGGTGGGCAGCGGCGTGTTCGTGATGGCCGCGCGGGCCGGCCGTGAGGACGAGATCGCGGCGGCGATCCGGCGTCGCATGGCCGCCATCGCGCCAGCCAGGTTGACCGGAAGCCGCCCCGGCATCCTGTCGATGCTGATCGAGGATATTGATCGGGCCGAATGGCGGCATTTGCGCGACCGGCTGACCCTCGAAGGCGAAGCGCGGCACTTCCTGACTCATCCCGAAGCCCGTGGCATCGTCGCGGTCACCTGCGCGTCGCGCCTGGAGCTGCTGGGCGAATGTCCGGCCGATGCGGCGCCCGATGGCGAAATGCGCTTTCGCAACCCGGCGCATCCGGCGGCCAAGGTAGTAGGCTTGGCGCCGGCCGTACTCTCCTCCGTGTAACGCTTTTGAGTACGCATCTGCCCTAGCGAGGCCACGGTTTCTTACGACATTCTCATGACATCGCAGATGGCAGGAGATTAGCGTGACTGAGGCCGATTACGAACATAAACTGGATGAGCTGGACCGGCTTTTGAACGATCCAGACGTGCCGATGGAACCCGAGAAAGTGTGGTCGCTGCTGGCTGAGATTTCCCAGCGTGACCTGTCTGGGCTTACGGCGCGCTGATCGCTTCGTAAAGTGGAAAAGCGCAGCGTCTTCCGCCGCTTTGGAGCGCTCGGACTGGCGGAAGGCGCTGCGCTTTTCCACCCTACCCGTCGAACCACGCGCCAATTAGAAATTCGTGGTTGCCCTCCGGCCCGGTGATAGGGCTCTCGCAAAGACCTGCTATCCGCCATCCAGGAAGTCCCGCCCACCAAGTGCTCACCATATCGCACACCCGTTGACGAACAGCGGCGTCACGCACCACGCCACGCGCGCCGACGTCCGCCGGACCAGCCTCGAACTGCGGCTTGATCAGCGCCACCGCCCAGGCGCCGGGCGCGCACAGCGCCAACGGCGCGGGCAGGATCGTCGTCAAGCCAATGAAGCTGGCGTCGCACACCAACGCCTGCACCGGCTCGCCGATCTGGGCAGCAGTCAGACGTCGCGCATTGGTCTTCTCCAGCACGACTACCCGAGGGTCGCTGCGCAGTCTCCATGCCAGCTGGCCGTGGCCGACATCGACAGCATGCACCCGCGCGGCCCCGTGCGACAGCAGCACGTCGGTGAACCCGCCAGTCGACGCGCCGATGTCGAGGCACACCAGGCCCGATGGATCGAACCCAAATGCCTGCAGCCCGTGCGCCAGCTTGAGGCCGCCGCGCGATGCCCAAGGATGATCCTGCCCACGCACCAGCAGCGCCGTGTCGGCCGGAAGCATTTGTCCCGCCTTCTCCACCCGCCGGTCGCCGGCGAACACTTTTCCGGCCAGGATCAGCGCCTGCGCGCGGGTGCGGCTTTCGGCCAGCCCGAGGTCGACCAGGCGCTGGTCCGCCCTGTCGCGCGCCATGCCGCGGCTAAGGCCCGACTGCTCTCAAGCCCCTGCTGCTCAAGCTCGGCGCAAAACCACGTAGTCGGCCAAGTCGCGCAGCCGGTCGGCGCCGCTGCCGAACGCCGACAGGTGCCCCGCCGCCTGCGCCGCCAGCATCGCCGCCTGCTCGCGTGCCCGCTCGGCGCCTAGAATCGCTACCAGCGTGGCTTTGCCGGCGGCGGCATCCTTGCCGGTGGCCTTGCCGGTTTCCTCGACCGAGCCGGTGGCGTCCAGCAGGTCGTCGGCGATCTGGAACGCCGCTCCCAGGTCGCGCCCGTAAGCTGCGATCAGGTGCCGCTGGGTGACGTTGGCGCGGCCCAACATCGCGCCCGCCTCGGCGCTGAACTGAATTAGTCGGCCGGTCTTCAGCGCCTGCAGCCTGATGATCTGGGTCTCGCCCAGCGCCGCGCCCTCGGCCAGCATGTCGATCATCTGGCCGCCCGCCATGCCACGGGCGCCCGAGGCATGGCCCAGCGCCGCCGCAAGCTCGCAACGCGCCTCGGCGCTCGGGTGCGTCTCGGCCTCGGCCAGCACCTCGAACGCGCGCGCCTGCAGGGCGTCCCCGGCCAGGATCGCGGTCGCCTCGTCGAACGCCCGGTGCGTGCTGGGCTTGCCGCGCCGCAGGTCGTCGTCGTCCATCGCCGGCAGGTCGTCGTGGACCAGCGAATAGGCGTGCAGCATCTCGACCGCCGCCGCCACCCGGGCCGCCTGCGACCGCTCCACGCCGAACAGCGCCGCCGTCTCCATCACCAGGAAGGCGCGCATCCGTTTGCCGCCGCCCAGCGTCGCGTAGCGCATGGCCTCGGTCAGCCGCGCCTCGGCGCCATCCGGCATCGGCAGCAGGCGGTCGAGCGCCGCCTCGACCTCGGCGGCGATGGCGGCCATCGCGTCGGCGAGTTCCTGCTCATGGTGCATGGTGGTCGTCCTCGCCGTCATGATCCGCCTCCCGCGGCCGTAAGCCTGTGCTTGTAAGCCGGGGCTTGTAAGCCTGTACTTGTAAGAATGTGTTGCACCTGGGACACAGTGGTGTGCGGGCATAGCTTAGCCGCCCGAAACCGCGTCAGCCAGATGGGTGCGTTGCGCTAGTCTGGGTTGAACCCGTCCTGCTCCGTCACGTCATTGATGCAGCGCGACACGACGATTAATGACGGGCGCGCGCCGGGCGATGTGCGGCCCGGTCGGAGGTTGATGAATGATGCGTGTGATCCTGGCCCAGCCGCGCGGCTTCTGCGCCGGCGTCGAGCGGGCCATCGAGATCGTCGAGCGGGCGCTGAAGAAGTATGGGCCGCCGATCTACGTCCGCCACGAGATCGTCCACAACCGGCATGTCGTAGAGGACCTTCGCACGCGCGGCGCGGTGTTCGTCGACGAGCTTTCGGAGATTCCGCCCGGCTCCATGACCGTGTTCAGCGCCCATGGCGTCGCCAAGCGGGTCGAGGAGGTGGCTCGCGAGCGTGGCTTGCCGGTGATCGACGCGACTTGCCCGCTAGTCGCCAAGGTGCACAACGAGGGCCGCCGCTACGCCGCCCAGGATCGGGAGATCGTCTTGATCGGCCATGCCGGGCACGCCGAGGTCGAGGGCACCGTCGGCCAGATTCCGGGCAAGGTGCATCTGGTGCAGACCGTTGGGGACGTGGCCACGTTGCAGCCGGGCACCCCGGACCGACTCGCCTACATCACCCAGACGACATTGTCGGTCGACGACACCCGGCACATCATCGCCGCCTTGGTGGCGCGCTTCCCGGAAATCGTCGGGCCGGACGTGCGCGATATCTGCTACGCCACCCAGAACCGCCAGCAGGCGGTGCGCGACCTGGCTGAGCGGGCCGACGTGATCCTGGTGGTGGGCAGCCGCAACAGCTCCAACTCGAACCGCCTGCGCGAGATCGGCGAGGAGCTGGGCCGCCGGGCCTACCTGATCGACGACGCCGCGGCGCTGCGCCCGGAATGGTTCGCCGGCGTCGCCACGGTCGGCTTGACCGCCGGCGCCTCGGCTCCGGAGACGCTGGTGCAGGGCGTCATCGACGGCCTGCGCGCATTCGGCGAAATCGACGTCTCGACCCTGGCCGGGGTCGCCGAAGACGTGCGTTTCCGCTTCCCCGCCGAACTCGCCGACGCCTGAGGAGAGCACCCTATGTCCGTTCCGATGAACCAAGTCGTCCGCGTAGGCGCGTACGTGGTGAAGCAGCACATCCTGGGCCGCAAGCGCTATCCGCTGGTGCTGATGCTGGAGCCGCTGTTCCGCTGCAACCTTGCCTGCTCCGGTTGCGGCAAGATCGATTACCCGGCGGAGATCCTGAACCAACGCCTGTCGGTGGCCGACTGCCTCGGCGCCATGGACGAGTGCGGCGCGCCGGTGGTGGCCATCGCCGGCGGCGAGCCGTTGCTGCATAAGGAGATGCCGGAGATTGTCGAGAAGCTGCTGGCGCGCAAGAAGTTCGTCTACCTCTGCACCAACGCGCTGCTGCTCGAGAAGAAGATGGACGACTACAAGCCGAACAAGTACTTTAGCTGGGACATCCACCTCGACGGCGACCGCGAGATGCACGACCGCTCGGTCAGCCAGGCCGGCACCTACGACCGCGCCATCGCCGCCATCAAGAAGGCCAAGGATCGCGGCTTTCGGGTGTCGATCAACTGCACCCTGTTCGACGGCGCGCAGCCGGAGCGCGTCGCGGAGTTCTTCGACAGCGCGATGGCGATGGGCGTCGACGGCATCATGACCTCTCCGGGCTACGCCTACGAGCGGGCGCCGGACCAGGGCCACTTTCTAAATCGCCAGAAGACCAAGCAGCTGTTCCGCGACATCCTCAGCCGCGATCCCGGCCGCAAGAAGGGCGGCAAGTCGTGGAAGTTTACCCAGTCGCCGTTGTTCATGGACTTCCTGGCCGGCAACCAGAGCTACGTCTGCACGCCGTGGGGCAAGCCGACGCGCAACTATTTCGGCTGGCAGCGGCCGTGCTACCTGCTGGGCGAAGGCTACACCAAGACCTACGCCGAGCTGATGGAGAGCACCGACTGGGACCGCTACGGCACCGGCAACTACGAGAAGTGCGCCGACTGCATGGTCCATAGCGGCTACGAGTCGACTGCCGTGATGGACGCGGTGAAAAGCCCGATGAAGGTCGCCCGCATCGCACTGAAAGGTGCCAAGGTCACCGGCCCGATGGCGCCGGAGATCTCGCTGGCCAACCAGCGCCCGGCCGAGTTCGTGTTCAGCAGCCACGTGCAGAAGGCGATGGAGCGCATCCGGCACAAGCCCAAGATGCCGGCCGCCAACGACACGACGGCCGATGCCGCCGACTGATGCCGTGCTGCTGCGCCTCAACGAGATAAAGCTCCCGCTCGACCACGACGAAGCGGCCATCGGCCGGGCGGTGCTGGAGCGGCTGCGGATAGCCCCGGACGCGCTGATCTCGCATCAGGTGTTCCGGCGCGCGCACGACGCCCGCAAACGCTCGTCGGTGTCGCTGATCTACACCGTCGATGCCGAGGTGGCTGACCCGGCGGCGGCCCTGGCGCGGGGCGATCCGCGCGTGGTGGCGACGCCGGATGCCACTTACCGCCCGGTCGCCCAAGCATCCGGGGAAGGGTTGCGGCCGGTGGTGATCGGGGCCGGGCCGTGCGGGCTGTTCGCCGGGCTGGTGCTGGCGCAGATGGGGTTCCGCCCGCTGATCCTGGACCGCGGCACGATGGTCCGCCAGCGCACCAAGGATACTTGGGAACTGTGGCGCAAGGGCGTGCTGCATCCCGAAAGCAACGTGCAGTTCGGCGAAGGCGGCGCCGGCACCTTTTCCGACGGCAAGCTGTGGAGTGGCGTCAAGGACCCCAACCATTTGCGGCGCAAGGTGTTGGACGAGTTCGTGCGCGCCGGCGCGCCGGTGGAAATCCTGGTGGCCGCCAAGCCGCACATCGGCACCTTCCGGCTGGTCACGATGGTCGAGAGCCTGCGCGCCACCATCGAGGCGCTGGGCGGCAAGTACCGCTTCGGCGCGCGGGTCGAGGACATCGACATCGGCGTCGACGCCGGCGGGGCGCGCCAGGTTCGCGGCGTGGTGCTGGCCGACGGCGAGCGGATCGCCGCAGATTATGTGGTCCTGGCGGTCGGCCATAGCGCCCGCGACACGTTCGAGATGCTGCATCGTCGCCAGGTTCACATCGCGCCCAAGCCATTCTCCATCGGCGTACGCATCGAGCATCCGCAATCGGTGATCGACCGCGCCCGGTTCGGCGCAGCCGCCGGCCATCCGGCCTTGGGGGCCGCCGACTACAAGCTCGTGCACCACTGCGGCAACGGCCGTTCGGTCTACAGCTTCTGCATGTGCCCCGGCGGCACCGTGGTGGCCGCGACCTCGGAGCCAGGGCGCGTGGTGACCAACGGCATGAGCCAGTACTCCCGCTGCGAGCGCAACGCCAACGCCGGCATCGTGGTCGGCATCACGCCGGCCGACTATCCCGACGGCCCGCTCGCCGGCATCGCCTACCAGCGGCACTGGGAGGAGCAGGCGTTCGCCGCCGGCGGCGGCAGCTACGCGGCTCCGGCGCAGTTGGTGGGCGACTTCCTGGCCGGGCGGGCGTCGACCGGCCTGGGTGCGGCGACGCCCTCGTACCAGCCCGGCGTGCATCCGACCGATCTCGCGCGGTGCCTGCCCGAATTCGCCGTGGCGGCGATACGCGAGGCGTTGCCGGCGTTCGGCCGCCAGATCGCCGGCTTCGCCATGGACGAGGCGGTGATGACCGGAGTCGAGACGCGCACCTCCTCGCCGATCCGCATCGTCCGCGACGGCAACTTCCAAAGCCTGAACACGCGCGGGTTGTACCCGGGCGGCGAAGGCGCCGGCTACGCCGGCGGCATCATGTCGGCGGGCATCGACGGCATTCGCTTAGCCGAGGCGGTGGCGCTCAGCGCAACCCGGCGGCCACGGTGAAGCTGGCGGCCTTCCGGGACGCTTGAGCGCATGCGACGCCGCTGTCGCGCAGCTACAGCCAGAACGAACCGCTCAGCTTCTCGAACGACGCGTGCTCCCGCGTGTCGCTGGCCTTCAGGCTTGCGAAATACGCCTCGCCACTTTCGGCGAGCGTCTGCTCCCGGTACTCGGCGACCAACTCGAAATAATTGTCGGCAAGGATCGTGGAGGACGGGTCGAGACCCGTCGTCGCAATCAACCCGGTAGGCGCTGCATTGAGCGGCAACAACTGCAGGTCCGGGCGATACTTGAGCAGGATCGCCGCCATCTTCCAGACGTCGCCCGTCCACCAGTCCGGAGTGGCGGACAGCGCCCTCATGCGCGGGTCGCCGGAGTCGCGCCGCGCGACATAGGCGTCGGTCGGCATGCAGTCGTGCATGAACAGGATGGTGTTGGGTTTGCAGTGCCGCTCGACGTTGATGAAGTCGCGCAGCAGGAACTCGAACCAGTGCATCCCGTCCAGGAAAGCCATCTCGATCGGCTGCCCAAGTATCGCGGTCGGATCGTGCGACTTGAAGAACGCGTCGCTGGTCATCTGGTACAGGCAGCAGAACCGCTTGTTCTCCGTCAACGACGTTTTGGCACGGAACTCGGGGTCGATGCCGATGGCCGGACAGCTCGCAAGCCGCATGGTCGCGCCGTCCCCCACGCCGATTTCCAGGTAGGTCGCCGGGTTAAACGCCTTGTGGAAGCGTTGCAGCACCGTCCGGTAGTCCTCGCCGGTCAGTGTCGGGATCGACCATAACGACTGTCCATCCGCCGCTTCCGGGCGAGCCGTCCTCGAAGGGCCGGCGCTCTGCGGCGCGAACGTCTCGATGCGTTGCAACAACGCCTCCATGTTGACGCGCCATGGCTTGTGGTGGACCGACCAATCTCGGTCTGCCGCCAACCCCTCGAAAATCCCGTACTGCAGGCCGGCCGAGGCGAACAGGCAGCAATGCGGCTGAATCCAATGCGGCTCGGACTCGATGTCGATCAGCTTTGTCCCGGGCAGGCAGAACACCGCGTTGAACATTCCGGAGCCGGACGGGCCGACCACCAGCTCGGCCGACGCGAAGGCCGCGACCTGCTCGACCGCCGTGAGGCGCTGCGGCTCGATGATGTCGAAGCCTAATGGCCGCAACCGCGCGATCAACTCCGCCTCGTTCAGCATGACCCGGCCGGTTGGCCGCGCGGCGCTGACGGCATGGCGCGAGACGTACAGCCGCCGCCCGCGCGCGCCGTTGTCGCATTTCGCCCGGATGCCGTCGTAGAACGCCCGCGTCTGCGGATCGGCCAGCGCCAACGGGTTGCGGAGCCCGGGAATGATCGCCTGGTCGATATGGTAGACGGTTCGCAGGTCGTGCCGGATCACCCGGTCTGCCGGCAGGCCGGCGAGTTCAAGGAACTGGTCGTAGGTTTTATCGCCGACATGGATCAGGAACCGCCAGTTGGCCGGGATGACGGCGAGGTTCACCAGCTTGATGAGGTCGCGGTACAGGAACGAGCCGAAGTTGCCGGCCTCGGCGGAGGTCAGCAGCACCACCGGCCCGTCGAGACGCGCCTCCGGGCGCCCCTCCGTAACATGGCTGAACACGCCTTCCCGACCCACCGGCGTCAGGTTGGCGCTCTCGTTGAGTTGGCCGAACGAGGCCGCGAAGCTGCGGATTTCCTCCGGCGCCAAATGCCCGATGTCGTTCACGAAGAAACCCTCTCGCGACAGCACCGAGCGGTACCCCACCAGCGTCGCGTCGCGCAGCGAGACGGTGAACACCGGCGGATAGGCAACCGTCAGCCTTTCGAACGGCTGGAACAGGCCGGCGCCGTCGGGATCGTCGTGGAACGCCGGCGGCGCGCGGGGAAACAGCCGCGTCGCCTCGGGCGGCTCGACATGTACGCCCTCCGCCGCGTTTGCCATGATGTCGACGTAGCTGATGCGCGGCAAGTCCAGCGAGTTGCGGTAGACGAAGCGGGCGGCGAGATCGACCGACGCTGAACTCATGCGCGAATGCCTTTCATGAGACTCACCGCCTGCTGCAACTTGCCGTTTATTCGTTTCGAAATCCAATCGCACTGTCGTGCGACTCGTGGCGCTCGGCGCGCAAGTCGCGATACAGGGCGCGATGGCTCGCCACCGCCGCCGCGCGATTTGTCGGAGCGGCCAACGTTTCGCCTAGTTTTTCGAGGAGTCCGGGTTCATCGACCAGGCGGAGCAGCGCCTGCGCCAAGCTCACGGCGTCGCCGACCCGGAAATGCAATCCGTCGAGGCCGGGCCGGACCATTTCCGCCATGCCGCCAATGTCGGAGCAGACCACCGGCCGGCGGCTTCGGAACGCTTCCTGTATGACGACCGGCGAGTTTTCCCACCAGATCGACGGCACCACGACCACGTCCACGGACTGCATGAGGCGCACGACCTCGGCATTCCGGTAGGCGCCACGGTAGGCGACGTTGTGGCCGGGGTCCTCCAACGCCGCGGCCAGCAGGACCTGACGCTCCGCTGGTTGGTTCGAGTAGTCGCCGAAGATGTCGATGACGATCGATTTCACGTCGAGTTCGGCCAGGCGCCTGGCCGCGCGCAGGAGCAGCGGAACGCCTTTGAGCGTGGAAATCTGCCCGAAGAAGCCAGCCCGAAGCGGGCGCGCCGTCTTGCTTGCAGGCGTATCGCCAGGGCCGATCGAGCCTGCTGCCGGGATGTTCTCCAGAACCCTGACCTTGCCCGCCGGAATGCCCCATGCAACGTAGCGGCTGGCAAGGAAACGGCTCGGCGACACGAACACGTCGACATCGCCCAGCAGGCTTTGCAGGTAGCTTTTCCGAAGGAAAAAATCCGCCGGGCTGCGCGCCGGAAAGCACGCCGCGCAGTCGGACGCGGCCTCCCCGTCGCACAGGCGGGAGTTGCCCGCCTTCACCATCTGCCCGTCATTGTTGCAGATTGCGTAATACTCGTGAAGCGTCAGCACCAGCTTCGCCGCCGGGCGTATCCGCTTGACGATGAGGAACGTCTCGCTGCCCAGCGTCGTGTAGTGGTGGCAATGGACGACGGTCGGCCGCAACGTCTCCAGCAGCTCGGCAAGCAGTCCCGGATAGCGCGCGTCCCGGTTGGCGAAGGTGAAGTCGTCCAGCTCGCCTGGCGCGTACAGGTACTCCCCCTCGCCGAACGGCTGCGTCATGCCGACGCCCAGCCGCTCGTCCGACGCACGGCGCGAGCATCCGAGGAACCAGGCTTCGACCCCGGCCGCACGCAGGCTTTCGAACAAGGCGTAGGCGGAAACTTCGGCGCCGCCATTGCTCAGTCTCGGATGCGAATGGCACATCACGAGCACCCGCTCCGCGCGAGCGGCCAGCTTCGCCACGGCGTTCATGTCAGGCCACCATGCCGGCGGTTTCGGCCGGCGCGACGGGGGCTAGGGCGACGTCCTGCCCGGCCCATGTTCGCCTGAACACCCAGGCGTTGAACCATGTGAGGTTGACGCGCCAGCGTTGCGCCGGGTCGCCCTGGGATTGCCGTTCCAGGTGGAACAGCGTCGCCCGCCGGTCGATGACGCAGCGCAGGCCCTTTTGACGCACCCGCAGGCAGAGATCGAAGTCTTCGAAGTCGCCGATCACGTAGCCGGCGTCGAAACCGGCCAGCTCCCTGGCCAGCGCGGTGCGGAGCAGCAGGCACGCGCCGGTCACCGCCTCCACCGGCGCGATGTCCGCAGCCGGGCGCGGGGCGCGTCCCTTGCCGGGATGGGCGATGAAGCTCCAGCCGCCATGCTCCGGCAGGGTTTCGAGCGCGCAGCCGTCGTGCTGGACCGTGCCGTCCTCGAACAGCAGCCTCGCGCCGACAACCCCCACGTGCCGGTCGGCCCGCAACGTCTCCACCATGCAATCGAGCCAGTCGGGCGATTGCGGCACGACATCCGAGTTCAGGAAGCAGGTGAACTCGCCGGCGGCATGGCGCAGGCCGATGTTGCTGGCCGGCGCGTAGCCCACGTTGCGGCTCAGGACGACGAGGGTAACGGGCGTGCGGAACCGCGCGAAGCAAGAGGCGCAGAGGCGCTCCGCGGCGCGTTCCAGCGACGGGTCATCCAGCACATAGACGATCTCGTCCTCGGCGCAGAGCCGCCGTGCCATCAGGACGCACTGATACTCCAAGAAGTCCACGCGGCCATGCAGCGGGATGACCAGCGAGCAGCGGGGTCGTGCCGGGGACTGGCCAAACCGCACCACCCGCTCGTGCGGGGGAGCCGCGAGCCGGAAGGCGCTCATCGCCCGCACCGCAGGCCCGATTGTGGCATCGAACAATCGGTCCAGCCGGTCGACGCGCACCTCGAAGCTGTCGAGCAGGTCCTTCATCGCGGCGAGGCTGACGCCGGTCGGCAGTCCCAACGGCTTGCAGGCGACCTCGCCGGAGACGGTTTGCACTTCGAGGATGGTCGGCGTGCCTTGCTGCCAGGCGTTCCTTGGGAAGAAAGCCATGAAGCCCGTCACCCGGTCCAGCAGGACGCCTTTCTGGCGAAACAGCTCGATTACGTCCGGCCGAGGCTGTTCCGCGCCGTCCGTCAAGTCGACGACGTGCGACGACGCCCCGGACCTGAGCCGAACCGCCTGGACCTGCTGGAACGGGTCCGCCCACCAGCCACGCAGCAGCAGGCCGGAAGGCGGGCACAAATAGGCTGCATCGAGTTCGATGTGCACCGGCAGATCGAGTGCCGCGAAGGTGTCGGCGCCGGAGACGGGAGCCTGCGGCAAGGCTTCCAGAAGCCGCGTCCTGGCTCGGCTGTCCGGCGCGCGGCGCAGCGCGGCCCGCATCCGCAGGACCATTTCGAAGTCCGAGACATGCGCGATGGTGTGCGACGCGGCAAGCCGGAGGGAGCCGTCCGGCGAGTGCAACGCGACCGCGTCGACCATGCCGGTCGGAGCCGCCTCGGCAGGGAGCAGGATGATGAGGCCGTGCCCGACATGGCGCACATCCTCGCGCGGGTACAGGCAGAGGATTGCCTCGCCTTTGACCACCTCCTCGCCGACGTGGAGTTCGACCGGACAGGTCTCGCTCCGGTCGCTCCATCTGGAACTTACCCAGCCCATGAGCATCAGGCCGCCACCGCCACCGACGAAGGCGTAGCTGTCGAGGTAGCCGTCGGTCGTCATGGCTGTCACATCATGTTTCGATCCTGCAAAGGAAGCGCCGCGCGCGGACGCAATCGTTGGAGAGCCTGTTTATTTACGGAATCGATATATTATTCTCGCGGCATAAGCCAGGCTGAACTTCATGGCGCCGGAACGCAGGGTTCCGATTTGATCCTAGGGCGCTCACCCATTCCGATATAACAATGTTCTCAACGGGTGTATCGAGACTAGTCCGATGGCTGCCAGCAACACCGGCGAACTCCGCCGGGAACTCCTCCAGCGCTTTGGCCTGCCCGGGTTCGACAGGCCGACCTACCTTCCGGAGGCGGCGGCGGAGCCGGCGAATTCCCATGCGCCAGAGGAGAACGACAGCGGCGACAGGTTGGTGGTCGCGTTGATCGCGACCCACAGCCATCTCGCGCAGGCCGACGTCGCCGTCCGGACGTTCCTGGCGCACCACCCGGATTTCCAGGCGGCGCTGTTGCTGGTCGACGGCGCGGAGTCGGACCGCGATTGCCTGCCCGGCGTCACGGTGTTCCTGTTGCACGACCTTGCCGCCGCCGACCTGGGCTGGTTCGCCACCAAGCTCGACGCCGCCGAGTTGTCCAACACCTTGAAGCCGATTTTCCTGCAGCACCTCGGCGGCATCGCCGGCCGGGCGGTGTACCTCGACTGCGACATCGCGGTCTTCGGGCGCTTCACGACGCTGCTCGCGGCCCTGGACGACGCCGATCTGGTGCTGATCCCGCACATGCTGGAGCTGTTCCCGCGCCCGTTCGAGCAGTGGCGGCATCCCAACAACGCCGACATCTTCAACTCGGGCCTGATCAACGCCGGCGGCTTCGGCATCCGGCTGCGGACCGCGGGATCGCGGGAGTTCCTGCGGTTCTGGCGCGACGCCAACCTGCATCACGCCTGGTCGGCGGGCGAAGGGCGGCAAACCGACCAGCAGTTCCTCAACTGGGCGCTGGTCAAGTGCGAGAAAGTCCACGTCCTGCGCGACCGGAGCTACAACGTCGCCTACTGGAACCTGCACGAGAGAAGCCTGCGGCAGACCGCGCCGGATGGCGGCGCGCCGGCGTTCACGGTCGACGGGCAGCCCCTCGCCTTCTACCATTTCAGCGGCTACGACCCCGATGACAGCCTGAGACTGTCCAGCCACGACCACCGCTATTCGATCTACACCCTGCCGAGCGTGGCGCTCATCCTCGAATGGTACAGCCGGCGGCTGCTCTCCAGTCGATTCGCCGAGGCGGCGCACGAGGGCTATCGGTTCGATGTCCTGGCGAACGGCGTCCGGCTGACCAGGTTCCTCCGCGACATCCTCGGTCGTTACGAGATGTATTTCTCGCGCTTCGACGGGACGACCGCCCGCGGGGCCGAGGCGTTGTGCGCCTTCCTGATGACGCCGCTGCCGGCGACCGGCTCGCGGCTGCCGTTGCTGGCCGCCGTCATCTACGAGTCGCGGCCCGATTTCCAGAACGGCTACCCGGACGCCCACACCGATCTCAGCCCGGCCGGCTTCTGCCGCTGGTTCTACCAGCACGGCAGCGCCGAATACGCCATCGAGCCGCTGATCGCGCGTTTCCGGCGCACGCTCGACTCGGACTCGCTCGCCGGGTTCGCCACGGAGGTCGAGGCGCTGCTGCCCGAGGCCGCCCGGCCGTGTCGGCTGCTCGGCGTCGACCGCCAGCGGGCGGCGGCGGCGTTCAAGCTCATGGGACGCCTGGACCTCGCCAACCTGCTGCTGTCTGGCGAGACCGAGTGGCACTTCTTCTCCGACTTCTCGGCGATCCTCGCGGTCTACGCGCACCGCGTCGACCTGCAGCAGAACTACCCCGACATCCTGGCCAGCGACCATCGCCACTTCCTGACCTGGCTGCGGATGCATGGCCTGCTCGAGCACGGGTTGTCCCCGGCGATGGTGGAGCAGTTCGCCGAGAAGTCGGCCTCGCAGGTGCTGGCGCGGATGTTCTCGATCCTGTCCAGGCGGGAGGACCTGGGCGCGCTCGCGGTGCGGGAGTTGCTGTCCGAACAGCCGGGGCCGCTGTTTCGCGAGCTGATCCGCGGCGCCGGGGAAGGCCTCGAATACGATCTCGCCGACGTGGAGGCGTTCTGCTTCCTGCACCGCTTCTTCCGGGCCAAGCTGGTGCCGCTCTACCTCGAACTGCCGGCGATCCGGCGTCAGGCCATAAGCTCCCGCACCCAAGAAGGCAGGCGCGCCCTGCTGCCGTCGCCGCAAGACGCCGACTGGATGGTGGCCGGCTGCCGGTTGCACGAGGCATGCTTCACGTTGGCCGAGACGGCGCTCGAACGCGAGATCAGGCAGCTTCGCCAGCAGATGTCCGGCATCGGCCAGGACGTGATCTCCGTGCTGCACGCCAGCCGACTCCGGGTCGGCGCCGAGCAGCTGGCACGGCTGGCCGAGAAACGCGCCGTTCGAGCCAGGCAAGCCATGAACCATGACGCCACATCAAGCGTGGAGCCGGCGTCGGGCATCAACCTGTTCGGCTATTTCCTCGCCAACACCGGGGTCGGCGAGTCCTCGCGCGGCCTGCATCGCGCCGCCGAGCTGGTGACGCCGGTGCGGCGCATCCACCAGTTCACCGGCCACCTGGCCACCTCGGCCCGGCTCGAAGAGCTGTTCATGCGCTACGACCACCACGCCGACTGCAACGTGTTCGTCTCCTACCCGCACGCGCACGAGGACCTGCTCGGGCTGCTGCCGCGCGAGATCACCGAGCGGCGGCGCAACATCATCCACCTGGCCTGGGAGCAGCAGGACTGGAACACCCACTGGCGGTCAATCTACCAACGCTACGACGAGGTGTGGTCGATCTCGGACTTCGCCGCGTTGCCGTTCCGCGAGATGCTCGGCCCGGAGAAGGTGCGGGTGGTGCCCAACGTGCTGGTCGTCGACGATTTCCCCGACACCGCGGCGGCGGCGGGACGCTTCAACCGGCCGCGCTTCCGCTTCCTGTTCGTGTTCGACGCCAACAGCTCCATCGAGCGGAAGAACCCGGAGGCGGTCGTCGCAGCCTACGCGGCGGCCTTCTCCGGCACCCGCCAGGCCGGCGAGGTCGAGCTGGTGCTGAAGGTGAACAACCTCGAACGGCCGGAACATGCCAGCCGGGTCGACGCGCTGCGGCGCACGGCGTCCGAGTCCGGCCTCGACGTCGCGTTCGACGGCAGGACGCTGCTGCGGCGCGAGTTGCTGCTGCTCGTCGCGTCGACCGATTGCTACGTGTCGCTGCACCACGCCGAGGCGATGTACCTCGGCGTGCCGGTCAGGGCTGTTCAACGCTGTCGTTTTGCCGTTACTGAGTCCGCCTTGCAACACCTGATGGTCGAAATGTGGCGGCTGATCGCGAGGGGGATTCCCGAGCCGGCCGTTGTCTGACCCTCGAGGCGGCA
>JAABUY010002295.1_pt1 | contig 23058 bp, 23 predicted proteins | sample 5560271 | NCBI WGS metagenome assembly JAABUY01 (sample SAMN10711886, study PRJNA513374) | rock metagenome | isolation source: Antarctica rocks | place: Antarctica: Victoria Land, University Valley | reverse complement strand
CAGGGTCGGGACATCGCGGATGGGTTCGGTGGGGTCGCTCACGGGGTTCCTCGTTCGGTCGATCAGTCAGGAAGCTCAGTCAGGGAAGTCGCGCAGGCCGCAAGCGACCATAGCCACCCATTGTCCCTCAGTTCCGGCCGTCCTCCGGCACGGCGTCCGCAGCGGTATGCGCCGCCGCATGGTCGGCTGCCTCATGTGTCACGCCGCGCACCACACCGAGGACGGCCCGCACCGAGCCGTCGAAGTCGAGGTGGGACGTGTCGACGGTCACGACTCCGTGGCCCGCGACGGTGAACTCAGACACGGTCGAGTCGTCCCGGTCACGACGGACAACCTGGTCACGGGTGGCCGCCACCGCCGCGGGGCTCGCCTCTCCGTGCAGCTCCCGCGCCCTGCGGCTCAGCCGGGCATCCTTGCTCGCGGTGAGCAGGACGCGCACGTCGGCGTCGGGAGCCACGACGGTCGTGATGTCGCGTCCCTCCGCGACACAGCCTCCGGTGCGCCGGCTGGTCTCAGCGATCAGGGCACGCTGCTGCAGACGGAGGGTGGCGCGCACTCCGAGGTTGGTGGCCACCGTCGAGACGGCGGCCGAGATCCGCGTCTCACGGATCGCCTCGCCCACGTCGACCCCGCCAACGAGGACCGTCGGCGCGGTTGCGTCCGAGCCGATCTGCAGCGGAAAGGACTCGGCGGCCTCGGCGACGGCCTCCCCGGAGTCGAGGTCGATGCCTCTTTCGAGGCACCACCAGGTCACCGCGCGATACATGGCCCCGGTATCGAGGTAGCCCACGCCCAGCTCGCGGGCCACCGCCCGGGAGACGCTCGACTTCCCTGAGCCGGATGGTCCGTCGATGGCGACGACGAGCCCGTCGGCTGGGTCAAAGGCCGGCGGCTTGGCTGGAGATCCTCCAGGACGCACCGCTCGGTCAGCTACTGCGTCAGTCATGGACCCGCCAGCCGCGTTCGTCCAACGCCTGGCGCAGGTGGTCGGCGGCCCCCGGGACGACGGAGACCTCGGCGAGTCCGAACGGCTGGCCGAGCCCGTGCTCGAGGTGCAGGTCCTCGAGGTTGACGCCCGCCTCCCCCATGTCGGTGAAGAGCTTGCCCAGGGCGCCGGGACGGTCGGGCACGACGACGACGACGGTCGTGTATGCCGTGGGCGCCGCACCGTGCTTGCCCGGGATCCGCGACTGCCCGACGTTGCCGTCGCGGATCGTCCGGTTGACGACCTCGAGGGCGCCGCGACCGTCGGTGGTCCCGAGGTCGTGCAGCGCCACCATGATCTCGTCGAGGTCGGTGCGGAGCTCACGCAGGACGTCGTGGACCGCGGCGGCGTTGCCGGCGAGGATCTGGGTCCAGAGGCGCGGGTCGCTCGCTGCGATGCGGGTGACGTCGCGCAGCCCCTGTCCGGCCAGGGCCACGGCCGGGTCGCTGAGGTCCCGCAGCCGGCTCGCGACCAGGCTCGCCACGACCTGCGGCACGTGGGAGACGACCGCGACCGCTGCGTCGTGCTCGTGGGCCTCCATGACGCTGACCGCGGCGCCCGCCGCGTGGGCGATGGCGCGCACGGCGTCGACCGCGTCCAGTCGGCTCTGCGCCGTCGGGACGATGACCCAGGCACGCCCCTCGAAGAGGTCGCCGCGCGCCGCCATGGCGCCGCTGCGCTCGCGGCCGGCCATGGGGTGCCCGCCGACGTAGCGGCTGAGGTCGCCGCCGCCCTCGCGGACGGCATCGGCCACGGCGCCCTTGACGGAGGCGACGTCGGTGACGTCGGCACCCGGCCACCGGGTCAGCTCGTCGAGGACCACGTCCGCAGCGACGTCGGGAGGCGCTGCAACGACCACGAGGTCCGGGACGTCGGGCACGTCGGCCGCCAGCTCCCCTGCCCCGAGGTCCCGGGCGAGGCGTACGGCCGTCGGTGACGGGTCCGTAAGCGAGACTCGAAAGCCTCTGCGCGAGAGGGCGATCCCCAAACTGGCGCCGATGAGGCCGGTCCCGGTGATGCGGACGTGGGTGGTCACGCGACTGGGGTCGTGCGCGGCAACGGCGCGGCTCGCCTCACAGCCCTGCCGCCGAGTAGAGCTTGCCGACCTCGTCAGAGCTCAGCTTGCGCGTCCGGCCCGACTTGAGGTCGCCGAGGCGGATCGGGCCGACCTGGGTGCGGACCAGCGTGAGGACCGGGTGACCGACCGCGTCGAGCATCCTGCGGACGACGTGCTTGCGCCCCTCGTGAAGGACGACCTCGACGAGCGCCCGACCGGGCTGCGAGTCGACGACCTTGAAGGAGTCGACCTTCACGGGACCGTCCTCGAGCTCGACGCCCTCGCGCAGCCGCCGGCCCAGCTCGCGCGGCACCGGGCCCGGGATCTGCGCGACGTAGGTCTTGAGGACCCCGTATGCCGGGTGCTGCAGCCGGTGCGCGAGGTCACCGTCGTTGGTCAGGAGCAGCAGGCCCTCGGTGTCGGCGTCCAGGCGGCCGACGTGGAAGAGCCGCTCCGGCCGGTTGCCGACGTAGTCGGCGAGGGACACCCGACCGAGGTCGTCGCTCATCGTCGACACGACGCCAACCGGCTTGTTGAACGCGAGGTAGACCCGCGACTCGTCGAGCTGGACCCGGACCCCGTCCACGTGGACCGTCTGACGGTCGGGGTCGATCCGGACTCCCAGTTCGGTGACGACCTGCCCGTCCACCTCCACCCGCCCGGCGGTGATGAGGTTCTCGCACGCCCTGCGCGAGCCCACACCGGCCGCCGCGAGCAGTTTCTGGAGGCGCACGCCCTCGGGGTCGTGGACGTCGACCTGTGGCACCTCAGGGCGCTTGGGCAGCCTGGTCGGCTGGCTCGCCTTCGTCGAGCCGGCGAAGCGGGAGCTCGGGGGGTCCTTGCGACGGCCCGATGAGCCCTGGCCACCGGTGCCTGCTCGACCTCGGCCATCACCGGACGACCGGCCGCTACCGGACGACCGGCCGCCGCCGGACGACCGGCCGCCGCGCCCCGGCTGGCCGCTCATGACCGTCCCTGCTCGGCCAGCTCGTCGAGCAGGTCGACGTCGGGGAGGTAGGGCGCCAGTGCGGGAAGGTCGTCGAGCGAGCCCATGCCCATGCGCTGGAGGAAGTAGGACGTCGTGCCGTAGAGAATGGCACCGCCGTCGCCCTGGTGGTCCAGCTCATGAATCAGGTTGCGGCTCAACAGGGTTCGGACGACACCGTCGACGTTGACGCCGCGGACGGCACCAATCCGGGACCGGGACACCGGCTGGCGGTAGGCGATGACCGCCAGGGTCTCCAGGGCCGCCTGGGTGAGCCGGGCATGCTGCCCGTCGAGGAGGAACTTCTCGACGACCGGCGCGTACTCCGACCGGCTGTAGATCCGCCACCCGCCGCCGAGGCTGCGCAACGTGAACCCTCGCTGTGACTCGGTGTAGTCCCGCTCGAGCGCCGTGAGCTGCTCGAGCACGTCCTCGACCGGGAGCTCGAGAGCCGCCGCGAGGGCGATCTCGGTGACCGGCTCGTCGAGCACCATGAGCACTGCCTCGATCGCGGAGCGGAGCCCACCGGGGAGGTCGTCGAGGTCGAGGACGGCCTGCTCCACACCGCCCTCCCCCGCGTTCTGCTCGTCACTCATGGGTCGCTCCCTGCCTGCCGTCGTGGGTGGTCTCGTCGTCGGTGGTCTTGTCCAGCTCGTCCAGCTCGTCCAGCTCGTCGAACTCGTCGCTGACGAGGAGCACGCCGTCGGCGGAGCCGGTCCAGCGGACGGCGAGCTCGCCCAGCGACTCGGACTGCTCGAGCGCGATGACCGACTCCTTGAACAGCTCGAGCAGGGCGAGGAAGCGGGCGATGATGACGAGGGTGGAGGCGGCATCGGCGACGAGGGCACGGAACGAGCACGCTCCCTCCCGGCGCAGCCGGTCCACCATGAGCGCCGCCTGCTCGCGGACGCTGACCTGCGGCGCATGGAGGTGCTCCAGCTCGACGCTCGGCGGGACCCGAGGAGTCATCGCGCGGGCCGCCACCATGGCAAGCTGCTCCGGCGTGATGCCCATGACCAGCTCGGGCAGGAGCATGGCGAACTGCGGCTCGAGGCCCGCCTGGCGCGCAGTCATCCGCCCGGCGGTCGCCATCCGGATGGAGAAGGCGCGGGCGATGTCCTTGAACGCGCGGTACTGCAGGAGCCGCGCGAAGAGCAGGTCCCGCGCCTCGATCAGGGCGAGGTCCTCCTCGTCCTGGGGCCCGGTCTGCGGCAACAGGCGCGAGGACTTGAGGTCGAGCAGCGTGGCGGCGATGAGGAGGAACTCGGAGGCCTGGCCGAGGTCCCACTCGGTGTCGCTCGCCTGGGCGGCCTTGAGGTGGGAGATGAACTCGTCGGTGACGCTGGCCAGGGCGATCTCGGTGATGTCGAGCTGGTGTTTGGAGATGAGCCCCAGGAGCAGGTCGAACGGGCCCTCGAAGTTGCTCAGGTGGACCCGGAACGGCACGGGGGCACCCCGGCGGGCGAGGACCCCACCGGGCGCCACCCTCTCGCCGACGCCGACGCCGACGGACGAGGCGTCGGTCATGGCCTCAGGCCGCCCCGCCGCGGGCGATGAGCTCGCGGGCGAGCTGCCGGTATGCCGTGGCGGCACCATGCGTCGAGGCGTACGTCGTGATCGGCTCGGCCGCCAGCGTCGCGTCCGGGAACTTCACCGTGCGGCTGATGACGGTGTGGAAGACGGTGTCGCCGAAGTGATCCACCACCGAGCGGACGACCTCGCGGCTATGCAGGGTGCGGCTGTCGTACATCGTCGCGAGGATGCCGTCGACCTGCAGCCGGGGGTTGAGCCGGTCGGTGATCTTGTCGATGGTCTCGATGAGCAGCGCCACCCCCCGCATGGCGAAGAACTCACACTCGAGCGGGATGAGCACGCCGTGCGACGCGGTCAGAGCGTTGACGGTGAGCAGCCCGAGCGAGGGCTGGCAGTCGATGAGGATGACGTCGTACTCCTCCATGACCGGACGCAGCACGCGGGCCAGGATCTGCTCGCGGGCCACCTCGCCGACGAGCTGGACCTCTGCGGCGGACAGGTCGATGTTGGCCGGTACGACGTCCAGGTTGTCGGTGGCGGTCGACTGGATGATGTCGTGGATGTCATGGCCGCGCTCGACGAGCAGGTTGTAGATCGTCACGTCGAGCTCGTTGACCCGGATTCCCAGGCCCACGGACAGCGCGCCCTGGGGGTCGAAGTCGACGACAAGCACCTTGCGACCGACCTCGGCCAGGGCGGCGCCGAGGTTGATGGTGGTCGTCGTCTTGCCGACGCCGCCCTTCTGGTTGCACATGGCGATGATCCGCGCCGGGCCGTGGCCGGCCAGCGGCTGCGGGTCGGGGAAGTCGGGCATCGGACGCCCGGTGGCGCCGAGGGCGCCGACGCCGGCCTTCTCCGTGCCGGGCAGGTGAGCCTCCCCGCTGCGGCTCTCGAGCACAGGTTGACCATGGTCCTCCGGCCGGCCCTGAAGGGTGAGGTGGTCGTCGGTCGCCTCGACGGCGGCTGCCTCGCTGGGCCGGTTCACCTCTGCGGTCACAGGTGCGTCACTCCCGGGTGCCTCGAACGGTCGGTCAGCCTCTCGCTGATCCCCGCGACCCTACCAGCGGGGGCGGTGCGTGCCGACCGGAGAGCCCGCTCCGACGCGCGCTCCTCAGCGCGCCCTGGGGTGGGCCCCGGCGTACACCTCACGCAGTCGCTGCACGGTGACCATGGTGTAGACCTGCGTCGTCGTCACTGACGCGTGCCCGAGCAGCTCCTGGACGACCCGCACGTCGGCGCCGCCGTCGAGCAGGTGGGTCGCGAAGGAGTGGCGAAGGGTGTGCGGGGAGACGTGGGCGGGCAGGCCGGCTCGCCCGGCCGCCGCCTGGAGCGCCGCCCACGCGCTCTGGCGTGAGAGCCGCGCCCCCCGCTGGTTGAGGAACAGGGCCGCCGTGCCCTTCCCGTGGGCGGCCAGCGCGGGACGGCCACGGACGAGGTATGCCGTGACGGCTTCACGCGCGTAGCGGCCGACGGGTACGATCCGCTCCTTGCTGCCCTTGCCGAGCAGCCGCACCGAGCCCTGTCCGGGGTCACTGAGGTCGAGGTCGTCGGCATCCAGACCGACCGCCTCGGAGATCCGTGCGCCGACGCCGTAGAGGATCTCGAAGAGCGCCCGGTCCCGCAGCGACGTGGCCGTGTCCCCGACCGACGCCGCGGCGAGGATCCGCTCGACGTCCTCGAGCGGGATGGCCCTGGGCAGGCGGCTCGGCGGCCTCGGAGGGGTGACTGCCTCGGCGGGGTCCGAGGTGACCTCGCCCTCGAGGGCGAGGAAGCGGTGGAAGCCCCGGACGGCGACGATCGTCCGCGCGGCGGACGAGGCCGACAGCGGCCGGCGTTCCGCAGAGCCCTCGCGCAGCGACCCGAGGAAGTCGCTGACGTCGGCCTCGGCGACCTCGGCGGCCTGTGTGACGCCGCGTTCCGCGAGGAACCGGCGGTAGCGGTCGAGGTCACGCCGGTAGGACTTCATGGTGTTCGTGGCCGCACCCCGCTCCACCTCGAGGTGGTTGAGCCATCCCGCGATGGCACGCTCGATCGATGTGCGGCGTGGCGTCGGCCGAGCCGTCCCCGCCTCCACCGGTGTTCCCGCCGTCAGCGCAGGACCTCCTCGAGCGGGCGCGCCTCCACGCCGTGCGCCTCGGCGACCGGTCCGTAGGTCACCGAGCCGTCGTGGGTGTTCAGGCCCAGGGCCAGTGCATGGTCGCGCCGCAGCGCCTCGCGCCAACCGCGGTTGGCGAGCTCCACGGCATACGGGAGGGTGACGTTGGTGAGCGCGTAGGTGCTCGTGTGCGGGACGGCACCCGGCATGTTCGCGACGCAGTAGAAGACGCTGCCGTGCACGGGGTAGGTCGGCTCGGCATGGGTCGTCGGTCGCGAGTCCTCGAAGCAGCCGCCCTGGTCGATCGAGATGTCGACGAGGACCGAGCCCGGCTTCATCCGCGAGACCTGCTCGTTGCTGACCAGGGTGGGGGCCTTGGCGCCCGGCACGAGGACGGCCCCGATGACGAGGTCGGCGTCGATGATCGCGCGCTCGACCTCGTAGGCGTTCGACGCCACGGTCTGGCAGTGGCCCTGGTAGATCGCGTCGGCGTGCCGCAGCTTGCTCACGTCGCGGTCGAGGAGCAGGACTTCTGCCTGCATGCCGAGGGCGATGGCGGCCGCGTTCATGCCGGAGACGCCGGCGCCGATGACGACGACCTTGGCGGCGTAGACACCGGAGACGCCACCCATGAGGACACCACGCCCCCCCTGCGCGCGCATCAGCGTGTGGGCGCCCACCTGGGGTGCCAGCCGCCCGGCCACCTCGGACATCGGTGCGAGCAGAGGCAGCGACCGGTCCGCGAGCTCCTCCACGGTCTCGTAGGCGATGGCGGTGATCCGGCGAGCGCACAGCTCCTCGGTGAGACGCTTGTCCGCCGCGAGATGGAGGTAGGTGAAGAGGGTCTGGCCCTCGCGCATCCGGTGGTACTCCTGGGCCACCGGCTCCTTGACCTTGAGGATGAGCTCCCCCTCGGCCCAGACGTCGTCGGCCGACTCGAGGATCTTCGCACCCGCGGCGACGTAGTCCTCGTCGTCGATGGATGAGCCCACGCCCGCGGCTTTCTCGAGAAAGACGTCGTGCCCGTGCTGGACGAGCTCGTGCACCCCGGACGGCGTGATGGCGACCCGGAACTCGTTGTTCTTGACCTCGCGCGGAATGGCGACCTTCACGGCATACCCGTCCTTCGTGTGGTGCCGGCGCATCCGGCCCCGTTGCCGACGCTGCCGGTTGGCTCTCGTGGAGCGCACCGAGTCTAGACCGGGCGCGGCAGGTGGCCGGTCGCCCCGGGGACCATAGGTTTAGCCCGACGAGCCGTCGACGACGACAGGAGCCCCCCATGAAGATCTATGCCGACCTGCCTGCGCGGCGGACGGTCCAGCTGCTCTCCGACGCGTTCGTCCTGTGCTGGGTCGGCGGATGGGTCTGGGTCGGGCGGCAGGTGAACGACGCCGTCTTGGCCCTTCGCGGTCCGGCCGACGTGCTGGTGACCACCGGTAGGTCGTTCGGCGAGAGCATGACCGGCGCGGGCCAGCAGCTCGGCAGGGTGCCCGCCATCGGCGACGACCTCCAGAAGCCGTTCCAGTCCGCGGCCGGGGCGGGGAACCAGATCGCCCGGGTCGGCCGCGACCTCGGCATCGCCGTCGACCGGCTGGCGCTGATCCTCGGCCTGGTCACTGCCCTGACGCCGATCCTCGTGGTCGGCGGCCTCTGGCTCCTGAAGAGGGCGCGCTTCACCCGCCGGGCCAGTGCCGCACAGCGGTTCGTCGACGCGGACGCCGACCTCGACCTCTTTGCCCTGCGCGCCATGGCGACCCAGCCGATGCACAAGCTGGCCGCCATCAGCGACGACCCCGCCGGCGCGTGGCGGGACAGCAATGCCGCCGTGGTCCGTCAACTGGCGCTGCTCGAGCTGCGGTCGAGCGGCCTGCGCCCGCCGGACGGACGCGACTGACCGTCAGTCCGTGCGGATGACGCTCGGCCGGAGGTCCTCCGGCGGGCACTGCCAGGCCTCCGCGTCGGCCGGCACCTGCTCGCCACTGCGGATGTCCTTGACCTGGTCGCCGCCGGGGTCGCCACCCGGGAACCAGACGTACGGAATGCCCCTCCGCTCGGCATACCGGATCTGCTTGCCGAACCTTGCGGCGCTCGGCGCCACCTCGCAGGGAATGCCCCTGGCGCGCAACGCCGTGGCGATGGCGACCGATTGGGGCCGTTCGACGTCGTTGTTCAGCGCGACCAGGACTGCTGCGGGGCTCGAGCGCGAGGCTCGGACCAGGCCCTTGCCCAGGAGCAGACCGAGGATGCGAGACACGCCGATCGAGATGCCGACGCCGGGATAGGTGGTGCGGCCGTCCGAGGCCAGCGCGTCGTAGCGGCCGCCGGAGCAGAACGAGCCCCAGGACTCGTAGCCGACGAGCTGCGTCTCGTAGACCGTGCCCGTGTAGTAGTCGAGACCGCGGGCGATCCGCAGGTCGGCGACGACCCGGCCGGGGGCGTTCTCCATGCCGGTCGTGAGGACCGCGGCGAGGGAGGCGAGCCCCTCCTCGAGCGTCGGGTGGCTCACGCCGAGGGAGCGCACCTGCTCGACGAAGGAGAGGTCGGCGCTGTGGATCATCGCCAGGGCGATGCACTGGTCGGCCTGGTCCCGGGTGGCGCCGGCCGCGAGGAGCATGGCGGCGACCCTGGCCGGGCCGATCTTGTCCAGCTTGTCGACGATCCGCAGCGTCCCGATGACGTCGTCGAGGCCGATGGCGAGGTAGAACCCTTCGGGGATCTTGCGGTTGTTGACCTGGATCACGAACTCGCCCACCGGGAACCGGCTGAAGACGTCGGCGACGACGAGCGGCATCTCGGCCTCGACGTGCGACGACAGCTCACCGACGTCGACGACGTCGACGTCGGCCTGGGTGAACTCGCGGTAGCGGCCCTCCTGGGGACGCTCACCGCGCCAGGCCTTCTGGATCTGGTAGCGGCGGAAGGGAAAGCTCAGCCGGCCGGCGTTCTCCAGGACGTAGCGCGCGAAGGGCACAGTCAGGTCGAAGTGCAGGCCCCACCTGGAGTCCTCATCTCCTCCCGCCAGGCGTGAGACGGCGTAGATCTCCTTGTCCGCGTCCTCGCCCTGCGAGCTGAGCCGCTCGATCGGCTCGATGGAACGGGTTTCGATCGAGGAGAACCCGTGCAGCTCGAAGGTCTCCCGGATGACGTCGAGGAAACGCTGCTCGACGATGCGCTCGGCCGGGAGGTACTCGGGGAAGCCGCTGATCGGCAGGACCTTGCTGCTCACGCACCCAGTCCTTGCAGGTAGGGGTTGCTCGCCCGTTCCCGGCCGATCGTCGTCGCCGGCCCGTGACCGGGCAGGACGAGCATGTCGTCGGGGAGCGGCAGCACGACACTGCGCAGGGAGCGCTCCATGGCGGCCGGGTCTCCCCCAGCCAGGTCGGACCGGCCGATCGAGCCGGCGAAGAGCACGTCCCCGCTGACGCAGGTCGCGGTCGTGCCGGTCTCCTCGCCGACCCGGTCGGGCACCTGGGGCAGGGTGAACATCACGGAGCCCTCGGTGTGTCCGGGCGCGTGCCGGACGGTGAGGTCCAGTCCGGCCAGGGTCAGCGACTGTTGGTCTGAGATGGTCACGACCCGGTCCGGCTCGCGCCACGTCGCCTGCGCGCCGAACTGCTGCTCCAGCATCGCGACGAGTCCGCGGTCGAGCAGGGCGATGGGATCTTCGAGGCGATAGCGGTCGTCCTCGTGGATGTATGCCGCGGTGTCGCCGCCGCACACGGGCGTCACGGAGTACACGTGATCGAGGTGGCCGTGGGTGAGGAGCACGGCGGCCGGCCGCAGCCGATGCTTCGCCAGCACGTCGTCCAGCTGCGCCTCGACCCCGATGCCCGGGTCGACGACCAGGCACTCCTCTCCGGGCCCGGCGGCGAGCACGTAGCAGTTGGTCGCGAACGCGGCAGCCGGGAAGGAGATGGTCAGCACGACCCGAGGATATCCGCCGCGTCGAACGTCACGTAGTCGTGACCCCGGCACGCGCGGGTTGACGAGCGACTTGCCTAGACTGACCCAACGCCTCGGGTCGTCGGGGTCGCCGTGGACGGCGGGTGGACCGTGATCGCACCGTCGACGGGGCGCCGGACCGACCCCCGAGCGTTCGTCGTGATGAGAAGCCGAGCACGAGCTCGGGCAGAAGGAGGCCCCGTCCGTGCGTGACAAGCAGGCCGTGTTTGCCGTTCTCGGTGTCCTGGTCGTCGTCCTCGGTTTCGTCTGGTTGGCCAATGTGCTGACCAACCGCACCGACTCGACGCCTGACCCGGCCAGCACGTCCCAGACGGAACCCTCCACGGGTCCGACGGCCTCCCCGACTCCCACGGTCACCCCATCCGTGCTGGCCGGGTGCACGCCCGTCCCGCCGGCACAGACGGCCGTCAAGGCGCCCACCACCCAGCCGGACCTCGCTGGGGCGAAGGACAAGACCTTCGTCGCGACCATCACGACGAACTGCGGGCCGGTGACCGTCGAGCTCGACGGCACCAAGGCCCCGGCCGCTGTCTCCTCGTTCATCCTCCTGGCCAAGCAGGGCTACTGGGCGCCGAGCCCGTGCCACCGCCTCACCGGCGACGAGCAGAGGATCTGGGTCCTGCAGTGCGGTGACCCCACCGGCACGGGCAGCGGCCCCGGGCCGGGCTACCACTACGGGGTCGAGAACGTTCCGGCCAACGACGTCTACCCCGCCGGAAGCCTCGCCATGGCGCGCCAGAGCGGTGACCCGAACAGCAACGGTGACCAGTTCTTCATCGTCTATAAGGACACCACCCTCCCGAAGAGCGGTGACGGCAACGGCTACACCATCTTCGGCAAGGTGACCGCGGGGATGGATATCGTCGACAAGATCGCTGCCGCAGGGATCAACCCGTCCGACAAGACGTCGCCGCTCGCCCCGATCAGCATCCTAAGCGTGGATGTCCAACCGAAGGCCTGACCACCGTGACTGACGCCGACCTCACTGCCGAGGAAGACACTCCCCACCCCACCTCCCCGGCCAGCGCGCCCGTGGACACGCCCACCCCGGCCAGTGCGCTCGTTGCCCCGCCGGCGACGGGCAGCGCACCCGTCCCCACGCCGGCGACGGTCCAGCCGCGCCCCGCGGCCGCGCCGACTGGGCCAACGCCGGCGATGTTGGCCCGCAAGCACGGCGCCCCGGACCGCTCGGCGTTCGGTCGCGTTGCCGACGATGGGGTGGTCTACGTCAAGACGGCCGACGGAGAGCGAGAGGTCGGGTCCTACCCGGGCGCCACCGCGTCGGAGGCGCTGGCCTACTTCGCCCGCAAGTACGACGAGATCTTGGCTGCCGCCGAGCTGCTTTACCAGCGCGTGACGCAGACCGACATCTCGGCCAAGGATGCCGAGGAGAGCTTCGCCAAGCTGACCGAGCAGGCCCGCGAGCCCAACGCCGTGGGCGACCTGGCGGCGCTCCAGGCCCGGGTCGACCAGATCGGTGAGGCGGTCGAGAGCCGCAAGGACCAGGAGTCCAAGCAGCGTGCTGCGGCTCGTGAGGAGGCTCGGCTGCACCGCGAGGCGCTCGTCGCCGAGGCGGAGAAGATCGCGGCCCAGCCGCAGGACACGGTCCAGTGGAAGACCAGCGGCGCGCGCATGCGTGAGCTGCTCGAGGAGTGGAAGGAACACCAGCGCTCCGGACCTCGTCTGGACCGCGCCTCCGAGTCGGCGATGTGGCAGCGCTTCAGCGCCGCCCGCAACAGCTTCGACCGGACCCGTCGGGTCCACTTCGCCCAGCTCGACAGCCACCAGTCGGAAGCCAAGACGGCCAAGGAGCGGCTCGTCGTCGAAGCCGAGCGTCTGGCGGCGAGCAAGGACTGGGCTGCAACGGCTGGTGCCTTCAAGAAGCTCATGGACGAGTGGCGGCGGGCCGGTCGCGCCGGACGGGCCGACGACGACGCCCTGTGGGAGCGGTTTCGTTCGGCCCAGGACAGGTTCTTCGACGCCAAGGACGCGGTGGTGGCGGCCGAGGAGGAGTCCTTCCGCGGCAACCTGGAGGTCAAGCTCGCCCTGCTCAAGGAGGCCGAGGGCGTCCTGCCCCTCACGGACCGCGAGCAGGCCAAGGCGGCGCTGCGAAGCGTCCAGGAGCGTTGGGACAAGGCCGGTAAGGTGCCGCGCGCCGACGTCGACCGCACCGAGAAGGCCATGCGCCGCATCGAGCAGGGCGTGCGGGACGCCGAGGAGAAGCGGTGGTCCTCGAGCAACCCTGAGGCAGCCGCCCGCGCCCAGAGCCTCGCCGAACAGCTTGAGTCCGCGGTCGCCGGTCTGCGTCAGGACCTGGCGGAGGCTGAGGCGTCTGGCGACGACAAGAAGATCGAGCAGGCCCGGTCCGCGCTCGAGGCACGCGAGCAGTGGCTCACCCAGGCGCGAGCGGGCGTCGAGGAGTTCGGCGGCTAGCTAGCGCTCGTCGGAAGGCGTGAGCCTACCGCCGGTGATGCGGTACACGTCGAAGACGCCGTCGATCCTGCGGACCGCACGGATGACGTGGTCCAGGTGTCCGGGGTCACCCATCTCGAAGGTGAACCGGGAGATGGCCACCCGGTCGCGTGAGGTCTGCACCGATGCAGACAGGATGTTGACGTGGTGGTCGGACAGGATTCGTGTCACGTCACTGAGGAGCCGGCTGCGGTCGAGCGCCTCGACCTGCAGCTGGACGAGGAAGACGCTCGATGCGGAAGGTGCCCACTCGACATCGATGAGCCGGTCCTCCTGTGCCATCAAGGACTCCGCGTTCGTGCAGTCCTTCCGGTGCACGGAGACACCACTACCGCGCGTGACGAACCCGAGGATCGGGTCGCCGGGCACGGGAGTGCAGCACTTGGCGAGCTTGACCCAGACGTCCGCCGTCCCGACGACCACCACCCCCGGGTCTCCGGTGCGGCGCCGGGTGCCGGTCCTCGTCGGGACCGTGGCCTCGGCGAGGTCCTCGCTCGCTCCTTCCTCGCCACCGAAGGAGGCCACGAGCCGGTTGACGACGTGGGTGGCGGAGACATGGCCCTCCCCCACGGCGGCATACAGGCCGTCGATGTCGGGATGGCGCAGCTCTCCGGCGATGCCCGTGAGGCTCTCGACCGACATGAGTCGCTGCAGCGGCAGGCCCTGCTTGCGCATCGCCTTGGCGATGGCCTCCTTGCCCCTTTCGATGGCCTCCTCACGGCGTTCCTTCGAGAACCACTGACGGATCTTGTTGCGGGCGCGGGCGCTCTTGACGAAGGCCAGCCAGTCGCGCGACGGACCGGCACCGTCGGCCTTCGAGGTGAGGACCTCGACGACATCGCCGTTCTCGAGGACCGACTCGAGCGGCACGAGGCGTCCGTTGACGCGTCCGCCGATGGTGTGGTGCCCGACCTCCGTGTGCACGGCATACGCGAAGTCGACGGGTGTCGCGCCCGAGGGCAGCGCGACGACCGCCCCCTTCGGCGTGAAGACGTAGACCTCGCCGCCCTCCATCTCGAACCGCAGGGAGTCGAGGAACTCGCCCGGGTCCTCGGTCTCGCGCTGCCAGTCGAGCAGCTGGCGCAGCCAGGCCATGTCGTTGACCGGGCCCGAGTCGCTGGTGGTCACGCCGCTGGCGCCGGGCTTGGCGTCCTCCTTGTACTTCCAGTGCGCCGCGACGCCGTACTCCGCCCGCCGGTGCATCGTGTGGGTCCGGATCTGGATCTCGACCGGCTTGCCCTCGGGGCCGATGACCGTGGTGTGCAGGGACTGGTACATGTTGAACTTCGGCATGGCGATGTAGTCCTTGAAGCGCCCCGGCACGGGGTTCCACCGTGCGTGCAGGGCGCCGAGGGCCGCGTAGCAGTCCCGCACCGTCTCGACGAGCACCCGGACGGCGACGAGGTCGTAGATCTCCTCGAAGTCGCGGCCGCGGACGATCATCTTCTGGTAGACGGAGTAGTAGTGCTTGGGCCGACCGGTGACGGCCGACTTGATCTTCGCCCCGTGCAGGTCTTCGGCGACCTGGGTCCGCACCCCGGCGAGGTACTCCTCACGCGCCGGCGCCCGCTCGGCCACGAGCCGGACGATCTCGTCGTAGACCTTCGGGTAGAGAATCGCGAAGGAGAGGTCCTCGAGCTCCCACTTGAGGGTGTTCATCCCGAGCCTGTGCGCCAATGGGGCATAGATCTCGAGCGTCTCGTGGGCCTTGCGCTGCGCCGACTCCTTGGAGACGTAGCGCCAGGTCCGGGCGTTGTGCAGCCGGTCGGCGAGCTTTATCACCAGGACGCGGATGTCGCGGGCCATGGCCACGACCATCTTGCGGACGGTCTCGGCCTGCGCCGCCTCGCCGTAGGTCACCTTGTCGAGCTTGGTCACCCCGTCGACGAGCCCCGCGATCTCGGCGCCGAAGTCCTTGCGCAGCTCCTCCAGCCCGTATGCCGTGTCCTCCACCGTGTCGTGCAGCAGTGCGGCGGCGAGGGTGGCGGGGGTCATGCCGAGGTCGGCCAGGATGGTCGTCACCGCCAGCGGGTGGGTGATGTAGGCGTCACCGCTCTTGCGCAGCTGCCCACGATGGGCCTGCTCGGCGACCTGGTAGGCCCGTTCGATGACGGCGAGGTCGGCCTTCGGGTGCGTGCTGCGGACGGTCTGGAGGATCGGCTCGAGGGCCGGGTTGCCCGCCGTGCGCGGGCCGCCGAACCGGGCCAGGCGGGCGCGCATGCCGGAGGGCGGCGTCGGGAGCGACGTCGCGTCGGCGCGGGCCTCCTCACTCATGCGGGGAGTCTAGTCAACGTGGAGAGTCCACCAGTCGCCGTCTGCTCGGCACTGGTGGGGGCTGGAGCACCATCTGGAGCCTCGCAACCGGAGCGAACGGTGCTCCTGCCGCAACGGGTGGCGGGTACGGACTGAGCTCAGACGGTGACGACGGAGCTGACCTGACGCCCGTCGAGCTTGCTGCGGCCGTCGAACAGGGACAGCTCAAGGACGACCTCGACCGCGGTGACGACTGCCCCGGCCCGCTCCACGAGCTCACAGGTGGCGGCCGCCGTGCCGCCCGTGGCCAGGACGTCGTCCATGACCAGGGCCCGGGCACCGGGGAGAAAGGCGTCCCGGTGGACCTCCAGCACGGCCGCGCCGTACTCGAGGCTGTACTCCACCCGGTGGGTCGCGGCCGGCAGCTTGCCCGCCTTGCGGACGGGGACGAAGCCGAGCCCAAGCCGGTAGGCCACGGCAGCACCGAGGATGAAGCCCCGGGCCTCGATGCCGACGACGACGTCGACCCGCCGGGAGTAGCGGTCGGCGACGTCGTCGACCAGGGCCGCGAACGCCGGACCGTCGGCGAGCAGCGGGCTGAAGTCCTTGAAGAGGACACCCGGGGCCGGGAAGTCCTGGACGTCACGCATCCGGCTCAGCACGAGCTCACGGACCGAGTCGGTGCCCCGCGCCACCGTCGTCACCGCTTCGACCTGGGCGGCCGCTTCGGCTGGTTGCGCGGACCGCTCTGGGCCCACTTGTGGACCTCGCGCGGCGCAGCGTCGGTCGGCGTGCCGGGCGCCGAGCGCGCCGCGTGGGCAGCCCCGACGCCGACGTCCGCGCCGGCACCGACGGCCGTCGCTCCCGCGGAGTCCGGCGCTCCCACGGCGTCCGGTGCCTGCCCGGGGTCCGGCGCCTCCCCCCGGTTTGCCGATGACGCGGCACGAGGGGCCCCCGCTCCCACGGGGACGCCGACCTCGGTCTTCGCCTGGCTTCGCGTGGCGACCTTGTCCAGCTCCTTGACCGCTGGCTCGCGCCGACGCAGGTCGACGAGCAGCGGGGTGGCGATGAAGATCGACGAGTAGGCCCCGACCGCGATGCCGACGAAGAGGGCCAGGCTGAGGTCCAGCAGCGTTCCCGGGCCGAGCTTCGTGAACCCGACGACGAGGATCGCCGCGATGGGCAGGAGCGCGACGACGGTCGTGTTCACCGACCGCACGAGGGTCTGGTTGACGGCGAGGTTGGCGGCCTGCCGGTAGGTGCGTCGCCGGTTGGTCATCGCGGCGGTCGTGTTCTCCCGCACCTTGTCGAACACCACGACCGTGTCGTAGAGCGAGTACCCGAGGATGGTCAGGAAGCCGATCATCGACGAGGGGGTGATCTCGAACCCGAACAGGGCGTAGATGCCGACGGTGATGATGAGGTCGTGGATGAGGGCGACGAGCCCGGCCACGGCCATGGTCCAGGTCCGGAAGTAGATGGCCATCACGAGCGCCACCAGGATGAGGAACACGACGAGGGCCTGGATCGCCTTGGAGCTCACCGACTGGCCCCATGAAGGGCCGATCAGTGACGCGCTGACGTTCGTCGCCGGGACCCCGAAGCCGGCGGCGAGGGCCTCCTTGGCCGGCTCGTTGTGCTCGTTGGCGGCCTCGGTCTGGACCCGCACGGAGTTGCCACCGATGATGGTTGCGACGACGTTGCCCTCGATGCCCGCCTTTGAGACGGCCGTCTGGGCTTTGGCCTCGTAGCCCTGCGTGCTGCTGACCCCGTTGATCCGGAACTCGGACCCCCCGCGGAACTCGATGCCGAAGTTCAGCCCCCGCGCGAAGATGCCCACGAGGGCAAGCGCGACGAGGACTGCTGAGACGGCATACCAGGTCTTCTGCCGACCGATGAAGTCGATGGACCGCTTGCCGGTGTATAGGTCGTTGCCGACCTGCGCGAAGTTGACCATCGTCAGGCCTTCCCCTCGGCCACGGGTCGGGCGGTCGCTGTGGAGGCGCTCGGCCCCGAGAACTTGCCCCGCCCGACGTAGCGAGGCTTGGCCCCGAGCCGCTCAGGGTCGAGGCCGGAGAGCTTGTGCCCTCCTCCGAAGAACGTCGTGTGAGCGAGCAGCGCCACGACCGGGTGGGTGAACAGGACGACGACGGCCAGGTCGATGAGGGTCGTCACCCCGAGGGTGAAGGCGAACCCGCGGACGTTGCTCGACGCGAGGGAGTAGAGGACCGCGGCCGCCAGGAAGTTCACGGCGTCGGCGGCCAGGATGGTGCGCCGGGCCCGCCGCCAGCCCGCCTCCACGGCTGCCACGAGCGGGCGCCCGTCACGGACCTCGTCGCGGATGCGTTCGAAGTAGACGATGAACGAGTCGGCGGTGACGCCGATGGCGACGATGACGCCGGTGACCCCTGCCAGCGTCAGTCGGAAGTTGTAGGACCACCCGAGGAAGGTCAGGATCCCGTAGGTGAGGATTCCCGCAACGACGAGGGAGGCGACCGTGACGAGGCCGAGCAGGCGGTACTGCAGGAGCGAGTAGCCGACGACGAGGAGCAGGCCGAACAGGCCAGCCAGCAGGCCGAGCTTGAGCTGCTCCTTGCCCAGCGTCGGGCTGATGTCCTCCTGGGTCTGCAGCGAGAAGGACATCGGCAGCGCGCCGAACTTCAGCTGCTGGGCCAGCGCCCGGGCCGAGTCGATGGTGAAGGAGCCGGTGATGCTCGCCTGGCCGTTGGTGATCGCCGCCTGCGTCGTCGGTGCGGAGATGACGAGCTTGTCGAGCACGATGGCGAACTGGTTCTGGGCGCCCTGCAGGCCGAGCAGGCGGGTGGTGACGGCGGCGAACTTCTGGGCGCCGTCGCCGGTGAACTTCAGCGAGACCTCGACGATGTTGGTCGGTTGGCCGTTGGGGCCGCTCTGGTAGCCCGACGACGCGTCGGCGATGTCGGTGCCGTCGACCTCGACCGGGCCCAGCAGGTACTTCTGCTTCCGGTCGGTCGAGCACGTGGCGAGCGGTTGCGCCGGGTCGTCGACGAAGCCGTTGACGGCGTCCGGCTTGGAGCAGTCGAGCTGCGTGAACTGCTTCTGCAGCTGGGGCGTCGCCCAGGCGAGGTCGCTGGCGCTGGTGGGCTTCGTCGTTGGGGTGCCGTTGGTGTTCGTGTCCGTCGGGGTCGCCTGCGTCGTCGCCGTGCCGGCGGGGGTCGTCGCCGTGCCGACGGGGGTCGTCGCCGTGCCGACGGGGGTCGTCGGGTCGACCTGGGTCAGCGCGGGTGGCAGCGCGGCGTTGGCCGGCGTCGCCCCCGGGTTGGCCGTGGCGGGAGTGTTCGGCGTGAAGACCGGCGGTGGGGTCGTCGGGGTGGGCGTGCCCGGGGTCGTCCCGGTCGCCGTCCCCGTCGCGGTGCCCGTGCTGGTTGCGGTGCCGGTGGAGGTGGAGGTGGAGGTGGGGTTCGCCGCGGAGGCGGCGGCCGGGGAGCCGAAGCCGACGGTCAGGACGGCCCGGAAGCGCAGCTGTGAGGGCTTGCGGATCGCGTCGAGGGTCTTCGCGTCCGGCTGCCCCGGGATCGAGACGACGATGTTGCGACCACCCTGGGTCGTCACCTCGGCCTCGCTCACGCCGTAGGAGTCGACCCGCTGCTGGATGATGTCGCGGGCCTTCTCGAGCTGGCCGGTGTTCACCTGAGCCTTCGGATCCGCGAGGACCGGCTCGAGGACCATCTGGGTGCCGCCCTCGAGGTCGAGGCCGAGCTTGGGAGCCAGCTGGCCGCCGCTCCAGGCATGAGCGGCGCCGATCCCGCCGAAGAGCGCGATGGCCAGGACGACCAGCGCCACGAGGACGCGCAGGGGGTGGCGCTTGCGTGCGTCGAGTGCCACGGGAGCCGGCCCCTACCGTGCGTCTTCGGGCGACGTGGACCGGCCGGGGCCTGCGCCACCCGTGGCCGGGGGCTCGACCTTGGTCGCGATGGCCCTGCGGTCGAAGCGCACCGACGTGCCGGGCGAGACCTCGAGCGTCGCGACGAGCTCGTCCATCGCGGTGATCCGGCCGAAGAGACCCGATGTCGTGCACACCTCGTCGCCGACGCTGAGGCTGGACTGGACGTCCTGGATCACCCGGGCGCGCCTGCGCTGGCTCCAGAACATGAACCCGACGAGCAGGAGCAGCAGCACCGGGAGCAGCAGTGCGCCCAGCCCGTTTCCTTGCGGCATGAACAAGTCCTTCGTGTCGACCAGAGTGGCAGCGTCCTGAGGGAGAACGTCCCCGCGGCTGCGAGAGTGCCGACCCCGTGGGTCGGTGCGCCCGCGAGAGTCTAGGTGAGGCGACGGTGCGGAGCCAAAGCCCGCGCCCGGTTCACGGCACATTGTGACGCGAGGGTGACCGGACCGCGGCTCCCCAAGCAGCCGCTCCACGGGATCGGTTGGATCATGGACGGTGTCGTGGGCGCTTTGCCCTGATGGGCTCCAGGGTTGTTCAAAGGGTTGTCCGGTGACCGAAGACGATGACTGGTGGCGGCACGCGGTTTCCACCAGGGGTATCCGAGGTGCACCGGCTGATCAAGGAACCGGCGCTGACCGCGATGGGAGACGGCCGGGCGCAAGGTATCCTTACCTAAAGGCCAGAGTAAGGAGTACGAGATGGACACTGCTGCGCGGGTGAGCTCCAAGGGCCAGGTGACCGTGCCAAAGATCGTGCGGGACGCGTTGGGTGTCAAGGAGGGCGACGTGATCGTCTTTCGGGTCGACGGCGACCGGGCACTGCTCGCCCGTACCCCGGACTTCCTCGATCTGGGCGGGACGATCCACGTGCCCGCGGCGAAGCGAAACGTCGCCTGGGACCACGTGATTGCTCGGACACGCGCGGTGCGTGCGCGCAGGCGCCGGTGAGCGCGTTCGTCGACACGAATGTCCTCGTTCGACATCTCACGGGCGATCCGCCGGCGATGGCGGCGCGTGCCTCGGCCTACCTGCGGGCCGAGCCTGAGCTGTTCCTCGCCGATCTGATAGTTGCCGAGACCGTGTACGTGCTGGAGTCCTTCTACGAGGCGCCGCGCGTTCGAGTCGCTCAAGTCTTTCGCTCGCTACTGGCGTTCAATTCGATCGTTGTCGTCGACCGGGACGTCTTGCTGCGGGCCGTTGAGGTGTACGAGACCGACCGGCTCGACTTCGCGGAGGCGTACCTGGTTGCGTGCGCCGAGAGCACGGGTGTCGAGCGGATTGCCTCGTTCGACCGCTCCATCGACCGCGTCCCCACCGTTGAACGGATCGAGCCCGACCGGCCGGCAAGGTAGACGACGGTTCGCGACGCGTCGTCGAGAACGTGCTGTTGACGATCACCCACCGCCTCCATCCCCGAGTCGACCACTAAGCCGGTCCCCGACCGGGGACCGGACCGTTTGTCGGCCGGTCAGCCGCCGAAACGGCCCTCGTCGTCGAGCGGGAGGAGTGCCGCCTGGCCGCCGGCCTGGAAGCCGCCGCTGCCCACGGGCGGCGTGAGCCCGAGGTGGCGCCAGGCCCGGGGGGTGGCGGCCCGCCCCCGGGGCGTGCGCACGATGAGTCCCTCGCGCACCAGGAACGGCTCGGCGACGGTCTCCACCGTGTCGGACTCCTCTCCGACGGCGACGGCCAGCGTGTTCAGGCCCACCGGCCCTCCTCCGAAACGCCGGCACAGCGCCTCGAGGACCGCCCGGTCGAGCCGGTCGAGCCCCCTCTCGTCGACGTCGAAGAGGGCCAGTGCGACCTTGGCCGAGTCGAGGTCGACGACGCTGCGACCGTGGACCTGGGCCCAGTCCCGGCACCGGCGCAGGAGACGGTTGGCGATGCGGGGCGTGCCACGCGAGCGCAGGGCGATCTCTTCGATGCCCGCGGTGTCGGCCTCGACGTCCAGCAGCCGGGCGGAGCGCCACAGGATCGTCACGAGGTCCTCGGTGGCATAGAAGTCCAGGTGTCCGGTGAAGCCGAACCGGTCGCGCAGCGGGGCCGGCAGCAGACCGGCCCGGGTCGTCGCCCCCACCACGGTGAAAGGCAGCAGCGCGAGCGGGATGGCCGTCGCCCCGGGACCCTTGCCGACGACGATGTCGACGCGGAAGTCCTCCATCGCCACGTAGAGTATCTCCTCGGCGGCGCGCGACATCCGGTGGATCTCGTCGAGGAAGAGCACCTCGCCCTCGGCGAGCGAGGACAGGATCGACGCGAGGTCTCCGGCGTGCTGGATGGCCGGCCCCGACGTGACCCGGATCGGCTGGTCGAGCTCGGCGGCCACGATCATCGCCAGGGTCGTCTTCCCCAGGCCCGGCGGCCCGGACAGCAGCACGTGGTCAGGTGGTGTCCCCCGGCGCCGAGCCGCTTCGAGGACGAGGGCGAGCTGGTCGCGAACCCTCGTCTGGCCCGGGAAGTCGGCGAGCCGGCGGGGCCGCAGGGCCGCCTCGACCTCGCGGTCGTGGTCGTCGGGCCGGGCGTCGACGACCCGCGCCGTCGCGTCGAAGGACCCGTCCTCCTCGGACCACCGGCCTCCGGTCTCGTCGTCCGCCACGCCACTCACCTCCCGAGCTCCTGCAGTGCGGCCCGCAGCAGCGCCGAGACGTTGGCGCCCTCGGCCGCGCGCGGCGCCACCGCCTCAACGGCGTCGTCGGCCTGCTTCGCGCTCCACCCCAGCCCGACCAGCGCGTCCCGCACCTGACCCTGCCAGGCGGTGGTCACCGGCTGGTCACTGACCTGGGCCGTGCTCGACGGCATACCGATCTTGTCCCGCAGCTCCAGGACGATCCGCTCGGCTCCCTTCCGGCCGATGCCCGGGACCTTCGTCAGGGCGACGATGTCTCCCGAGGTCACGGCTGCCCGCACGGCGTCGGGTGAGTGCACCGCGAGCATGGCCAGGGTGAGCCGCGGACCGACGCCCGACACGGTCTGGATGATCTCGAAGATCGTCTTCTCGTCCTCGTCGGCGAAGCCGTAGAGCGTCAGTGACTCCTCGCGCACCACGAGCGTCGTCGCGAGCGACGCGCTCGACCCGGCGCGCAGGGACGCGGCAGTCCCGGGAGTCGTGTGGACGAGCATCCCGACTCCCCCGACCTCGACGACCACGGAGTCGAGGCCGGCGCGCAGCACCGTGCCCCGCAGTGAGGCGATCATCGGGCCCCCCGCCGGGCTGCTGGCACAGGTGCACCGGCGACGGCTGCGGGGGTGCGCCGGGCGGTTGCCTGCCGGTGCACCGCGTCGTCGATCCGCTGCTCGGCCGCGCCGCGCCACAGCTGGCAGATCGCCAGCGCGAGGGCGTCCGCGGCGTCGGCCGGCCGGGGCGGGGCGTCGAGGCGCAGCAGGCGGGTCACCATGGCCGTCACCTGCGCCTTGTCGGCCCGGCCGCTCCCGGTCACCGAGGCCTTGACCTCGGTCGGCGTGTGGAGGCGGACGGGTATGCCGCGTGAGGCCGCCGCGAGCATCGCCACGGCGCTCGCCTGCGCCGTGCCCATGACGCTCGCGACGTTGAGGTCGGCGAAGACCTGCTCGATGGCGACGACGTCGGGCCGGTGCCTGGACACCCACTTCTCCATCTCTTCCTGCAGGGCAAGGAGCCGTTGGGCGATGGGAAGGCTTGCCGCGGTGCGGATGACGCCGACCTCCACCATCCGCAGCGGCTTGCCGGGCTCGCCGTCCACCACGCCGACGCCGCAGCGGGTCAGGCCCGGGTCGACCCCGAGGACGCGCACCACGGCATACCTCCCTCGTCGCGT
>JAABUY010002294.1_pt1 | contig 23062 bp, 20 predicted proteins | sample 5560271 | NCBI WGS metagenome assembly JAABUY01 (sample SAMN10711886, study PRJNA513374) | rock metagenome | isolation source: Antarctica rocks | place: Antarctica: Victoria Land, University Valley | reverse complement strand
AGGCGCTGCAGAACCTCAACGAGCAGCTCGAACAGCGCATCGCCGACCGGACGCGCGAGCGCGAGACGGCCCTGGCACAGCTGTTCGAAGCCCAGAAGCTCGACACGATCGGCCAGCTCACCGGCGGAGTCGCGCATGATTTCAACAACCTGCTCAGTGTCGTTCTGGGCAGCCTCGAGCTGCTGAAGAAACGGCTGCCGCCGGACGATGCGCGGGCTCATCGCCTGGTCGACAATGCGGCGCTCGGTGCGCAGAGAGGCTCCGCCCTGACCCAGCGCCTACTCGCCTTCGCGCGCCGCCAGGACCTCAAACCCGAGGCCGTGGATGTCGCCAAGCTGGTGGCCGGGGTGGAGGATCTTCTCGAACGCTCGCTTGGCCCGGGCGTGCTGGTCAGCCGTACGGTCCCCGCACAATTGGCACCTGTTCAGGTGGACGCCAACCAGTTGGAGCTCGCGATCCTGAACCTGTCGGTCAATGCAAGGGACGCCATGCCGCTCGGGGGCAATTTGTCGATCACGGCATCCGAGAGGGCCGTTACCCTGGAGCAGGCTGACGCGCCCCGTGGGCTCAAGCCGGGCCAGTACGTTCGGCTCGACGTCATCGATACGGGGACCGGCATGGATCCCGACACTCTGGCGCGGTCGACGGAACCTTTCTTCACGACCAAAGGGCCAGGCAAAGGCACGGGGCTCGGCCTGTCGATGGTCCACGGACTCGCGGCTCAGTCGGGCGGCGCCATGACGGTCTCCAGCGTCGTCGGACAAGGCACGACCATCGCGCTATGGCTCCCCCAGGCCGAGAGAACCCCCGAGATGCCGCCCGACCCGGACCAGCGCTCGGACCCGGACGCCCGATCGTCGAGCGATGGAGGCCCCAGCCTCCGCATTCTCGTGGTTGACGACGATGCGCTCGTCGGTGCGGGTACGGCCGCGATGCTCGAAGATCTGGGCCATGTCGTGAGCGAGGCCAACTCCGGGATGCAGGCGCTCGACACCTTGCGATGTCACGGCCGCGACATCGACCTCGTGATCACCGATTACGCCATGCCCGGGATGACCGGCATCGAGCTCACGCGCCGCATCCAATCGAGCTATCCGAACATGGCGGTGGTGCTCGCGAGCGGCTACGCCGACATTGCGGACCTGGCGGATCAAGGAGCGCTGCCCCGCTTGGCCAAGCCGTTTCCTCAAGCCGAACTGGAAGCCGTCATCGCGCTCGCGGTCGCGCGCGGCGACGCTTCAGGCGGCAACGTCGTCCCGCTTCGATCGGCCTGATATGAGACGGTGCTCTCCTAGGGCCTGGGCCGAACCAAATCTCCTGCCATTCGAGGTGGCCGATCGACACCATCGGTCGGTACAGGACGACGGCCGGCAGGCGTCTCGGAGACGGTGACATGATGCAGAGAAACGAAGGACGGGAACGGGTCGCCCTCGTGACGGGCGGCGCGAGCGGCATCGGCCTCGCGACGGCCGGCGTCCTCGTCGAACGGGGTTGGCGGGTCGTCATCTCCGACATCGACGTCGAGCGCTGCCGCGCCGCCGCGGGATCGATCGGCGCCGAAGCCGTTCCGTTCGACGTCGTCGACGACGCTGCGACCCTGGCCGCGATCGATGATATCGAAGCGAAGTTCGGGCCCGTCGACGCGCTGGTGGCCAATGCCGGGCTGATCCAACGGGGCGGGCCGGCGGAGGACCTTCCCCTGGCCGAGTTCGACCGGGTGGTCGCCGTGAACCTGCGCGGCGTCTATGTGTCCTGCATGACGGCCGGGCAGCGCATGGCGCGCCGCCGGGCTGGCGGCATCGTCATCACCGGGTCGGTGACGGCGTGGCGGACTGCACCGCTGCACGCCTATGCCCCGACCAAGGCGGCCGTGGTGCATATGGCGGCCTGCCTCGCGGCCGAGTGGGGCCGCTCGGGCGTGCGGGTCAACGCCGTGTCGCCGGGGTATGTCGCGACACCGCCACTGCAGGCCGCGATCGACAGCGGCAAACGCGATGCGCGGCTCCTGGCCGATGCGGCCGCCATGGGCCGGATGGTCGAGGCCCGTGAGGTCGGCCTGGGCGTGGCCTTCCTCCTGTCCGATGACGCGGCCGCCATCACCGGGATCAACCTGCCGGTCGACGCCGGCTGGCTCGCCGGCGCGAACCTCGCCACCTACGGCGGCGTTCCCCCGTCCCGCTGAGGCGATCGGTTCAGCGGTCGAAGACGGAGCGATCGATGCCGAAGGCCGATTTGACCGCGGCGACGACCGGTCCGAGGTCGAAGACCGAGGTCCCCTCGGTGCCGATCGGCAGCATCGGCAGGATCGTCTCGACCAGCGGAGCGAGACCCTTGCCTAGATCGGCGATGGGCAGCGAACGCCGATGGATCGCCCAGACCGCGTAGGCGGCCTCAAGCGCCACGACGTTCCAGGCCGGCACCAGACTGCGCACCGTCTCGGCCACCGATTGCGGCGCATTGCCGGCCACGTCCTCGACGCCGTCATCGATCTGGCCCGAGTAGTTCAGGAGCGCCGGGTGCGCGGCCTGCCGGACCGCGCCGACGTTCGCCGCTGCCAGATGGCCGAAGTTGAGGAACTGCACCCCGCCGACCGCGCCCGGCGCCGCGGCGAGGCTCGCGGGCAGCCCCGTGAAGCTCGGCCACTGGATCTTGTGGATCCTCTGGCCCGCCGCCTCGATCACCTTGGCGAGCGCCTGCCGCAGGGTGTCCGTGGCGAGCGCGCAAGCGGTCGTTTCCATGTTGCCGTGCGAGACGAACAGGCCCGCTTCGATCTCGATCAGGGGATTGTCGCAGGCGGACGACAGCTCCGTCTCGACGATGGTGCGCGCGAAATCATAGGCCGCCTCGGCGGCGCCGTGGATCTGCGGGACGCAACGGAAACTCAAGGGATCTTGCAGGAGACGGGCCTCGCCGGGCTGCCAGAGCCGGCTCCCTGCGAGGGCCGCCCGCAGGGCCGCGCCGGTCTGCTTCTGCCCAGGCTGCCCCCGTGCCTCGTCGACCGCGGCGCTCCACGATTGGAGATTGCCGCGGAAGCCTTCCATCGAGAGGGCGCCCGCCACCGTGGCAGCGTCGAGCAGGGCCCGCACCTCGGCCAAGGCCAGCGCGGCTTCCGCCAGCATGAGGCAATTCGAATTCAGGAGCGACAGGGCCTCTTTCGCGGCCAAGCCGCCGACCGGCACCGGACCCGCGCCGCCTGCGCCGACTCCCGCCTTGCCGATCAACGGAACGGCGAGCTGGCTCATCGCCACGATGTCGGAGGCTCCGACGGAGGATCCGAGTTGCGCGCCTGGGAGATCGTCGGACCGCAACCGCGCGAGCAGGCGTTCGACGAGTTCCAACCGCACGCCCGACCGGCCGGTGGCGAACAGCGACAACTGGATGGCCAGGGCGGCGCGCACCACCTCCGGGGAAGCATCGACCCCCGGCACGATCGTGGCGTGGGCCGCGATCATCAGGTCGTTGTAGCGCGCGACGGCCTCGCGGTCGACCGCGAAGTCCTTCTGGCTGCCGACACCGGTGGTGATGCCATAGGCCGGCAGACCGGCCTCGACCACGCGCTCGACCACCGCACGCCCCCGGAAGATTGCGGCGCGTCCCGCGGCCGACAGCTCGAAGTCAGCCCGGCCCCTGGCGACCGCATCGACGTGATCGAGCGTCAAGGGCTCGTCTCCGATCGACAGCGTGATCCGCGGACGCATTCCCGCTCCAACCTGCTGCGGACTCAACCGACCTGCGCCGAGCAGGCTATGGCGGGCGACGACGTGGCATATCGCGTTCACCGAGCCGCGTCACGCGTCGACGTCGGTCGCGAGCGCGACCTCCCGCTGTGCCTCCAGGGCATCGAGCCGGTCGGCCAGCCCCGCACGGACCCTGGCGTAGGCGCCGCTTCCCAGCAAGAGCCGGCGGGGCGCCGGGGTGTGTTCCGCAGCGTCCATCATGGCGTCCGCCATCTTGGCCGGGTCGCCGGGGATCGGGAACGCCCCGGCCATCACGGCACGGCGCAGTTCGCCGGCCGGCGTGTCGTCGTAGACGGCCATCGGCGGCGGGCTGACGAGGCCCGCACCGAAGTTCGTCTGGGTGGGCCCGGGTTCGACGATGGTGAAGGCGATGCCGAAGGGCGCGACCTCCTGGGCGACCGCCTCGACGAAGCCTTCGATCCCCCATTTGGTGGCGTGATAGAGGCTGAAGTTCGGGTAGGCGATCTGGCCGCCCTCCGACGACACCTGCAGGATCCGCCCGCCACCCTGGGCCCGCAGGTGCGGCAGGGCCGCACGGATGACCTGGATCGAGCCGATGAGGTTGGTGTCGATCTGATGGCGGATCTGGTCGTCGCTGGCCTCCTCGGCGGCGCCGAACAGGGCATAGGCGGCGTTGTTCACGACGACGTCGATGCGGCCCAAGTCGCGGAAGGCGCGGTCGACGACCGATCGGACGGTCTCCATGTCGGACACGTCGAGCTGCGCCGTCCAGAGGCGGTCGCCGCCCAATGTCCTGAGGTCGTCGAGAGCGTCCGTCCTGCGCAGGGTCGCGGCTACCCGGTCGCCGCGCGCCAGCAGCTTCTCGGTCAGCACCCGCCCGAGGCCGGAGGAGGTGCCCGTGATGAACCAGGTCTTTTGCATGGAATAAGCCTTCGGAGAGCGGGGAGCCGCAGTCCCGAAATCAGCATATGGACTTCTGCACTGACGAGATTATACCGCCGATCCAGCATGACCTCGTGAAAATCACCCACCAATGGCACGACCCTCGCTCAGCGATCTGACGGCGCTCGTGGCCATCTCGGCGCATCGCAGCTTCCGCAAGGCTGCCGACGAACTGGGGCAGTCGCCGTCCACGCTCAGCCACATGATGCGCAGTCTGGAAGCCGGCATGGGCCTGCGCCTGCTGCACCGGACGACCCGCAGCGTATCGCCGACCGAGGCCGGGGAACGCCTGATCGTGCGGTTGCGGCCCGTGCTGCGCGACCTCGACGAGGCCCTCGAGGAGGTCGACGTCTTCCGGGGCCGTCCGAGCGGAACGCTTCGGATCAATGCCGGCGAGATCGCGGCCCGGCTGCTGCTGCGCGCGGTCGTGCCAATCTTCCTGTCCCGTTTTCCGGAGATGTCCCTCGACCTCGTCACGGAGGGTCGGCTGGTCGATATTGTGGCCGGAGAGTTCGATGCCGGGTTCAGGCTCGGCGAAGCCGTGCCGAGGGACATGATCTCGGTTCGTTTCGGCGGCGAGACCAGGTTCGTGGCCGTGGCATCCCCGGACTATCTGGCTGCTCGCGAGGCGCCGCGAACGCCCGACGACCTGAAGCAGCATGCCTGCATCCGGGTTCGTCTACCGAGCGGAAAGCCTTTCCGGTGGGAGTTCGCCAAGCATGGCCAGGAACTGGCTGTGGACGTTCCCGGCACCCTGACCCTCGACCATACCGAACTGATGACCGAGGCGGCAGCGGCGGGCCTCGGCATCGCCTATGTGTCCGACCGGGTCGCCCGGCCTTATCTCGAGCGTGGCGCCTTGCTCGCGGTGCTGGAGGACTGGTGCCCTGCCGTCCCCGGCCTGTTCCTCTATTACCCCGGCCACCGTCACGTCCCGGCCGGTTTGAGAGCGTTCATCGATGTGCTGAAGGAGGTCGGCTAAGCCTCTCGCCTGCTTGAGGAACGTCGCGATCGCAGCGGGGCGGCCAGCACGCTCGCCAGATAGACCGCACCGGACAGCAGGGTGATCCAGAAACTCGTCGGCCAGTTCGTGAACCAGGCGAGTGCGATGCCGCCCCAGGCTTCGCCAAGCGCGAAGACGGCCGCGAGCGCGATGCCGGGTCCGAACCGGGTCGACAGGTTCTGCGCGGCCGCGGCAGGCCCGACCATCAAGGTGAACACGAGGAGTACGCCGACGATCTGGGCGCATTCGGCCACCGCGATGCCGACGACCGCGAGAAAGGCGATCGACAAGGCCCGCAGGGGCACGCCCTTGGCTTCCGCCAGTTCCGGCTGAAGGCTGCCGAACAACAAGGGACGCGACATGGCCGCGAGCGCCACCAGGCTGAGGACAGACATGAGCGTGAGGCTCAGCAGTGCGTCGCGCCCGACGCCCAGCACGTTCCCGAACAACAAGGCGGTCGCCTGCGTGGCGTAGGCCGTGTAAAAATGCAGGAACAGCAGGCCCAGGCCGAGCGCCAGCGACAGCATCATGCCGATGGCGACGTCCCGCGCGGCGATCCGCTCGCCCAGGAAGCCCATGGCCATGCCGGCCAGGACCGTGAAGCCGACGAGCCCGGTCAGGGGCGACAAACCGAACAGGATGGCGCCCGTCGCCCCCGTGAACCCGACATGCGACAGGGCATGGCCTGCGAAGGTCTGTCCGCGCAGCACCAGGAAATAACCGACGAGACCCGACAGCACCGCCACGATGCCGCCGGCCGCAAAGGCGGTCCTCATGAAGTCGTAGTCAAGCATGCCGGTGGGTCGCCTCGAAGGCGTGGTCTCCGTGATCGGCATCGTGGCGGTGTGCTTCGACCTCGGCCTCGGCGCAGCCGTTCATCACGAAGATCCGGGAGCCCAGCCGAAGCACCTCGATGGAAGAGCCGTAGAGCCTCGACAGCACGGCCGTTGTCACGACGTCGTCGACCTCGCCCAGCACGGCCTGCCCCTGACCGAGGTACAGGACCTTGTCCATGGCACCGAGCAGCGGGTTGAGTTCGTGGGCACTGAACACGACCGCCATGCCGAACTCCGTCTGCAGCCGCTTGACGAGATCCACGATGCCCTGCTGATGGGCCGGGTCGAGGCTCATCAAGGGTTCGTCGAGCAGGAGTAGCTTCGGTCGCCCGAGAAGCGCCTGAGAGATCAAGAGCCGCTGCCGTTCGCCGCCCGACAGGCTTCCCAGAGGGCGGCGGGCCAACGCCGATGCCCCGACCTTGTCCAACGCCCAGGCGACCTCCGCCCGCTCGGCCGCGCTCAGCATCGGCAAGCCCCAGCGCCAGCCGCCCACGGCACCGGCCACGAAATCCCATCCTGTCAGGGACTGGCCCGCCGCGAGCTTGCGGTTCTGCGGCATGTAGCCCACGGCCCGGTTGCCGCGCGTCGCGGGTTGGCCCAGCACCTGGATGGCCCCGGCGCTCGGCTCCAGGAGCCCGAGGATCGCCCGCAGAAGCGTTGTCTTGCCGGCCCCATTGGGGCCGAGAAGGCCGACGAACTCGCCCGGGCGGATCTTGAAATCGACACCGGTCAGGATGGTGCTGGCACCGAGCGTCAGCGAGACCTGCCGAAATGCGACCGCGGTCAAGAACTGCCCTTGGCCAAAGCCTGATTCAGAGCGTTGAGCTGTTCGAGCATCCAGACCTCATAGCTCTTACCGGCCGGCTCCGTCTCGCTGACCCCGACGACCGGCACGTGCGAGGCCTTGGCGATGCCGACCAGGCGCTTCACGGCGGCATCATCGGCCTGGCTGTTGTAGAGCATCACCTTGACCTTCTGCCCTTTCAGATCGTCCTCGAAGGCCGCGACGTCGGCCGGGCTCGGTTCCGTGCCGTTCATCACCGCGGTCTGGAATCTCTCATTGTGCATGTCGAGCCCGAGCGCTTGCGCCATATAGCCGAACACCGGTTCGGACGCCGTCACGGGTTGACCGGTATAGCGGGCCTTCATGTCGGCCATCATGGCGTCGAGGGGCTTGAGGCCGGCCACGAAGGCGTTGGCGTTCCTGTCGTAATCGGCCTTATGGGCCGGATCGGCGTTGGCCAATGCGTCGGCGAGCTTTTCGGCCGTGACCTTCATGTTGGCAGGATCGTACCAGAGATGGGGATTGTCCCCCGACTTCTTGCCCACGAGATCCGCGACGACGATCTCGGTGCGGTTGTCGGCCTTGGAGGCGTTGAGGAGCTTCTCCATCCAGGGGTCGTAATCGGCCCCGTTGGCGAGGACGATGCGGGCGTTCGTGAGCGCCTTCGCGGTCGCGGGGTCGGCTTCGAACAGGTGCGGGTCCTGATCGGGGTTCGACAGGATGCTGGTGACCGTGGCGTGGGATCCGGCGACGTGTTTGGCGAGATCGCCGTAGACGTTCTCGGCCGCGATGATCGTCAGGGGAGCGGAGGCCGCCAAGGCTGGGCTCGCGGAGGCCAGCAGAACGGCCCCAAGGGCCATCAGTGATAAGCGCATGATATGAATCCCGTGAACAGCGACGCGGAGGTGACCGTCCATGGCGATTCGTTATACTATAACATGCCGCGTTACAAGGTATTGTCCACAACGGGCCGAGTTCGACGCGTGGCCCTGTAACGCGCGGGGTCGTAATTTCGAAGCTTCGCGACAACACTGCCGTCAGCCAGTCGGCAAAGCCGCGCAGCGGACGGACGTCGTCGGCCGAGGGGTCTGTGCGAGTTCGATTGCGTCGTCAAAACCTTGTGGGATCGTCCGAATGGATCAGACGAGCGGATGAGCAATGGGACGCGACGGCTTCGGTTCCGACACCGTCGATGCGGGATGGTCGATCCGAACGGTCGGTCACATGGGTACCCTGATGGTGCTGGAGGATGCCGTTGCACCTCGACCGTGAGGTCCGGGAAGGGCGGCGCGTACCTGGCCCTCGGGTCCGCTCCATGCTGATCGGCATACGCTCGGCGCTGATCGCCTTCGTGCTCGCCACCTTCGCGCTCACGGGCGGCCTCGTCGACCTTCTGTGGTGGCACACCGCGCAGTCCAACAGCCGCATGCTGGCCAATACGCTCGACCAGCAGATCATCGGCGAGGTGAGGAGGGAACTGGCTTCGCTGATCGGCAGCGCGGAAGCCGCCTATGGCGCGATCCACACCATCCTGGTCCGGAACCTCATCGACGTGCGCGATGAAGACAAGCGGGAGATCGTCTTCCTGGCGCAGCTACAGGCCCAGCCGGCTCTCTCCTGGATCTCGTTCGGATGGCCGGACGGGAGCTTCTTCGCGGTCCACAAACCCAGCGACGACGTCCTGGAGATGGTGGACATTCCCATGGGTCCGACCCCGCGTCAGCGGCGGGTCGATACCTACCGCACGAGCGGCTCCGTGTCGGTCCAGAACCGCCGCTTCCTGCCCACGGCCTACGACGTCACGGCGCAGCCCTGGTACCGCACCGCGACCCCGGCGCGGGCATGGTCCCTCGTGACGCGTCATCCGGGGGATGGCAGGCCCTCGGTCGCCTATGCGGGCGGCATCGACGTCGACGGCGCGCGGCGCGGCGTGCTGGCCGTGATGATAGACCTCGATCGGCTTTCGCGTTTCTTGGCTGGCCTGGCGGTCGGCCGAACCGGAGCGGCCTTCGTCCTCGACCAGAACGGGGCTCCCGTCGCGGTTCCGAGCCCGCAGTCCGGCGGAGGACGTGACCCGAGGTCTCCGGCGTTGCTGGGCGTGGCGCGCCGGACGCACGACCTCATGTTGGCCAAGGCCGACCCGCAGATGATGAGGATCTCGGGCGCGCGTGTGCCGTTCGACGGCATCGACTATGCGGTGACGGTCACGCCCCTCGATTTCATGGACTGGGAGGTGACCACCGTCATCCCGGAAACGGACTTCCTCGGCCCGATCGACGCGATCAACCTGCGCGTCAGCCTGAGCCTCGTCGTCCTGGTTCTGGCCGCCGTGGGCGCGTCGACGCTGATGGCGCGACAACTCCTGGTCGGACCGCTGACCCGGATCGCCAAGGAACTCGGCCGCGTCCAGCGCTTCGAACTCGACGGGATCCACCACCACCCGGCGCGGCTGCGGGAATTGGACCTGCTGTCGCACGTCATCGCCGACATGGCGGCCGGGCTCGCAGCATTCCGCAAATACCTGCCCGCGGACCTCGTGGGCACGCTCCTGGCCGAGGGCATCGAGGCCAGGCCGGGCGGGACCGTCCAGGCGATGACGATCCTCTTCGCCGACGTCGAAGGGTTCACCGGCCTGTCGGAGCGGATGGGCGAAACGGCCTTCCCACTGCTGGCGCGCTATCTGGACGTCCTATCGACCGCCATCATGACCCACGGCGGCACGATCGACAAATTCATCGGCGACGGCGTCATGGCGTTCTGGGGCGCCCCCAATGCCAACCCCGATCACGCGTCGGACGCTTGTCGCGCCGCCCTGGCCTGTGTGCGGGCGCTCGAGCTGGCCGACATCAGGGATGATGGGGGCAAGGAACTCGTGGTCCGCATCGGCATCAACTCCGGCGACGTGCTCGTCGGCAATGTCGGCACCGACCTGCGCCTCAACTATACCGTGATCGGCGACGCGGTGAATGTGGCCAGTCGGCTCGAAGGTACGAACAAGGTCTACGGAACCTCGATCATCGTGGGCGACGCCACGCGGCGGATGATCGGGGCGGCTTTCCTCACGAGGCTGCTCGACCGTGTCGCGCTGCGTGGCCGGAGCGAGGGGGTGGAGATCTATGAACTCCTCGGTCCGGCCGAGCCGGATACGCCGATTCCGGACTGGGTGGTTCTCTACGAGAGCGCCTTGGCGGCCCACGGCGCTCGGAACTACGCGGCCGCCGCAGCGCAGTTCGCGGACGTGATCGCGTTGCGGGGCCAGGATTCGCCTTCACTCGCCATGATCGAGCGGTGCCGGTCGTCCGCCGCCATGTCGCCCGGCATCGGGCGGCACGGCTCGACGCTGCTCGACGAGCATCGATAGAGCAACTCAGCGCCGATGCGCGGCCCAGATGGGCACAACCGAACGGTGTCGGCGCGATGGCTCGCTTTCGCGCCGGCTGCCCGAGAGGCGCGCTCGGCGGCCATGCGGCTGAAAAAGGATCGAACCTGCAAAGGGGAGGCACCCTGTAACCGCGCCCCCGCCGGCTCGTATGCCCCCATGTCGGCCCGGGTCATGCCGTCTCGCCTCGCTTCGGTCTGCGACATCGAAGAAGACCGGGGCCATGCAGGTGTTCCATCGGAACAGGTTCGACTGCCTCTTCCACCATTGTCGCGCGGAAGATCGCCATGAAAACTCACGACGAAACCGAAACCGAGCTCGCCCGTGCAGAGCAAAGGAGCGCGATGCTGCGCGTCTTCGGCGGAACGGCCCTGGCGTTCATGGCGCTCCTGCTCGTAGCGCTCCTGGTCCGCCCCGATCTCATGAAGGCCGCCATGAGCATGGTCGTGTCCGCAATGCCCTGATCGATTGTCCCTCGGCGACCATGTCGCTGTGGAATGGGGCAAGCGGGACGTCGTCGTCGTGCCGTCCTGGTATAAGGTGCGGCACGGGGCCGAGGACGGGAGCGCGATGTTCTCGTCTCCCGACCGCCGACCGAGCAAGCGCTCCACCTGTTCCGAGAGGACTGCGGCACATGCCTGAATCCGCCTCGTCGAGCCCCGGCTTCGTCATCGATCCGCCGCCGGTCCCGTCCGTCGCGGTCGAGGGCACGGGGGCGCGCTTTCCCGTGCGCCGCATCCTCTGCGTCGGGCGCAACTACGCGGCCCACGCCCGCGAAATGGGCCGCGACCCCGACCGCGAGGCGCCGTTCTTCTTCATGAAGCCGGCCGACGCGGTGGTGGACGACGGATTGGACGTGCCGTACCCGCCGGAAACCGCCAATCTCCATTACGAGATGGAACTCGTCGCGGCGATCGGCCGGGGCGGCCGCGACATCGCGCTCGAGGCGGCGCTCGGCCATGTCTACGGCTACGCGGTCGGGATCGATCTCACCCGCCGCGATCTGCAGCTCCAGGCGCGCGAGTTGGGCCGGCCCTGGGATTGGGGCAAGGGCTTCGACCATTCGGCACCCTGTGGTGCGCTGCGGCCGGTCGAGACGATGGGTCATCCGGCGAGGGGACGCATCTGGCTCGCGGTCGACGGGATCGTGAAGCAGGACGCGGATCTTGCCGAGCTGATCTGGTCGGTGCCCGAAATCATCAGCATCGCGTCGCGCTCGATGGCGCTCAAGCCCGGCGACCTCATCTACACGGGCACGCCGGCCGGCGTCGGCAAGGTCGAGCGCGGGCAGGTGCTGACCGGCGGCGTCGAGGGCGTCGGAGAGATCCGGATCACCATGACCTGAGCAGCGTGGCCTCGTCGCCTCGGGCACGGACGCCGTCGTCGGTCTCAGTCGCAAAGGTGCTGCGCAGTTCTCAGCCACCCGAGACGGGCGTGCCGACCCCCAGCAATGCCTCCCCCTTGTTCACCGACAGGCTCGTCAGCCTGTAGAGGATCGAGCCGGTCCGCTCGGCGCTCACGGACGCCAGGACCGTTCCGAACACGTTGGTGATCGTCCCCACCACCTCGCCGGCCTCGACCGGCTCGGACAAATCCTTCGCGGGATACCAGAGCCCATCGCAGGGCGCCGTGGGGACCCACATGGTCACCACCTCGGGTTCCTGTTGCGGTGGTGGCGCGACCTCGGTCGTGGTCATCGCGAGATGGCGCATGACGCGCGCGATCCCGTCCGTCAACTGCTTGACTCCGGCCTCGCCCCAGAGGCCGTTCCCGCCGACCTCGGCAAGAACGCTGGGGATGCCCAGCCTGCCCGCGGCGTTGATCGTGTAGCCCTCGCCGCCGGCCGCCACTGCGATCGGCAAGCCGAAGACGCTCGCCAGGGTTCTCGAGGCCGCGCTCCCGCTCGGGAACAGGGAGAACGGGACGAGGCTCTCGTCGAGGTCGCCGCCGTGCAGGTCGAGATAGGCGTCGACCTTCGGATAAACGCTCGTCACGAGCCAGTGCGCGAGCCGTTCGCTCGCGGTGCCATCCGGGCGTCCGGGGAACATCCGGTTCAGGTTCCTTCCATCTTCGGGCATCACGTAGATGCTGCGCGCCTTGAATCCCGCGACGTTGAGGATCGGCAGAATAAGCAGCGTGCCCCGGATCTCGCTCGGGTCGAGCTTGCTGAGGCGCAACGCCGCTTCGATCGAGCAGAACTCCGAGCCATGGACGCCGGCCGTGACGAGGAGGCAGGGGCCGGCATCCGGCCCCTCCAGCACGGTGAACGGGATCTCGACTCCCTCGACCGGCCGGCAGAAACCCTGGTCCCGGCGCATGCGGCCGGTGCGGAAATCAGGCAGTCCGGTCATGCGATGAGCCTGCATCGTTGTTCTCCGGAGACGTCGACTACCCCTCTGAACTTCGAGGTGTCAACGTGCTGCGAGCCGCGCCCCATGCCGAGATCGGCCCGGCTGGAGCGTCGCGGCATCCCGCGCTTGGGCTGTCCGTCGGGCAGGCCACGGGTCCCAAAGGTCGGAGGGATCAGCCCCGCTTCGGATCCTTCGTGATAACCCGGACGATGCCGCGGTACGGCATCCCCACCGTCCGACTCCGCTGCTGGAGCTTCCCCTGCATGTCTGCGTTTGCAGAAGGGTCGGCGATGGGCGCACTCGAGCTTGCTGCCGAAGACACATCAGCCCTCTCGGGGCGGCTCCGCGGCGCGCCATCGCTGTCGAGCTCTCGACGGGTCGATAGGGGACGGGCCTTTGAACCAGCCGACGCGTTCGATCTTCCATGACGGCGGCGACACGGGCGAGCGTCTGCGGGCGCTCGACTGGGCCGCGAGCCCGCTCGGGCCGATTTCCGCTTGGCCCTCGGCGCTGCGGGCGCTTGTCGGCGTCATGCTGGCCGCCAACCAACCGATGTTCGTGGTCTGGGGACCCGGACTGACGCTCCTCTATAACGATGCCTATCGCGCGGTGCTCGGGCACAAGCATCCGGGCGCGCTCGGTGGCGCGTTCCTGGACGTGTGGAGCGAGGCCCGAGACGATCTGGCGCCGCTAATCGAGCAGGTGTTCGCCGGGGAACCCGTCCACATGGACGACATCACCCTGACGCTCGACCGGAACGGCGTCGAGGCCGAGGCCCATTTCTCCTTCTCGTACACGCCGGTTCGCGACGACGACGGGGCGGTGGTCGGGTTCTTCTGCCCCTGTGCGGAGACGACCGAACAGATTCTTGCCGACCGCCGGACAGCGTTCCGGCTCGCGCTCGAGGAGGAGTTGCGCGTCCTCCACGAGCCGAGCGCCATCGTGGCAGCAGCAGTCGGGGCCCTGGGGCGCCATCTCGGGGCGAACCGCGTCGGCTACGGCGAGATGCAGGCTGACGACCAGAACGTGCTGTTCGATTCGGGGTATACGGACGGCGTGGCACCCATCAACGGCCTGCTGGCGGCCGACGCGTTCGGAAAGGACGCGGTCGACCGCCAACGCCGTGGCGCGACCATGATCAGCAGCGACGTGCTCGAGGAGCCGATCTTCGATCCGGCTGTGTGGACGGCCGTGGAGACGCGCGCCTTCGTGTCCGTCCCACTGATCCGCGACGGTCGCATGAAGGCGGTTCTCTTCGTGAACCAGCGCGAGGTCCGACGATGGTCGTCGGAGGACGTAGCCTTGATCGAAGGGGTGGCGTCGCGCGTCTGGGACGCGGTGGAGCGGGCCGCGTCCGAGGCGGCGCTGCGGGACAGTCAGCAGCATCTCGCGAGCATCTTCGAGCAGAACGGCGCGGGGTTCGCCGAGAACGACCTCGACGGCCGTTTCCTTACGGTCAACGGTCATTTCTGCGAGCTGGTCGGTCTCGATCGCGAGGACTTCGGCCGCATCAGCCTGCTGGACATCTCGCATGAGGATGATGCCGACCACGTCCGCGCCGCCCTGAAGCAGGTCGCAAGCTCGGGTCAGTCCGTGACGCTGGAAGAGCGGCTCCTACGTCCGGAAGGCACCTTCGTCTGGGTGGCCAACACCATGAGCCTGATCTCGTCGCGCCCGGGTCAGCCGACGGTGCTCACGGTCGCGATCGACATCACCGCCCGCAAGAAAGCCGAGCAGGACCTCGCCGACGCCAAGCTCCTGGCCGAGGAGGCGAACCTCGCCAAGAGTTCCTTCATCGCCAACATGAGCCACGAGCTGCGCACGCCGCTGTCCGCCATCATCGGCTACAGCGAGATGATGCTGGAGGGGATGGAGGACAGTGGCGACGCGGAGGGGCTCGCGGCGGATGTGCGCAAGATCGAGGGCAACGCGCGGCACCTGATCGGCCTCATCAACGACGTCCTCGACCTGTCGAAGATCGAGAGCGGCAAGATGGAGGTGTTCGGCGAGGACATCGACGTGGATGCCACGATCCGCGACCTCGCCGCCACGGTCGAGAGCCTCGTCGCCAAGAAGGACAACAGGCTGGAGCTTCGCCTCGCCCCCGATCTCGGCGCCATGCATTCGGACCTGACCAAGGTGCGGCAGGTCCTGCTCAACCTGCTCAGCAACGCCGCCAAGTTTACCGAGGGAGGTACGATCACGCTGTCGGCATCGCGCGAAACGACGGCCGGCAAGGCCGACCGGATCGTCTTCGGCGTCAGCGACACCGGCATTGGCATGTCGGATGAGCAATTGGCCAAGCTGTTCCAGCGGTTCCAGCAGGCCGATGCCTCCACCACGCGCAAGTTCGGCGGCACGGGCCTGGGCCTGTCGCTCACCAAGGCGTTCGTCGACATGCTGGGCGGCCGCGTCGCCGTCGAGAGCGTCCCCGAACAAGGCACCACCTTCACGGTCTCGCTGCCAGCGACGCTCGCGCCTCCTTGGACGGCCCCGTCGACCCGGAGGCGGCTCGGTCCGAGCCCCTCGATGAAGATCCGACCCGAGACCTGATCCTGGTCATCGACGACGACGAGAACCAGCGGGTCCTGATGACCCGCTTCCTGCATCGTGAAGGGTTCAGGGCTCGCACTGCCTCGAACGGGGAGGCCGGCCTCGCACTGGCGCGTGAACTGAAGCCACGCGCCATCCTGCTCGATGTCATGATGCCGGGCATCGACGGCTGGTCGGTATTGAGCGCCCTCAAGGCCGATCCGGATCTTTCGGCGATTCCGGTCGTCATGGTGACCTTCGTCGAGCAACGCAGCCTGGCGGCTTCGCTGGGCGCGGCCGACTACGTGCTCAAGCCCGTCCGCTGGGAACGTTTCAAGGCCGTGATGGAGCGCTTCAGCACGCAGCGGGGAGAAGTGCTGGTGGTCGACGACGATGCCCACACGCGTCAGCGTATCCGCGCGCTGCTGGAGAAGGACGGTTGGAGCGTGATGGAGGCCGAGAACGGGCAGGCGGGCCTGCAACGGGTCGCCGATCATCGACCCGAGGTGGTCCTGCTCGATCTGACCATGCCGGTCATGGACGGGTTCACCTTCCTGCAGCAGCTCCGCGCTCTGCCGGGCTGCGGCGAGCTGCCCGTGGTGGTGCTGACGGCTGACGACCTCACGCGCGAGGATCGCCGCCGTCTCGCGGGCGCGAGCCAGATCCTTCACCTGGGCGACGTCAGCCTACAGGGTGTCGCCGAGCGTCTGCATCTGCTTGCACAGCGTGAGCATGCCGGTCAGGCGGCCGCGACGGCCGTGGCTGGGTGAGGGAACCCGCAGGAGCCCGCCGATGCAATCCTGACGTGCGAGCGATCGCGATCGCGACACGGCGAATGTGGTCGCCCTTGTTCGGATGGAGAGATTGCGTCGGTCGCGACGGCAGTGCCAATGTCTCGTATGCCGGGAGCCAAGCGGTCGGACCGGCGTTCTTCCATGGGCACGATGTCGAGCGAGGGTGGCGGCGATGGTGAATGACGTGATGATGGCGCGCATGGCCGGCGAGGGCGGGTTCATCGCCGCGCTCGACCAGAGCGGTGGATCGACGCCCGGCGCCTTGCGCCATTACGGCATCCCCGACAGCGCCTATCACGGCGACGCCGAGATGTTCAGGCTCATGCACGACATGCGCGTGCGCATCATGACGGCGCCGGCCTTCACCGGCGCCAAGGTGATCGCCGCCATCCTGTTCGAGGGCACGATGGACGGCGAGGCCGCGGGCAAGCCCGTGCCCACCTATCTCTGGGAGGAGCGGCACATCATCCCCTTCGTGAAGGTCGACAAGGGACTCGAGGCGGAGAGCGACGGTGTCAGCCTGATGAAGCCGATGCCGGGTCTCGGCGCCCTGCTGGCCCGGGCCGTCAGGCTCGGCGTCTTCGGGACCAAGATGCGCTCCGTCATCAATCTCGCCTCGCAGCAGGGGATCGCCGCCATCGTGGCGCAGCAGTTCGAGGTGGCGGCCGAGATCGCCGCGCATGGACTGATGCCCATCATCGAGCCGGAAGTTTCGATCAAGAGCCCGGACAAGGCCGGCGCGGAAGCCATCCTGTTGGCGGAACTGACGAAGAAGCTCGACACTCTGCCGGCCAGCCGCCAGGTGATGCTCAAGCTGACGATCCCGGACGTTCCCGACGCCTATGCGGCTCTCGTGGGGCACAAGAACGTGGCCCGGGTGGTGGCGCTGTCGGGCGGCTACACGCGGGCCGACGCCTGCGAACGCCTCACCGCAAACCACGGCATGATCGCGAGCTTCTCGCGGGCCCTGATGGATGACCTCCGGCAGTCCATGAACGATGCGGAATTCGACGCCACGCTGGCGAAAGCCGTCAACGAGATCTACCGGGCCTCGACCGTGAAACATTGATGCCCGGGCAGGGGGGCGGTGAGCGGGTGAATTCATAGCTTTGTCGTCGATGCCGTCCTCTCCGAGTCCACGATCGGGTCGGCAGCGTGCACTGCCGCCGATCGTCAGCGTCATCATCCTGGGCGAACCGAAAATGCAGGACGTTGCCGATTTACCTGATGAGCATGTTCGACGTCTCGCCTTCATCAGAGAAGAAATGCGGTTCGAAATCGGGGTATTTCATGATCGCATCAACGCCCTGATCAGCGCCGAAGCCTTCTTGCTGATCTCCTTCACCATGGCGCTGGTCTATTCCAACGCGCATTGGAGCGACAAGTTCTTCCTGGTGGCGCCTATGTTGTCGGTGATCGGGTTCATACTTGCCGTCCTAGCTTGGCCGGGTATAAACACGAGCTACAAGATCTTGGTTGAATGGAACGTCTTGTTGGTGCAAGTCCTTAACGAGGCACATGCTGTATCTAATTTGATGTGGCGACCTTCACTGTTTACTGGTGGTGATCGTCGCACACAAGCCGACCATCGTCATAGCATGCTTTTCGCCCGATCCGTTCCTGTCGTGTTCGCCGCCGCTTGGGCAATCTTGGCCGTCGTCGTCCTGACTGCCCCGTTGCGGTAGCGCCCTATCCCGAAGGCCGTGGGGGCGCAAGTTTTCGAAGCCCCGGGGAGGATTGACGGGAGCGGGTCCGATTGGTCAAGCCTGGGTCGGGACAGCTCCCGAGGCTTCGAGGCCCAGGGCACAACGAGGACCATCGTCATGCAACGCGAGACACTCACCTACGACGCCGACGGCCTGACCATGAAGGGGGAGCTGTTCTTCGAGCCCGGGACCGGCCGGCGCGCGGGCGTCCTCGTCTTCCCGGAAGCCTTCGGACTCAGCGAGCATGTCCTCTCGCGGGCCGAGCGACTGGCCCGGGAAGGGTACGTGGCGCTGGCCTGCGACCTCCATGGCGAAGGGCGCCTCATCGACGACCTGCAGCAGGCCATCGGCTTGATCGGGCCGCTGATGGTCGCGCCTGCGCAGACGCGCGACCGGGCCGGGCGGGCGCTCGAGGCCTTGGTGGCGCGCTCCGAGGTCGATGCGAAACTGGTCGCCGCGATCGGCTTCTGCTTCGGCGGCACGATGGCGCTCGAACTCGCCCGATCCGGCGCGGACGTGAAGGCCATCGTCGGCTTCCACAGCGGGCTCGGGACGGCGGCACCGCCGTCCGACGCCAAGGCCATCAAGGGACGCGTGCTGGTCTGCATCGGGGCCGACGACCCGATGATCCCTCCCGAGCAGCGGGCCGCGTTCGAGGCCGAGATGCGGGACGCCGGCGTGGATTGGCAGATGCACCTCTATGGCCGGACCGTGCACGGCTTCACCAACCAGGGGGCGGCCAAGCGCAACATGCCCGATGCCATCCGCTACAGCCCCGACGCCGACGCAGCTTCCTGGCGTTCCATGCAGGGCCTGTTCGCAGAAACGCTCGCATGACCTGCGTTTTTCCAGGTCGGCAGGCAGGGTTGGAGGTCGCTTGATGGCGCAGGCAGGCGGGAGGTGGTGCGATGGCGACGGGTTGGAACTTCCACGAGCTCTATCTGTGGCACGACACCGGCAATGCGGCGAGCATCCACCCTCCCGGCCTCACGGTCGAGCCCGGCCAGCACGCCGAGAACGCCGCGACGAAGCGCCGGTTCCGCAACCTCGTCGAGGTGTCGGGGCTGCTCGACCACCTCGTGCCGCTCCCCTCGGTCCCGATCGGGGATGACGACCTCGCGCTGTTCCACACGCGCGATTACGTTGCCCGCATTAAGGCCGAGAGCGCGGCCGGGGGCGGCGATGCCAGCGTCTTGACGCCGTTCGGCCGCGGCAGTTTCGATATCGCCTGCCTGGCGGTCGGCGGCACGACCGCGGTGCTGGACGCCGTCGCGACCGGACGGGTGAAGAACGGCTATGCGCTGGTGCGTCCCCCCGGCCACCATGCCAAACGCGACCGCGGGCTCGGCTTCTGCCTGTTCGGCAACGTGCCGATCGCGATCCACAAGACCAGGGCCGCCCACGGGGTCGGCCGCATCGCTGTCGTGGACTGGGACGTGCACCACGGCAACGGCACCCAGCAGGCCTTCTACGCCGATCCCGACACGCTGACGATCTCGCTCCACCAGGATGGCCTCTACCCGCTCGACCTGGGGACGCTGTGGGAACGCGGAGAGGGGCGGGGCGAGGGCTTCAACATCAACGTGCCGCTGCCGAGCGGGACCGGTACGGGCGGCTATCTCGCGGCCTTCGAGCGGGTGGTGTTGCCGGCGCTGCGGCGGTTCCGGCCCGAGATGATCGTGGTGTGCTCGGGTTTCGACGCCGCGGTGCTCGATCCCCTCGGCTGCATGATGCTGCACAGCGAAGCCTACCGCGCCATGACCGGGATGCTGATGGAGGCCGCGGACGACCTCTGCGGTGGCCGCCTCGCGATGTCGCACGAGGGCGGCTATTCCGCGAGCTACGTCCCCTATTGCGGCCTCGCGGTCCTGGAAACGCTGAGCGGCATCAGCACAGGGGTCGAGGACCCGTTCATGGGCAGTTTCGGCCGCTATCCGGGACAGGCCCTCTTCCCCCACCAGGAGGCCGCGATCGCCGCGGCCGCGGCAGCCGCCGGGCCCAACCGGCCGTAGCGCGAGCAGCCCGGCGGGTCGAGGCTCCACGAGCCTCCGTCAAGGCCCGGCGGTCTCTCCAAGGTAGCGGCGACGGAGATGGCCGAGGTAGCTGTCGATGCCCATCGGCCGGCCTGTCGCGGCCGCCACGAGGTCGTCGGTCGAGAGCAGGCTGCCCCTGCCGTGGACCTCGGTGCGGAGCCAGGCGACCAGCGGGCGAAAGTCGCCTTGGGCGAGCCCTGGCCGGATCGCGGGTACGGCCGCCGATGCGGCTTCGAACAGTTGCGCCGCCGTGATGGCGCCGAGCGTATAGGTCGGGAAATAGCCCCAGCCACCGCTCGGCCAATGGATGTCCTGCAGGCAGCCCATCGCGTCGTCGCGCACCGTGAGGCCGAGCAACTCGTGGACGCCGTCCGCGAAGGCCGAGGGCAGGTCCGCGACCGCGAGGTCGCCGTCGATCATGGCGCGCTCCAGGTCGTAGCGCAGCAGGATGTGGGCCGGATAGGTGACCTCGTCGGCATCGACCCGGATGAAGCCGGGCTCGACCCGGGTGTAGAGCCGGTAGAGGTTGTCGGCGCCGAGCGCCGCATCGTTGCGCCCGAAGGCGGCCTGAACCACGGGCGACAGATAGGCCAGGAACTCCCGCGAGCGGCAGGCCTGCATCTCGATCAGTAGGGACTGGCTCTCGTGCAGCACCATGCCGCGCGCGTCGCCGACCGGCTGGCGACGCCATTGCTGAGGCCGCCCCTGCTCGTAGAGCGCGTGTCCGGTCTCGTGCAGCACGCCCATGGCGGCGCGGCTGAAGTCGTCCTCGCTGTAGCGGGTGGTGATGCGCACGTCGCCGGTAGCGCCGCCGCAGAACGGGTGCAGGCTGGTGTCGAGCCGGCCACGGTCGAAGTCGAACCCCACGGCCCGCATCAGGGTCTCGCCCAGCGCGCGCTGGGCCGCGACCGGGAAAGTGCCGGCGATCGGCACCGGGGCGCCGGCGCGCTCCTGCAGGGCGCGGGCTTCCCGGATCAGCCCGGGCAGTTCGGCGCGAAGCTGGCCGAACAGCGGATCGATCCGCGAGCGGCGCAGCCCGGGATCGTACTGGTCGAGGAGGGCATCGTAGACCTCGAGCCCGAGCGCCCCGCCCTTGCAGCGACCCGTCTCGCGCTGAAGACGCAGAACCTCCTCGAGGTGGGGCCGCAGGGACGCGAAATCGTTTCCCGCACGCGCTTCGCGCCATGCCATTTCGGCCCGTGACGTCGCTTTCGATTCCGCCACCACGAGGTCGTGCGGCACCGCCGCGCCGTGGGCGTGGACGCGACGCATCTCGCGCAGGTTGGCACTCTGCCAGGCGTCGAGGTCCAGGCCGTCGGCCTCGGCGTCGTCGAGGAGATCCGCCGTAAGCGGCGCGACCAGGAGATCGTGCGCCAGGCCGCGAAGCGTCGCGAGCTGCTCGGCGCGACCCTCGGCGGCCCCGACCGGCATCAGCGTCTGGGCGTCCCAGCCCAAAATGCCGCTCGCGTCGCCGATGGCGCGCAACCGGCCGAACAACTGTTCCAGCGCCGGATAGGCTCGGGTCGCCAGCCCCGGCAGGGTCGCGCCGTTCATGGCAACGGCGATGGGTTGCGCTCGCGGAACCCGTCCTGATGCCAGTAGGGATAGGCGGGAGTTCTGGCGCTGGCCTCGTCGAGGCGCTTCACCTGGCTCGGCGTGAGGCTCCAGCCCACGGCGCCGAGGTTCTGCCGCAACTGCTCCTCGTTTCGCGCCCCGACGATGACGCTCGACACGCTCGGCCGCCCGAGCACCCAGTTCAGCGCGATCTGGGGGACCGTCCTGCCGGTCTCCTGCGCCACGGCGTCGAGGGCGTCGACGACCTTGTAGACGTAGTCGTCGTCGAGGGGCGGGCCGGCATCGGCCGTCGTATGCAGGCGGCTCGTCTTCGGCAGGGGCTGCCCGCGCCGGATCTTGCCCGTGAGCCGTCCCCACCCGAGGGGGCTCCAGACGACGGCGCCGAGGCCCTGGTCGAGGCCGAGCGGCATCAGCTCCCATTCGTAATCGCGGCCCAGCAAAGAATAGTAGGTCTGGTTGGCGACGTAGCGCGGGAAGCCGTGAAGGTCGGCCGTGGCCAGCGACTTCATCACCTGCCAACCCGAGAAGTTCGACACGCCGACGTAGCGGATCTTGCCCTCGCGCACGAGCTGGTCGAGCGTCGACAGAACTTCCTCGACCGGGGTGAGGGCGTCGAAGCCGTGAAGCTGGAAGAGGTCGATGTAATCGGTACCGAGGCGCTTCAACTGCTGGTGGACCGTGGCGATCAGGTGATGGCGCGACGAGCCGACCTGGTTCGGGCTTTCGCCGGCCCGGAACGTCGCCTTGGTCGAGACGATGAGCGAGTCCCGCGGCCTGCCCTGCAAGGCCGCGCCCAACACCTCCTCGGCCCCGCCCCCCGAATAGACGTCGGCCGTGTCGAACATGCTGAGGCCCGCATCGAGGCAGATGTCGATGAGGCGGCGCGCTTCCGCCACGTCGGTCGAGCCCCAGGCCCCGAAGAAGTCGCCGCGGCCCGCGAAGGTGCCGGTGCCGAAGCTCAGGGCCGGCACGGTGAAGCCGGAGGCGCCGAGTCGTCGAAATTCCATGGCTGTTCAGTCCTTGCCCCAGCAAGTCCGGGTGCCGTCTCGCTGCATCGGTGAGCGCCGGCACCGACCACGCAAACGTCCGGCGACGGCGCTGGATCCTCGCGGCCTGCTCAGCGGCGGCCGATGGTCAGGACCGTGTCGGCCCGGCTCGCGCGGGCGGGGCTCAGCGGCGGCCGATGGCCAGGAACTTGTCGGCCCGGCTCGCGCGGGCGGGGCTCAGCGGCGGCCGATGGCCAGGAACTTGTCGGCCCGGCTCGCGCGGGCGGGGCTCAGCGGCGGCCGATGGCCAGGAACTTGTCGGCCCGGCTCGCGCGGGCGGGGCTCAGCGGCGGCCGATGGCCAGGAACTTGTCGGCCCGGCTCGCGCGGGCGGGGCTCAGCGGCGGCCGATGGCCAGGAACTTGTCGGCCCGGCTCGCGCGGG
>JAABUY010002293.1_pt1 | contig 23069 bp, 27 predicted proteins | sample 5560271 | NCBI WGS metagenome assembly JAABUY01 (sample SAMN10711886, study PRJNA513374) | rock metagenome | isolation source: Antarctica rocks | place: Antarctica: Victoria Land, University Valley | reverse complement strand
CTCCCTCTGATCCCTCGAGATTCGGTGCGACTATCCTTGGCGATTACTTGATTCCCCCGTATGCCGAAGATCAATTCCTGTCTCAAGTACTCGCTCCCTACAGTCACAATCCAAGTGATGAGGTTCAGTACAACACCAAGATCGCTGCTCTCTGGACATCCCTCTTCAAAAGGAAGCTCGGACCTCCTACCGAGCCCTTCGTTGACTGGCAAACGGATCAGGATCTAGGAAACTCAAAGGCGAGGGATGGTACGGTTTATGCTCAGACTTGGATGCAGGAGGTGGTTAGAAGTGTGAGGAGGGAGTTTGGTTTGCTCACTGAGTCAAGCGCTGTTGCTTCGACGCGGAGCGGTCATTCAGACTCACCTCTTGCTCTGGGTAAGTCCACTCCTCGACTCATCTCACGATCCTCGCCTTTACCTATCTTAAGCGCTTGAATGTGCACTTCACGCCCTTGCATGTACACTCTCTTACTGACCTTGACCGGTGGTCTACTCTAGGCGGTCAAACATCAGTATCTTCCCATCAATCCTCCTATGGTACAGATGGTATTCGCCGACCCGACTTCATCGCTGCCGGTCAAATCGGTCGTTCCAATCTCCGAATCATCGGAGTCAATGGGGAACACAAAGCGGCAGAGAACAACGCCACCGAAAGCGATCGGAGTTCGAGTTCCGCGACCTTTTCCGCCTTCATCACCGAGCTATCCATCCCTCAGACCCGGAAAGGTTTGGCAGCGGCGATGGTCCAACTTTTGAGTGAGAAGGAGGCTTTCGGGACATACCTCGGCTATTTCTTGATGTCGACTCATCTGTGTCGGATGATAGCTCCGACCGATCGAATGATCGTACTCGAATGTCAACCAGCCTTTCGATCCGCTCTACTCGGTTACCATTCCTCATCCTCCTCGTACTCTGGATCGGGACTCGCGAAGAAGGTGATCCGTCCGGAATTGCTCTCCGAGCGTATCGATCAATCGAGCATATATGATCTCTTCCCGCATAAGATCGGAAACGTCTCCTCGGATCGACCGGCCTCGATCCTGTCGGAAGGTTTCGGCAAATACCTACAACTCATCCGGCTTGGGACGAGTTTGGTATCGAGGCATCCGGTGACTTGTGACAAGTTGGTGGTCCCGATCGAGTGGGGGACGAGATGGGGAGGTGGTTCGGTACCTATCTCTCTCTCCGCGGAAACGGGAAGGGAAACGAAACCCGGAACGGGACGATCAACCGCGATACGAGGAGGAGATGGAGGTGGACGACGTAAGAAAGGTGAACGTCGCATCATCACATCGAGAGCTGGTACAACGATGGAGGTCGATGGGTTTGAGGTGGAGCAAGTCGGGGTTCTGGCCAAGACGGCACTTCCGAAACTTCAGGCCGCGATGAACAAGAAACGGAAGCTCGATGAAGGGGGAAGTGCGCCACAATCTTCGAGGAGACGGGACGAGGATGAGGATAGGGATGAGGATGGTGGGGAGGGTGATGGGGAGGACAGACAAGGTTCAGGAGGAGAAGATGTAAAGGGGAAGGGCAAGGGGAAGGGGAACAGACGTTCAGGTGGGACGGGTAAGAAGGCAGGGAATGGCGGAGGCCATGGCGGCGGTGGGGGAGGGGGAGGGCGAGGAGGAGGAGGAGGAAAGGGTGGTCAGAGTCGGGCTGGGGAAACGACTCGGACTGGTGCCGCCGTCCCACATCAAGACACTCATCGGGCCGGGCTTGATGAACACGAGGAAGAGCCTTGTGGACAGGGAGGAGATGAGGGAGTCGTGACGGATCGTGAGTGGTCGAGGTCCTGTTTTATATCATCACCGGCTGTCCTTGTTCGAGCTATCGACTCGACTCGACTCGTCCAAATCCCAGATGGATGATCAAAGTAACCCATTGGGATGACAGTGTGGAGCCGAAAGGAATGACGGTGCGAAGGAGAAGGGACTATCGACTGATTGAATGTCTACTTTTCAGCTCACCATCATCGCCATCGATCACGAGCTGTCCACCCAATCTACCCAATCCATATCTCCCTCCCACCGATGCAACGAGAATGTTTGACCTGGTTTACCCCACTATCCAACGGAACAAGAGTTCGAACATTTCCGGGCAAGACGAGTCTGATCGTGAGTGGTTTTTTCGTTCGGCCGGTTCTGGGTTTCTGCCCTTCTTTTTTCGGATCCGCGACTTGATGTGGTTTTCCTTACTCATTTGCCCCACCACCCATGGTCTCCCATGATCCCGCGGTTTCCGTCTCGCCAATGGATTCTACCCATCCCTCTCTCCTTTATATCGTTCGTACATCCCACGTCATTCCAAGTCCAATGACCACCATGTCCGTGTTCCGACTCGGATCCTGTTCATCACTCCCCGTAATCTCATCAGCTGATACTACCTTTTCTCGATTCCTTCCACAGTATCTCGCGACATCCGAATGTATCAAGAGACGTCGGCGCTTTGGACAGCCTTGGCTCGAGCGGGAATGTCCATCTGCCTTGTCACGCCCAGGGAGATAGATCGAGCTTTGATGGATGTCGAGCGATTGGTCATGAACAGATCAGTAGGGCAGTCGGGATCCGAGCATGAGTCGGGGAAAGCTCGAGTCGGATTGAAAAGTGGGAAGGTTGGAGGAATGGATCTTGAGAATGGTCGGTTTGAGGTTCGGGAGTGTTGAGTTGTGAGACGGTCGTCATGGTCAGTAGTGGTCAAGATTAGGCGATTAGGCGATGCGAATTAGGCGATTTAGGGGATTGATGGGATGAAGGACAGGCGCGGGAGTAACCCCGCAAAGGTTTCTGTCCAAACCTAGTAACGACTACACTATACCTAGTGATGACTATGCATGAGGTTGCCGGCGCCAACAATGACCAGCAGGCACCTCTAGGTCCATAAGATGTGCATACCAGACAAAGTATTATTGAGGAAAGCCGCTTAGAAAGGGGTTAAGGAGAGGAGCCTGACATTTGACTGAAGTCGATTTGTGACCAGTCAGGCGCTCGGGGAATTGATGTCAGGCTCGAAAATCATTAGTACAGTCTCTTCAGTAGTTATTGAGTTTGTCCTGTTTACTCTTGCGTCTCGGCGTTCTAGAAGCGCAGTAAATCTTCATCACAGTCACTGAGTATCTCAATGGCTCATTTTCTACGTGGTAGTGGTAGAGTGCTGGAAATTGACAAAATGCATAAAGGAAATATGAAAGTCCAACTAGCTGAAAAGCTCAGCGGCAGCTCGACCGCAAAAGCAGCGGGGTCAGCTACGACTTCGATTCCATTCCTTCGAATGGAATCGGAGAAGCAGGAGACGGACCGAGCAGACCTGAATGTGAGCGGTTCCCGTCGTAGATTTGTTAACGGCCTCCAGGAAGGCCGTTTCGCCTCGAGTTTAGTCCAAGACGATACATCACCTCCTCTATCTCGCTCTCGGCGAGCTCCGAGGCTTTTCCGTCGACTCGTTTGGCCGCCTCGAAATCGATGATTCGGATCCCACCGTCGGGATGTCTGAGCCAATGACGGGCTTCCACATCGTTATGTACCACGCCAGCCGAGTGGAGATCGACGTAATGCGAGACTACCAGGTTCCTGATTACAGACGAGCGAAGCCATAGTATGAGCTGACCGACCGGACTGAGGGATTCGGGGAGTTTGTGCAGTTGTGAGGAACAGACGTACCGGTCGCTTTCGCTCAGATCATCGGCCGAGACGGCGCTGCCACAGTCCTCCAGAAGCATCACCCATACCTCCCTCTGTCCTGGCCACCGCGCGTCTAGCCGCAGCGACCCACCCCAGAGCCCGTGATAGCTGGGGACGACGTTCCGGTTGACTTTGGACGCGACGGTGCGATAGATTGCGTCCTCGTTGGCGATGGCGACTCGCGCTTCGAGCTCAGTGTAACCTTCCCTGTACTTGCCTCGGGTGGATCCGGACGGGAACATGACGGGGCACGTCATCTTGACAATCATCGGTGACTCGACCACCTCATTCTCAACGGTCATTGAAATGAGGACGGCACGGAAGGCGTCCCAAAGGTGACCGTATGCCAAGGTGGACGTCAACCTGAGCTCGAGAGGCCGACCCACGCCAAGACATTTGTCCCAGCTGAGGGACAAGGAGGATATTGTCGTACTCTTCCTCGTCGGGTCCTCCTCCTCCTCGACTGATTCCGGGGAGTCAGGACGATAGTGCCAATCGCGTCCATGAATGGTCAGCAGCTGCGGTACCAGCGTCCTGTCGCAGCTCGCAGAAGATCGGTATTCGGGATCGAGGCTTGTGTAAGGTCCGAAGACCTCGCCGTCGAGCAGAGGCAGGGCTAAAGTATGTGGAGCCATGTAGGCGAGCGTTTCTCGGGTTTCTGCGAGGTGGAGGAATGAAAGGGCGAGCGGGAGTAATCCAACCTGAGCAGCATAGTATATCAGTCTTGTTCTCTGGACAACGCCGATGATACGAGGGTATTGGGAGCGTGGCAAGACACGAACCATGTTCGGCCGCAAAGTCGGTAAGGGAGAGCTCAATGATGAATCGCTCGACGATTCCACATCGTTTCTCAGAAGTTCGGGGGGTATCGCGTCCTAAGTGGGATGACGGTACAGTCAGCCGAGTCGAGAGATAGCTGAAGTGATGGGAGATGTCAAGACATACCTTGTGCTTTGACCCATAAAAGACCGGATGATGCTTGCCAGCGTTTCTTGGTCCAGACCGCCCAGTCGTACCTGCACCCGACGCACCACCACCTCCCTGTCCTCGTCCAGCTCCACCACCTTGACGTCCCTGATCCCGTCGAAGGATCCCGCTCGAGCTCGACGAGGATGGTGCCCTGGAGCCGGACTTTCGCGATCGCTTCGGCATCGGCGGTACGGGCCTCTGTTTCGGGGGAGAGTCCAAAGCCGAGCTCGGGGTGGGATCGTCAAAGGAAAGCGCGAGCCATAATCCGAACGGCTTGTCGCATAGCGAGACGGCTACATCCTCGATCGGGCTCAGGTCTTCTTCGGGCGTCTCGAGGTTGAGGAGGCCACGGTTACCAATGGGTAGAGCCAGTAGGAAGTTGGCTTCCCCCGTACCATCCTCCAACTGTCGGTCCATGTCTCGGCGAACGACCAGGAAGCGGACAGAGTCCGTGATGACGTTTGTCGAGGCGTAATTAGCGAACATTTCGTTCATCACCTAGACCGAGTCCCTATCAGCTGACGAACGACCTGAAGCCCTAGGGATCGGTTTGATGGGTGGGATGGGTGGGACCGGATGGGATCCGCGGACTTGGTTGAGGGAGGAGAAGGGGTGGGGGTGGGTTGAAGGGACAGAGGGATACGACTGGCGTACGCACCTGATTCAGAATCATCCTGATCCTGAGCTTGTTATCCGATGACACATCTTCGTCAAAACTCGGATCCAACACCGTCGTCCCATCCTCTCTCACCGTCATTGTGAAACCTTCCGACCGGTCGGCCTGCTTGGCGACAGTCTTGATGATACTCCTCAGATGGACGCACTTCTTCGCCTCGAACATCCTCTGCCGTCGGATATATCGCCGTGGGCTAGGGTGGAAGTCATGTAGGTGGGCGTCGGGTCGGCCTGAGCTCGCCATTTCGGATTCGCGCCAGATTGGGTAGCCCCGAGGGAGCGTCGTGTCGAGTGGGACGAGTTGATTGGATCGACAGAATCGGATGACCTGATTGACATGAATCATCATTTCCCCGAGCTGTCTCCTCACGTCCGACTCGGTCACGATGTACACCTCGTCGTCCGGCCGCGAGTTCGAGCCGAGACTCATCTGACCGACGGGAATGACCCCATCCAGATCCAGCCATCTCAGCCTCTCCTCGAACTCGCGCGGGAGATCTCGATTAAGCTTGAAGCGAATGGTTCGATATGGCCAGGATCGAATCTTCGAGTTGTCCACCGTCGTCAACGTCGAAGGTCCACCTCTCGACCCATCCAATGGTTCCACCAGGGTGAAGTCCTGGATATGTTGGGCGAGTGAATTGGCTCTAAACGGTGCTGTGGGAAGGGGGGGTAATGTGGTCATTGTGCCAAAAGGAGCACGGGGGAGAGAGATGGAGAGAGATAGTTCAATCACATTCGGGAGAGGTCCATCGCTTACGTAATCGGGGACGTCTTCAATCTGCGCTATTTTTCCCACCGTTTGGCCACTAAAACGCAAAAGCATGAGTCTATCTCCCCTTTCATCGACATTGAGTTCGCTTGATCTGATTTTGAACTCAACAATGAATAATGGAAACATCAGGAAGAGAGGTTCCCGACCCCAAGGGTTGGATGGGACCCACAGAGTACCTCCCACCTTTGCGGATCATCTGGATTGGGGCAGAATGCTGTGAAACCATCCCAGAAGTACACGCCACCTAATATAGCCCCGCAAGTCCGATATTGTAGTCTATCGTTGACTACAACAAACGTCAACCCCAACCTAAGTCTGGAACATCCAAAGGCGGCTCCCATAGTAGTTAACATCCGCTGACATGATCCGCTCACCTACCTCTAACAGAGTCGTAGTCACAGGTTTTGGCACCTTACACAACCCTAAAGGTTACCTCAAGCCTCAATTGCGGAAACAATGTTACGGTCCGTCCAGTCTCGAGTGCGAGTTGCAGGTCGAGTGTATCATGACAAAGACCCAAGCGAGGAGGCAGAGCAGGCCAATGTGGTGTTTCTCAACGAGGGGGCGCGCCCGTTTGGTGGAGCGTCTCAGATGGACGGCTGGGTCCGGCAAGAAAGGACAATTTAAAGTAAATCTGAGTCAAGTTCATTCACCGTGGTCTCCTTTGCACGTCTGCGTTGAACATGTTGAACGACCCGCCTCAACACAAGACACCTTCACTCCTCCCTTTGTTCCACCGCCGCCTTTTACTCTGACCAGACGGTTGAAAACCCCCCAAACCGCCTTGACAACAAAGCTCTTGAAGGGATTGCGACATGAAGAGATTGCGACTTGGCTTTGCAATTCCGCCTTCACGACTCATCTTGGTATCACCAACCACATCAGGCTTCGACAATCAACCGGTAGGTCGGAGAGGAAACCTTCAAAGGTGAGAACTCTTGCCGCAACAAGCGCTCTCCAGACTTGTGTATTCACGTTAACCTTCGCTTTGAGAGTTTTGTTCCTAGAGCTGTCTCTCGACGACTCGCTCGCTCGGATTCCGATCGCGGGTTCACGCGTCTCCTTGGCCGCCTCCCTTCGATCTCGTTCTTGCGTGCTCCTAGACGAGTCTCTGTCCTCCGACCTCCACAGACGCCCACGCCCATGCCCACTTCCGCGACCGACCTCCGGTCCCGGATACCGATTCCAGCAGTCGCAGACGATCATGACAATCAAGTCGATTCCGATCCCAAGTCCGACTCCGTCCTTCCTGAGCCTCCTTCGAACATCCCTCCAGGACAACATCACTCGCAACAATCATCCGAACTCCAGTCACAGCAGCGACTCGCTTCTCAAATTCGGAACGCGACAATCGATGTTGGTAGGGCTCAAACGGTCCGGATCGAGGACGAGATACCGCCGGTGGAGGAATTGGAAGACCTTGGAGGCGTTCACCTGTACCACGCTCTTCTTGTTGAGTGGTACGACGTCTATTGGCGAGATTACAACAAGGAGGAATCGGAGTTTTGGCAAAAGGCAGAACGGATGGAGGTCGGAGATGCCAAACGCTCTTTTGCTCAACTAGACGAACGCTACAAGCGCAGGCTTGCGAATGTCGATCAAGACCTTCTTGCCGACATGAAGAAGAGAATGACCGAGAAAGGAGGATCCGATACTGTACCCGGAGCCATGGTTGTGGAGTGAGCTCGATGGAGCCTGTGACATATCGCATAGGTGCGTCGGTGGCTCGATAGACTGGGCATTCTGACTAACTGCGTTCGATTTCAGGCGGATCCACCGGTAACGGCGACGCGTTGGACAATGGGAGAGCCGCATGCATCATTGTACTGCTTCGTTACGTGTCGAGGAATTTCGTCTGGCAAGGTCGTCAAAGTCGAACTCGTTCAATACCCTCTGGCGTGTTGTAACTTATGGTGCTCCCACTGACTGACATGTCAGTGGGAGCACCACTGTTGTGACTTATGATGGATGTATAAGAAAGCACGAGCGAAGTGAAAACTTTCACACTATGAACGAACGCGTCGCGCGCGAGCTTATCCGAGCCTTCCAACATGGCGAGCTGTAAGTCTTGTATCTCCAAAATCAACGAGCGAGTCGGCGAGAGATAGCAGCGGTCAGTACTGTGGGAAAGTGGCGGAAGAAATGAGCAGGACGAGGAAGAAGGAGAAGGCAAATAGCCAAAGACTGTGGCGATGAAAGATGTCGGCGATCAATCACCTTGGCTTGGACTGTTGTCGGATACAGGGGATGGTAACTTCCGCGAGACACGCATGCAACAATTGGGGCAGTTCTCATTCGCCGATCGCATGCGAGACCAAGGCAAAGTGAGGACTCCCGGCATGTTCGCATCCAAGTTTCCCGCGCATCCCCAACTGCAACTCTGCCGTGATGAGGTCCCTCTATATCCGGCATCAATGACCCCATGCTGCTGACCATCTCCTCGCTGCTGTCGATCTCCTCGTCGCACCCGCAATCCTCGCTGAGGCATTCACCTTGCTGCACCCAATCTCCTCACTGCACCCAATCTCCTCTTTCCACCCAGTCTCTCCATGCGCTCAAGTCCGCTAGAGACGTTGAGGCATGCGGTGAACACAGTAAGGGGATCTGCTTTGAGAGTCCTTGAGAGGGTATGAAGCATCCATGCTGAACGCTCAAGCTGATTTAGAGGGTACGTCTTTCATGCTCATATCTAGCTGATGCGTGCTCTCTAGCTGGGACCCATAGGCTATCCAAGGAGTGGGGTCTCGTCGACCCCATATTCAGCGAGAGAGATCGCGGGGATCCATCGCTCAGGACGTCCTCAAGCACAGGCATCATCAACGTTACTCTTGCGGCGTTGATGGACGACAATCACGTCAGCGACAACGATGGCAACAACGAGGACGATCCAGAGGTAGCAGACGGGGTCTCCCTTGGTCCCCGCTTGTCAAATAGCCAAGTATCAAACCTTCCAAGCCTCCCACCCTCCCTACGTGCCGAATCGCTACCACCATCCGCCCAAGCCTCGCAAATGCCCTCTATTCGTGGATCTGAGCGTAGTGAGCCGTCAGGCACAGGTGCAGACGCCCCTGGCGAGGTAAAGGCTGACAGGATTCCTTTAGAGCAAAGGAGGGCAGGGACGGGAGGGAGTTCGTCGCTGGGTGGGATGGAGGCTTTGGAAGGCGTGTATGAAGGCGTTGAGACGTCCGAGCAGGAGTTTAAGCTCGAGCACAGGGACCACATGAAGCGTAAGCTTGATCTTCAGCAGCGGGCTATGCAGGACGCCCGCCGAGAGGGTAGAGACCGAAGGAGGAAGGAGAAAAAGGAGTTATTACTTGCCTGGAGAAAGGAGATCAGGGAAGAGGCTAGGGAGCGCATGAAGCACGATCGCAGCTTGACCTATGACGAAGCCGTCAGAGAGGCGAGACAAGGGATGCGAAGCGGCAGCGAGAGTGATAGCGATGCATAAGACCTAGTTCCAGATTGTCCAAGTCCCATTCGGCTCGTTGAGAAAGAGAGTATGGAGAACGACAGCGGCGACGATGAATGCATGGGCCCGAGCTTGATTGCGGCGGCTGCGAAGGCGTTGTCCAAGCAGACGGAGGGCGGGGAAGCGGCTCTTAAGTGTACCAAAGGTCTGCTCCACCTTGACACGCATTGGGGTTGACGACGCTCTTGCTTGTATCTGACGCTCTGAAACACGGGCTTCTGAATGGGATGACGGGGTTATCGCTTAAGCGAGCTTCGTCGTCCTCCCTCCCGGTCCAATAGGGCCTCATCCAGCTCCTCTCGTCCTTTACACACTTTCCCTCTGCAAAAGGCGGTGAAGCTTAATATTGCCCCGGGATTAAAGGCATTGAAACCCATTCCAGATGACGTAATCGATTTTACAACTTTCTCAACCCCGCATCATCCTCCTTCTTCTCGTTTTGATTTCTCATGATATTCGATCAATCTTCAAGGTCGTGGGCATACAATGCCTCTACTCTACGTCGCACCAGGTACTCAAGTCGACCTTCAGCGGGCAGCTCCCAATACCGTCATCATCCAAGGACCCGCGGATCAGATAGAACCCTTGACGCCGTTAGGATGCCTGACCCAATGGCGACCACCCACTTTCAGGCCAACGCTCATGCCTGAGCCCCAAACCGCGACACCACGACCCGGAGACAGCTTTACCGACGTTTCCGTGGCCCTCGGCGTGGCCTTTGACGCACACCAGCTCGACCGCGTCATCTTTTACAACGCGCCTTTGCTCTCCCAAGTCCAGCTCGAGCTCGCCACCGCCATCGATCGGGAAGAGTGCAGGAACCCAAAGTCTTCACAACACCCTTTTCTCGCCGAGTGGCAGCTCGCTGCTGCACATGTCGACAGTGCAGCTAGGGGACAGGAGTTGCACTACGAGGAACATCAGGGTGCGGTCGTCCGCCTGGGTCTGCTCCAACAATGTGACATGTGGACGAGGCGGCGCGAGCACTGGATAGACAAGGACGCGCAGAGGGGGACGTGGGGTGCAGCGGGCTATTCGGTCGAGCTCAGGTCAGACTTTGCTTCGTGGTCTCGACCGGTGAGCTCGAGACACGTTCTCACTCGACAACCTCGACAACGACGGACGACCGCCCCGCTCCAGAGTCAGCCGGTCGAGTCGCCCTTTCCCCTCACCCCTTCGGACTCGAGCATTAGCGGTCCCAGTAGTGAGACGCTGCCACTCGTCGCCGCCGATTCGATCCACCGGAGACTCAGACCTATCGCCCTGCTCGAGCTCAAGCGCCTGCTCGCTTGTCCCGAGGTGGTCATGATCGTCCTCCACAAGCTCGCCACCGGTACTTCCCGCATCATTCTTAATCGCGGTCTCGAGTCCGGCAGCTCGTCCGTCAACGGATTTGCACTGGAGCGCCGACCCGACTTGCCGCTCGGCTTCGACCTCAACGTCGATCAGAACGTCATTGTCCAGATCGTGCAGCAGCACTGGCGCGGGGTGGAGCACGGTGAAGCTGACTTTGTGGTGGGCTCAGCCCCTGACGGGCAGTACTGTAGGAGAGTGAGGGAGAAGGTCGTCAAGGCGTGTATGCAGGCGAGTCTCCCTTCTTCTCATCCGTCGAGCGTTTCGAGCGTTTCCAAACCGAACCCCGCCCCGCCCCCCCGTACCCCGTGTCCTTGGTCCGCTCTTCGCGTTGGCCTCGCGTATGTCTGTGTGGTAAGCCACGAGGGGACGTCTCAGGATGTGACCGAAGAGGATCATTTCACGCTCTCCTGCCTCTCCTGACTGCCCCAGATTACGCGCCAAGCGGGTTTGCTGACTTGGACGTACATTACAGCTCTATGGGCAGATGCAATCCAACAGGTGCGGCTCTATTGTCCTCTACAACACCCAATCGGCCATCATGAGCGAGTACACGGACGTCAGCAGAGTCAAGCTGTCATCACGGATCCCGCCGGCAGGTCAGATGTCGGCCGAGGGCGATATTGTCACCATCGCGATGGTTCTCGTTTGGCTCAGCGGGGTCAAAATCACCTCGGTCCAACAGGTGCCCGCGCCGCCCACCTTGGGTCAAAAGAGGCCGTCGACCGAGGACGAGGATGACGATGAGGGGCTAGACGAGTCCGGGTTCTGGAACGCCTTCCAGGGTTCCTCTACTAGTGTATCGAATCGGGATCAGGCGCGACGTGGAGTGGGCGAGAGGCAGTCGGGTCAGGCGGGGTCGGCGGACACTCAGGCGGGTCCGAGTCTTGATCAGGAGTGTCAGGTATCGGGAGAGATAATCGACGAGGCGATCGGGCAGGATGGATCTCCCAGCGAGGACCAGATGACGGGACGATGCGGACCGGTGAGCCATTTGGAGAGGGCGCTTAGCATACTTTAGGCGGGTGCTGACCGGGACACCTGCTTAGGCTGATTCCATCTACCTCCACCGACTTGACGCGATCTTGGCCTTGCGGGACTTTGAGTTCGAGCCGGAGACGCTCTACGCTGGACTGGACGCGACGACATCGCTCACGTTCACCTTTGGCTCGGGCGCTGCGAGCAAGGATGCACGTGTGCTCGCCTGTCCATCGGGCAGGAGTACTGTACACGTCGATCTCTTGGTACCCGTCGACCGAGGTCACCTCTGGGAGGCTTTCAAGGGCGTCCTGTACATACCTCATCTTCCTGTGAATGGCAACCTCCGAAACCCTCTCGGCCCGATCGCACATAGCCGAGACGCGGATGGCAAAAGGTCAAGCGTATCCGATCGTCCAGGCGATGCGGTGTCTCCGTCTGGCAAGCGCACGAGGGAGTGCGAGTCCGGGCGACCATCTAATGACACCGCACTGGCTCCCGGTGGCAAGCTTGAGACAAAAGATGGCGTGACTGATGACGGTGCCATGAGCTGCGCCAAATTACATCATCCGGCCTCGCTCGACTTTTTCCTTTCGGCTCCACGTAAGGCTCGCTCGTCTCTGGGCCGAGTGTCCTTTTCAAACGGGACAGATGCACCTTCTAGATCGATTACATTGGTCGGCACACGTTACGACACGTCCGGCAGCAAATCCACCATCGCTCTTCCCGCTCCCCCTGGCTCATCATTCGAGGCTTCGCTCGACGTGGGTGCGGCAGGAGCGCGCAAACGGCTTTCGTCCTCGCTCACTCAGAACTCGACAACGTCTTCCGACTCGCGCACGCTCGTCGGCCCCTTCGATTGGATCTCCTTCAAGCAGGCTGAGGCCCTGTCGCCGCCGCCGCCCGCAGCGACCCGAACCCCTCCGAGCTCGACCCCGCCAACAGTAGCTCTCCCTGTCGTCGTCAAGTTTGCCGTCGTCTCGCCCAGCCAAAAGCCTGTGCACGTACACCCGTCCGAGACCGAGCTCGAGCAGACGCTGAGCGCAGCAGAGGCCGTACAAGCGATCCGGCGCGAAGTCGACCTGTACATGGGCGCGCTCCGCGATGCGGGCCTGGTGGGGCACACAACCTGTGGCTTCCATGGCGTGTGGAGGGCGGAAACGGAGCGTGGGGAGGAGGTATGGGCGATGTTGCTGGACGAGCTCGGTCCCGCCGTCGCAGCCGCCTGGTCAGAGCTCGACCCCAGATGGAGGTCAGTCCCTTCGTTGCTTTTCGTCTTTGTCACCTTCCCTCATTTTAACTCTCCCTGACGATTGTGCTTGCGATACGTAGACCGGCCATCGAGGCGCTCTACCGCTCTCTCCACGACGCCGGCATCGTTCACGGTGACTTGCAAGTCCGCCACGTCCGCCATATCTACCCTGTCCACCCCATCGACCTTGACGCAAGTTCAAAGTCTTCCCCAGACTACTCGGCAGCCAGTTCACCCTTGCGCTTGATTGACTTTGACTCTGCAAGGATGGCAAGCGCGTCGGAGCGTGCACAGGAATGGCAGGATCTCATGATCAACCTCGACCTCGCTTCGGCCCGCCTCGGTCTTCTTTCAAAGCCGAAATCGAGACGCTCAGATGAACTCGAATGATGAGCCTCTCGCCGGATCGACGTCGTTTCAAGATCTTCATCCGGAAATCCAAAGGCGATCTGCCAATCTACCCCCACCCGTGAGTTCTCGTGGCAAGTATCTTATCTTCATCACTTGCTGACGCGGCAAGAGACACATCATTTATCGCGAAATTGTCGATCGATGGCGATGAAACTTATTTGTGCTTTGATCTCCGCACCGATCTTACGTTCAGCTTTTGCTTCCTCGAACGTCCCTCACCTACCGATTTACAGTAACAAGGTACCCACGATCACCTCTTTCGAGCGCAAGAAAGTCGATCTGGAAGTTAACTTCTAGCCAGTCTGTCAGAGCCTTCCGATACTCGTGGAGGTGGGTTGGGGGAAAGGACGAGGCAGGAGTCCAAAAACCTGGTCATGTAAAAGGATGGTGACGACGGGGAGAAAGCGGGTAATCATCGAGGAGGGGGGGGTGGGTGGGGCTGGGAGAGATCCCGATGTGGTTGTTTATGAGTGGAGTGACAAGATGGAGGGTGTTCTCCAAGTCCAACGACGTGAGTGAATGTTCCGCGCTGATGTATCCTCATCAATGCTTTTATCAATATAGCTGATCCCCCTCCTCGTGCAACGGGTGTCTCTGGCCCCTTCCGGAATACTCGCTCAGCTCTACATCATCCCTCTGCACCACCTCGACCTCTAACCCTTGCTTGAGAAGGCTGTCGGACCCGAGATCAGCTCGACAGGCGGAACACCGGTATCGAATCACTCGACGAGGAGGAAGTGGTGATCGTTATAGAGGTCAGAGATCTCGATATCGATGGAGGACGAGGCGGCGGTCGTTATGGAGGTCGGAAGCTTCAAGATGGTTGAACGATGGAGGAGGATGAAGGAGGAGCGAGCGAGCGAAACTAAGGTGAAGAGCTTCGAGATAGTCGAATGTTGAAAAGGGCGGTGGTGGGTCGGACGTCGAGATTATGGAGAGGGCCCTGGTGGAAGGGAAGACGGTGGTGAGTGGGAATTTGAGACTTACAAGATGGCTTTTGGGAAGGAGAAAGACGGTTGTTGGTTGGAAGACGCGACTCTCGAAATGGCTCGGGTGAGGAGTCAAGCGGTGGTGATTTGTCAATGCTAGAAACACTTCCTGGAACGGTAAAGATCTTCAAAGATGACGGTTGAAGACTTTGAAGAGAGTTGAGTACTTTTTGAAGCGGTAGGGTGATCGTTTCACCCTGACATCAAGGTGTTCCCGCCAGTATACCATGTTCCTCCAAGCTCGAGAGTCTCAATCCTCGTTCCCCACAGCTCAAGTCCCGGCTAGATGACTACTACTACCTTCGCTGTGGCGCCCGCATAATCTAATCTCGACCTGGTATTCCATGCAATATCCCTCATGAATCGACCCACCACCCCATGCTTCGGGACTAGCTCCACTGTGGTGTAATCCCTATCGACCAGACGGATGTTACAAGGTGATGATCCGACACTTGAAAGTCAAGTGAGGTAACTTTCAAAACTCAAAGAACACCCCCCAAGATCCGTTCAGCTTCTTCCTCTCGTGTGAGTGGATCCCTCGATCTTTTGATTCCCAGCTGATTCCCTCGTCATCACAAAAGATTCCTCAACCTATCCAGACATCCGAGATCCATCAAACTTTCTCAATCGTTGCCCTGAACGCAATGCCATCCCCGGCGTTGTACGATCCCAATCACCATCACCATCACCGACACAAACACCGACACCAACTCCGATCCCCTCTATCATTCCCATCCTTCCCATCCAATCCCCTCATCCCTCCTTTTCTCCTCTACGTCTCGAGGAAGGTGGAGCTGGCGGAAGGAGAGGTGTACCAAATGTGAGCGAGATGTGAGATACAAAGTGGATATAGAGAAGCACACCATTATTGAATGATGTTGAGCTTGATATCACCTTTCCCGGATCGTCGAATCGTTTGATAGTTGTGGATAGGTCGATCTTCCGTTCGGTATGGTAGGTACGCTTCGCTAGCGATAGCGATAGATTGATTCTCCTAGGACAGTACGCTGAATTTGATTCTTTCCTCCAGTACGTTACCTGACTCCTTCCTGCCCAGTACGCTAGACTTGATCCTTTCCTCCCCAGTTGCCAGACTGAAGGATAATGACTCCACTAGCTTGGCGCTGAGGTCTGCTATGATATGATGCGTGGACGTTGACGTCGAAGTTGACGTTGAGACGGTGTCAACAAGGAACACCTACGGAGTTGGTATTGTCAATGAAAGGGATGATAGAATTCATCAGAGAGATGTACGACCAAGCCGAACGGGAACAAGACGTCGTCATAGACGTCAATGTGATTGATCGTTGACCTTGCCGCCCTCCCTCATCTTCTTCTCCTTCAGATAGGCGATACCTTCCTCCCATGAGAGCCTCGCCATCTGCCTACTTCCTTCATTTTTTGATAATATGATTTCTGCAGGTGGTAGTGCTTAGGCTGTGAGGTCTCCCGTGCGTTGTTATGGACCAGACCAATTGGTCTCTGACCAGCATTGAGATGTGAAGGACAAGATCGAGGCGCCGGCCGCGTCGCTCCACAATGTATCAGGAGGTGATGGGTTGCCTGCAGTGGATGGCCACCCGCTCAAGACCAGGTGTCAGCTTCACGGCTTCATACTTGGCTCGGTACCTCAATGACCCAGAATACCAATGGCAGATTGCCATGCGGACGGTTTCATACCTACTCAACACCAAGATAGTGGGACTCACGTATGGAGGTACCAAACCGCACCCATTAGAAGGCCGGGGTGACTCGGACCACGGCGGCTGTAAGTTGACGAGACAATCCACCACTGGGTCTTTGAATGGCACGGATCGATTATCGCTTGGAGCTCAAAGCGGCAGGCCACGGTAATGATTTGGACGTCCGAATCAGAGTAAGTTGCTGTCAGCAAAGCAGCAAAAGAGGCGGTGTGGCTGAAGGCTTGAGATGTGGCTTTCGCGCAAAAAGGGAAGAGTTGCCACGTCACAACTTAGCCCAGAATAACAACCACGTCACCCTCTGTCAAAGCAAGCTTATCAGGATACCCTGAATCGGATGCTCTCCCCCTCTTTCCCTTCCTTTTCACTGCACTCCTCCCTCAGCCCTTTGAAGCGGGATGCCTCGACGCACCGTCACCCATCAGCTCCTCATCAATCAAACCCCCTCTGCCGATAATGAGATTAACCTTGACACAGGCGAGGGCGTTCGTGCTGCCCGGACGACGGCAACGACCGCGATGACGGAAGACCAATCCGCTCTCGATCCTCCTGCATCGATCTCTAATCACAGCGCACGCTCCGCCCTCGCAACGTCGGCTTCACGTGACAATTATCTCAATGACCTCCATCAGTGCGGGTTGGAAATATTGGTCCCTATACGATTATCCTCGGAGGTTCGGGCAGCAGCGGATGAGGTGCTCCGGGACAAAGAACGACTCTCACGCTGGGAGGGTGTCTTGCTCACCGTACGCCTCATCTCATGTCAAACTATGGCCTTGCTCAATTGGACTTACCCAGCCTCGCTCTCGTATGACTGGAATCAGCTGATGTCTATTGTAGCCATTTGACGCCGTCGACTCCTCTTCCGCCTATTACCAGGATCCGGAGACATACGGCGCCTTCTCCAACGTCTCTTCCGGCCGTATCATCGCCGCCGCGCACCAAAGCATTCATATCTTCAACGAACTGAACGTACGCACTCCGGACGAAAGCGATTGGTACACCCCAATGGAGAACTTGCTCAATTCGGTCTGCCTTCACACGAACAAGGTGCACTGCGTAACGTAAGTCTGTCCTCCACCGCCTTTTCGAGCCTCGCTCCCCGCGACATCAAACTCACACAAAACGCAATCGATCCACGCTCACGCTCCAAATGTTCACAGATCGGCTCTTCAGACGTCCAGATCGACCCTTGCCACTCTAAAGTTGGAAAAGCTCGTCGCTGTCAAGCCCGACCTTGCAGTCGGGATCCTCCGGCATTCCCTTATCGTCCGCAGAGATCGCAACGCGGAAGCGATTACCTCTGACTCTGTGACATACGTACGAAACAAGGAGGTCTTGGTCGCTCTGTCGGGTGGTCCGTCAACCCCTTTATCACGTCTACATGATCGATTCTGAGCTGACTTTGACCTATTTCGACGATCATCCCTCCTGACCCGCTGTTTTCTCCCACATGGCCGCCGCATTCCTCACTACGCACACTATCCTTGACACTAACCCTCCTTCACCGTGCTCCATATCCCGACCTTTGGCGCGGCATCTTACAACTGTTGACAGTCTTGACCGCCGTTACTTGGTTCCATTTTGTCTATGTCGAAGCCAAATCCGAGGGCGGCGTACCCGGCAAAGCTCGGCTTCAGAATTACACAGCCATGCTCATTGGCCTCTCCATTCTACTGCGATTAAGTACGCTCGCTCGAGATACTGACCCCGAGGCTTCTCGATCGCCCTCCGCGACGATGCTGCGAATGTATGGGTTGCAGACCTCCGGGAGTGATTGGAAGCTGAGGATGATGCGCATCGAGGGGGGCAAATTCGTGCGTGAGCGTTTCCCGCTGCCAGGTTTCTTACGTGATTGACCTTAGAGATGGCCTTCTTAGACTGTCACTGACATCTGGTCCGGCTCGATGCTTTGGCCCAGTTCCCATCTTGAATTCCTTGCCATCTTCCGGCACATCTGCCTTGAAGCGGAGGAAAGGCTCGACATGATCGGACATTGGCTATGGTGTCTTCGCAACCGCCAAGAGAGGCCAGTCGCCCCCTCGAAGGGGAACGGGGAGAACAGTCACGGTGGGAGAGAAAAGAGAGCGAGAACGCCTGGCAATAACGGGCTTGCGCTCGACCAAAGTAGACCTGGAAGTGTGAGGAGAAACCGCGGGCCTATGGGAGCTGGCGGTGGAGGGGGTCAAGGGAGCCAAATGACCCAGCTACTGTTGGATAATTTGTCTAAGCGGGAGAGGGTGGAGCGATTGGAGCGTTGGAGGATGGAGTCAAGCTCGATGTCGGGTTCTGGCGAGAGCGCCGAGGAGAGGGCGGACAACCACTGGACGAGGAGTCTTTGTGCTGCTAAAGGAAGGGGGTCTTTGAGGTGGTGCTTGGTACGATAATGCATTTATCAGTCCGCGTGGGATCGGGGCTGAATGGGCCTCGGGGCAGCGGTGCGGAGTACTTGGAGCGTTATGGTGAGTGATGCCATGGATTCTCACTTGTTCAGCATGGTTATACATACCGCATGCAACGCTCTGAATCGAACAGGATTCAGCTCGATCCAGCATCAAGTTGTGCACCATCGGCCTAGGAGAAAGAGGTGACGCTGATGCCAAATTCCTCACATTTCCAGGTCGCTGGAAACGCCAGAAACTCGTGAACCAATTATCCTGATGTCGTTTCGCCTCCAGGTTCCGGGCGCAATTGGCTCCAGCCGGACGTTGCCAGGGCATTTTCCTTCACTCTTTTGACGACTTCATACCTTGCCACCGCCCAGGGAGCAATGGCCCATTTTCAAACTAGACTAATCCATTGGCTAGTCGGTCGGCATGGGACAAGTGAACGTCCGCATGGGTTTGGAAACCCGAGTTTCGATGTGATTCTTTCAAAAGTCATACGCCAAAGCTTTGTAGGTCTCAAGATACTGAGTCTGTGCGACGACGATGGAAGAAGCACAAGCAATCGCATCCTTCTCCTGCATCGTCGTCTACCTCCCTTGATTTGCAGAGACAGTTTCCACGACAACCCCGCTCGGCTCGGATACCCTCATGATTGATGTCGTCCGCCTCCGAGTGCCGTAGGGGAAAAGATGGATCAGGGAAGTGACCGGTCGATACGTGACTAGTAGAGAATGAGATTCATCGACTTCCCCAGCATGGCGCCCGTACAGTACACCTCTCCTTGCCAACATGTCACCTCTTCAGCAAGAGCTATCTCCTCACTCTGTATGATGCAGTCGGTTCCATGGATCAGGTTGACCACGGTGACTGCTCTTCCCGGGACAGCGCACCATCTCAGGCGGACTCCATTTCGAACGGGAATAGGCAGTAACAGACAAACTGAGTTGCCTCAGTGTACCGGCTCTAAGCTGAATGATGCCACAATGTTGTCGCCGATCGAGGGCGGCAATAACGCCGGATCCTTTCGATCAGTGCTTGTCTTTACATGGTCTCCTCTACACTCTTTCCATTCATCGTCTCGTATGGCCCATGGGTGACGAAGTCACTTATGAGCTTGCCACTGCTCGCTGGAGGCGCACTGACACTGTTCAAGTCATCTCCTTCCTTGATTCAGAGATAGCCGACTTCCCGCTCTCTTTCCTTGCTTCTTGTGGAGACAACAGCTGGCAATACATTCTCGACGTGGTGCATCAACTCATCGACCCGATCGCAAACCATCCAGGCGGTTTCTTCGTTGTAAATGAGGATGGGGAGGAGGACAGGGAGCTGCCAGTCGACCTTGGCGAGCCTCCCTGCGCTGGCATATTCCGTTTCAAGCAGCTCGGTATGTCAATTGTTACCGGACGATTTCGTTCAACGATGGTTTGGCAAGCATGATTAACCCTCAGCTGACTGAGAGTGGTGTAGGTCTGACATGCGAACCCACTTTTTCTCGAGGACCCGAATACTCCTCTCGCTTCAAATCCCCATCACTACTGCCGGGGGAGAGCACGGTATCTGCCTCCAGTCAGGCGACGGGTCGTCCGGAGCAGGTGTGTGAGCTGGCTGCTTGTGTGGCTCGCTATCCGTTTTGAGCTTATTCTGTATTCAGTTGGCATTCAAGCTCGAACTGGTTGGACGCGATTCTGTTTGCGTGATCTCCGGAAAACATGTAAGGAGTTGTGTTGCCGCTCACATTGTCCCTCAGAGTCGTCCGGATGTGAGCGCTCGCTATTGACATGCGGTACGAACGATCGAAATTTTCTGATCTGTGACTGCCACACAGCTATACCAGAAGATCTACAATATCAAGAGGCGTCCAAATATGTTTGACGCGTCGGCTGGACTGCTTCTCGAGACTGGCCTTCATAAAGCCTTTGATACCCTTGACTGGTCGCTCTACCGCAAGGTGATTTGACTTTTTGAAAAGGAAGAAAACATACGGCTAATCCACTCGCAAGGATGACACCTACTACGTGCATTTCTTCATACCTACCGAACCGGAGCATTTTCGACTACACGGCAAGGCGATTAAACCCAATCGCTTTGGGAGCTTCTATGATCCACCAGATCCGCGTCTGGTAGCATGGCATTACAGCCAAGCTGTCAAAGCTCGGATTAGAGGTTATTCGGTAGGAATGAACATGAAGAAGAGATGAGAGTACGGATACGCTTGGCTCTCGGCTCCATGGTACTTACCATCTCGCCCACGCTGAGTGTCCACACTTGTGGGAGCAGGGCTTGAAGTCCGAATCATGCGAAAGCGTGGTCAAGATCGCTCCTTTTCTGCCGACGCAATTCTCGGCCGGCGACTATGAACAGCTGGATACCAGAATGCCCTGAAAGAACAAAGTGAAGATTGCGTAAGTCGCTCTCTCGTGCTCCTCCGATTATCGACCTTCAGCGCTTATCCGAGAAGTATGAGCGAGAGGCGGAGGACGGGTTGGCTACGATCACAGCGGTTCCATGATTGCTCTTGGAGAGCTTCGCCCCAGGCAACGGAAAATTCCGCTCAAGCATCAGTCGAGCTCAGTGTTCGAATATGGCGGTATATTGAACAGCCTTTGTCAAACCCAAACCCTTGTAGGGGTGAAGCAGCGACGTCAGATAACTCCAAGATGATATCGTATCACAAGGCCCGGATGTTTCGGCAGGGACCGAACCAGGCTAGCTCACCACCGATGCGCCGAAAGCGTCAAATCATCAACGGAGTTCATCCGCGGACGACCCAGAATGGAGAGTGCCGATGAAGACCGAAGGGTGCTTAGCAGCAGCTCCCATTCGGACCAAAGACACCGCACTCTCTCGACCGGTCGACACCGATCGTTTCCGCCAAGAATGATGGAGAACATCGCGCTCTGTCTCCGCCGCCTTGCTTTCGGTGACTCTTGCGGCGAAAGTTGGAGCCTGCGTAGTCCCTGCTTTGTCTCCACACGACAAGCGCAGAAGGCGATCTTTGGCTGATGAGCACAGGACCCTAAGCTGTTCTCACAAGCGCCGCCTTACCCCACTTGCATCCGCGATGCTCGACATCGGGAATGTATCGGTCGAGATGCGGAGGAGGTCGGGTCATTGAACGACAATTTCTGACAAAGCGCAGGTGATTCAAATCTCCAGTCGGCGCAGGATTGACGTTGACCAACCTCGCTCCAGTTGGAAAAGGACTGCTTGATTCCGAACCGACCCATCCAGCCCGATCGCTACTTGCTCGACTGCACCTCACTCAGCTGTCCATGCTGCTTGGTGCAGCGGCTTCTGGGACTGCTACCCTTCGCGTCGGTAGTCCCGTGCACGACCCGAGCTCGACCACTCAACTGTGGTCTGAGATCACTTTGACGGGTGTAGGATCTCATTCGAAATATTGGGTTAGATCATCCGCGAAATGAGCCTTGATGGACGGTGAAACCTCTTTCATTGAAGATACGATCTACCCTCTTCCATCCCCATACGGTATATCCTCTCCTCCCCATACGGTATACCTCTCTCCTCTAACATACGATATGCCTCTCTCCTCCGACGTGCGGTATAGCCCTCTCCCTCAACTTGCGATATACTCCCCTCCTTCAACATACGATATGCCTCCCTCCGTCAACATAGACACCCGCTCCTTCCCCGTATCATCCGATCAAAGTTACCCGAAAGTCGATGATCGTGGTCAGAACATCCCCGTCGTCTCTCTCCCCTTCACGGCCGTCAGCTATCTCGATTTCCCAAATCCTACTTCTCGGAGCTTTCTATCACGCCTCGACCCTTCACTCTCCCACAACCACGCTCTTCGCTCAACCCCGTGATCTCTTCCCTCGTGGGTTGTGATCGCGAGGGTATGGTCTAAACTGTTGAAGTTTTATGATGATTGCATAAAAAGCACGAGCGAAGTGAAAACTTTGACACTATGAACGAACGCGTCGCGCGCGAGCTTATTCGAGCCTTCCAAACTTAAACAACCCGCGCCGCGGTGTAAAGCTTCGAGGTCGATCCACAATGTGAATCAGGATTCGAATGAGGGTTTTGCCTTCTCCTTGCATTTCCTTCTACCTCTCTTACTGATACGACGTTGAAGGCAGTCATCATGGTCCATCAGTCAAGGACTCGAGCTACACTTGATCATGCAAACACTCCAGTAGCCTTTACTTGCGTTTGATCGAGATGAGCACCGTGCTGGATGAGGCTCTGATCATCACGCTGTTTTCGAGAGAGCAACCAAATCATCGAAAACATGGTCCTTTTGATCCGCCTCGTCCTCTCAGATGAGTGTTCCGGCAAGCTTTTTCTTGCGGCAAAATGAACGGAGCGTCATGAGGATCGACTGAGTACATGGCGGCTACACCAGCCGGTCGAATATCCTTTCTCAAAGTCAAGAATCCTCAAGAAATCAAATACGATACCTTGC
>JAABUY010002292.1_pt1 | contig 23069 bp, 21 predicted proteins | sample 5560271 | NCBI WGS metagenome assembly JAABUY01 (sample SAMN10711886, study PRJNA513374) | rock metagenome | isolation source: Antarctica rocks | place: Antarctica: Victoria Land, University Valley | reverse complement strand
GAGCCGATCTTCACCCCCTCCACCAAGGCGGAGGTCGGTCACGACGAGGCGATCGACCTGGAGGGGGCGGTGCGCCTGGTTGGCGACCGCGAGCTGACCGAGCGGCTGCGTGATGTCTCGCTGGCCGTGTACGCCCACGCCGCCGAGCACGCCCGGGAGCGCGGGATCATCCTCGCTGACACCAAGTTCGAGTTCGGGCTCGACGAGGACGGAGAGCTGACTTTGGGAGATGAGGTCTGCACCCCGGACTCCTCGCGCTTCTGGCCGCTGCAGGGCTACGAGCCGGGCCGCTCCCAGCCGAGCTTCGACAAGCAGTTCGTCCGCGACTGGGCCTCGTCCACGGGCTGGGACCGCAACCCGCCGGCGCCGGAGATCCCCGAGAACGTGGTGCAGCGCACCCGCGCCAAGTACGTCGAGGCCTACGAGCTCATCACCGGCGAGTCCTTCGACGTTTGGCGCCAGCGCACCGGGTCCGTCTGAGGATGCGGGTCCGCGTACTGGTCAGGCCCAAGCAGGGGATCCTGGACCCGCAGGGCCAGGCGGTGGAGCGGGCCCTGCCCGCACTCGGCTTCGGCGGCGTCAGCAACGTGCACGTGGGTCGTCTGATTGAGCTCGACGTGGAGGACCCCGGGCGGCTGCCGGAGATGTGCGAGCGGCTGCTCGTCAACCCGCTGGTGGAGGACTACGAGATCCTCGACGCGCCCGTGGAGGCCCCCCGTTGAAGCTGGGCGTCGTTCGCTTCCCCGGCTCCTGCGACGAGGTCGACGCCCTCGGAGCCGCGGCCAGGGTGGGCGAGGCGGTGATGCTGTGGCACGCCGACCGGGACGTGCAGGGGGTCGACGCGGTGATCGTGCCCGGCGGCTTCTCCTATGGCGACTACCTGCGCGCCGGGGCGATCGCCCGCTTCTCCCCGGTGATGGAGGCCGTGGCGGAGTTCGCCCGCGACGGGGGGCTCGTACTCGGGATCTGCAACGGCTTTCAGGTGCTGGCCGAGGCCGGTCTGCTGCCGGGCGCGCTGCTGCGCAACGTTTCGCTGCGCTTCGTCTTCCGCCAAGTGGAGGTCCAGGTGGTCTCCGCGCAGACGCCGTTCACGCGCGCGTGCCTGGAGGATCCGCAGACGGAGCGGCTCTCGATCCCGGTCAAGCACGGATCCGGGCGCTTCTACGTCACGCCGGCGGATTTGGCCGAGCTGCGCGACCGAGATCAGGTCGTCCTGCGCTACGCCCCCGGACACAACCCCAACGGCTCGGTGGACGACATCGCGGGGGTCTGCAACGAGGCCCGCAACGTGTTCGGACTGATGCCCCACCCCGAGCACGCCGTCGACGCGCTCACGGGGTCGACCGACGGGCTGAGGATCTTCAGCTCCATGCGGGCGCACATCGGCGACCGCGTCGCGGCCTGAAGAACCTGGCCGTGGCGCGCGTCAGCCGGCACCGGGAGCTGGGGCTCACCGACCACGAGTACGCGCTGATCCTGGAGCGCCTCGGGCGTGAGCCCAATGGCGTGGAGCTGGCGATGCTGTCGCTGATGTGGTCTGAGCACTGCGGCTACAAGCACTCGCGAAAGTTGCTGCGCCGGCTGCCCAAGGAGGGCGAGCACGTGCTGCTCGGGCCCGGGGAGAACGCCGGCGTCGTCGACGTCGGCGGCGGCCTGGCGGTGGCCTTCAAGGTGGAGTCGCACAACCATCCCAGTGCGGTGGAGCCCTTTCAGGGAGCGGCCACCGGGGTGGGGGGGATCCTCCGCGACGTGTTCGCCGTGGGCGCGCGACCGATCGCCGTGCTCGACTCGCTGCGCTTCGGTGAGCCGGCCGGACCCGACGGATCAGCGCGGGCGCGCTACCTGCTGGAGCATGCTGTGGCCGGCATCGGGCACTACGGCAACTCCGTCGGAGTGCCGACGGTCGGCGGCGAGATCTACTTCGAGGCCAGCTACGAGCAGAACTGTCTGGTCAACGCGATGTGCCTGGGGCTGGCCCGTCACGAGGGCCTGATCCGCTCCGCCGCCGCCGGCCCGGGCAACGTGCTCGTGCTGCTGGGAGCACTCACGGGACGCGACGGGATCGGGGGGGCCTCGGTCCTGGCCAGCGCCGAGCTTGGCGAGGGCGACGCGGCCAAGCGACCCTCGGTGCAGATCGGGGACCCCTTTGCGGAGAAGAAGCTGATCGAGTGCTGCCTGGAGCTGCTGGCGCAGCAACTGCTCGTCGCGCTGCAGGATCTCGGCGCCGCGGGCCTGACCTCCTCGGCCTCGGAGATGGCCAGCAAGGGCGAGGTGGGGCTGGACATCGACATCTCCCTGGTGCCGCTGCGCGAGGCGGGGATGGAGCCCTTTGAGATCATGGTCTCCGAGTCTCAGGAGCGCATGCTGTGCGTCGTCGCGCCCGAGCGCGTGGAGCAGGTGCTCGCCCTCTGCGAACGCTGGGAGGTGCGGGCGACGGCGATCGGGGCCGTCACCGATGGCCCCACCCTGCGGGTGCTCCAGGGGGAGACCGTCGTCGGCGAGCTGCCGGTGGCGGTGATGGTCGACGACTGCCCGCTCTACGACCTGGCGCCGGAGCCACCGCGGCAGGAGCTCTACCCGCCTCCCCCGGAGGTGCTCGGCGGCGGGGAGACCGCAGACGAGACCCTGCTGGTGCTGCTCTCCTGCGCCAATATCGCTTCCCGACGGGCGGTGTATGAGCAGTACGACCCGGTCGTGCAGTCACGGACCGTGCGCCGCCCCCAGGAGGCCGACGCCGCCGTGCTGGCGCTCCCGGACGGCTCGGCGATAGCGGTCTCCATCGATGGCAACGGCCGCCGGGTCGCCTGCGACCCGCGCGCGGGCGCCGTCGAGGCGGTCTACGAGTGCGTGGCCAACCTGGCCTGCACCGGCGCCGCTCCGCTGGGACTGACCAACTGCCTGAACTTCGGCAACCCCGAGAAGCCCCACGTCGCCTGGCAGCTCTCGCTGGCCGTGGAGGGAATCGCCCGCGCCTGCGAGGAGCTGGGAATCCCCGTCGTGGGCGGCAACGTCTCGCTCTACAACGAAGCCCCGTCGGGGCCGATCTTCCCCACCCCGGTGATCGGCCTGGTGGGCAAGCTGCCCGACGCAAGGCGCGCCGGTCGTCTCGGCTTCCTGCGCGCGGGCGACGCGATCGCGCTGGCCGGACCGTTCGCCCCCCGGCTGGCCGGGTCGGAGCTGGCCAAGCTCCAGGGTCGCGCCCCCGCCGGCTCGCTGCCGCCGATGGAGGGCAAGGCGGTGCGCGAGGCGCAGGCGGCGGTGCGTGAGGGAGTGCGCGCGGGATCGCTGCACAGTGCCCACGACATCGCCGAGGGCGGGATCGGGGTGGCGCTGGCGGAGTGCTGCATCGCCGGCGGCATCGGGGCCACGGTGCGGCTGCCCGAGGAGGTGCATCCCTTTGCCGAGGCGCCCGGTCAGGGCTTCATCGTCTCCGGCCCCGAGGAGGCGCTGGGCGGTATGCAGGTAATCGGCCGGGTCGGCGGCGAGGAGATGGAGATAGAGGGGGAGCTGAAGCTCGCCGTGCTGGAGCTCGCCGAGGCCTGGGAGGGCGGCCTGCGCGGGATCGTCTCGTGAAAGGCCGCCGGGGTCGGCGGAACCCGCTGCTAGGCTCGCGGAAGGGTCGCCCTTGCCTGCTGCCAGAGATCATCGTGACGGGCCACGCGACGAGTGCGGTGTGTTCGGCATCCTCGCGCCGGGCCGCGATGTCGCCCGATTGACCTACTTCGCGCTGTTCGCGCTCCAGCACCGCGGACAGGAGTCCGCGGGGATCGCCACGGCGCCGCACGGTGGCAGCATCATGGCCATCCGCGACCAGGGTCTGGTGGCGCAGGTCTTCGACGAGCACACCCTGCGCTCACTGGTGGGGGACATGGCCATCGGCCACGTGCGCTACTCCACCACGGGCTCCTCGGAGTGGGAGAACGCCCAGCCGATCGTCCGTGACGATCGTCGCACCCTGGCCCTGGCCCACAACGGCAACCTCATCAACGCCGTGGCGTTGCACTCGGAGATGCGGGGGCGGGATATTCCGTTTCGCTCCACCTCGGACTCGGAGATCATCGCCGCGCTCCTGGCCACCCATCCCGCCGAGCGGATCGAGGATGCGGTCGCCGACGTGCTGCCGCGCCTGCAGGGTGCCTTCTCCACAGTGGTGATGACCGATGACGCAGTGGTGGCCTTCCGCGACCCCCATGGCCTGCGCCCGCTGGTGCTGGGGATGATGGAGGACCCCGACGGGGGCCAGCCCGTGTACTGCGTGGCCAGCGAATCGTGCGCCTTTGACCTGATCGGCGCCCGGCTGATCCGCGAGGTGGCGCCCGGCGAGGTCGTGACGCTCAGCGAGCGCGGGCTGGAGAGCCGCGTCGTGGCCGGCGGTCAGCGCCGGGCCTTCTGCGTGTTCGAGTACATCTACTTCGCGCGGCCCGATTCGCGGATGTCAGGGACCGTGCTCCAGGTGGCGCGGGCGCGGATGGGCGAGATCCTTTGGCGGGAGGCGCCGGTGGAGGCCGACGTGGTGATCCCCGTGCCCGACTCCGGCAACGCCGCCGCGCGCGGGCTGGCGCGGGCCGCCAGCCTGCCCCAGGATGATGGCTTCATCAAGAACCGCTACGTCGCGCGGACGTTCATCCAGCCGGGCCAGGAGCTCCGCCGCCACGGCCTGCGGCTAAAGTTCAACCCGCTGCCCGAGGTCGTGGCCGGCCAGCGATTGGTCGTCGTCGACGACTCGATCGTGCGCGGCAACACCACGCGGCAGATCGTGCGGATGCTCCGCGACGCCGGGGCGGCCGAGATCCACCTGCGCATCTCCGCCCCCCCGATCAAGCACCCCTGCCACTACGGGATCGACATGTCGACCCGGGAGGAGATGATCGCCCACGGCCGCTCGGTGGAGGAGATCGCCACAGAGCTCGGGGCCGACTCGCTGCACTATTTGTCATTGCAGGGTGTCTACGAGGCTGTCCGAAGCTCCCGGGAGACCCATTGCGACGCCTGCTTCAGCGGTGACTACCCGCTGCGCGGCACCGAGGAGGCCACCGGGAAGCACGCGCTGGAGCCCTCGCTGCCGCTGGTCCGGGCCTAGCGCCGGCCGTGGCGGCCACGCTCACGCGCACCTGGACCCTCGCCACCGATGCCGCGGTGCGCCGTGATCACCTCGCCGTCCGCGTCGCGATCATCACCGGCCTCATCTTCGTTCCCGCCGGGCTGGTCAAGTTCGTCTTCCACGGCTGGGAGCTCCACGCCTTTCGGACATTCGGCCTTCCCTGGCCCGCGGCACTGGAGATCGTCGCCGGGGTGCTGGAGACCGCCGGGGGAGTGCTGCTGGCCCTGCGCCTGCTGGTGGTACCGGTGTCGCTGCTCCTGGCGGTGACGATGGTGGTGGCGATCGCCGCCTCGGGCATCGGCCACGGCGACGTCATCCCCAGCCTCACGCTCGCGCCCGCGCTGCTGGTGGCGCTCGTGTTCCTGCTCGCCCGCGCGCTGCGCCCGCTCAGACACGCTCTCTGAGCCGCCGAAGGCGACGGTATCGTCGCCGGTATGGACGCTGCCCATGCCTCGCTGGCCCAGATCTTCGGCTTTACGACCTTCCGCGCGGGTCAGCAGGACGCGGTGGCCGCGGCGCTGGGCGACCGTGATGCGCTGGTGGTGATGCCCACCGGCGCCGGCAAGTCCCTGTGCTACCAGCTGCCGGCGCTGATGCGGGATGACCTCACGCTGGTCGTCTCGCCGCTCGTGTCGCTGATGCACGACCAGGCCCAGGCGCTGGCCCGGGTGGCGCCGGGACAGGTGGGACTCGTCAACGCCCAGCGCCAGGGCCCGGCCAACGCCGAGACCGTGGCCGCCGCTGTGCGGGGCGAGCTGCGGGTGCTGTACGTCTCTCCGGAGCGCTTCGCGGTGCCGCGCTTCGTGGAGGCGATCCGGCAGGCCCGGATCGGGCTGTTCGTCGTCGACGAGGCCCACTGCGTCTCCCAGTGGGGTCACGACTTCCGCCCGGACTACTTCGCGCTGGCCGATGCGGCCCGCCGCGTCGGCGCCCGCACGACGATGGCGCTCACGGCCACGGCCACGCCCGAGGTGGCCGGAGACGTGGTTCGGCGACTGGAGCTGCGCGACCCGGTCCGCGTGACCACCGGGTTTGACCGCCCGAACCTGCAGCTGGGCGTGATCGGGTGCGGGAGCGAGTCCCCGGAGCGGATCGCGGCCGCGCTCTCGCAGGACGGCTCACTGCCCGCGATCGTCTACGCCGGCACCCGCAGCGCCACAGAGACGCTGGCGCGGGGATTGGGGGCGGCGCTGGGCGAGGAGGTGATCGCCTACCACGCCGGACTGGCGCGAGGCGATCGCGTCACGGCCCAGGAGCGCTTCATGACCGGCGAGGTGCCGGTGATCGTCGCCACCAACGCCTTTGGGATGGGAATCGACAAGGCCGATGTCAGGACCGTGTGCCACGCCGCGGTGCCGCCCTCGCTGGAGGCCTACTACCAGGAGGCGGGCCGCGCTGGGCGGGACGGCCGCCCCGCACGATGCCTGCTCTTTGCCCAGCCCCGGGACAAGGCGCTGCACGTGTTCTTCATCCAGCGCGCGCGCCTGGAGGACGAGGCCTTCACGAAGGTCTCCGAGCGACTGCGCTGGGCGGGCCTGGACGGTCGCTACAACCTCGCGCTGGATGAGCTCGGAGCGCTGGTGGCGGGGCGGGATGGTCAGGAGGCGGCCCGGGCGATCATCGGCCACCTGGCCCGCGGCGGGATCCTCGCTCCCGAGCCCTCGCCACCCGACCGCGCCGCGGGCCGGATCGCCGCCTCGTGGGGCCCGCGTGAGCTGTCGCTCTGCCGCGCCTCGGCCAAGGAGGCCGAGCGGGCGCGGTGGGCGCAGTACCGCGCGGTCTGGGAGTACGCGCAGGGGCCACGCTGTCGCCGCGACGTGTTGCTCTCGCACTTCGGCGATCGGACCTCGCTGCCCGCGCGCGGGCAGCGGTGCTGCGACGTCTGCGAGCCGCTGGAGCAGGATTGGGCGCAGCCCGGCTTCGGCCGCCGCCGGTCCGCGCGGGCCGCTGCCGGAGGGGCCGCCTCCTCACGGGCTGAGCGTGGCCCAGTTCCCGCAGAGCTCGACGACGCCATCATCGAGGTGGTCCAGACCGCCGAGCCGCCGGTGGGCAGGACGCGCGCGGTCGAGATCCTGCGCGGCGGGCGCTCCAAGGTCATCGCTCAGTACGCCTACGACGACCTTCAGGCCTACGGCGCGTTCTCGCACCTGCGCGGGGAGGCGGTGCTGGGGCGCGTCGACGAGCTCCTGGCGGGGGGTGCCCTGTGCTCCTCCGGAGGACGCTTTCCCAAGCTGCGCGCCGTGCCGCGGGAGACCCCGCGCGCGGCATGAACGTCGGCGTCCTCGCGTCCGGGACGGGCACCAACCTGCAGGCGCTGCTCGACCGCGTGCACGGCCGTCACGAGGTCAGGATCGTGGCGGTGGCCTCCGACCAGCCGGCTGCGCCGGCGCTCGAGCGTGCCCGCCGACGCGAAGTGGATCAGGGAGCGTTCCCCACTGCCGCCTTTGCCGACCGGGATGCCCGCGACCTCGCCATGGCCGCGTGGCTCCAGGAGCGGGAGGTGGAGCTGGTGGCGCTGGCCGGCTACGGCCAGCTCCTGAGCAGCGGCTTCCTACGCCGTTTTCCCGGCCGAGTGATCAACGTGCATCCAGCGTTGCTCCCGGCATTCCCAGGCAACAGACCCGTGCAGGACGCCCTCGCCTACGGCGTCAAGGTCTTTGGTGTGACCGTGCACTTCGTCGACGAGGGGATGGACACCGGGTCGGTGATCCTGCAGCGGGCAGTCGAGCTGGACGACGCGCGGGAGGTCGAGGAGGTCCTGTCAGCATTGCATCCGATCGAGTACGAGCTACTGCCCCGGGCGGTGGAGCTCATCGCCGGGGGTCGCGTCCGGCCCGATCCAGACCACCCCCGGCGTATCCTCGTGGGCCGGTAGAGTGACGGCTTATGGATGGCAGCTCCGCCGCCGAATTCTCCAACCTCATGACCGCCGCGGTTCCCGACCCGGCCGCCAATCCCGGAGCGGACGTCCAGGTGGCCCGGGCGCTGCTGTCGGTCTCCGACAAGACCGGAGTCGTGGAGTTCGCCCGCGGGCTGGCGGGCCTCGGCATCGAGATCGTCTCCACCGGCGGCACCGCGCGGGAGCTCCAGGCGGCGGGGATCCAGGTGCGCTCCATCACCGACCTCACCGGCTTTCCGGAGATCATGGACGGACGGGTCAAGACCCTTCACCCCAAGCTGTACGCCGGCCTGCTGGCCGTGCGGGACAACCCTGAGCACATGGAAGCCGCGCGCGAGCAGGCGGTGGAGTTCGTCGACCTGGTGTGCGTGAACCTCTACCCGTTCGAGCGCACCGCCGGCAGCCGCGGAGTCAGCGACGCGCAGGTGATCGAGAACATCGACATTGGCGGCCCGACGATGATCCGAGCGGCGGCCAAGAACTCCGCCTACGCCGTGCCCGTGGTCAGTCCGGAGAGCTACGACGCCGTGCTCGAGGAGCTGCGCCAGTCCGAGCGCCGCCTCTCCCCGTCCACACGGGAGAATCTCGCCGCCGAGGCGTTCTCCTATACCGCGCGCTACGACACCGCCATCACGCGCTGGTTCCAGGAGAAGCGCGAGGACTTTCCGCCGCTGATGGTGAGGGCCTTCGAGAAGACGCTCGATTTGCCCTACGGTGAGAACCCCCATCAGCGCGCGGCCTACTACGCGCAGGTGGGAGCGCGGACGCACGTGCTCTCGATGGTCTCCCAGCTCGGAGGCAAGGCGCTGTCCTACAACAACCTGCTCGACCTGGACGCCGCCCGGCAGCTGATCGACGAGTTCCAGGTCCCGGCCTGCGTGATCGTCAAGCACAACAACCCCTGCGGGGTGGCGGTCGGCGCGACCGGACTGGAGGCCTACAAGCGGGCCTTCGCCTGCGATCCCATGTCCGCCTACGGTGGCGTGATCTGTCTGAACCGCAGCGTCGACCGATCGCTGGCCGAAGCACTCCTGGGGCAGTTCATCGAGGTCGTGTTCGCTCGCGGGTACGAGGAGGACGCGCTACAGGCGCTGTGCACCAAGCCCAACATGCGGATCCTCGACGACCGCGAGCGCCGCGTCCCCGCCGGCAATCTGGAGCCCTACCTGCGTCAGGTCGCGGGCGGCATGCTCGTGCAGGACCGCGACGTGGACCTGGAGCAGCGCGCCGAGATGCTGGTGGTCTCCGAGCGGCGTCCCACTGAGACCGAGTGGGAGGAGATGCTGTTCGCCTGGAGGGTGTGCAAGCATGTGCGCTCTAACGCCATCGTGCTCTCCCGCGGGTTGGCCACCGTCGGCATCGGGGCGGGGCAGATGAGCCGCGTGGACTCGGTGCGCTTGGCGCTGGAGAAGGCGCGCCCGGAGCTGACCGGCGCCGCGATGGCCTCCGACGCCTACTTCCCCTTCGCCGACGGCCCGCAGCTGGGCATCGAGGCGGGGGTGAGCGCGATCATCGAGCCCGGCGGGTCGATCCGTGACCCTGACGTGGTGGCCGCCTGCGACGCGGCCGGGGTGGTGCTGGTCTTCACCGAGCGCCGGCACTTCCGGCACTGATGCCCGGCGGCGCCGAGCGCCTGGCCGGCGATCCGCCGTCGCCCTACGAGGATCGCTACGGCTTCAGCCGCCTGGTGCGAGCCGGTGGCTTCGTGCTGATCGGCGGCACCACCTCGGTCGATCGGAGCGGTGCCGTGCTCGGGTCGACGCCCTACGAGCAGGCAGTGGAGATCCTGGGCCGGCTGGCCCACGAGCTGGCGCGGGTGGACCTGAGCCTCCGGGACGTGATCCAGACCCACGTCTACGTCACCGACATCTCCCGCTGCGATGAGGTGGGAAGGGCGCACGGGGAGGCCTTCGGCGACACGCGCCCGCTGATGACGATGCTGGAGGTCAGCGGGCTGATCGACCCGCGGATGCTGGTGGAGATCGAGGCGATGGCGCTGGGCCGGGGATAATCGGCCGCACGCCGCCGTAGCTCAGTTGGTAGAGCAGCGGACTTTTAATCCGACGGTCGCAGGTTCGAGCCCTGCCGGCGGCATCGGGAAAACCCTGCAATCGAGCTTGTCAGCTTGGCTCGCCTTGCCGCCGGATCAGGAAGATCTTCCCAATATGTCCCGGGGAAGGCGTACTGATTATCGTCAGCCACACCGCCCGCGAACCAGGCAAGGCCGCGAGCTCGGCTCCCTGGCCGGCATCCATCCCGCCCACGCGATCGCCGATCGCCGCCCACGCCCCCGCCGCGACGATGAGCAGGGACGCGATCAGGACGACCTGGAGCGGCCCAGAGGGCGGCGACGTGCGACTGGGGGTCGCCGCCTCCATCAGTACTCGTCGTGCCGACGCAGCCAGAAGGGCGTGCACGCACATAGGCACGCTGCGGAGCCCACGTCCCCGGCTTTGGCGACGCCGAGAAGTGCGCGCACGCGCCGGTCTCGCTTGCTCGTGGCCGGGCCAGCTCGCTTGAGGGGCCGCTTCTGGATCCGGCGGCAAGCGGCAGCCTGATCGAGAGTGCTCAAATGGCGACAAACCAGAAGCGGCAGCTGGTGTCCACGGCTTGGCGGAAAGATCGGCAATTGCGACGAGCCCCGCGGGTTCCGGAACGAGGGCTTGACTGTGAGCGTCGCGGTTCACGAGCGCCGGTGCGCGTCGTAGACGAAGCAGCGCCTCGGTGTGCAGGCGTGCCGAGCAAGCTGAACGCGCGGCTAGCGAGGCGTGACCGGGCGCTTGCTTGCGCGTCGCAGGTCCTGCCGCCGCAACCCTTCGGCGAGCAGAGCTGGCACGCCGAGTGCGATAGCGGTCGCGACTTCGAGCAGCTGAAGCAGGATTCCGTACGCGAGCGCGCGGCCAGCGTCGACACCGTATGCGGCTAGGACGGCGACACAAGCCGCCTGAAAGACACCGACGTTGCCCGGTGTGAGGGGTACAACTGCGGCGATGTTGGTCGCAACCAGCACCGCGGCTGCGGCGCCGAGGCGTGCGTGGGTGGCAATGCCGAATGCGCCCAGCAGCGCGTAGCAGCCCAGCAGCTGTAGCGACCAGGCGGCGAGCTGGGCGGCGACCGCGTGGACGGCGTCACGCGGCCGGCTAAACACGCGTAACCCTTTTCGGGTCTGCTCGATCTCACGACGCACGAAGGCAGCCGCACGACCGAGGATCGTCGTCCTGCTACGCGCGGCTCGCTCGAGCAGCCCCGGTCCGGCGAGGACCACCGCGATGACCACGATCGGGAGCGCCGCGGCGAGGACGATTGCCCACGCAGAGTCACGGAACAGCGCGACGCTGGCGACCAGCAACGACGCGAGTGCGCCCATCGTGGCCACGTTCAGCAGCGTCTGAGCGAACACTGTGCCGGTGACGAGTCCGATGCAGTTGCGCGTATCACCGGCACGACGCGCGACCACAAAGACGCGAGCGGGCTCGCCGAGCCGCCCCGGCAGAGTCGCGGAGACCATTACCCCGATCATCGTCGCGCGCACAGCAACAAGCCGACTGATCCGGGCGCTGGCCAGCGCACTGCGGAGAATCACATACCAGCATTCGGCTCGAACGATCAACGACACCGACATCAATGCAAGCGTCAAGGCAACCAACCCAGCGTTCACGGTCGTCAGCGCATGCAGGCTGCGGGAGAGGTCCAAGCGCGTTAGCGCCAGCGCGGCAAACCCGACACCGCCAGCGAGGATGACGGCCACGACCACTGGTCTGGCGCGCCCGGGCAAGCGGTGCCACCTCGACGGGGAAAGCTGCGTGGTCACGCTTCATCCCGGGAGCAGAATGCGAGCACACTTCCCACGATCTGGGTTGCCCCGCTTTCGATGGGGTCGTGGAAGACGAGGAGGCCGCCGGTCATTGCGACGGTGTTGGCGGCCATCGACGTGAGCGATGTGACCTGGAGGCCGGGGGCGAGCTGGAGACAGCCGGGTCGAGCGTGTCGATCGCTCGCGGCGAGCCAAGCGAGGATTGGGGGAGCCCGGCTGAGTGGGGCCCTGGTCCGAGGCTTCGCATGGGCTAGCCCAGCGCTCGTGCGGGGCGGGCTGCGTCAGCGGCAGCGTTGGCATTTCGTGCCGTCCAGAAGCGGTCGGCGAGCGCCCAGCCGGCGTAGCCGAGCGCGCCCAGCGTGCCGGTTGCCGTCAGCAGCACGCCGGCGGCGCTGACGCCGGCTACACCGTGGGCGCCGAGGATCAGGACCATCGCCCCTGCGCCGACGCCGGGGCCGACCGGTAGCACGCCGAGCACGGCGACGGCGATCAGCACGGCGGTGGCGTCGAACACGGATGCGTGGATGCCGCTGGCGCGCAACATCAGCCAGTTGCGCGCTATCTGTCCGCAGACGGCGAGCACGACAAACAGGGCGACGCGTGCGCGGGCGCGCGCTTCGCCCAGCGCAGCGAGGCCCTTCCACCATCCGCTCGAGTGGCGCCGGGCCAGCCGGCCGAGCCCTGCGACGGTGGCGAGAACCGCGCAGAAGGCGACGATCGGTGTCCACCACGGCAACCCCAGGGGCCCGACGAGCGTGAACGAGGTCAGCGTCGCGAGCGCGACTTCCATCAGCACGATCGGCACCTCGCTCGCCGCGACGACCACCGCCTTCGGGGTCTCTCGCGGTGCTGCGCGCCGAAGCGACGCGATACGCATTGCGAACCCCAGCTCGCCGTTGACGATGTTGCCCAGGTAGCCGACGCCGGCCGCGCGGTACAGGCGCCGGCGGCCGACGGTGCCGCCGGCGGCGTGCACGCATACATTCCACGCCTCGCTGCGCGCCACCAGCGACGCGGTCTGTAGCGCCGCCGCGGCCGTCAATTCCCACCACGGCGCGGCGGCGGCGGCGCGCGCGAACTGTCCCCACCGGCCGGTAAGGACGAACACGAGCGCACCGACTCCGAGCAGCGACCCGACCACGGTCAGCGAACCGCGCCGGCGACCAGCCAGCGCTCCCAGCCGCTGCGCTGCGCTCACCACGAAGCGCGTCCTCTCGCGCGGCGACTGCTCGCCGACGACCCTCCGGTCAGCGCTACTCGGACCCACCGTCGATCCAGGCCGACACGAGATTAGGGACCGCGTCGTCGCGTATCGACGTCCGCGTTTTCCTCGGGCCACGCCCGGTGTAGCGCCGTCTGCTCCCCGGAGAGTGGGGAACTCTTGATGCTGGACATCCAACCTCCCGACTGCCACCTCTTGGGATCAGCGACGGTCGAAAGGAGAGTCGGCACAAGACCAGACGAACGCCTACGCTATAGCCTAGCCGATCGTCCCGAGCAGCCCGCACCACACTGCTGCCCTGCGCGGTACCGTGGCAGCGTCGCGGTTGCCTCCGGAATTGATCAGCGCGGCCGCGTCGCGGAAGATCACCGCTCTGTGCTCGCCGAAGAGCTCTGATGGCCCTGGGCCAGGACTTGCTCAGGCGCCGTTGCCTTGGAGCCTTGGGCAACATTCGTTGTGTCTAGATTTCTTGTCGACAACTAAGTCGGCGGTTCTGCTCCGGGTTCACTCGCAGACCCTTGCGAGCCTACCCTGTCCTGCTCTTGGTTGCCACCGGTGAAGACGTCGCGGGCACGCTCCATCACCCCGCGATCCCCCCTCAAGCCAGTGGTGCGCTGAATGTCGTCCTTGACCCCGACGAGGGCCTCGTGGATAGCCCCGACCTCACCTGCGAGTTCATCGATGGTGCGCTCGATCGTGGCGAGACGGTCGTCGCTGACGCCATGCCGATGCCCAAGCGGTCAAGCGTCGATGACTTCTTCGCGCAACTGAACGACGTCCAGCGGGCGCACCTCGGGGCGCTCAGGGAGCTGAGCTCGATGCCGACCCGGAGGCGCGGGAGGAAGTGAAGTGGAACCTGCCGGTGTACGTCCGGGGCGAGAAGACGAACCTGTGGATGCTTCAGAACTTCAAGAGCCACTGCTCGCTGCGGTTCCCTCCACCGTTCTTCGCCACCCAAAAGGCCGGGGTTGAGGCCGCCGGCTGCGAGGCCGGTGAGGGCTTCGTCAAGCTCCCCTACGACCAGGAGCTGCCGACCGAGCTCCTGAAGGCGCTGATGCAGGCACGGGTCGAGGAGTACGAAACGACCGGCGCCGGCTGGAACGACCGCTGACCCCGGAAAGTCGCCGGATTCGATGGTCTCTGGAGCGTTACCGGCGCGTTCGCGGCTTCTCTTCCCGAGCGACTGAGCTGGAGTCACGAGTGGAGGGCTGTCGGGCCAGGACGCGCCGTTAGCTGCACGAGGACGATTGGGGGCAGCGTGGGTGTTGGGCTGCCGCGAGGCGGCTCGGCGGTGACGATCACTTCGGCGACGGCGTGCAGGGACGGCAGCAGGACCTGGGTGTCGCCTGAAGCGGGTACTGAGAACAGTGCTCCGGTCGGGGTCGCTGGTGAGCCGCGCCGGATTATCCAGGCCTGGTAGACACGTCCGGCGGGCGGCGCAGCCAGGCGGGTGACGATGAGCGTCCCGGCATGTGGCCCAGTTCGCACCAAGGCCCGGGCTCCGGACCCGCCTTCGGACGTTACTTTACCCGCCACGGTCCGCGGGCTGGCTGTGGGTGAACCGTGATCCGCTGCTACAAGAACGATGGCCGCGACCCCGGCGGCCAGGCTCGCGAAGATCGCCGCCAGCACGCCGGCATTCCGCCTCGATCGCCGCGGCGGGAGCGACCGCTCGGGAGGGGCGGCGTCGGCGTCGGCGACTTTGAACAGGCTCGCTTCAGCGCGCACGGAGGCCATCACCCGCTCGCGCAACTCCGGCAGCGGGGTCGATAGCGGCACCACGTCGCCGAGCCGCTCGGCGGCTTCGGTGAGTTTCGTAACCTCAGCGCGACAAGACGCGCAGCTCTCCAAGTGGGCGGCGATGCGCTCAGCCTCGAGAGGCGATAGGGCTCCAAGCACCCAGCCCGCGGCATCATCGTCGTACTCGCACGGACCGTCGCTCATGGCGACGCCTCGAGCTCGCTGAGTAGCGCGTCGCGCAGCTTGATCAGTCCAAGCCGGGCGCGACTCTTGACAGTGCCGGGCGGAATCTTGAGCTTCTCCGCGATCTCGCCCTGTGTCCAACCGGCGTAGAACGCAAGCTCGATAACCCGACGCTGCTCCTCCGGCAGCCCGTGCAGGGCGGCACGAATCGCTCGCGCCTCGGGATGGGGCGTGCGCCTGAGCGCTCGTGACATCGCTCACATCCGTCCGAGCCTGCAGGATCGTGGCCTCTGCCTGAATCCGTTGGCGACTGGACAGTCGGCGGACCGCGTCGATACCGCGATGGTGCACCATCGTCATCAACCAACTACGCACCAGCCCTCGCCTCGGGTCATACCGCCCCGCTTCGCGCCAGAGATCTAAGAACGCCTCCTGCACAACGTCCTGCGCTCGATCCCGGGAGCCAACGATCCCGAGTGGCAAATGAGAACGCCAGCACGTGATGGCGCTCATAGAGGACCGCAAACGCTTCCGCGTCAAGCTCTGCCGCCCGGCGAAAGAGCTCCTCGTCGGCCAGCCGTCGAAAGGACTCAAGCCCCGCAGGATCCCTCACACCGTAAAGCTACACCGGCGTGCCCAGAGAAGTCGCATCGAAGAGTCCGTCCTCGGCCAGCTCACGAGGTGAGCGCGGCCGCGCCCTTTCCACGGCGGGGCCGCGAGCGGTTCGAGCACGGACACCTCGCCGGCCAAATCGGGGTCGACGTGGTCAAGCAGTGCCCTGTCCTCGCCGGCTAACTGAGCGCCAAATTTCTGTTCCGATCGCCCCCGAACCGCTGCTTCATCGCGTTGGGTTGCTGCGGCGTGGCAGTATGCGGATTCGTGCCCGGGGCTCCCTGGCGTACTCGTTCGGCCGGCTACCGTCGTGGGGGGCCGGATCGGCGCGGGCCGTTGGCACGCGTGACCGGGCGCGGGCACCGCAAGCAGCTGCACGCGCGGCGTCGGTTCGTCGGGTGGCGCTGGGTGCGGGCCGGGATCGCCGCATTCCTTCCCGCCGCGGTCGGGCTCTACGCGACGCGCAAGCGGACTGGGCTGCCGCCGACGGTGACGCTCCCCGTGGTGTCGGTGACTCCGCTGGCTGTCGCGGCGGTCATGCCTCCCGGTCGGTGGCGCTACATCGCGGCCGCCGCCGCGTACATGTGGGTGTTTAAGGTGACCTGGGAACTGCCGGCCGAGAACCCCGAGAAGCTACGCGAGCGCCTGCGCGTCGACTATCCGATCCGGATCGACACCGTCCTCGGGGGCGGGGTCCCGCCGACTGTTCGACTGCAGCGTGCGCTGCGCACTCCTCCGCGAGTAACCGTGATCGACAAGGTCGTTTGCGTGATCTACGGATCATGGTTTGTCCCGCACCTCGTACTCGTGTGGATCTTGCTGCGCCACGATGAGCACGTCCCGCGAGCCGCCGGGCGACTCGCCGCTTGCTACCACCTCACGACCCCGTTTTATTGGCTGCTGCCGACCGCGCCACCGTGGTGGGCATCGGAGTCAGGCGAGCGGATGGGCGGCGAGGTCGAACGGGTCCTGCGTCACGTGATCCGCGACATGCGCGGCAAAGCGAGGCTGACGGTCGACAACACAACCGGCAACCCGTGGGGCTCGATGCCCTCTGACCACATCGCCTCGGCGGCGATCACCGCGATGGGCCTATCGGAGGTCGGCACGATCTACGGCGTCGCCGGGTGGACGTACGCCGCCCTGGCCTCATTCTCCGTCGTCTACCTCGGCGAGCACTACCTCATCGACGTCATCGTCGGACTCGCGATCGCCGAGACCGTGCGCCTCGCGGAGCCGGTCGTCAATCCATTTGTGCGACTCCTGGCCCGCCACCTCGAGCGCATCGGCGCCTGAGGGCGCCCTGCGCCGCGTGGCGCTCACGTGGTCAACGACAACGAACGTTGCCGGGAGGTCAAACGCGACGGACGGTTCTCGGTAGCTGTTGCGCGTGCTCCGAGAGCAGAAGAGCCGTCGATCCCCGCGTCCCGCGGCTTCACAAGGCCCCGGACTCGCGAGCAGTTCGAAATCCGAAGACGCGTGGCGCCCCCGGAGACTCATCTCGTGGAGCCGCGCTAGCGACTTGCGCAGCAGTCGGGAGATCTGCATCTAGGAGACGCCGATCTGTTTGGCGATCACCGTGTGGGTGATCCTCGCCGAAGCGGGCGTGCAGGTCTGCCGCTCGGAGCCTGCTCCGTGCGCGGGCGCCCAGGATCAACTCTGACTGACGAAACTTCTTCTCTTACGGTCCGCGCAAAGCTCCCGGGCTTTGCGGCGGGTTGAGGATCCGTAGGGAAGGGCGCGGGGTGGGCCGTGAGCGAAGAGAGGGTCCGTCCGTCGTCGACCGCCGTGCCCCGAGGCTCTGTCGCTCCTGAGCACCACCGATCGTCCCGGATGACGGCTGCCTGGCTCCTTTCCCTCGCTGAGCGGGAGCGGACCGCGGCTCGCGCTGGCCGATCCGAGGAACCGGAAGGCGCTTAGTTAGCGGCACTTTTCGTTCCATTGTTCCCCACGGGCCGTCTCCTGCTCGGCTAGGGTAAGGCCGGTAGGATGGCCGGCATGGACGAGGTGCCGGCGGCTTGGATGATCCCTCACGGAGCGGATCGGGAGAAGGTCAAGGAAGTGGTGAGCCGTCTCGGGGAGCGCCTTGGCATCGCGACGCCCGAGATCAAGGGTGATTACGTGATGCTGCCGGCGAACTATCCGCGCGTCGCCAGGGCTCTGGGTGAGGTGGAGCCCGGGTGGAGCGACGAGGACCTGCTCATCCCGCCCGTACCTTTAGTGGCGGTGAGCGACGCGATTCTCGTCTATGACGCCTACGAGCCCTCCGAGGAGGGGTTGCGCGAGGCTCTCACCTCGACGGGCAACGGCTACTTCTGCACGCGCGGCGCCGCGGAGTGGGAGGACGCCGACGACGAGCACTACCCGGGCACCTACTGCCACGGTGGCTACAACCGCGAGACCACGATCATGGGCGGCCGCCCCGTCCTCAACGAGGACCTCGTCAACCTTCCGAACTGGCTCGTCCTCAAGCTGCGCATCGAGGGCGAGGACGCGGTGCGCCTGGACAGCGCGGACGTCCTCGAGTACCGGCACGCCTACGACATCCGCACGGCCACGGTGATGCGGAGCGTTCGCTTCCGCGATCGGGCCGGCCGGGAGACCTCGCTGCTCAGCCGCCGCTTCGTGAGCATGGCTCACATGCACCAGGCCGCGATCGGGTGGACGCTCACCGCCGAGAACTGGTCGGGCCGGCTCGAGATTGTCTCCGCCCTGGATGGCCGGGTGACCAACCAAGGGGTGACGCGCTACGGGGCGCTCGAGGGGCGGCACCTCGATGGCGTCTCGCCGCGCACGTTCGGCCCCGAGGTGATCGCGCTGAAGGTCAAGACGCGCCAGTCTGACATCTTCGTCGCGCAGGCGGCGCGCACGCGCGCGTTCCGCGGCGAGGCTCTGCTGGCCGTGGAGCGCAGCCTCTACCAGATGGGGGACTACATCCAGCAGGTGCTCGCCTTCGACGTGCAGGAGGGCGAGACGGTGCGGGTCGAGAAGCTCGTCGCCTTCTACACCTCTCGCGACCGGGCCATCAACGAGCCCCTGGGCAACGCGGGCGCGTCGGTCCGGCGCTATCCCGACTTCGCCGAGGCGTTCTCCCGCCACGAGGGGGCGTGGGCCGAGCTGTGGCGGGTGTCCGATGTCGAGGTCCCCAGCGACGAGCGCGTCCAGCTCCTGGTGCGCCTCCACATCGCCCACGTCCTGCAGGTCTGCTCGCGCCACACCGTGGACCACGACGCGGGCGTCCCCGCCCGCGGCCTCAACGGCGAGGCCTATCGCGGGCATGTCTTCTGGGACGAGCTCTACGTCTATCCCTTCCTGAACTTCCGCGTCCCGGAGATCACGCGAGCGCTGCTGCGCTACCGCTACCGGCGCCTCGGCGAGGCGCGGGCGGCGGCGCGCGAGCATGGCTACCGGGGCGCGATGTACCCCTGGCAGAGCGGCTCCGACGGCAAGGAGGAGACCCAGGTCGTCCACCTCAACCCGCTCTCCGGGCGCTGGGAGCCCGACCTCTCCCACAACCAGCGCCACGTCAACGCCGCCATCTTCTACAACGTCTGGCACTACTTCCAGGCCACGGGCGACCTGGAGTTCATGCGCGACAACGGCGCCGAGATGATGCTCGAGATCGCGCGCTTCTGGGCGTCCATCGCGCACTTGAACCCGGAGCGCGACCGCTACGAGATCCATGGAGTGATGGGCCCCGACGAGTTCCACGAGAAGTACCCGAAGGCCGAGGAGGGCGGCCTGCGCAACAACGCCTACACGAACGTCATGGTCGCGTGGATCGCCCAGAAGGCGGTTGAGGTGCTCGCCCTGCTGCCCGAGACCCGCCGCGACGCACTGCGCCGCCGGCTCGGGCTCTCCGACGATGAGATCGCGACGTGGGGGGCGATGAGCCGCAAGATGTTCGTCCCCTTCCACGCCGACGGTATCATCAGCCAGTTCGAGGGCTACGAGGAGCTCGAGGAGCTCGACTGGGACGCCTACCGGGAGAAGTACCCCAACATCCAGCGACTCGACCGGATCCTGCGCGACGAGGGCGACGATCCCGACCGCTACAAGCTCGCCAAGCAGGCCGACACGGTCATGCTCCTCTTCCTCTTCCCGGACGAGGAGCTCCGGGCGCTGCTCGAGCGGCTGGGCTACGAGCTCTCGCCCGAGGCCGCGCGCCGGACGATTGACTACTACGACGAGCGCACCTCGCACGGCTCGACGCTGAGCTTCGTCGCGCATGCCGCCGTGCTCGCCCACCGCGACCCCGCCGACTCCTGGCAGCGCTTCCTCGTCGCGCTCGAGAGCGACGTGGGCGACGTGCAGGGCGGCACGACGAAGGAGGGCATCCACCTGGGGGTGATGTCGGGGACCCTCGACCTCGTCCAGCGCGCCTACGCCGGCAGCGAGATCCGCGATGGCGTCCTGCACTTCGACCCGGGCCTGCGCGACCGTCTCAATGGCCTCTCGTTCCCGATGCGCTTCCGCGGGATGCCCATCCGGGTGACGCTCGCCGACGACGAGCTGACGATCGTGGCGGACACGGAGGGCGCGAGCGGGCCCATCCGAGTCAGCGTGGGTGACGACATCCGGGAGCTGAGCCCGGGCGAGCGCCACGCTTTCGCGCTCTCACCCCAGGCGGCGACCCGGCATGACGACCACGAGAGGTGACACCGTGCAGGCGTTCTCAGGCGCGATCTTCGACGTCGACGGCGTGCTCGTCGACTCGCCGCACGAGCGGGCCTGGCGGGAGGCGCTCCAAGAGCTCATGGAGGGCCCCTGGAGCGACATCCGCGACCAGACGGCATGGTCGCCGGAGGCGTTCACGCCGGAGGTCTACCAGGCGGTCATGTCCGGCAAGCCGCGCATGAGCGGCGCTCTGGCCGCGCTCGAGCATTTCGATGTCCCCGACCCGCAGCGCCGCGCCGAGGCGTACGCCGAGCGCAAGCAGACCATGGTCATCGAGCTCATCGAGGCGGGTGAGTTCAGCGCCTTCCCGGATGCCCTGCGCTTCATCCTGGCCGTGAAGGCCGCGGGGCTGCTCGTGGGGGCCGCGTCGTCCTCCAAGAACGCCGGGCGGTTCCTCAAGCAAATCCGGCTGGACACCTTCGCGCAGGAGCAGGGCCTCGAGTACGAGTTCCTCAAGCCGGGCCAGACCCTGCTCGAGCTCTTCGACGCCGACGTCTCCGGGCGCGACTTCGCGCACGGCAAGCCCCACCCGGAGATGTTCACCACCGCCGCCGAGGAGCTCGGCCTGACCCCTCAGGAGTGCTTCGTGATCGAGGACGCGGTTTCGGGCGTCGAGGCCGCGAAGGCCGGCGAGATGTCGGCACTCGGGCTCGCGCGCGCAGACGACAGCGAGCAGCTCGCCGAGGCGCATCCCGACCTCGTGGTCACGTCCCTCGACGACGTCGATCTGGACGCGCTCGCGGAGGGGCGCCTCGCGGCGAAAGCGGGGTGAGGGGAGGCCTGGCTCCGCGGTGCCCCAGGTGATCGCCTTCGCCTACTACCAGCTGTCCTGGCTTCTATTCGTCGTGCAACCAAAATGGAGCTACCGGCTCAACGCGGACTTCGAGGACCACGCCGAGCACGAGCATGCAGTGGGTGGCAGAGCATCCGAGTGGGAGACAGAACCGTTTGACTCCGACCAAGGAGGAAAGCATCGCCGCAATGGGTACGGCACGGTTCGGATAGGTCGGGACCGGCCAACTGGGCAAAGCGAGGGCAGCACTGCCCCAACGCCGCAAGAGGCGGAAGAATCGCTGCTCAGTGATCGATGAACGTCGGTTCGCTCAGCTAGCTGTCAGTGCTAGGAGGCGTTTCATCCTGGGGATGAAACTCTTCTTCACCGGCGCCCACAGTGCCGCGCTTATGCCAGCGACTTGCTGGGCTTCTTCCGAACGCCCTTGACGACCGCGAAGCAGACCGCGGCGATAACAGCCAGAGCAGCGAACGCATAACCTACTCCGAGCGCGATCTCGCCGAGAGCGGCTAGATGCAAATGGCTCATGTGGTTCGCTCCCCGGCAGGGCGTTGACAGGTGACTGGCTGAGGGTTGCCCGGACTCGATCGGAGCCGAAGGCGCGTAGCGCCGAGGCGAGGATCGTGTCCGGGGCGTCTCTCAGGATGGGCCGCTCAACCGAAGGAGAATCAAGTTGAGCGAGAGGAAGCAGTACCGCAAGTGGACGGTCGCCCGGAAGCTCGAGATCGTGCTGGCTGGCCTGCGGGGTGACCGGTCGGTCGCTGAGGTCTGTCGTGAGCATCAGATCTCCGAGGCGCTGTTCTATGGGTGGCGCGAGAAGCTGCTGGAGGGCGGCGCTGAGTGGCTGTCGGGCAAGGAGGAGCGCACCGAGCTCGCTGAGCTGCGCAAGCGTGTGCGGGAGCTGGAGCGGACGCTGGGGTCGCAAGACCTATGAGCTGGAGATCCTGGGAAACGGGTTCCGGACGTGGGAGTGAGACAGCGCGTCGCCTACGCCCGTCAGCTCGTCGCCGAGGGGCACAGCCCGTCGGTGCTGGCGCGCATCCTGAAGATCTCACGGCAGGCGATCTACCGGGTTCCGAGGCCGCGCAGGCGGCCTGATGGCGCCCACCGGCCGCCGGTCGACGAGGTCGAGGCCGCGATCGTCGAGGTCGCCGAGCAGAACCCGACCGATGGCTACCGGATCGTCGCCGCCTGGGTCAATCGCAAGCTCGGGCGGGCGGTGAACCGCAAGCGGGTGCTGCGCGTGATGCGCGAGCGCAAGCTGATCCAACGTCATCACCGCGAGTCGCGCCGTCACCGCCCTCGGGTTCTTCCGGGTCGAGCGGCCGGGCAGCTGTGGCATCTGGACATGACCTCGATCTGGGTCGCCGAGCACGGCTGGGTCTACCTGAACGCGATCATCGACTGCTGCACCCGGGTGATCGTCGGCTGGGATCTCAGCCTCCGCTGCCGGGGCGTGGAGGCGATCGCGGTGATCCAGACCGCGGTCGCCGAGCAGGGCATCCGTCCCGGCACCTTGACGCTCGGGACCGATAATGGCTCAGCGTTCTGCGCCCGCGCCACCCGCCTGGTGCTCTCCGGGCTCGGCGTCCGCCATCGCCGCGGCGGCTACCGCGACCCCGAGAGCCAGGCGTTCATCGAGAGCTGGTCCCGCTACCTCAAGGAACGCTGCGTGTGGCGCCACGAGTTCGAGACCCTCGACCAGGCCCGGGAGGTGATCAGCGCCTACATCACCCACTACCACGACCGGCCCCACAGCCGGCTGAACTACCGCACTCCCCGCGAAGTCCGCCACACTTGGGACGACGCGTCAGGAGCACTACAAAACCAGGCGGCCTGACCTGTCAACCCCCACGGGGAGCGCTCCACATGTCTCTGATCCTAGTGGGAAAATAGCGCCTCCGCCAGCTTTACAGACTTCCGGTGCAGCGGGCAGTTTTCACCCTACCCGGGAGGCCGGCGCAGCCGGCGAGGAAAACTGATGGGAAATAGACGTTCAGGGTGCGACCGCCGTCTGGGCTGTTGCCG
>JAABUY010002288.1_pt1 | contig 23079 bp, 19 predicted proteins | sample 5560271 | NCBI WGS metagenome assembly JAABUY01 (sample SAMN10711886, study PRJNA513374) | rock metagenome | isolation source: Antarctica rocks | place: Antarctica: Victoria Land, University Valley | reverse complement strand
GCTAGACGAGGTTGACGTGGTAGATGTTACAGAAGAGGAGCCTGAGCTGCTAGACGAGATTGATGTAGTGGCCGTTGCAGAAGAGGAGGCTGAGGTGCTAGACGACGTGGACATCGAAGACGAGACAGAAGATGAAGAGGTAGGACTCGGCAAAGCTGACGTGATCGATGTCTGAACAGCGCAATTCGAGCTCATTAACTCGTCTTTGAGGACATCTACGTAAGGTCTTCCACCGATTGAGTTTGACTCCGACGACGTCGCCTCGAACACCATAAGACCACCAAAATTGTCCGGATAGTCGCACTGGAATTTACTGATCAATTGTGAAACTTCGCTTGGCTCAATATACATCTTCGCATCATACGTCATTGCTGGCGACGACGGTAGCCCGAGGTAGACTTTGGCATGAGGATTTCTTGACGAGCGGATAAAATCTACCCATTTCTTGAAACTGATATCGGTTGACGGACCTCCGAAGCTGCCGTAGGTATGGTCAAAGAAAGCTCGCGCGGAACACTCAGGAGTGTTGTAGAACTGGACAAAGACGAAATCGAAATAAGATTTCTCAATGGCGTCTGCTAAATGGACATCAGGTACGACACACTGTGGAGCGCTTGAAATGTAATAGGTCTTCTCTTCGAGGACGTAGAAACTCCGTAGCGTATTGATCACCGTCGCATAGCCTCGAGAGAGGGCTGGCGCGTTGGACACCTTGGAAAGCGAACTCTCGATATCAAAGTCAAATCCGTCAACAACTGCATCGCCAAAAGGCCGAGGGCCAGTGTAGGATGGGTCTTTAGGACCAAAGGCGTTCCATAAGAAGTTGGCAAATCTTATAGCTGAAGCATCATCTTCGATCTCCTGGTTTGTCGGGACGGCGCCCCCAAGGGAAAGGAGAATCTTCTTTCCAGCGTTTTGACAAGTTACGATATCGGGTCCTATGAGAGGGCAATCGGAGAGCAAAGGGCTACTCGAGCCATCTAGGTTCTTATATGTCGAGTTCCCGCATTGATTCGCAAAGTTTGTGCCAGGGTAACCTCCACCAGCCTGGTCAGGAAAGACATTTAGAAAACCGATCGGAATAATGTCAATGCTCGAGTCCTGGCAGTAATGAGCTAATCGCTGTTGGCCGTCTCCTTGACCCTATAATGTCAGATAAGCATTAGTCATACTCTCTTACATTCATGCAGCCTTTCGATGTTGACATACCCAGTACACCGCCATGTTTGTATTGAGAGAGGCATCAAATGCCGCAGCGCAGGATGAGAACGCTGCGGTGGCAATAGCCGCGATTGCCAGGGAATTAACGGTATGCATGTTGTTGTGAATGAATTAAGTTGGATGCAATATACAGGGCACGATTAGGAATGTAGCAATTGTATAACGAAATGAGCGTGTATATGTAAAGATATTGTCAAAGACAGGACGCAGACAAATGTCTGCACGGTGCAAAAAGCGGCCGCCGCGAAGAAGAAACGATTGTGGTAAGATAGACAGAGGTGAAGAAAGAAAAGCAGAAAAGAGAAGATGAGGGGATACAACTATCAGGACCTCTATGTACGGTAGGACCCCTGGACATCCAGGCGCTCTGTCCTAGCACCTGGGCCATGACTCGCAATCTAATTCTACGCCCGTTGTCTGCCATCTGCGAATGCTGCTTCTCCGGACCCAAGCTCAATGCGGAGTATTATTATTGCGTATTGACACATGAGGCACGCCAAATTGCACCCTTTTCGAATCCTATGATCGTAAACTTGATTCTAGCGCAAGACGGTTGTCCTACGGTCTTGTTCCTGCAGTAGTCGCATCTTCGCTGATTCTCATTCGGCGATGGAAATTGTTTGTGGAAATTGGTCGTTGATCTCCGTTCCGCGAGCATCCGGGCGGTAGAGCGGTGCGAAGTTTCCCCGAACATACAATAACACCCGATGATATGCCGAAAGCCTACTCTCCACCTACAGAGTACTCTAGCAGAACGTGGTTTTGATTTGGGCATGGGCAGATGTCTCGGCGAAGGTAGTTGTTTTACAGCTCAGCGTTGCAAATCATCAGGCTATATCATAGCTTGACCGGGCTTGCAAAGATAGGCAGTTATATCGCTCAGCCTTATTGGGCCAACATTGTGACTCCTTCACGGGCAATTAAAGTCTAAAGTACGCCTGCCTCACAATAATATACCGGGGTGCCGATTGTACCTGAATCGTTCGGCCGACAGACCGCGCGATGTTTTCTATATCCAGCACGCATAGAGGGACGTGACACGTGCCAAGGTACTCCGTATATACATTGTATTGCCTAACTTGCACTCTCTCTTTCGCCCTTCACCGTCTCCAATTTTGCCCTGGCCTGGCGCATGCGCTTGAACAGGGTCAGATCCAACGGCAACCTGTCTCCCATCCAAGTAGCTCTCTGTGTATGATCCCTCTCCTCATCATCGGTGTTGGGGTGTACCAACGCGCTCAGTGGGCCTCGATTGATCACCAGCCATGGGATGAACGCGCCAAATTGCTTTGGAGTGAACAAGTTCACTTCAAACATGGCCACCGGGTGAGGCCCAACGGGTCTGTCCCATACCTTGTAAATGCGAAGCTCTGGAAACTCTCGACGGATGCGCTCCCAGAGTTCAAGGGCGAACTTCGCTTGATCTTGGTTGTTCTGTCAAATAGCTAGTCAGTACTGATTCTCCTTGAGGGCAAGCCACCCGAACCTGGAAGTAGTAGATATGAACGTCAAAGCCACCACGTTCGCCATTATCGATAGGTTGCACAAACCTTTGGTAAGCCCTGCTGGGAACGTTGGTTGTTGGATTGACAAAGCTTTTGCCGTCGCTCCTTTTCTCGCTAAATTTCATTAGGCGCAAAACATGACATTTGGTAGCGACACACATGCTCTGGAAGGGCTGGCAAGTTCTCGTAACCCTCTAGAGGCGACGTGTATCTATACAGCGAAGGGTCCGCCATTTGCAGAGAAGCTCTTGATACTTGTTTGACTGTACGGTGGTAGTTGCAATGTTGCCCTTTCTCTAACGAGGAATCACGTGGCTCGGAGTCTCCGAGTACCTTGTTCCCTTTTCAATTTACTAAGCTTCAATTATACCAAGCATTGCTTTCGAACAAGTTCACTGTATGTAGATTGTGCTTAAGCTCAAGGTTTGGCTGACTCCATATTCCTATATCCTTACAATTTCGCCCGTTCGGTCTTGATGTCGCGCCCACTGCGCACTGTATTACAAATCTTTGATTAGCGCTCCATCACGGCTACCCATAATCCAAGGCCCATCAACCCGAGTGTAGTAAGAAACAAACCGTAAGTTTTGCTACAGGTCACACCTGGTCCTGTTGAATCGGAATCTGTTCGACCGTAAAATCTCCAAACATTTCTCGCTTATCATCTTCTGCAACCGGGCCATCTCCTGTTTTTCAATTTCCCTACCGTAATACGATTGGTGGAACAAGGTAAAATGGAAGTAAACGTACTCTTAACTTTATATTACTGCATGCGGCGATTCAGGCCTGCAGCTCCAACAATGTGGAGATGGCACAAAAAGCGCAACTCTGTCAGGGGTTCCAGTTGAGTGCAAACAAGCGGGTGTATTTGGCCCATCTTGCAGTTTGCTCAACTCTTCGCCGAACAACGATTAAAGAGCTCGCTGGTGACTATGTATACTGACTCCGCAGAATCTAAAGATGGGCGAGCCAGCCTCGTCAAGGTATGGACTGTTTTTCGATGTGAAAGTAAACCTTTTCGAAGCTATGGAAAACGCTGCTTTCAAGCAACGTAAAAAAGCGGATCTCAGTGGCATTTTAAGGGATTCCTCTGAGGAGATTGGCAGGCTCCGGCATCATGAAATCACGGTACAGCTGGACGACTTCGTTGAGCCTACACATCCCGGATCGTTTAACGATTGTTAGTACAGACCTGCCCTAAGGCTAGATTTTGTCGGTTCCACTAAGATATCTCCAGACGAAGCACAACCTATTCAGCTTGTTTTGAAATTTTTCGATTTTTCTGATCCTGCGTGGAAGTCCAGTCTAAATTCCATATTCAAGACTGTGGCCCTTGAAGGAACGGACCTGCCTCCGCTTTATTGCGAAACCAACAATTCGACACACCTGAAAATCGGCATCCGCTTGAAAGAGGTTCAACTGGTCATGGAGCGTTTGAATACACCGCATATAAGAGACTGGCCATTTTAGTCCTAACCTTTGAGAGCGAAATAGATAAAATGCTTGCGGATCACATGGGCTTCATCAACCACAATGTAGGAATGCTTAGACCTTGTTCTACATTTTTAAGCTGACATGACTCTAGGCATCTGCTCTGTCTAATGCACAGAACTCCAACTTTCGAGATTCGTCGCCCAAAGAGAAGCTTCGCCACGTGTGGGAGAAGGGCATGTCAACGCCGGAAATCGTTGAATTGATGTGCCCCAACGATCATTCCATCGAATATTCCTGTCCACCGGATCACTCTACGCATCACTCAGAATGGCGAGGCTTCTATAAATACAATTTCTTACCATTGCTTGATCAACAGAGAACAGTGCCCACACCCCGTGTCGAATTTCGCCAACACCAAGGAACTATTAACTCGTCGGAAATGACATATTGGATTCTGATTGTCTGTGGTCTCTTCCAACTAGCTGGTATCATTAGCGATTCCTGCCTCGGACGTCTAGTGCATTTGAATGATTCGAGGGATGTTTGCATGACAGAGCTTTTCCGGATGATAGCTGCGGGGAACGAAAGAACTGACCATGATATGTTGGAGATGATGCGACACTACAGTCGAAAGATCATGTCGCGCGGTACGCAACTGAGGGGGAAAACGAAATTGAGATTACGAAGGCGAGAAGCTGGTGCCAGGGAGATTGCATGGAAGGACCTGAGTTCTGAGGAACGTATAACCGCAAGGCCAGCCGGCCTCAGGAGTACCTCTAAGGTCACTCCTTAGAACCGATCTTTTGAGCAAGGTGTGGCTCCGCACCTATTCTCCTTGGAATCGCACCCAATACTTTAAATCCAGGATCTACAGCAGCCCATAGGAGGCCCGAGACTCACGAATCAGTATCCCATCTCGAAGATCATATTAGTAACACGATTGAAAATCGCCCCAGTGCAAATAAACCAAGTGCAGACCGCTCAATAGAAGGACTCCTAGCGGAATGAGTCCCAGCAATCACAACGGTACGACTGATGAAGAAAGTTTGGACGCAAGTGCTGAGCATTTTGTTGTCGGTCAACTAGGTCGAGGCCTTATAAACCTTGGTAACACCTTTTACCTCAACTCCGCAATGCAACTGCTTACGGCATGCGAACCATCCAGAACGGCAATCGCAAGTGTGCATTTAGGCAATGAATTGCACGCTCATCTTCACCGTTCTGACAGAGACAGGTTCCGTGAAAACTCATCGATATTAGTGACTTTGGGACGTGAGATTCTAGGCGTCATTGCCTCAATCAAGGACTCTGGCCGCAAGGATGCAGTCTCGCCAGAGAAGCTTATTGTAAGGAGTTCGCGCATCAATGATCTCATGACTAATATAGGGATAGATTTATTCAAGGATCCTCCACCCAGTTTTTGACTCCAACGAACAGCAAGATGCTGGAGAGTTTCTTTTGCTTTTAATGGATGCAATCCATTCGTTGACTAGGCGTGCACGATCACTATTTCTAAATGACGAGCACCTGGTAGCTCTACTGCCGAAGTGTCAGCAAGGCTGGGAAGAAAATTTTCGAATTGAAGGCGCATCATCTATCAGAGAGGGATTCTCTTGTCAGATCATATCCAGCATAAGCTGCAAGCTTTCTTGTCTACCGGAATATCTTTTTATTCAGCTCAATAGATTTGCTGGTAATCAATACCTAAGTAAGATTGTACAGTTGATCGAATTCCCATTGAGAGGACTGGACCTCAAACCAGCTGTACATCCGGACCTTCGGGGCTCGATGGATATGCTCTACGAATGCATTAGTATTATAGAAAATATCGGCGCTACCCTAGAGTCTGGGCACTACAAAGCAAACGTCAAATGCGTTGATGGAGATCAGGATGCTGGATGGATTGAGTATAATGACGAAACCTTGACCAAGTACGGAGAAGAAGAGATCGTTGTAGGTACCCAAATATTGCTTATGGTTTCTAGCCTCTTTTTAATAACTATGTTTTGTTTGGAACGAGAACACCTACATTCTCCTGTACAAAAACTACGGAACACACTCGCCAGCTCGGCCGTCAACAGAAAATCCAAAACCACAGACCGAGCCCTCGTCACCGAAATAGAAATTCCATAACACCAAGCGAACCATCACAATCATCGATGAAGCTACCATTTTCTCGCCTCGCAAGTCTAAAAGAAAAGGCAATTAGGAGCTCAGAGAAAAGTAGATGGAACTCGGCAGCACCCATCAACGAAACCTGGTAGTTAGACCGACCTTGACGCGTTGGCAACGATGGCTCCGGGTAAATATGACGTGACAAGACGGGGATCCGACGACTTCGATGAACGTTTTAGTCGAGTACCCAATTTACGAGGTACCTTCTGCATTCATTGCTTTCCATTACTTTCAGAACGGAGGAATGCCAGATTTCAATCATCGTGCCTACAGCAATCCCGGCGTGATCGGAAAGCGACGACTACCGTAGAACGTACGACTCTCTAACTTGGAAGTGGGCACGGTAACGTTGTGGAGCTTATAGCAGCTACCAGACCCAGTGAATGTAACCACCACATGTTGAGGCCAATCGTCAGTACTCTCGTTGACAGCCCGGGCAGAGGTTCCGCCCTATAGCAAGGTATGGTCAGCATATGGGTAACATGAATGGTTGCTTCCATGTTCTCCTTGGTCTCCTAATGATACCTTAAGGTGTTGTTTAGGGCTCTGGATGCGGGTTTAGGGTTTAGGGTTTATCACTACGGAGTACCTTGGACTGTTTTATGCACGTTTCGGGGGCTAGTGCTGAAGCCGCGAATAAAGGCCGTTAGCTCCGGACACGCTCAAGACCGAGGGGATGCCAACAATGCCGAAAGAGCCGAATACATCTACTACAGTGGTGCAGTAGTATATGTTTGCGCCAAGTCCGCATGCTCTTCATGATGGATCGCTATCATATTCGTATTGTCGCCTGCCTCCTCACATCGGAACAGTCGCCTCTTAGATTTTATACCTACGATTGGGCCGACCCTTAGCACACTACAGTCAGTATTTGGCTTCATTGCCGCTCCGGAAGGGCCTAGAAAATCCCGTTCAGATATTTCTGAACCGATTAATCCAGTAAGAACATCGATTGAAGAGACTTGAGGGTTCGCTTTGAACAGATGCCGGAATTAGAGCCGGTACGAACAGCAGCAAGCGTAGACTCTCGAGGGAGTGGACCTCGCTCGTCTGGATCTCGAAACAGCTCTAAAAACCGTCCTCAATTGCACAACGTCTTCTCGGGCCGACATCTCGATGATCATTCGACCTACCACGGCCACGATGAACTCACACCCAAAGAAGAAGGTCAATGGGTCGAGGACGACTCGGATTACTCCGAGCAGGTGAGAAAGGACGAAAATGAGAAAGCAGAAGAGGATGGAACTCGGGAAACATCAGAGGTCAGAGGAGGGATACTGACCGAGCGAGATCTTGAGGCGCCGTTAGAGAGGAAGCAGACTACGAAATCAATCAGAGACCCGAACCTGGTATGACTATTTCCTCCCGAGGCTTGACCGGAAGAAAGACTAACTGGAACAAAGGTCACCTGGGAAGGTCCAGACGATCCGGAAAATCCCAAAAACTGGTCGCGAAAGCGAAAATGGGCTGCTACGGTCGTTGTATCATCTTTCACATTCATCTCGCCAGTCTCATCATCAATGGTGGCACCTGCTATTTCAGCCATCTCGAAAGAATTCGGCATCGAAAATGAAGTAGAGCAACAATTAGTACTCTCAGTGTTTGTTTTAGCTTTTGCGATTGGTCCCTTGATACTTGGTCCTTTGTCCGAGATATATGGCCGTGTGCCGGTGTTGCAGCTTGCCAATCTCTTCTACTTGGCCTTTAATATTGCTTGTGGGGTAAGCAGGAACAAGGGCGAGATGATAGCGTTCAGATTCCTAAGTGGTTTAGGTAAGTTTTTTAACCGTTGCTTTTTCAAAGAAACTGAGAATTGTAGCCATTGACTCTATTAGGTGGTAGTGCTCCTTTGGCGGTAAGTCGGAGTGGAAACCTTGCAATGACAGTTTTTATGGACACTTATATTTACAGATTGGAGGAGGTGTTCTGAGTGACTGTTGGCGGGCGGAAGAGCGAGGCTTGGCAATCAGCATCTACAGTCTGGCTCCCCTCCTAGGCCCGGCAATTGGACCCATAGCAGGAGGCTTCATCACGCAAAACTCCACATGGCGGTGGGCTTTTTACGCAACATCAATCGCCGATGCCATCATCCAAATATTCGGCTTGTTCTTCCTCCGCGAGACGTTGTAAGTTAAACCCCCTTGACCTTCCCATACGAGTACTTACCCTGCCCGAAGCCCCCCTAAACTCCTACACGCCAAAGCCGAAAAGCTCCGCAAAGAAAACAACAACACGGCCCTCCACACCGAATACGAACATCCCGAACGCTCCCTCGCCAACACCATGAAACGCTCTCTCTCCCGCCCCTTCATCCTCCTCGGCACTCAAGTCATCGTCCAAGTCCTCGCGATCTACATGGCCTACCTCTACGGCCTCATTTACCTCGTCCTCTCCACCTTCCCCAGCCTCTGGGAACTCCGATACCACGAAACCGTCGGCATCGGTGGCCTCAATTACATCTCCCTCGGCCTCGGCTTCTTCCTCGGCACCCAAATCTGCGCCCCCATCAACGACCGCATCTACAGACAGCTGAAGAAGAAAAACAACAACACCGGCCGCCCCGAGTTCCGCATCCCCCTCATGATCCCCGGCTCCGTCCTCGTCCCCACCGGCCTCTTCATCTACGGCTGGACCGCCCAGTACCACACCCACTGGATCGGCCCCAACATCGGCGCCGCCCTCTTCGCCGCCGGCACCATCATCGGCTTCCAGTGCATCCAGACCTACCTCGTCGACACCTACACCCGTTACGCCGCCTCCGCGGTCGCCGCCGCGACGGTGCTGAGAAGCTTGGCTGGGTTTGGGTTTCCGCTGTTTGCGCCGTATATGTATAGTAAGCTGGATTACGGGTGGGGGAATAGCTTGCTGGGATTTGTGGCCGTGGGGTTGGGGGTACCGGCGCCGATTCTGTTTTGGGTGTTTGGGAAGAGGTTGAGGGAGAGGAGTCCGTATGCCGCGGGGGGCGGGGATTGACGCGGCTCGGTGGGTTGGGGGTGGTGCGTTGGGAGTTCAGGAGCATTGGATGGGTGGGTGTACAAGAGGTGGTTTGAGCTGTGATTAAGCGCATGCTCATCATAAACCTACACTCAGCTCGCCGCTCTAAATAAACCCCTCTCGGTCCTCACGATTGTCATATCAACAGCGAACAAAATCTCAAAAACCCAATGCAACCCCCCTTAATACTGTTCCCACCCCCCGGGCGTCCATCCCTGCCCCGGATAACTCGTCGGACTCATCAGAATCCTTTCCTCCCCCTCGTCCCCCACCCTCGCCCCCGCCCCCCCAGTCGACGCCCCCATCTCCAACTCCCGCTGCCGCTTCTTCCTCGACTCCGCCGACGTGTTCTTCGCGGAAATATTATGCGCCGGCGGAGTGGGGGTCATCATGTTTGTCTGCAGTGGCGGAAGCGACATGCGGATTTCTGTGGACAGTCGCCGGGGAGATGGCGCGGGGGGCTCGCTGAGGTGGGAGGGGGAGCGGGAATGGGAATGGGAATGTTGAGGGGGTGGTTGGCTGAATTGGGAGGGGGAGCGGGTGTGGGAGGTTAGGTTTGAGATGCCGGAGGGGGAGCGGGAGTGTAGGGATGCGTAGCGGGGTTGCGATTGGCGCCATTCGTCTTTTGGGGGTAGGGGAGGTGGGGGCGGCGAGTCCCCTGTGCGAGAGGGGGTTTCGAGTCGGCGAGGGTAGGGGTGGTGAGGGTGGGTTGGGAGGGTGGGGGGGTTGGGTGGTGGGTGGTAGAAATTGGGGTCTTCGGGTAGAGGCAGTGGTGGGAGAATTTGGCTGGAGGAGCGGTTGTGAGGTAGAGGTTGGGCTTGGGCGGATGTAGAGTCACTTGGAGATTGGGGGTCTTTGCTTCGACGTCCCGCAGACTTGTCGCGGGATTTGCTGCGGTTGAAGATGAAGGTTCTAGCTGCGTTCGGGTCGGAAGTATTGGAGGATCGTTGGGGCATCCATGAAGAAGTTCGGGACTTAGGGGGTGGGTTTTCTTGACTCGGTGGGGTGATATGCTGGCGTATAGTGGCGTCCTGGACGTAAGCAGCAGGCTCTGGCGCTTGTGCTGGCGGCGGTGTGGGTTGCACGAGCTGCGTAATTTGCGGAGGTCTATGTGCATCTGGACTCTCCCTAGTCACAAATGCTTCGAGATCCCTCGGATCAACCCTTCCTGGGGCATAGTAGCCTCCAAGTGGTGGTTCTACATAGTCTTGCCTCGGTGTATAGTATTCGTGAGGTTGGTTTGTTGGCGCTGGCGACTGGTTGTAGGACGCGTAACTCTGAGACTGGTCAGCGGTAGGGGGCTGCTGCGATGGCATTCGTAATTGGGAGGACTGGAAAGTTGATTGCCGTCTAACTTCATTCGAACGACCGAAAAGGCTCTGGGCAACGTTAGCTTCTTGTTCGGAAACCCTCGCATTTGCTACTCACCCCCATTGCGGAGAACCTTTTTTTCTTGCCACCGTCTTGCTCCTGTTTTTGGAACCCGGACGTCGATGCCCTCTGAAGCTTATTGCGGGATGTGCTGGATTCGCCTTTAGAAGGAACGCTGGTATCGTTGTCTCTTGATATCCCTGAGCCAGATCGCTGTGACCGTTCACCGCGAGGTGTCGATATTGATGAGGATGAGTTTTCTCTACCCTGATCACGATCGTGGCTCCTTTGGCCGGTTAGAGAGCGGAACAGGCTAGCCCTTTTAGGTCTCTTTTGACTGGCGATCGGCGGTTGAATTGGCGAAGCAACAAACTGCCCTTCTGTTCTGCTCTGCGTTACCGCTGCCTCATTTATAGGACTATTTGATGCCTTGAAGAAGGAAGACCCCTTCGAGTTCTTTCTAGATCGAGATCTAGTATCAATCGGCTGAGCGGGTGGTGGGCCAAGTCCTTCGAGTTGGTATTCTGTAGCTTGCTGCCGCGGGATACTGGCATCTTCGCGGCTGATCTGCTCAGGATAGTAATGCATAGGCATATCTGTGCCGCCAGCTGGTAGAGCATCTTGTCTATACGCGGGATGATCAGTAAGGTGGGGATTCTTGAATAGCCGCGATATCGACCGAGAACGTCGTTTGGATGTAGCCTGCTCTTCACTCGGGACGGGACTCTGGTCCGAGTTCTTGAAAAGCCTTGAGAAAGACCGAGAACGCCGCTTCGGTGTAGAAGTCTGGGAACCATTAGGGAGAAAGTCATGATCAATCCCATGATGAACCGGTCCGGCTCGACCGCGATGAGCCGGTGTTTCCTGCACTACAGAAGGTTGTGGTGAGACTGGTGATGGCGGATGGTCTGGGTGCATTTGACTGGGGAGACTATCAATGCTCGGCGCTCGTTGCGAGTTCTGCCTCGAGTGTTGCTCGGACTGGTTGGGTGTACCGTGTACGAAGGAGAACGGTCGCGGTGCTGGTTGGTTGGAGACACCTGCGTCAGTGGACGGAACTGGCGGCGGTACATTGGACGAAGACCTTCCTAGAATGGGTGGGCTATCTATGTACCTTTGCTCCTCCAGCCGAGGCTGCGCATCTAGCGGGGCCAATCTAGAATACTGATTAGATGGCTGCACGACGGGCGGCTCTGTATGGCTAGCTGCATAACGAACAGTAGCGTCCGACTCTTCAGATTCCCTCAGGGCTCGCGAGCGATCTAAAGCGTCCCGATCCGGTAGAGCGATGACTGAGGTATCTACCGTGCCCTCGTCTTGGGGGAAATAGCGAGACTGGGGTCCCACAAGCGATTTCATGTGTCCGTTCTTGGGATCTGCTGCCAGATCTGTAGCATTTCCGGCAGATCTTGGTCGTGCGGAAGGTTCGGGCTCGTGATATTGGGATTGGTTTCCGTGAGCAGTATTTGAACCGGTCACATTGTAGTTCTGATTTGAGCTTCTGAAATCTGCTTGCGTAGGCGTTTTGTTGCTAATGTCGGCGGAGTGCGGACTACTGAGGCCTGCTGAAGCTTCATTATAGGACTCTCGAGTATCTGTTCGTTGTAAGGGTTTTGGTAGAACATTATCAGTCATCGCAGATCTGCTTAAGAGATTCGACTGCAGTGGCCGGGAGTCTTCGTTTCCCAATTCAGGGTCTACGAGTGTATTAGGAAGCCTTGAGGGCTTGTTATAGCTTGCGGGTCCTGACGCCTCCTCCTCCTCGGCCAGGTGCCTGCCTCTATCGTCATACTGGTGCTGGCTTTGTACGTCGTCATTTGGAGATGGTAAAACAGGAAGTTGAGGTAGTGCCCTGGAGTTGTACGGCGCTGGACCGTATGTGCCTGACGATTGAGATGCCTGGGATCTTAAGGGATTGGCTGTGGCCCGGCTTCCTAGATCTGGTGAAGTCTGACGAGATGGAGTACTTGAAATGGATATAGGCTGTGGCTGATGTTGTGGCTGCATTCCTTGGGATATTGGATCGGGGCTAAGCGCCGAAGTCGAAGCCTGGCACAACACGAATATCAATCACTTCAACTTCGAATATTGGTGCAGGATTAAAAACGATTATATAGAACGGCGATCAATCAGCACTGGGCCGAGATTCTAGCGTTCATTCTTGCTCATCTCATACGAGTACATGATCCTCAACGCTGCGACAACACACGCCGTCCTCCACCCTTGAAGTACAATGCATTGCAGCAAATTATGATTCTTATCATATCAAAATATAGGGACAAGGAAGTGAATAGAACTAAGAAATCATTTATCTACCTTATCCGCACCACCGCTGCCTTTGAGCTTACTTCTCCCCTTCGAGAAAAATCCTTTCGCCGCAACATTTGCCTTTCCTCCAAAGACACCAGCGGTATGTAGAAGATCCTTGCCTTTGGCTTGGACTTGCTGGCTGGAAAGCTTCACGGTTCCACCTCCAGAAGGTGAAGAGCTTTGTGGTAGGGTGCTACCGTGGTAGCTCGATATGGGGTTGCCATCAGAAGCAGTAGGTTGGGAGCTCGCGTTGAGATATTGCTGATAGTATGGCTGCTGGGCAGAAGGAGATCCAGTTGTTCTCATTCCGAGAATTTTAGTCCTCGACGGCGATGGTTTGTGGCCTAAAGTTCCAGTGGCGAATTGCCCGTGGTTTGACAGCAGATGAGCATGTTCAGGGAGCTCTCGAACCTTCACGTCGAGCCAGTGTGCAAGCCCAGTATTCAAATGTGCAAACTGCTCACGCGTCTCATTGAAAGCATGGATCCGGTCCATGGGGCTCTTTAATGCTAGTATCTCGCGGAAAGCACGAAGTTTCGGCTGGTCAGAAGTAGGCGGTAATGGTGGCAGATTACCATCTCGCACAGGTTGTGAGGCAGCAAACCGGCTAGGTGACTCGGGCACTTGTGTTAATCCTTGCTGTGAAATACTGGGCTCTCTGTACTCAGCTTGATTAGGGTAATGGTTAACGGTCGAGTCAACTAGTTGCTGCCCTGATCCTGGCTCTGCTACTTCCAGGCCTCCAGGATATCCCGGTAGATGAGTTGTTCTAATGAACGGTGCTCCAGTAAACTTCCCAGTTGGATCATCAGATACGCCTTCAGGCCCCTTATCGAGGATATCTCTTGTATCACTAACTCCTGATGCAGCGAAGTTTGGGCCTTCAAAAGCGGGACTGCCTCCACCGGGTTGAAGGTCCTGACTTGGCCCCTGGCTGTTGTTGAGTATAGATTCTTGATTCTCGAGACCGCTAGGCAGCTCAACTGAATTTTCTAGATTGTGGTGGCCTAATGACGGTGGCAGGTCGGTTGAAGCATGCGATGCCACATTTTCCCGTGGACTCTCCTTTCGCGCGGCCGTGACATTATCCGTAGACTGCTCCCATGAGAACCGGTGTGGCATAATGGGTCGCTCTGGCACAATATCCATTGGACTAGTGTCTTTAGGCGGCTGGGCTCGATGATCGCTGCCAACGTTCAGTGATGGTGTTATTCCCACAAGTGCAGCACCGTCGTGTCGCTTTACTGCGACTGCAGCTCCAATGTGGTCATGGGCACTGTTAGTTCGACTTATGGAGCCACTGCTTGAACCATTCCAATAACTATCATACTCACTTGGGAGAACACCACTGTCATGCCCGCGACGAATAAGGCTTGGGTCAGCAGACAATCTTGAGTCATCCTGCCACGGCGAGTCTGACTCTGCGGTAGTAGGCTCGCTAGATTGTGCAGGATCAAGATTCTTAACAATCTCCCGGCGCAGTCTGTCGCTCTCAAATTGAGACCCTGTGTCGGTACTAAGAGATGGTGGCATTGGAGGACGCCGATGGGCGGCTGCAACTTCATCAGCGTCGATGTAGCTACCAGGCCTTGGATTCAAAGGAACAATCGGCGGAAAGTAATCGCGAGTTTCCGAGTTTTCATTCGGCGTCGGCGGAACGTCTTTAGAAAGTGGTATCGGCGCTAAACTCAACGTTCGGTCTTTGTCCGCCATCGGCGGTAAAGGTGCTGAGGCATCTGGGTGGAATTCCGTGTTAACGGTAGCGGTGCTGACTTGAGCCCTAGTTTGAGTGTCCTTTGGAGCACCTTGAGGTAGGTCTGGGGTTGAAGAATTTTTCATGTGCAAATCCACAGATTCTTGGTTCTCCATGCCAACAGCGGCAGCAAGCGCTCCAGCAAGTGCACTACCAGCTGCGGCAACAGCAGAGAATGGGTCGCTCAATGGATCTGATTGTTTGGGTGTTGTGATACTTTGACCATCTGGCTCAGGAGTTCCATTTTTCTCTGTACCAAGTGTGTTTTGAGTGCTTGTTGGTGAGGAGGTGTAGGCTCTAGATTTGCCAACCGTGCCGGAATTGATACCGCCCTCTCGTGGCTCGCTCTTAGGAAGCATCTCTGGCCTCTTTGGCGCCATAGATGGAGCATTTGACGCAAAGGAGTCCCAACCGCCTGGTAGACGAGGTCGGAAACTCTCCATACGATCAGCGACCGGCCGAGGTTCAGCCATGGCATCATTCTGGCTTGTCGCGGCAAACACGTTCCCCCGCTGATTCAAAGACCTCTCAGATCCGTGCGGACTGCTACTGCCACTTTCGAATTTTTCAGCTAGATCACGCACTCTGTTGCTGCCTGGTGATTCCGGGCGAGAGCGCCGAGAGGCATCTGGAGGCAAATTGGGTGGACTTATCACGCTGCTCTTTTGTTTTGCAGGATCGATGGCGACATCATTCGGACCAGTACTTGCAGCGAGTTCTAGTTGGGAGCTAGATGCAAGATCGATATGTTGTGAACTTGGCCTCATCGGAAAGTTCGTCTCTACTGGGGTTGCCATGGCCAACTCCACCTCTTGTGGTTGACGAAGATTTTGAGTTGACTCCAACGCTGGGGTTCTTGCGGGGCTGTTGTCAGGGCTTGGTGTACTTAAGTCTCTTCGGTGGCCTGGCATAAACGGGGTTGCTCTAGCTTCATTTGAGCCTGGCTTTTTGTTTTGAGATGGAGAAACCTTTCTCGCGATCTGTCGTGGCGTTCCAAGTGAGTCCGTAGACATAGGTCTCGAATTGCCGTAGCCGGATTGCATTTGTGGTAACGTTGGTGTCACAGGCCGCCCATCGGCTTCTTTCGCATTCGATGCAATTGCAGCCGCACTTGGCTCTCTACTTATATTTATAGGACTGACAACGCTCGTGCCTCCACTAGCGCTACGGCCAACAGTTGAATCAGCGGTAGAGGATGGCGTAGGTGGTATTTGATCGTCTGGTGTATCGAAGGCTTGATTCACGATGGATCGAAATCCGACAGAAGGTGTGTGCTGTAGATCGGTAGGGGGAAATTCGGGATTTTGTCTGTTCCGAATCTGGGTTGACACTTGTGTTATCAAATCTTCGGTCTCTGCAGGCTGCAGTTCTTCAGGGCTAACAGTGTTGAGGAATGATTCGCCAAAGCCGGACATCCGAGTGACGTCGGGCAACATTGGCTTTAACGTGCTCTGATGGCCAAGTAGTAAAGTTGAAGATGTCTCATCTCTTGCAGAAGTGACCGGCAGCTCTTGCGGGCCCATTGCAGGATCGTTCACTGAAAATCCCTCGAACCCATATTCACTCTTTCGCTCCTTGACGGGATCCAGCGTCGGCTTCAATCTCTGGCTACTATCGCCGTCGTTTGAGGTTTCGAAGCTACTACGCCGCTGCGGCCCTCTTGCAAGACTATCCGTATTAGAACGATCACCGTGGGGGGACACTGGAGTTGTTTCACGTCCCATTATGGCATCCATACTTGGTCTCGACGACTCTTGAGATTGTCTTTCCTTTTCCTTCTCCTCTTGCATCCGCTTGTAGATATCTGCTGGACGAACGAAAGGGAGCGGCTTGCTGGTATTACTGCCTGCACGTTCTCTAGAAGATGGTACATCATCGTCAGGGTCTGTATAGGCAGGTAACGGAGTGGGTTGGCTCATGTACAAAGAATTTGATGGAGCTTGCTGGCTTAAACTATCTTTACGTGGGGGATGCCGAGTAGATGATTGGGAGTCGCCTGCGCTATGAGGAGATGGAGAGCCCCGAGTTTGTAGTGGTGGAGGTACCGCAGAAGGCGTAAAATCACGTCGATTGTGAAAGTCTTGCGAGGAGACATTGCTGGTCATAGACTGAGCCCTGCTTCCCGTGCTTGTGTGACGGGGTTGGTCTGAGTAAGAAACGCCCCTATAATTTCCACCAGGAGAATAGGTCTGCTCAACATTCCGAGACTGATCATCCATGCTGAGGCGGCTCTGAACTTGGAGAGGTTGGCGGGAAGGGCCGGACTGGCCCTGTACTTGCTGATTGTAGCGCCGCGAACCAGTTGGGTAGTCCTCAGGAGACGACGAATTGGGGTGTGACTGGTTGATGCCCTCAATCTGCGAGAATCTTGTCGCATGAGATTGAGTTGGCAGGGCTTGGGATTGATATAAAGGTCCACTGTCATGAGCCCCTGTGCCTGGCTGAACTCCACCAGCCGAAAAAGTACGGCTTTCGTCTCCCTCACGGAATGAACCTGATCTGTGCAACTCTCCATGATCGCTGTACTGCGGCTGCGCAGATGGCAGCCCACTCAGATCATGGTATCCTTGCTGCCTATTGTCGACCGGGCTTTGATAGACATCCGTTCGGTTGATGTATGCTCCAGGAGGTGTCTGAGTCGCGGATTGCCCTTGTTGCCTCAAGCCTGTAGGCCTCGAAGGAGGTTGCGGCTCATCGTACCCTCCGTACTCATCGTAGTCATCTACGTCTCCCCAATCATCACCGTCGTACGAGTATGACTTTGCCTCCACCCAGCGTTTTGTCTTGGCTCGGTTGACATTGGTTTTAAAGGATGGCGGTTGCCCGCCAGCAGAGGGTGGATTCATGACACAAACGCTTGCCAGCCCTAGTGATAATATTAGATAGCGGTGTGATAGGTATCATAGAGTCAACTGCGATATCGACATGCTAGGCTCGTTTCCGTGAGGAGGGGGCCAAGTGTTTGAAAGCTTTCCTCTAGTCGCATCTGGCTTTGCGCGTGTACGGCGATCGCTATGCGAGGTTGGTGATTTTTGTATTTAACAAATCCAGATACTTGACGGCCTTTATTGATAACAAGCATCAACAGCGAGCCTCATCAAAGATACACCGCTGGATATAATTATACGGTAGCACTCGCAGCGTCTTCTAGGAAATCTTGGCACAGCCCCAAAGGACCTAAGGTAGGTATGTAATTCTTACACGGATTTTAACAGGGATAGCGTTTACTGGTCACGAGCCTCAAGCTAGCCCTTTCTGGAATCGGTGCTCACTGTTTGAAGTGGCTTTACACTCGTAGGGCTCGACAATCGAAATAATGTTTCCACAGACCTCCCTTTCATAACAACGAACAACATTAAAAGGCAGCGCGCATTATACATGAGGAGCGAGCTGTAACAGAAACTCAAAAACGGTCTTGGTCCATTCTACCCTTGTTCATCCTTGGTATACAGAAGAAGTCATTCCTTAATTCCTCCCCGCCAGCGCAGCAAGAAAAGAACCAACTTGATTGCAATTCCAATACTCAGTGGCGCCTGGGTGTGCCTGGGTACGCCTACACTGCCTGAATCACAATGACGACTAGTTCAATACAAGACCGGACGGCGGAGTTCAGGGCGGTTCTAGCACAGGCGCAGAAAAACAGAAACTCCACCAGGGTTGGCGCTCAGCGGCAGTCGCTGTTGACAGATGCCCAAAGACGAGCAGCTAATGGGTCCCCAAATGGTGAAACCAAGGGCCCAAGAAGAGGCGCAAGGTCGGAATTCGCACGGAAAGCAGCCGAGATTGGGCGTGGCATAACAGGGACGATGGAGAAGCTGGAAAGGCTGGCACAGTGTATGTCATACCGGCTTCTTGTCTCTACAAGCAAAGTCAGAAGAAAATCATTAACCATTGGTCTTTATGGCTCGGATATTTACTGATGTAGAGTGGGAGACACAGTAGCCAAAAGGAAAACATTGTTTGACGATAGACCTGTCGAAATCGCCGAACTTACATATGTCATTAAGCAAGATCTCTCGTCTCTCAACTCCAGTATATCATCCCTGCAATCACTTTCGAAATCGCAACAATCCCAAATCTCGCGAAATACCAGTGCCGAGCAAGAAGGAGAACACAACAAAAATGCATGTATCTCACAGAACCTTAGGAGCAGCCAACTAATAGTCGATTAGGTGGTCGTTCTACTACAAGGCAAGCTCGCCGACGTAGGCGTAAATTTCAAAGAAGTCCTAGAAGTCCGCACGAAAAACATCCAGGCATCCCGTTCACGAACAGAAAACTTCGTTTCCTCAGTGTCATTCCATTCACAACCCTCGCTTGACGCTCAGCAGTCTGCATCTCCCCTATACAATACCCCTACAAAGTCTCGAACACCACAGCCTGGCTACCAGAATCCTAATCCGGACGTTCTTAATCTCGATCCTTCGTCTTCTTCAGCACTTACCCATGGTCCGCAATCGGATCAACAGCTATTGATGATGGAGGAGGCCCAGCCGACAAATACATACATAAATATGCGAGGGGAGGCAATAGACGTTATTGAGCGCACTATAAACGAACTTGGAAGCGTATTCGGTCAACTAGCAGCTATGGTGTCGGAACAGGGGTAAGAGGTTTCTCCCTAAAGAGAAACACTTCACTAACATGGATCTAGTGAGATGGTACAGAGAATAGACGCCAACACCGAAGATGTTGTCGACAACGTTGATGGGGCGCAACGCGAATTAATGAAGTACTGGTCAAGAGTATCTGGCAATAGATGGCTTGTTGCTAAGATGTTTGGCGTTTTGATGGTAATCAAATTTTGCTCTCAATATGTACTTTGAAATACTAATACTGAAGCCAGATATTCTTCCTCCTATGGGTTCTCATTGCAGGCTGAAGCGGGTTAGCGGGCATACTTCGCCACTGCATTTCCAGGGGCGTTAATCTTACATATGCATCACCCAGAAGCGGTTTGTACCATTATTGTATTGTTCGTCGCCTGGAAATAGATCTATGGCATGTTATTATCGGTACCATAGGGATTCCAACCTCGTGCGTTCACCTATTCTCACTTTCCATGATTCCGTCTGAACATCAACTAATTTATATCACTTCCTGTAAATTGAAACCGGGGTGGATATCCTTCACGGAAAATGGACACGCTGATGGTCTAATATTTCTATGAGCTGATATGATCCCAAGTCTCTACACGATCCTCCACGTGTACCACCACCTCAACCCCTTGACAAGTTCTCCCTTCAGAAACATCTCTTTTAGGCCAAGCTACCAAAGCGCAACCGATTGTGAGCCCATCCAACTGACTGATCATCGACTTCTTCGAGCCCGTCTCTTCTAGTGCATTTGGATATGGATCTTAATCTTCCGTATCCAATTCACAATCCTTCACATCTGCAGGCAGCAACCCAATTCACCAGGAACCCGTTCACTGCGTCCTATAAGAACCCCAATTCCCCCCCAGAAGTGCCTTCTTTTCGACACATTCGTCCGCCTAACTTTGGCGATTTAAAAGGTCGAGGGGTTTGAGTGCGCTTTGGGTTGAGTGGACAATTTATTCTACTTTCTACTATTATCTTTTCTTGTGACTTCTATCTAGACTTGTGCTTTCCGGAAAATCGTGTCTCGGATTAAGCATGTCTATCTTTGATTTTCTGCCATCTGGAGATCTTTGAACTGGAAAGCTGATCTTGCCTGAGAGACTTTTTCCAAATGATATCTCTTCGAAGTCCACGATCTCATTGTTTTAAACCTAAAAAAACGTCTTAATTCAAGAGCTTCTTCCATATAGTGTCATACCGCCTTGGTCTCCTCTGTCTACTATATACTTTAACCCTAAATTTCTAAATCGCGGCTGCGCAGTCCCAGCCCTACGATTCCCGTCCCTTTTGCGCCCACCTCACAACAAAATTACCCGCTGTGTTCACTCTCACTTCCTGAGACGACCAAGCATCATATTCACCTCACTTGCACGCTTTGACACGTGTATTTTTCCTCGTTGTATATATTATACATGCTGCGTTGTTTACCAATGATTTTGAATCGCTGCTATTCGGCTTCTCGCTTAACTAGGGCTTGTGGATCTTGGATGAATCGTAGCTCGGGGCTTACCACCACCGTGTTTACGTGTTATACATGGCATACTGTATACTATATGTTTTCCATTGATGAGCGTGACAAGAATGGGTTGAGAGACGGCAGACTACACTTATTCCACGCTACGGCGTTGGAGTTAGGAGAAGAGCTCTAAATCACTGTCGCAGATGCCGCTTAACACTGATGTTACTGTAGCTTTGGTAAGCTGAATTTTCCCTTCATGTTCTAGTTTGTGAGCTTACTAGTACCAGGTTTACGTGTGTTATCCATCCAAGGCCATTGCTGTGTTGTATTGCTCTTTCGTGTGCAGCTCTTCTCTACTGGTCGCGAATCAAGCCCTCAATACCTATTCTATGGTGAGTGCTTCCTTAGCAACTTATTTTTATCAAGTGGACCCATGACTAATACAGGCTTACAGGTTCTCCGCTTCGTTTACGAATTTTGGTCTCATATTGACTAACTCTGACCTCAGAGTATTTCCTCGTCCTGTCTCGAAGAGACTCAGCCTCGTCACCGCTGGAGCCTTCTTACTAGTAATTCCAGGATTTGTTTCGTTGAGCAAAACCACCCGGACAACTGGTGCCGCGTCCTACTCTCCCTGCAATGTCTCCTTCCATACATCAACCACTGAAAGCCAACCATTGCTCGGCCCAAATACGTTGGAGACACAACATAAGCCCTATGAGGACCGAAAAGTGGCCAAGATATACAAGGTGTACCTGTTATATGAGACTGGGTCCAGGAATATCGACTTGCTACTCTCAATGATCCCGGAGCCATCGCATGACCTGTCTTTACCCCGAGAAAGAATCGTTGAAGTTAATCTATTTCGAGTTTTACCATCACTATCACCATCACTTTCTCGTGCGGCATATCCGACCGCAAAAAACCTAAGTAGATCTATCACAGACAGATGAAGTTCACACGCATGGTTTCAACCCTCTGTGGGCTCAGGTCAGGCTCTACATCTGGATTGGCGGCCCTGTCATCGTTGCTAGCTGGAAGCGCAGCAAGCCCCTCAGCGCCCAATTCGATTCGCTTTTTGCTAAAATGTTCCTCCTATCATGGTATTTTGGAGAATCGATGACCTAGCCCCTGAAGGTGGAAATGACCCCTAAATTTAGCACTCGACATAATCTGAAACTTACTCACTTCAGGGGGGGAGGATGTGCTTCCGGTACTGGAATATCAAACTCGAGGGAGCCAAATGAAGGACATGAATGAGCACTTTATGGTTTATATGGCAGAAAAGGGGTCAGGAGACTGCAACCAATTTTACGATTCTGGCGGAAGTATCGCCAGGACTGCCATCTAAAATTGATGATCAGGCACTAGAAGCTTCAACTGAACGAGGTATCGAAATAACTCTTTCGAGAAAAAGCTCTACATAACGATACTACATGTGTTGAAAAATTTCTCAAATAGAGCTCCGGAACAAACTACCTACAGCTTCATACACACGGACTTCATTTGGAACAGGGTTGATCAATAATGCTACAGACCTTGACGAACACTTGAGATGGATATCCAGGAAACGTGGTAGTGCAACACCGAGCAGGCCATGGCTATGTGTTATGCGTGAGCCAGGACAACGCTCTGATTGGCATGGACAGATACACAAGCTTACAACCAAAAAGAAAACAACGGAGCGGTCTTTTACCGACTAATGAGATGACGTATAATGCAAAGTGGTAGTAGTTCCGGAAAGAGTACGGACGGAGGTGCAACAATGAGTAGATCAACGTGCTGCAATGCTCGACAAGAATAGCTGGCTGCAGTGGCTGAGACGGCATGGACAATTTGTAAGATCTGGCTTGGGGAGGACAGACGTTCTGGGGGGAGGAATTGATGAAGAAGCCACGCAATTTATAACCAAGGACTCTCCAAAGGAACGAATTACAAACAATGCAACACGTCATTGACTAGCTACCTATTCGTCGCCCTGATCAACGAGCTACCTTACCGCCTTTCTCGAAAAGCACGACACGACCATCACCGAGATCTTTAACATCTCTTGGCCCCGTCTCAACGCCTATCTCGGTATTCTGTGCCAGAGGCTATTAGAAAAATTCGAAAGGCTAGAGCGAAGATTAGGGCGTACAAGGCAGCCGTGAATAGCGGCGATCTATTCAATTAGACTACAGCTATTGCTGAACCTTTCATACAATTTGATACGGAAATAACATGTTGGTCCTGGGGGGTTGTAAGGAGACTCATAAG
>JAABUY010002287.1_pt1 | contig 23080 bp, 39 predicted proteins | sample 5560271 | NCBI WGS metagenome assembly JAABUY01 (sample SAMN10711886, study PRJNA513374) | rock metagenome | isolation source: Antarctica rocks | place: Antarctica: Victoria Land, University Valley | reverse complement strand
GCGCTGCGGCAGTGTGACACACAGAGCCAGGCTCCCACAGGACTCTGCAGGCGTGCCAACAAGGAACGCAACGGAACAGAGCAGCATGCCCTGTGTATGTGCAGGCCGCATGCAGCAGGCGGGGAGCTCGCGCTCCGCCTGATGCCACGGGAAGCACAGACTGGCACACAAAACCCCAATATCGCACTTGCGTTGCAAAACTGGGATCATACCACTTCTCATCACTTGCAGCACAGCTACGCCATATGGAGGCTAAATTGCTGGGCCTGCGAACGCTCTCCCGCAGGGCTTTGTGCGCCACTGCCATGTAGGCCTGGCTTCATGCAGTAGCAGCGCCGTGCGCCCGCGCCTCGAAGCCCCCGGCCATGAAAATGTTGCCGCCATGCGCTGGCGGCGGCGCCTCGGCCGCGGCGCAGCACGCGCGCGCTTCCGCTAGCTCGCGCGCTTCAGCCGCCTGCACGCAGCCGTGCAGCAGCAACATTTCACACGCCGCCTGATCCCCGGGGCTGCGCCAACGCTCCCGGACTTTGCAAGGAGGACTGGCGCCACGCCCGAACAAGTCAGAGGCAGCAGCACCGGAGTAATCAGGACAGAGCTACGCACACGGAAAACATTAACGCAGGCGGCCAGCGGCGCAGCGCGGCGCAGCTCCGGGGCGGCGCACCTGCGGCAGGTCGGCGTACAGGCCCATGTTGCGCCACCGGTGCGGCAGCGCGTCCTGCGCGAGCACGGCGGCGGCTGCGCCCGCGCCCAGCGCGTATGCGTCGCCCAGCTCCGCGGCCACGTACCAGGCGTGGATGGAGAGCGCCTCCGCCGCCTGGTGCTCGTACACCGCGTCGTGGATGAACAGCGAGTCCTGGCGCAGCCGCGCGCCGCGCGCTCGGCCGCTGCGCCCGCGCGCCGGGCCGCCGCGGCGCCGTGCGCGCAGGAGATGCGACAGAAGAGTACGTGCGGCGCTTTCATGGCGAGCACAGTGGTGCGGGGCGTCTGCGCTCGCGGCTCAGCCAAGCCCTGACATGCGCATGACACCAATAGGGCGCAGCGAACGGCGATGCTGTGCGGACCATGCGGGCCGCGCCGCACCTCCGGAGGGTACGGCACCGCCGCGGCGGCGCGCGCGTAGTAGAACGCGGCCACGCGGTTCTGCAGGCGGCACACGCGGTCGGCCGCGGCGCAGGCGTCCAGCCGCTTGTGGTAGTGCCAGCAGAGCCAGATGAGCGGCTCGGCGCGCTCCGGCGCGAGCGCGGCCGCCGCCAGGAAGTCGGGCGCAGGGTCGGCGCCCTCCAGCTTGTCGTGCTTGATGCGGCCCTGCCCGCGCCGGCGCCCCCGCCGGGTCATGCTTGGGCTACACCCTAACCCTAGTCAGGAGTTCACAGTGACGTGCGTGAGCTTCAGGCGGGGTGGGGAAGTCGGGCACAGGGTCGGCGCCCTCCAGCTTGTCGTGCTTGATGCGGCCCTGCCCGGCCGGCGCCCCCGCCGCCGCGTCACGCTGGCCTCTTTACACCCTAACTCTAACCCTAACCCTAAAACTTGCACGGCACGGGTGTGAGGAGACGTATGCGATGCCGCTATTCCCACCGGCGCCGATGCTGTGCACGGCCTGAGAGGGGGGTGCAACAGGTGATTAGGTGGCTGCATGCAGGGCCACGACAGCAGCAGCTCGGCAGGACCATTGTCCAAGCGCCTGCCGGTGGGCCCCCGCGAGTTCTCCGCGCTGCAGCTGTGCCGAACGCCACTTGCAGCGCTCCCCCCGCACCCGCCGCATGTGCGCCTCGACGACCTCCTGCTGCCAGCCGCCCGCGTCGATGCGCCTCTGGTACATGGCGAGCGCGGCGGCGTTGTCGTTGAGCAGGTCGTGCGTCTGCGCCAGGTAGAACATGACGCGCGTGTCGAACGGCCGCCGCTCATGCTCCTTGGTGAGCAGCGGCAAATCCAGCTGCGCGCCCGGCGCAGCGCGGCTCGGAGGGAATGCTCAGGTCCGTGTGCCGTCTGTCCCATTGTTGCTGACAGGAGCTGCGCGGCCACGTTACTGTGAATATCTGGGTGTGCTGGGCGCTACGTGCCGGCGCGGTAGCAGCCGCAAGTCCGCATCAGAGCCAGGCGGGGAGGGTGGCGCGCACGGTGCGCCAGCGCGTAGGCGACTTGGAGTGGCTGATGGGCAGGCTGCGCATGCGCAGGCGCGGGAAGTGCACGCTGTCGCGCACGCCGCCCGCGTTCAGGTAGGCCAGGTCGTCGCGGCTGGGCACCTGCGTGGCCCGCGCGCCCGTCATCTCAGGCATGCATGAGATCCTTGCAAGTCACAGGTGATAGCACGCGTGCGGTCTGAAGACGAGCCGGCATGCAAAGGCGGAAGCCATGCCCCGGCTGTATGGCGGCACCGGCGGGCGCGCTCCTCGAGGCTACTGTTCTGAGTGTGCAGCAGCGTGAAGCAACCGCGCATGCACGTGTTGGGCACTGACCCGCTCCTCAAAGCAAAGGGGCGGTCGCGACGGCACACGCGTAGGTGGCGGGGGTGCCTGCCTCGTGGACGGGGTACGTGTACTTCCAGCCGGCGGGCGTGCCGAGGCCATCGGCCGGGAACAGCCGGTTGCTGAAGAAGCTGAGCGAGCCGAGCGTGAGCCAGACCTTGAGGCCCTTGGCGCACAGCGGCAGCCAGCGCCGCCGGCACTCGCGCGCCAGGCGCGCGGCAGCCAGGCGGCCACGCCAGGCGCCCTCCACCACAAAGTCCGCGTCGATCATCAGCGCATACGCCGTGCGGTTGCCGTGCGCCTGCGCGGCCGCGCCACCCTGCTGTCCGGCCGCTCATTTCTGCATGATGTGTAGCAAGTGCATCGCAGGGCGCTGCAGAAAGGCACCTCGCAGCACCAGAAGCAGTTTGAGCGGCCTGCTTGCTCAGCCCACTGGGGCTGGGGAGCAGGTCAGCAAGCATGTGCCGATATGATGCGAGCGTTATTCACTGCAAAGAGTCCAGTAGCAATTTCTGTGCCATGCACGTCAGCCTTGCCCATACTCGTTTCCAACCAATACACGTGAGATCACTTGCGGGGCGCGCACCCGCAGAGCCCAGTTGCGTGTGGTGGAGAAGTCCTCAAACGGGTGCACCAGCAGCTGGTGCGGGGTGCCGGCCAGCGCGGCCGCCGCCGCCTGCTGCGTGCCGTCCGTGGAGCCCGTGTCGACCACAGTCACAAAGTCCACGGCGCCGCGCACGCTGGCGAGCGTGGCGGCTATTGTCTCCACCTCGTCCTTCACGATCATCGCGACGCCAAAGTAGGGCACGTCTGCGGCCTGCTGCCGGCCGCAGGCTGCGGCGCCGGAGCCGCTCCCAGCCTGGGCCGCGTCCAGCTGCGCGCGTGCCCAGAAGGGTCAGGATCAAGGGGCGCCACAGGCGCGCACCAGTCATCTTGTAATATACAATCTGCTAGCAGCTCACTATCTGTACGGCCGTACGCCAGGACGCACTGCAAGCTTGGCGCCGCGTGCAGTAACCTCGCTTCGTGCTGGACACACGCAATTCAAGGCCCTGCTGGCCGCTCAAACCAAACCTGCATGCATTGGTTGATGGTAACAACGCTCACCTTTTCCAGGCCGTCCGGGTCCCATACCAGAGTATCCGGCAACGAGGCTCGCGCGCTGGCCAGCGCTCGCAGGCGCCCTTCAATCAGGGCGTATGCAGCATGCTCCGCGTCATGCGCCAGCTCTGGAGGCAGGACAAGCCGCAGCGCCTCCTCCACCAAATCGCCGGAGGCGCGCAGCGCTGCCGCGCTGGGGAAGACCAGCACGGCCGGGCGCTCCAACAGGACATTGAGCGCCTCCCCGCTTTCTACAAAACGCACGACCGGCACGCCAAGCCTCTCTGCAAAGTCAGCCACCCCCGCAGCGGGCTGCCCCTGGGCGAACACTGCGTCGAACGCCGAAAGCGTGTGTTCGCCAAGCAGGAGGAAGTCTGCATGCGCTGCTGCGTCGTCACTTAGCTGGTCGTGGCTGATTGTGACAGAGTTGCCGCGCTGCGTGAGCGTAGCAGCCACCCTGCCCAAGTCGAATGCAGCATGCGCGCCTGCTGCTCCCGGCAGCACGGCCAGCTGCAGCGCTGCGACTGACTGTGACCTCAGCACTAGCAGCGCGAGCAGTGCTGCTCGCCACGCGGCACCCATCAGCACCCATCACCCATTGTTCGAAAACTGAAAGGCTCCAGCACATCCATGTGCGCTGGTCCTCTTCTTATCCTTATTCTGCGCGGCTCTCCTTGGATAGGGGCGTTCCATGCATTTAAAATATTTTTAATGGAACATATGTGTGTCGTTTAGTATCGGAGAGGCATGTCACAAGGTCTCAAGGTCCTTGGCCTGGCAGCTGGTATCCGCCTCTTGACAGTGTGCGCGATGTTTACGTTGGACGCGCTAGCGCCCGATTATGACAGCTCAGGCTCCCTGCAACAGCAGGACTGCACGCCAGCGCGGCTTGCACGGGTGCCTGAGAGCGCGCTGCCACGCTCAGCCGCTGTGCCAGACTCTCCGCGACCAGGCCGCGCTGCAAGTGCACCTGCGGGACCTCGCAATGGCAAAGCTCCCCACCAAAGCGACTGGCTTACAGGCCTCGCTGTCTGGGACACTGAATTCTTCATTCGCGTGGCGCGCTGCGGCTATGAGTACGAGCAGTTCCACGCCTTCTTCCCGCTGCTGCCGCTGCTGCTGCGAGCTGCACTGTGCACAGGTCCGCGCCTGCGCCTGACACGGTGAAACGCTCGCGCTGCAAGCGCGCGACGGCTGAGGGTGCGCAGTGTGCCTGGTGACGGACGTCCAGGACACTGACGCAGCTCTAGCCCTGATCGGCTTGGTCATCTGCAACTGCGCGGCTGTGCTCGCCGCACTGGCCTTCCATTGGTGCGTGCAGTGCTGCGACTCACCGTGTCGCGTTGGCCCCGCCCTGTCTCTGCTCGCCCGCGCCGTTGAGATCCTGGGTCTGTATGCTGCTCTGACGCCGACCACTGTGAAACATCCTCCAGTGCTGTGATGTCGAGCTTCTTGACCTCGGGGTGGCTCACAGCATCAGTACATATGCCCAGCGCTGGTCAATACCTTCAGCTGCTGCGATCCTGCTGGCACCCTGTGCCAGAAGATGTGTGGTCAGTGACGCAGAAGCTGGCGTGCAGTCTGAGCCTGGACGTGCTGGGGGACGGCGCCCTGGCGGCGCGGGCGACACTGCTGTTCTGCCTGACGCCCGCGTCCGTGTTCTACTCCGTCGTGTACACGGAGAGCGTCTTCGCGCTCGCGGCTTTCTCGGGCATGCGCTGGGCGCCGCGCCGGCCCTGGCTGGCGGCAGGCGCGTTTGCGCTCGCCACCGCCGGCCGCTCCAACGGCGCGCTGCCGCCGCTCTGCCCTCATATGGCGCGCCGCGCACCGAGCTGCGTGACGCTGAGCGTATCAGAGCCTGCACATTCACAGCAGGATCATGAGGTAGTAAGTGTTGGGGTGGAGACCCGCCTTGGGAGGTTGCTTAGACCACCCATGTTTTGTAGCATGTTGTTGGGTAGCATGTTGTTGGACATGCCCGGCTGGTGTCAGGGCCTGCACATGCTCGCCTGACGCCTCCAGCCGTCCGACGCGCGAGGCGCGCTCTCCTGCGGCTTCCTCGGCCACGCGGCGCTGTGCTCCCTGGTCGCGCGCGGCGGCCGCGCCACGGCCGCCGCACGGCTGGGCGCGCGGCGCGGCGGCGCTGTCAGGACCGCGCCCGCCGTCAGCCGGGCGCTCGCCTGTGTGGCGCTGCAGTGCGCGGCGGTGCTGGCGCCCTTTGTGGCCTTCCAGGCCTTTGGCTACCTGCAGCTCTGCGCCGCCCCGGGGGCGGAGTCAGACGCGCGCGAGCACTCCCGCCCACAGAACGGCACATGCGCAGCTGCCATCCCGGACACGGTGTGGCGCCTGGATCTGCGCCCAGCGTGGTGCCGAGCGCGTCTGCCCTACCTGTATGGCCATGTGCAGTCCGCCTACTGGGGTGTCGGCTTCCTGCGCTTCTACCGGTGGAGCCAGGCGCGCCGCAGCCTGTGCGCGCCTGCTGCATGCGTCCTGCCTGGCGTGGACTCGACCGTGCGCCCCTGTGCTTGCATGCATGCCCCAGCCACTCACCCTCCCTGTGCAGCGATTCGGGCCGGATACGCAGTAGTAGAATTCCAGGCATTCCTGCTGTTCAGGCCTGGCGTAAATTGAAAGTGACATGCAACACACTGGAGTCAGCCTCTGCGGCCGGTGGCCAGAGTCACGGCAGCTGGGCGAGCGCGCCAGGCGGGCAACATCCTGCTCGGCGCGCCCGTGCTCGCGCTGTCGGCCTGCGCATCCGGCGCGTACTGGGCCAGCGACTGGCGGCGCATGGCCGGCCTGGGGCTGCCGTGGGGGGCTTGCGGAGCCGCGCCTGGGCGTGCCCTGCAAAGACAGAGCGCCGCGCCGCCGGCCGGCGCTGTCTACAGGGCGGGCGCTCATGCTGCAGGCAGCGCTGAGGCCACAGCGAGCGGGGTCAGCCACGGCAGCGCAGGCAGCAGCATGTCCACTGCCAGAATGGTCCGTACTGGGGAAGCTCGCACTGCTAAGCCAGGGGAAATAGTCGCGCTGAGCGGCGGCGGCAGCGGCGGCGTTGGCGGCGCGCACGAGCGCCGCGGCGGCTACTTTGGGGACGCAGTGGCGCCCTACGTCATGCACCTGGCGGCAGCGGCCGCGGCGGCCGCGCTGGTGCTGCACGTGCAGGTGGCTGCTTGCTGTGTGCTGCGGGCCATTCACCTGGCCACCACATACGCAGGCTCTCTGGCACCCCACCTTATAGGGGTTTCAGCTCCGCTGGTCATGCGGCTTAACCTGCTTGACCGCCATGGCCGCTGGGGCCCTGCAAATGGGGGCTTCTGCCTGATGCGTCACAATATAACGGGACTGCTCCATGCGCAGGTAGCCACGCGGTTCCTGTCGTCCTGCCCGCCGCTGTACTGGTACGCCGCGCACCTGACCAGGAGCGGCGGGCGCCCGGGTCTCCGGCGCGCGGTGTGGGCCTTCTTCCTCTGCTATGGCGCGCTCGGCACGCTCCTCTTTCCCAATTTCTACCCCTGGACATAGACAATGTCGGCCGTGCCTCCTAGCCTGCAGGGTGGTAGCTGCGGATCAAATGTTGATAGAAAAACCAAACAGTCCTTATCGCTACTGGCCATTGCTGCGCCACACCTTGAGAGCAGATTGAGTCTACGCAAATGGGCGCCCTGGTGCGCCCCTTCGCCAGGGCCAGCGGGTAGAGTACGGCATGCACCCGAATTTTAGGGTCTCAAACTATTGCGTCCGCTGGCTGTGATTACTCTGCATATTGGCCACCGTTGTGTTTGCCTTTTAGCTTTGCATGTTTGTTGCGGTGCGTGGCTGCATGGGGGCCAGCAAGGTCACATCTTAACCTGCAATCTCGCTCTGTAACATCATGCTTTCTGCAATGTTTGTGTGCAAAACATGCATGCGAGCATCCCTCCTACTTGTCTCAAGGCATAACGATCATTCAAAGCGCACAGGCTGGTGTACACACTCTCCCCCTATACAGTCCAAACTAATTCTAGGCGCCCACTAGGCGCAAACCAACCAGCTACAACCGGGCTAGTATACACATCAATGCGGCGGTTTGAATTCATTTCTGCAGTGCAGACAGGCTGCCATCAGGCCCGCGTTGCACAGCAAGCGGGCCCGCAGCGCGACTAGAAATCAACCTGCCTGTCTGGCAGCCCCCCAGGCTCGCACCGCGCCCACCAGGGCGGCATCAGCGCTTGGAGCGCTTGGGCTGGCCGGCCGACACGACGGCAACGCGCTTGCGCCGCGTGGGCTTGGCGTGCGCGGCCTCCTTGGCGGCCACGGCCGCGCCCTGGCTGTACTGCAGCGGCGGGATGACCGTGCCGGCCTCCTTGATTACGGCTGGGCGCGTCAGGTTGCTGCGCGCGCACACAGCCCAGTCCGTCAGATACGGATCCCAAAGCATGGGATCCACCCTCTCTCGAGGCCAGCGGGACGGGCAGCCACGGCCGGGCGCAGGCTGCAGGGCAGCGGCGGGAGGTCGAGGCCGGCGTGCTGGCCCGCGGCGGTCGCGCAGCACTGGCCGCGCAGGCAGGCGGCTGCTCCCAAGCCCAAGTGCGGTCCGGGGCGCAGCTGCAGCAGGCCCTGCTACACATGGCGCTCGTCACACCAAACCCTACATCGTCCTGGCAAGGGGCGGGCACGCCCTCTCGCCATTATCACTGAAACCCAGGCGCGCAGCGCGCACCGGAACGCCGCGTCGGTGTTGAAATCGCGGCCGAGCGGCTGGCGCAGGCTGCGGTCGTACGTGGCGCGGCAGTCGAACGGGTGCGGCACGGCCGGCGTGCCGTACTTGGCGGCCTTGCGGTCCCAGCGCTCGCTGATCACGACCGCCGGCAGCGCCGCGTCCTTGCGCCCCGCCAGCGCCGCATCGCGCCGCCTGCCCACACTCGAACCACCTCATCGCGGCCCGGCCATATAGAACAGAAGCAAGGTCGCAGGCCATGCCAGGCACACCATCGCTTACATGGTGCTATTTACGGTTACTATGACATATGCTGTAGCTTGAGTTGAGCTGACTGCAAAGGCACGCAATCGGCAGTGCTTCCCGCCGCAGATCTATGACTGAAACCGCCGACTGCTGCCTCTCAGCCTGCGCGGCGGCCGGTTGGGCGGGCATGCGCCGGCTGGCCGCCACAGGCATCTCTGGATGCACAGCAGCGGCGGCGCGTCCTGTACAATTGCTCCTGTCTCAACGACCGCTACTGACACGTGCCAGAACAGAGCTCAGGCCCGGGGGGCGCGCACTGCTGCGCCTTGGCCTGCGCGGCGGCCATCCAGGCGGGCGTGCGCTGCTGGCCAGCCCAGGCGCCCCAGCCGGGCAGCAGCGACGGCGCGGCCTCGGCCGGCGCCTCCGCCTCCGCCTCCGCCGCCTTGGCTGCCGCGAAGTCGGCCGCCACGTCGTCGCCCGCGAACGCGCGCGCGACCAGCTCGCGCTGGCTCAGCTCCAGGCCTGCCGGGGGCGCGAATGCCGCTGCGTGAGTGAAACGCTTGTACTCCTTGACTGGCTACAACTCATGGTCGACTGGCTACATCTTATGCCTGAGGGCCTGCACGCCCAGGTGCAAGCGCATGCCCCCGCACAGCATGACACGCCCTGGCAGGCCATGTGATGCTGCTTCCAGAACCGCCTATTGTCCTCGCACAGGTGGCAAATCTGGCTCCTGCAACTGCAGTGTCTGCTGCTGGTGCAGGTTGGATGCAGGTCGGAACGCGCCTCGCACGGGCTGCATGGCGTCCCCGTCGCCGCTGTCTTCAACGGCCGCGCCGGCGCCGCCCACATCAGCGCCTGCCCCGGGCTCCGCTGCGCCGCCCGCTTGGCCCTCCGCCGCTGACTCGCGCTGCGCGTCCCTGTAGTACCCCACGCCTCGCTCGCCCGTGCGGAACACCAGCCCCGGCCGCGCGCCACGGAAAGTGGCCGCCTGGATGAACGCAGGCGGGCCGGCTGGGCGGGCTGAGGCAGGGTCGCTGGACGGGGGCGCGCCGCGCTGCCCCTGCGCCTGCGCGCCTCCCGCCGCGCCGGCAGGGCCGGCAGGGCCGGCATCGGCCTCGCCCGTAGTGCCGGCGGTGGCGGCCGCGCTGGCAGCTGTGGCCGGGCGGGCAAACAGCCAGTCCTGCGCAGCGACGCTGGCGCGCTGGCGCGCGACGGCGGCGAGCGCGCCGCGCGCTCGCCCGCGCTCATCGGCCCCGGGCGGCGCGGCGGCGCTGGCGCGCGGGCGCGCCGCGGCGGGCGCGCCGGCGGCCTGATCAGGCTCCGCCGCGGGCGCGCTGCGCGCTGCGGGTGCGTCCACGACCTGCGGCCCCATGCGCAGCATGTCCGCGCCACCGTCTGCCGCGTCCGCCGCGCCACCGCCCCATGATGCGCCGCACGCACCCGCAACTCCGCTGCGCAGCGCGTCGCCTGCCGCCTGTGCCTGCTCCCCCTTGCTGCCCGCCTTCTTCTTCCTCTTCTTTCCAGACCCGCCCGCCTGCCCCTCGAGGCCGCTGTTTGCACCGTCCGCGCTGTCAGTCAGCCCCGCCCGGGCAGACGCAGACGCCGCCGCCGCTCCGCGGCCTGCCGTGCCGGGAGTCCCCCCTCGCGCGGGCTGCTCTAAGCGGCGCGCCAGGCGGCCCGCCCTTGCCTCGACGTCCTCGTCAGCGTCGGGCTCGCGCTCGGGGTCGGACGCGCCGCCGTCGCTGTCAGCGGGCGCGAACTCACCCGCGCCACCCTGCGCGCAGGAACATATGTACAGCTCTTACTCGCACCGCACGCAACAAGCATGTGCATTTGAACCACCTAATGTCCCGGTGGACGGGCAGATAGCACGCACAGACGCATAGCCCTTGCACAGAACGGCGGGCAGGGCCCCGCCTGGCACTCTGCTTGCGATGCTACAGTCTTGCTGCGGCACAGACAGCTGCATGAGGGAGGGCGGCAAGCTTGCACAGGACAGCAGGTGGCCACATCACGCCTCACATGAGCGTGACACCTGTTAACGACAGCCTCGTGCCAAAGCCGCTCTGGACGCATGGCAGCTCACGCATGCGGCCTGCTGAACGCTTGCACGCCGCAGACATGGTGGGGACAACGTCCGGCTATGCGGCACCTGGCGCCCGCCCGCACGGTCGGCCCCAAACCGCAGGCGCCCGCCGCTCGGCTCGGCCTCGGCCCATGCGCCAGCGGGCTCCGCATCGGCCGGCGCATCGCCCTCCCGCTCCAGCTCCTGTGCTCACACAGCTTTTCAGCACCAACTAGCACCAGTTACGCAGCAGGAGGAAAGCAGACGGCATGCTAGGCCATCGGGTGCACGACTCGCCCTTCATGCCGGAGCACGCCTGACGGAGCTTTTAATAGCGCACCCTGTCATGCGCGGGGCCGCACGACAACACGCAGGCACGCCCTGTACGCAGGACACAGGCGGCGCATGAGGCTGATACCAACACGCCCAGAGCTGCACAGACAGGCAGGCGCGTCAAGAGGATCCGCCGCCAGCGGCTCCTGGGCAAAGATGGGACCAGATAGAGGCGCGGGCGGCGGACCTGCAGCAGCGCCTCGGCCTGCGCCTGGGCAGCCGCCTTGCGCTTCTCCAGCGCGCGCTGCATGAACGGCAGCGCAAACAGGCCCCGGCTCGGCGCCTCCTCGCCCTCCGCGCCTGGGCGCGCCCGGCCGGCAGCATCAGCTGCCGCAGCACGCCGAGCCGGATGTGCTGTGCACTGTGCTGGCGCCCGCCCGCCCTGTGTTTGAAAGTAAGGACACGGACGGGAGCAGGCAGAAACGTAGGGGCGGCTGCGGCGCGCAGCCGGCGCGCAGCGGAACACTGCGAGTCAACCTGTAACTTGCCCAGTGCCAGTCGCCTCCCCCACCGCCTCCTACTGAAGGCCTGATCGACAGCAATGCAGTGTCCGCTGCATGCAGGCACAAAAGGGTTGTAGGACGCGCGGTAAGTGGCATGCACACGGAATCTCGCGCAGCCACCCATATGCGCCCATGCTTGCTCGCAGCGCTGGTTAATTCCGGCAGCTCAGGGCCCGGAGGCTAGCCGCCAGTGAGTGTGAACGCTGGTGCCCACGTCACATAGCCCCCGTCGTCACAGGAGGGAGTGACCCACAAGGCGCGCTCGTGTGCTGCTTCTGTATGAGGACCGCGGTGACGCAAGTCTCTTTCCTGAACAGTGTGCGCATATGCGGTCCGCCTAAGGCCCTCAGACATGCGGGCGCAGCCGAACAGCACTCCTCCCACCCTAAAGCCCTGCACAACGGGGGCCAAACCCTGCGCGCACCATGCAATAGGTCCAGCGCCGCGGCCTTTGCGCGCGCGCCCGCGCCGCGGCCGCACTTTGCAACAGCGCCCTCGCCGTCGGCCTCGCCGCCGCCGCCGCCCTCGCTGCCCTCGCCGCCCTCGTCGCCGGAGGCGTCAGAGGCGGAGGTGGAGGCGTCGGAGCCGGACGCGGGGCGCTCCACGCGGCGCCGCAGCTCCTGGCCTAGGCGCAGCTGCTCCGCCAGCGCCTCGCGCGTGCCTGCGCGGCGCCGGCCCGGGCGTGAGCGGCCGGGGCGTGAGCGGGCACGCATATGCGACGGCTGGCAGGCGGCAATACACATCTCAGGCCCAGCAGGCGCCGACGGCTGCTCAGGGTACAGCTCGCCTGGCAGCCCAGAACGCACGCACTTGGGCTCTGTCGGCTGGGCAGCAAGTGCAGAGACGATGCTGCCCTGCAGAAGCAGGGAGCCTGCAGTGTCTGCCATTGCCATTTGGTTGCCATTGTGTCGCCCTGAACCAAGGCGCTCGCGCTCATAGGGCATGCCAGCAACAGCCAGTGCCCAACAGCATTGGCGCGCTGTGCCACCGACGCAGGGCGCGGCTGCCAGGGCGGGCGGCGCGCCGGGGTCCATGACGGTCAGGCCGCGCTTGAGCGCGCGTCGCGCCCACTGGCTGCTGTTGCGGTGCTTGAGTGTCAGGCGCTCGCGCGCGCGCTTGAGCTCCGCGTCCTCGGCCGCCAGGCGCAGAAAGTCCTCGTCGCCCAGGTCGCCCGCCTTCTTGGCCTGCGGGCGGGCGCGCGCGCGCAGGCGTCGACGCGAGCGCTGCCGCACGACTGTGCTGCGCAAATTGCAGATAGCATGTTGATGAGCCTGATGGGGCATCCCTGCTCCAGCTTTCGGGTCTGGCCTACGTCACATGCTTAGCGCACACGCGTGCTTACCTTTCAATTTGCAGTGCAGCACGCGTAGCATGAATGACATGCACACAACGCACTCACACTGTGATGCATCAAGCCAATAGCAAAGGCGCCCTAGCCCTGTTCAGCAGCGTCCGCATGACGCGCGCGCCTTGGCCTTGGCGGCGCGCAGCGCGCGGCGGTGGTAGTCCTTGGACTTGATGCGCGCCAGGCGCTGGAGCTTGGCCTCCTGGTGGAACAGCAGGCTGCGCATGCGCGCCAGCTCGCCGCGCCGCCGCGCCGCCTCCCCCGCGCTCACCGCCTGCGCGGCGCGCGCCTTCTCAGCCGACCCCCTGCCCTTCGCCTCTGCCTGGTGGTGGGAGGGCTGGTGCAGGGATAGGGTAAGGTACAGCCCCAGCAGCTCACTGCAAGCATGCGAGCGCATGGACGCTGGACGGACACCATGCCAGAGCCGGCGTGCAGCAGCCGGGACTGCAGGCATGCGCCCGCCTCGCCCGGGCATAACATGTGCCCTCGTTGGCAGGTGCAAGTGATTCATATCAGCTCCAAGCCAAGCGCACACTCCCGCACCGATGGCCTAGAGCCTGATGGCTCGGTAACTGATGGTTCAGCAGCAGCACTTTATCCCTTACTATCATTCCTCATAATTTCTTCCCAGCACCGCACCTTGAGCACCAGCGCGTCCTCGGCCTCCACGACCGCGGCGCCGCTCTGCGCGCCCGCGGCCGCCAGCAGCGCGGCGACCTGGGCCTCCAGGCCGTCGGCCGGCGCCTGGGCACAGACAGCGCACGGCCTTCAGGACGCGGCGAGAGCTTCTGCAGTGCTTGCTCACTCTTCAGCTCTGCAGGCCGCGGCTCCAATGCTTTGTCCTCCGCTGCATCAACTAGCATGTTGCCAGCATACCCGCCAGATAGACCAAGGGTGGCGCGTCACTTGCGGTCTTCATTTTAATGTCACTCGCCTGCAGTTTTGCGACCCTGTGCATAAACGTCACGCATGTCCTGACCTCATCCAGTACAGCCCTTCCAGGGCTCGCTGACATCGTTCGCCATGCAAGGGCACGTGGCCAGGCAGGGCACCTGGTGGGCGACCAGCGCGGCGGTCGTGGCGGGCCGGCCGGCGTCGCCGCGCCCGGCCAGGAAGCTCAGCGTGGGCGCCTCGCGGTGCGCCTTCACCAGCGGCTGCCACTTGCCGACCTCCTCCTTGGTGCGCTCGTACCTGCGCCGCGCCAAGCGCACAGCACCCCTCACGCCCGCTGCTGCTGTGCGCCCCGGCTACTGCAGGAACGCAGCGCAGCCTGTCGGGCCTCGACGTCGGGCGCTGCGCCGCGCATGGTCTGCGATGCCAGGCTCGTTTACGCCGAGAGGGAAGCGGGGGCCGGTTGAAGCAAGGCAGGGCCGGGCGCGGGTGGGCACGCACCCGGCCTGCCGCGCCTTGCGCGCGGCGATGCGGTCGGGCAGCGGCGCGGCCACGGGCGCCACGCGTCGCGCCAGCCGCTCCAGCGCCTTGCGCGCGGGGCCCAGCCGCGCGCGCTCCGGCCCCAGGCCCGCGACCAGGTCCGCCACGCTCAGCTCGCCGCCCGCGTCGCCTGTTTCAGGGAATGCATGTCAGGCATCAAGAGCGCTTCAGTACACTCGCGCTGGTCGGCAATCTGCTGCGCTCGCACTGCACCATAGGTTTGCAGTGACGCAACTGATCGATCTCGCGCGCATGCTGGCAAGCAACGCTACAGCGTGTACTTTCAGGAGGACACAATGTAGCCGAAGTTGTGGTCTCGCAATCCGAGGCATAACAGTGGCAACATCTGCATAACAATAATACTTTTCTTTGGCAAAATTTGACTGATTCAGGATTGCAGTGTTGCACTTGCCTGCAGAGGCGACCGAGGGCGGCAGGTTGAACTCAGACTCGGGCGCCGCCTCGGAGAGCACCGGCAGCGGCTGCCGCCGGCCGCCGCGCGCCGCCAGCGCCTCCAGCAGGCGGCGCCCGCGCGCGGCCGCCTGCTCGGGGTCCTCCTCCGCGTCGCTGTCTGGAGACTCGCCCCCTTCCTCCTCGTCGCTGCCGCTGGGGCCGAGCAGGCGCGCGTCCTCCTCGTCCGCGGCGTCCCGCGTCCCGCGCGCGGCGCCGGCGCCTGGCTCCTCATCCTGCGCGCGCAAGCTGGCCGCTGGCGCCTCCTCCTGGTACCTGGTACGCACCTCCAACGTGCGGGCAGGTAAGCTCCCCTGTGCCTCCGTGCCTCAGCTTGCACCGCCCACGCTTCTTTGTGCTATGCAGTGCCACACGTGTAGCCTTCCCTATGCAGGGCAAGCGCGTCGCCTGTCGCACAGGAGGCTGGAGCACGACCCACACGGAGTAGTGTACTGCAGCGGTGTCCTTGCTGTTTGGTACAGCTGTCTAGTCTTGCAGGAGCCTTCAGTCCGCCGTTCGTCACCAGCAGTCGCGCCGTCTGCCTCCTGACGCACAGGCAGCCGCTCGCGCAAGCCCGGCTGAGCGCGCCGCTGAGCGCGCTGCCCAGCGCAGCACCTCAGAGGGCGACAGGTCGTCGCGGTCCAGGTCCGCAGGCTCTTCATCCTCGCTCTCCAGCAGGTCTGCGCCGCCGCCGCCGCCGCCCGCGCCATCCTCGTCCACGGGAAAGTGCTCAGCGTACAGCTTCTTATCCTCCTCGTTGAACGCTGCGTCCTCGTCAATCTCCTCGTCCTCATAGTCAGCAGGCAGCTCGTACTCGTAGTTGTCCACGCGCTGCCGCGAGCGCACCAAGCGTTCAGCCGCGCTGAGCGCCGTGCCACCTTGGCGCTACCAACGCTGACGAGCTGCCTCGCAACAGCATGAGGTAGCGGCGTCTCACTGCCCCTCAACCGGCTGCGCTTGCAGGCACAGTGCTTGATGCAGGACTGCCTTGCAAGCAGTGGCTGGACTGACAGAGACCAGAGCGCCTCGAGGCACGAGTGACAGGGAACACACGTCATAGCGTTGCCCGGCATGCCGCTCCTCGTCCGGCTCCTGCTCATCGGCTTCGTAAAAGTCCGGCTGCCCGGATGGCGCTTCCCTCGCGCGCTTCTTTGCCCGCAGGCGCGCCATGGGACTCGTCCTCGACGCCTCTGGCGTCCTGATCTGCTACTGGGTGTCTCTGAGCGGCGGCCTCACCAAGAAACCCTGCACCCTGCACCCTGCAGCATGACCTGGCTTGGCACACTTTTGCAGCACCGAGTTTGCTGATGAGCAAAGCTCGAGTTGCTCATCAGCAAGGCTCATTTGTTGTTGCATTTGAGCTGCCTGCCTGGGAGTACGCAGTTTGTCTTGGGAGTCATAACCGCGACACAGCTTGAGTCCAGACATGGTGTTGGACGACAAGCCATCAAAGGTGAGTCCGCGTTGCAGCTTTGGAGGACTGCTGTCATACGGGCGGCTTGTGCGCTACTCTGGCTCGTTTTGAGCCAGGGAGCTTCTGCGCAATTACGTCATGCGCGCTCTGCAAGCAGCTCGCTTTCTGTGCGGACCTGCCCTCTCTGCCAGACGCCAGCACGCATATGAGCCATGCTGCAATGCACAGGTGGCGGGCGGGCTAAAGGAGAGCATCGGCACCCTCAAGGAGAAAGTGGGCGGCGTGTTCTCAGACAAGTATGCGGGCCCTGCCGCCCCTGCGATGACTGTGTCCTTGCATGAACCTTCGGACCTGCAGCATGTGTGCAGAGTATGGGCTTGTGCTTGCACAGTGTGCATGCGCACACATGTGCTGCTGCATGCCGAGGTGCCCGCTCTCCTGCGCCGCCAGGCTAGGCTGCGGCCAGGCCGGCTGGGCGCCTTACCCATGTCGCTTCGTGCAGGGCGGAGGAGGCCGGCAAGGAGCAGCGCGCGGAGGGCCAGCTGGAGAAGGCGGCCGCCGACGCGCAGCAGCGCCTGGAGGGCACCAAGGAGGAGGTGGTGGGCAAGGCGCGCAAGAAGCTGGGCGGCACGCTGGCCAACACGGAGGAGACGCTCAAGGGCAAGGCGGAGCAGGCCAAGGCGCGGCCTTTCCTGCGCTGTGTGCTGTGACAACAACGACTGTGTAGTCGAAGTCAAGACTATAATGCGGACAAGCTTTCAACCCAAGTCAAGCCAAAATACAGTGACTGGAAACTCAACCACAGAGGAGAGACGCTCAAGGGTAAGGCGGAGCAGGCCAAGGCGCGCGCGCGGGCCCAGCATGCGTGCGGGCTGGCCGCGCCCCGCGGCGCCTGGCCTGAGCGGCGCGCGCGCCCCGCAGGGCGAGGTGAAGAAGAGAACCACCACTGTGTGACTGCGGCGGCGGCGGCGCGGCGGCGCGGATGTCGGCGTGTGCATGCGCCAGACCTGACTTGCACTTGCATGTGCAGATGTGCTGTCCTGAATGCTAGGCAATCATGTACATTATGAGCGTGCGAGCTCCTGTACGCATGCCGCCTACGGGGGCTGCGCTGCCGGCTGTGCAGCATTGGTGCGATAGGGGAGGTCCGCAGGAGACGCATGTTGCATGCATGACCGCTCGAGGCCGCGTGTCACACGGCCTCTTTGCGCTGCCGCGTCACGCGCCGCGCCTGGTGGCCAGCATGGCCGCCCTGGCCTCAGCGTTCTCCTTCCACACCTCGCCGCCCTCGTACACCTCCTTCTTCCAGATGGGCACGGTGGCCTTGAGTTCGTCGATGGCCCACGCGCACGCCTGCGCACGGCGGCAGGCTGTGAGTCGACCGCCGCAGCCACGCGACAGCGCGCAAACGCCCTGAGCATGATCCAGAGGTCTGCACCAGGTGTGTCACATTGGGCACACTCAGAATTGAACACCCACAGTGGGCTCATTGTCAGCCCATGCGCAGGCCTCCTGCCGCAGCATGCGGCCAGCGCAACATGAAGACCGCCCAAGGGCAGCCGGGTCGCTTTGCACACATGTAGTGTTTGCTCACACTGTCCAAGCGGCACAAAGTGCACACTGCCTCTGCCCACCATCTCGCCTCTCCCGGCACTCCCAGTCACTGCAAAGCTTTGTGCTGAGTCGTTTTTGAGGTCTGGGCCAGCAGGCGCACAGGACAAGGCCAGACGATGCGTGCTTGCAACCTTGGCTGCAGCGGTGGCACAACCTTGGCTGCTTACCAAGTGCCATTGGGTGTAGGTCTGAGCACCATAACGCCCCCCGCAGCCACACCTACACAACCTGCAGGCTGCCAGCGAACAGGCCAAGAACAGCGCTCTGCCGCTCGCAGCGCCAATACGCAGTCCACTTGGTATGTTGCAGGGCAGCAACGTGCCTCCAGCGCCTCGCGACGGTGCGCAGAAGAGATAGCAATCATGACGCTGGCTTCGCCGACGCGGACCTCGCCAACCCGGTGCGCTATGGCAGCCGCCTGCAGCGTCCAGCGCTTGTGCGCGGTGTCGCAGAGCTCCTGTGACGGCAGCAGCCTCGTGGCACTTGCTGCGTGCATGCCCCTGGTTGCCCGTGGAAAGACGGGCTCATGCAGCCTGCTGCTTCTAGTCTCAGGCCTGGCTGCGAGCTTGTGTCCAGGTTCAGCAATGCAAAACAGCATAGGTCACAGCGCAGTTGGCTGTGCTCCGCCGCTAGGTCGTCCCCACACCTGCAGCTTCTTCGTCGCCATTGGCGCATATGCCTCATACTCGAGCTTGACGACGCGCTTGCCCTGGAAGTTGTCGCGTGTGACGCCAGTGAAGGTCGCGATTGCACCTGCGCTGTCACTCTGTACAAAGTCTGTGTACCGCGTGAGCTGCAGTGGCTCCGGCACAACTTCCACTAGTACGCTGTGTGCGGACGAGCAGCTCATTCACTGGTTGAACAATCAGAGGATGAACTACAACCGTGTATCAGCAGAGGTGTGAAAAATGACAAGCTTTGGTCTGCGTTTGTGAGGCTTTTGCTGCTGCAAACTTGGGCTATAGCTACATGCCATGATGGGTATCAGGCTCTTCAGATGGGGCAATCCACTGAAATATGTCATATTTGCACCAGCGTTAACGGGTGCTATAGCTACACAGGTATCACGCTGTTAAGATGGGGGCACTTACTGAAGTGAATCATATTTGCACCAACGTCAACAAGTTCTATTACCTGTAGACTCAGGTGCAAAAGCTCGCGCCGACATACCAAGCGTGGTAGCCTGCATTGCAGATCGTGAAAGAGAGAGCGCATGCTGCACCATGCATCGTGCAAAGCTTTCATGTTACATGCGCTCAGCGGGCCAGCCGTTTCATAAAGTTTACCATCCTTACTACTGGTGAAAACACAGCACGCTGGTACACTGCAGCGCGCAAGCGCGGCATAGCAGCAATGCCGCAACAAGCAAACCTTACGAGCACACTGTGCAGTACTGGCAGAAAGCTGACCACAAAAACATGCATATGCAGAGCAAGCAGGTTGGGGCTGGGTGATGCGGCAGCCAATACAGCACAGCCTCTCGACACGCTACACTGAGCAGAGTCTAAGAGTTGGCGGCCTTGCCGGCGTTGCCCTTGGTCTCCTGGACGCGGCCCTTGGTCTCAGTCTCAGTGTTGCCGAACAGGCTGCCGACGTTCTTCTTGATGCCGCCGATCAGCGAGTCGCTGGCACCCTCAGCGTAGCCCTTGGCCTGTGGCGCACGGCAGCCAGGCGTCAGACAACAAGCTCAGCAAAGCAGCTTCGACTGAGACTGACAGGTATACTGCACTCACAAGTAGCTGTGCACGCACGCCACAAACCAGTGGGGCGAGTCAGGCGCGGCATGCCTGGGCAGCGCCGTGCTCAGCCTGGCCGCCAGCGCGCTTCGCCGCGCCCTCACCCTCCATCCTGCGCACAGGCGCGGCGGGTAAGTCCCCTCAGTTGCCTCCTCAGCGTTGGCATGCAAACTGCACCTGCGCTCATGATCAAACCTCTCACAGCACCTATGAACTACACAAGTATGTCTGCAACGCGATGCACAGCCGATCAAGGCAAACCCAGACCACGATTGGCACCAATTTGTTGAACAATGCGGGCACAAAGGATGCCAATTCGTCGCAGGGGCTCACTGGTGAGCGCCCACGGCGTGGCCAACGTTCTGCTTCACGGCGCCGAGCGCCTCGTCCACCTTGCCGCCAACCTGGGCCAGCACGCGCCGTCTTACTGTCACGATCAGCAGCCCGTGCTGGAACGTGCGCCCGCAACAATCAACTGGGGCTTGACCCACACTCTGCCACATTACGCAACACTCTGCGTTAACGCTCAGTGCGGACTGTGAGGAGTGGAGTACCCGGCTGGCACACCACCGCACCTTGGAGGGCTCGCCGGTGCCGGTCATCTTTGCAAGTGTTCGAGTGTGAGTGACTATGAGGAGATGGGTGGCCGAGTGTGTGCGAATTGGCTATTTTCAGGAGGCAAAGTGATGCAGTGAGCTTTCTGAGGCCTGCTGGCTCAAATTCAATGGCTAACCCCTACGTTGACTAGACATGAAGGTGTCAACAGGATGGGGTTCAGAGAAGAACAAGAAAAGTAAGGCGGCAGGACGCTTTGAGCATGTGTCTCACAGATCTGACTGGATGTGCGGCTTTCACTTCGGAGATGAGATGAGATGGTAGAGCATGTAAAGGTTCATAGAGCCTTACGCTGTCATTTCCCACCTGATGGAGAGGCTATGCAAACATTGCAGTGCTTTATCTAAAGCGCTCAACATATGCAGCACACCAATACATGGATCTTGCCGCATTTAATTGTAATAGACCTCTTTCGTTATACTTTCATCATTACAGCAGTCTCACGCTCTACACGGTGTTGCCCACGCAGACCAAAATTTCATGCCTGGCCTGACATACTGGCAGATGCGCATACAGAACTACAAGCACAGGCATACGCTTTGAGTACTATCTACGAGTTGGCGGTCTTCTTGGCGTCACCCTTCATCTGGGTGCCCTTGCCCTCGGCCTGCATCTGGTCGTTGCCAAGGAGCGAGCCAACGTTCTTCTTGGCACTGCGCCGCAGCACGCACCACGTCAAGACTAATGCACCACGTCCAGACGATGTTCCCTAGCCAAGTAGTCTTGAACATGTACTGTTGCACCAAACACTCCTCATCCGCAAGAACACCTTGCTGGATACCGCAAGCAAAGCATGTTAAGCACATTGAAGGGCACAGGGCGTTTAGCACGTACCCGCCCATCAGGCTGTCACCAGCGCCCTCAGTGTAGCCCTTGGCCTGCAAGCAGGAGCACGTGTCAAACACAGGCATAACAGGACAGCTCTGCAGAGCCCTTGCACTGTGCACTGTACAGAAGGACAGCTGAGCAACTCATACAACAAGAGTATCCTGCAGACCTTGTGCGTAGCAAAGACATTTGCAAGGCATACGCTTACAAACAGCGACAAGGCATAGCAAAGAGGTATTGCTGCGCGACAGCAAATGCCACACTGGTGCTGCTGCGCAGTGCATCACGACTGCGCAGGCCTTCACCTGAGCAGTGTCGTGCTCGGCCTTGCCGCCAGCCCGCTTGGCAGCGCCCTCACCCTCCATCCTGGAGCACACCAGGACAGCAGGTCAGCCTTTGGACAAAGAGCTGTGCTGGCAAGTATGCAAGATGCAACACTCAAGTAGTGTAAGGGACAGCACTCTGCAAGGGACAGCAAGGCAGTGCGTGTGCTGTGCCTGCAGCTGGATCAGCCCAGCTGGCCTTCCTGGCATGCGAGCAGTGAGACAGCACGCCCAGCTTCCAACAGGGGCGCGCACTGGTTGGCGCCGAACGCCTTGCCAACGGTCTCCTTCACGGAGCCCATGGCCTCAGAGACCTTGCCGCCAACCTGCGCGTGCGACAGCGGGTCAATGGCGCGCTGGTTGTTGCCAATGCAGGTTGCGCGTGAGCAGGCACAGACATAGGCATATACAGTGTTGAGAACAGCAGGGTTGAGAGCCTGGGCAAGCAAGTTCGGGTGCAAGAGGCAGAAGGCGGACCTTGCTCGGCTCGCCGCTGCCCGTCATCGTGAGTATAGACTTCTAAGCGGAAGGTGTTTGTCAAAGGTGTTTGTTTGAATGAGTGCTTGTGTATATGGCAATGGCTTCTGTTCGCAAGGATGCTGCACTCTGCTATATATACTCGCCAGCTCGTGCTGCTGACTGGGCCCAAGTCCGTGTACCGGCACCATGTGACCATTGCCACCTCCTCAGGTTTTTTCGGCAGCAGCGTAGGGCTTGGTTGCTCGACCGGCAACACTTGTTGCACACTTGTTGCACCCCCCTGGGTGCACTATGCTAAAGATTGTTCAGCACGCGGAGACTTGCGCGGTGGCCTGCTGCTCCTTGCGCGCCTTGCTTCGAATGAGATCATCTGCAAAGAAGAGCCTGCTGCGTAGCCATGCCTAGGCTGCACCCATAAGTAGCCGCAGTTGGTCGATACACGGGTACAGTTTTGCAGCTGCCTTGCTGCCTGCCGCAAATGCGCGGCGCACCCGGCCGCGGCCGCGGCCGCGGCCGCGGGCCGTCACTCCCGTTCAAACTGGCCAAGGAGCTGGGCGTGCCGCAGCCCAGCCGCGGACGCGGCCGCGGGCGCCGCTCCGCCGGCCGCAGCCAGCCGACCGCCGGCTACAGCGGCACTGCGGTGCGCGACCGGCCGCCTTAAAGCTGCCAAGCTTGCGTATGGGCGGCGCTGCAACCAACACCGCAGGCCTGCGGCCAGCGTGGCGGTGCTGGGCACTGCTGGCCTCGCGCTGCCGGTGTGCGCCGAGACGGTTGCGGCACGCAGTCCGTGCTGGGTTGCATGGGCACGGTCCGCCGCGCTGTGTGTCGCCTGCCGCGCCCGCCCGCACGCCGTGCGGCGGGCTTGGGGTGCGGCCCTGGTGGCGATGCGCGGCGCGCGCCAGCCGCGCAGGCGGGCGGGAAGCGACGGCGCGCCGGCGGCGGCGAGGACGCGCGCGGGGAGCGGCCCCGGCAGGCGCCGCCGCCGCCGCGCACCAGGTTCGAGGAGCTGCTGGCGCCGGACCTGCTCCGGGTGCGGCCGGCGCCCCGAGCGCGCCTCGGCTGGCGCCGCCGCGCCGCCCCGTGCTGGACCCCTGCACAGCGAGGCCGGCGCGCGCCGCAGAGCGCGCCTGTTAGCCGTCCTGCCTGCAACATGCCACTGAAGGTAGAATTTTTACGGCCCAGACGGCATGGCAGCGGCGGCGGCGGCGGCAGCGGCGGCGGCGGCTGCCCCACCCTGGTGCCGCTCGGCCGCTGATCGGGCTGCTGACGCACGCTGCCCGGCGCGCAGGGCAGCACCCAGGCGGCGGCGGAGGCGGAGGCCGCGCTGCAGCGGCAGCTGGCGCGCAAGCTGGGCATCAAGGGTGCCAAGCGCAGGGCGCTCGCTGACGCCGCGGGCGCCGCCACGGCCGCCGCGGCGCACGGCCCGAAC
>JAABUY010002278.1_pt1 | contig 23181 bp, 33 predicted proteins | sample 5560271 | NCBI WGS metagenome assembly JAABUY01 (sample SAMN10711886, study PRJNA513374) | rock metagenome | isolation source: Antarctica rocks | place: Antarctica: Victoria Land, University Valley | reverse complement strand
TACTCGAACAGCTGCCGCCTGATGTCAAAGAAGTATGACTCTACCTGCAGCAACTCATCCTTTTTCATCAGGCGTCATAGACAAGCGTACATGCGTCCATATGTGCGTGATCATTGAAATTTGTCCACACGCATGTACATGCTGATGCACCAGCAGCAGATGCAGCACAGCACAGAATGCATAGTGTACTACGCTTTGCAAGTGAGTGAGTGGGTGGGTGGGTGAGTGAGTGAGTGAGTGAGTGAGTGAGTGAGTGAGTGAGTGAGTGAGTGATGAGTTCTGTGCTTTCAGGAGGATGCGCAGGTCACCTTGCAATGTGCAATGCAAAGCCAGTCAACCACTCTGCTGTCTAAATATCAAAGCTTTGAACCCTAAACCCTATGGGCATCCAAACTCATCAGCAATTCAACTGTTTTGCTCTGCATCAGAAAACCCTGACTGATCAGCAACAGCACAGATGTTCATGTAATCTGAGTCTGCAGTGTACGTCTGCAAAGCAAAAGGTGCAGCCTACCTGGGGATAAACCCTAAGCAACTCCTACAAAAAACCCTAAAGTCATTAAAGAATTCCCCACAGCCTACCTTGCGCTGCGCCTCACTCAGGGAGTTGGTCAACATCTTGCTCTCAATGGGCAAGTCACCAACGCCCAGAGTGTTCATGAGTGACTTGATGCGGTCACCGCCGAAGATGCGGAAGAGGTTGTCCTCCAGAGACAGAAAGTAGCGCGTGCTCCCTGGATCCCCTTGCCTGCAAACAACATCACCGGGGGTTAGTCACAGGGGTTTAGTCACATGGACCAAGTCACTCGGGTTAGTCACAGGAGTTCAGTTGCAAATTTTGGTCACATGATGGCGGCAATCCTGCCGCCTTGCCTGCAAACAGCATCACATGGGATGAGTCACATGGTCATGATTGCCGCCCTGCTTGCGAACCATGTCACAGTGATTCAAGTAACATTGTCATCATTGCACTCTTTGTTTGCAAATGACATAATGTGGATTGCAGCACATCATCATGACTGCCCCCTTGTCTGCAAACAGTGTCACATGGGTTGATTCACAGAATCATGACTGCACTCTTGCCTGCAGACAGTGTGAGACAGCGTCTAAGCCATAGCAGCATAGCTGCCAGCAATCACAAGCAGCAACAATGATGAGTCAGACAAAACGACCAACATAGTGTCCTGTAGACATACGAAGTGATGAGTGCAGGTCAGAATCACCTGGCCAGCATGACTCACAGTCTGTGTATGACAAAACACAGACTGAGGTAACATGCACATACCACACTGCTATAGGTGATGTTGAGGCTTTGAAATGCTAGAACTTAACCCCAAAGTAAGAGGAAGAGTAAAAGCCACAGCCATCGCTTTGCTAATTGACTGTGTTACACATCTTGTTTGTGTTGTGTGCTTTTGTGGTGCCAACACTACAAAAATTTGGCAAGTCTGAGGTTAACGTAATTTTTGCCACTATACTGCCACTGTTTTGCCAATACTGTAACATACTACGTATAACGTGTTGAGTACTGTGTACGTATGAGGTAAGCCTGCATGAAGGCTTGTTGTCTTGTACTCCACCTTTGTAATCAGAGCAGCCTGCAGATGTGGGATGGGGTTAAGGATTCGTTCACACATTGCGGTTGCTGGTTGTTGAGGGCCTGCTTTCTGTTTGAAAGCTGACAGCTGACAGAACGTGCTGACCCTACTAAAACCTAGGCTTGAAACAGGGGTCCCATACCTGCCAGAGCGCCCTCTGAGCTGATTGTCAATGCGTCGTGACTCGTGACGTTCTGTGCCAATGACCATCAAGCCGCCAGCTGCCACCACGTTGCTCTTGTCATCTGCTGTGAACTTCTTGTACTCGTCCTCCATTGCCTGAATTGGCACATGTAGCAGCTCGGTGAGTCATGGATTACAGTAAAGTGGAATGAGTATGGCGACTGTTGAACATTTGAGGGGGGGATCAGACCTGTTGGTGGTTCACGTAAACGCTGCTCAGTTAGCTTTTGCTGTTCTTGTGTGAGTAGCAGCTCACCACCGCTGTCGATTCATCAAATGAATGGCCACTTTGTTGGGTGAGTGAAGGGGGAGAGGGCTTATGGGGGGCAGGGGGCATAAGAGAGGTGGGGTACTGAGCAAGGAGCTGTACAATCATACTCAAAGGCAATGCGTTGCTGTTTATGGCAAAACTCAAATTCCAAATGATGGACACCTGAAGACCCTTCCACAGAACCTTGTCAGAGGCAAGAAAAAGAAAATTTTATGCCTTTCAGCATTACATCAGTCATCCAGCAGGTACCATCTGTCAGGGGTAACAGTCAGGTGATGATCTGCATTGAGCAAACATTTACAAACAATGGCAAGTTGAACAGACTCACATTGAATGCTTTTCTGAGCTGGGCGATGACTGGGTCCTGAGTAGGTGACTTCTCACAGGCAATGGCCAACCGTTCTTCTGCCTCAAGCTCCAGCAGACCCCTCTGACCCCAAGCCTTCACTGCAGCCTGTGCCACAATCTAGGGTTTGGACATTAGGGTTCAAACCCTAAATCTGTGTTGATTGCTGTTCCAAATGAAGCAGAATCTTGTGCTTCTTCTTCTTCTTCTTCTTCTTGATCACATGGAAGCTTGTTGTTCGTCTGGCTTTGGTCGTGGCAAGAAAGCAAGAGTGTTTCGGTGACGAAAAAAAAGTTTTGTTCATAGATCAAGCAGAACTTTCTTTACGCAGACCTGTTGGTGTCGTGCCTCTTCTTGAAGGTCCCATAGCATAGTGCATGCAAAATTTGCAAAGTTTCTTGACAACGTCATTTTTTAGTCTGACTTCATATTTCCATTGCTGCGTTTTGCTTGCTCTACAAGCTCTTGCGACCTTGCAGTCGCAATACACAGACCCAGCCTTGGTATCATATCTTCATTCTGTGTATTGCAGTTCAAGGTCGACCACCAACCCCACCCAAGCACCAACAAAGCGCTTGGACTCAGCCTTTTCAGGCAAGTGCACAGCAAAGCATGTACACACATCACTGTGCTCCTGCAATGTGACACACATGACAGCCAGGATGTAAAAGTGTTGAACAGATGCTGGCCTACAGCTCCCTACTTTTGAATAAAGTCGATGCAATTACTGTTAAATAAACTAAATATAACTAAGAGTAATGATACTGAAAAAAGTGATTACAATTATAAATATGATGATCAAAATAAAAAGAATAAAGCACCCAAGCAGGCATCAGGGCTGTTACTGACGTCCTTGTTACAATTTTACTGAGTGGTTTTTTGCTTATGCCACATGCAGCCTCAGTTGCAGCCCCCTTACCTGAACTGCGTCATCAGCCTCTTCCTGAAGTTCTTTGGGAAGCTCACAGGGAAACAAGTCTGGGTTGACCTTCCAGCTTCTGTACCCGCCGTTCTTCTTGGCGGTCCTGACATTAGGGTTGCTACCCTCCACCTGACTCACCACTTCCGGCATCAGCAGCTCCCTCAGCTTCAATCTGCATATGCAAGTTGAGCATTCATGAAAGAAGGGTTTGCAAGGGGTAGGGTGGGCGACTTTGGGTTTGCAAGGGGTTAGAGCGGGTGACTTTGGGTTTGAAAGGGGTTAGAAAGGGTGACTTTAGGTTTGCAAGGGGTTAGAACGGGTGACTTTAGGTTAAGCTTGGCAGTCCTGACATTCGCGTTGCTGGTCAGGCAGCAGCACCTCCCTCTGCTGTAACCTATACAGGCAGGTTAGAACATAGGTTAGAGGAAGAGCTGCAAAAGGGTCATCAGTATTAGTTTCAACCTGATTCGGCTGTGGTGGAGGTGGCTGATGTTGCTGCCTGGAAGACAATTCAAGGCACTGAGAGGTCCAACAAGGCTGAAAGGCAATCACAATCTGAAAGGCAGTAAAAGGCCCAACAACACTGAAAGGCACTCACAACCCAAAAGGCACTGGAAGGCCCAACAAGGCTGAAAGGCAGCAACAGTTTGAAAGGCATAAAAAGGCAGAGCATGAGAGTACTACAGGGGTACAGGCTGACAGTGTATGTACCTAGCCATGTACTCAGGGTTCCCTCCAAGAATGATGTCAGTGCCTCTTCCTGCCATATTAGTAGCAATGGTCACTGCCTTGCTGCGCCCACTCTGAGCCACAATTTCAGACTCCCTCTCCACGTTCTCAGGTTTGGCATTCAGCAACTGCATCACAAATCCAAAATCGGAATTGCCATCAGGACTGCTGTTGGTGTTTGCACACCAGCAGTGATGTGACTGTGTACTGCAAAGCCAATCGACCATCGATTACAAAAAGGCGCCCACTGAGCACAACTCCACGGCAGATGCTCTTTTTCCCTGGCAAATGTTTGCTCTTCCAGCTCCTGTCAAAACAGGGGGAAACAGTCTACTGAACACATGTAGTGAAAGGTGCTGGAAGGCGCCACAACATACACATGACGAAAATGCACAAGCTGCTTGCGCCAAATAGCTGTAGAAGAAGATTACAGACTGTCCCAGGTAGCAACTGTGCCACAAGCAACACACTCACCGGCAACATCAACACTGACATCAACAAGAACTTGTTTATAGGTAGTAAAACAGTTCATGTATTTTGATATCCCATAAAAACTTCAACTTTGAAACAGAAGAGCAACAGTAAGTCCAGCCAGGAATCTCTGACCTCTCACCTTAGTACAGCAACAGTAAGGCCAGCACAAAGACAATGCAAAACAAGGGACCAAAACTATCACTGCACCTGGCATTTGATGTCAGCTTCTCTGAGCATGCCAGCCAGCATCTCAGACCTCTCCACACTGGTACAGCGACAGTAAGGCCAGCACAAAGACAATGCAAAACAAGGGACCAAAACTATCAGCGCACCTGGCATCTGATGTCAGCTTCTCTGAGCATGCCAGCCAGCATCTCCGATCTCTCCACACTGGTGGTGCCCACCAATACAGGCCGCCCTGTCTTCACCATACGCTTGATCTCTGTCACCACTGCTGTCCACTTGCCTGCATGCAGTCAGCCAGTCAGTCAGCCAGCCAGTCAGCCAGTCTGTCAGCCAGCCAGCCAGTCACTCAGTCAGCCAGTCACTCAGTCTGTCAGTCAGTCAGTCAGTCTGTCAGTCAGTCAGTCTGTCAGTCAGTCAATAAGTCAGTCAGGTTGTCAGTCTGTCAGTCGGCAACTTTACATGCTTTCAAGACGCATGCCCAACACATCATGACCGTCCTGAAGAAAAGAGCAGAAGGAGGAGGAGGAAAGGAAGATATAAAATGCGATGGAGAAGCAGGAGGGAAGGAAGGAGGAGGAGGAGGCAAAGAAGCGAGAGGAAGCACAGAAGTATGATAAGCAGGATACGGAGGGGAAGAAGAAGAAGAAGAAGCCAAGTGACCAACAGTACAGTACAGGATACTGAATGCTTGATGCCACTGCTTTCCGCTTGCCTGCATGCCCATCTATGCCAGTGAAGAAGGAAAGAATGAGAACACAAACAAGAGAAAGGCCGACACGAAGGGGAAGAGGAGTATGTGGTCAAAGGTATGTTTGCCACGCCTCCTGATTGTCACTGCATTCTTGCTTTCTGTTGCAACAGCTTTGCACTTGTCAATATGTGTGGAAAACATAAGGCTGTTGTGCCTACAAGGCATAAGTTCTGCATGGGCGAGGATATGGGCGGGGCTGAGGTATGGGGTTGAGCTTTGGGGGGAAGGGGGGCGAGGGGGGGGGCACGCAAGGCAAGCAAAACAACAGGTTTCAGAAGGGGGACTCTGGCAATGCGGTCCTTTCACATGCAGATGGGGTAAAACAACCGTCACAAGGGCAGAGTCTCCTGATCAACTCACAAGTGCAGCATACATTGTCCTGCTGTGAAAGCAACATCTCTCTCACCAGTCCTGCTGACAGGCTGACTGAGGATTATCATACTGTGACTCTCTTCACAGTCACTGTCAGCTTGTACAGGTATGACTACACACAACCTAGACAGCACTCAGTGTCTCAAAACCCTTTCAAATGTCACAAAACCCTGTAAACTTTCCAAAATACCTGTCATGTGTCACAAAACCCTGTCCAGTATCACAAAACCCTGTCAAGTTTGCTTCTCAACTTCCTCTATTCGGAGAACCACATTTGATTATTTGCCCTTTTGAGCGCCTACCTAGGGGGTGCATGGTAGTTACTGGTACTAATAGTAGTGCTTTCAAACCTTACAAGGATTGCCCCTCGATGGCAACAAGAACATGCACAACAGGGTCAAACCCTAAGCCCTACACCCTATAGCCTAAACCCATACCCAATGCATTGCTCTTTACCTTCTTCTGTCCTGAAGACCACATCTGACTCATCGGTCCTCCTGACCTTCTGGTTGGTGGGAACCACCGTCACAGGTAGGTTGTAAATGTTCTGGAACTCTGAACTCTCTGTCTCGGCCGTTCCTGTCATGCCTGCCAGCTTCTTGTAGCTTCTGAAGAAATTCTGCAACCCAACACCAATCACAATGATTACTCCAATAACAACTCTAGCTTTTTGTAGCTTCTGAAGACATTGTGCACACCAGTAACAATAATAATAGTCACTCTAAAAACAGTAATAGCTCTTTTAGTATTTGGAAGAAACTCTGCTCACCACCAACAATGACTCCAGTGGCAGTAACAGTAATACCAATTCAGGTGTGCTAGTTGAATACAAATGGGGTATGTCTCAACGTGCACTCCAATGTGAACAGCTTTTGTGAGCAACTGTGCTGAAAGCGCTCTGTTTGCAAGAGCACATCTGTTTGCAAAGAGTCTGAATGCAGACAGCTTGTAAATATCAATGAAGCCGGGTCTCTCTGTTTTGCCTGTTCCCTTGACACTTGCTAGCTGCTTTTTGTGATTGCATAATGAACTAAACACACACACACACACACACACACACACACACACACACACACACACACACACACACACACACACACACACACACACAGAAGATACAACGTAGGTGTGAAGACACGAGTAAAAAGCTAAGCATCAATGTGCTGCAACTCAAGCATATGCTCTTGGTTCCTGGCAAAAACAAAGATTTTGAGGGGATACAGCTTTTTCTTTGGAAAACTTGAAAATTGTAAAATTTACTTAATGTTATGAGTTTGTTAATATTTGTCTATGACTTCCCATAAAAGAAACAAAGAAACGTGTCAAAATGTGGCTGCATGCCCATCAGTCATAGCCAACCTGGTCTGGACATGAATGTCTGGTCACAGAATATTCCATATCAATTTATAGTTCCAGCTGGGTACAAAATAACAAAATTAGTGCTCCAAGTCCTTTTCTTTTCTCTTCCTTCCCCTTCTCATTTCTTGCCCATGACTGACTGGCATGCAACATAATCTGACATCCCAATCAGATTTTGCCCGTCGGCATACAGCTAAACAGGGTTTTGTGCAACTCATGGGCCGCAGCGCAGCCTTCTTCGTCTTCCTTCGGATACAAAAGTCACCCCTGCTTTTCATGGCACAAAGGGCAATACAAGACATGGAAGGCAACACAAGGCAAGCAGGAGCTCTACCTGGTAGGAGATGGAAGCCAGAGTGATAGTTTCGTTCTGGATTGGCAGACGCTCCTTAGCTTCCACAGCTTGATGCAGCCCCTCCCCCCACCTGTCACATGCACTCATGTCAACAGCTGGCATACTCATATCAACACCTGGCACAGTCATTACCTGTCACAGTCATTACCTGGCACAGTCATTACCTGGCACAGTCATTACCTGGCACAGTTGCAGTATTTAAAAACCATGATTGCAACCTGTCATGAGAATTCTGATTGCAACCTGATGGCAATCCTGATTGGAACCTGTCATAAAAATCCTGCTTGCAATCTGTAAAAAACAAGTCCTGACTGCAACCTGTGCATGTAGGGCATGTTCCACCAGAGCATGATGTTCAGGGAGCAGAGATAAAGCCTAGACCCTAAGATGTATAGTGTACAGACATGCACCTTCTGCCTGAAGCATAACACAGTTCTGCCAGTCCAGCTGAACCTAAAGCCCTGCACCCTCAAACCCTAAGCCTGTCACACCTGAGGTCTACCTCCTACAAAGTTTACTGCTGCCACACCAGAAGTCATTTTTGAAATGCTCAACCCTACAGCCAGGTTGCACTAGCCATTGACAAGCTCACAAAACCCTGAAGCTAGGGCTGTACCTTCTGCCAGGCATGGTTCTGCCAGTGAACTCATCCACAATGATGACCTCTTCACCGCGAACAATGTAGTTCACGTCTCGGATCTGCAGCTCCTTGGCCTTCAGGGCATTTGTCAAATAGCTGGCCCACTGCTCTCTAGGGTCATACAAGTCTTGAGTCTGCATACCACCCAACACTATCTGGCGTGCTGAAAAAGACACTCTGATGTCACCCATATCTTGATGGCAATGTTCCTACACTTCAGTGTGTTGGTTAAATAGCCCACTGCATACAGGTCTTGAATCTGCACACCAACCAGAACTACCTGGGTTGCTAGAAAATATAGTTTGATGTTGGTTATACACTGAGTCTGCACATCAGCAGAAACTGTCTGGTACAATGTGAAAGACACTTGGAGAGGTATGAAGTAGGCACTAAGATGGCAACCATGCCTTGACAGAACTATCTCTAAACTTCTCTGCCTTGGTCAAATAGCTGGACCACTATTCCCTAGTCTTGAGTCTGCCTATCAGCTGAAGTCATTGGAGTTGCCTCACTGAGGAATCCAATTCAGTTGACGAATAAGATACTTTGATGTCAGATTCATGTATATTAATAATTCCACACTGATACCTATACTTCATTCACAATATTGCTGTCCTTGGCGCAGATCCAGCAGGAGATAGGATATGCAGACGCACAGACCCTAAGATAACCCATACCTCGAGCACATCCTCAGCATCTTCATAGCCTTGCTCAGTCAGCAGCACGCTCTTCTGCTTCTCATCCACTGTGTAGTGGTGCTCGCGCTCAAGGGCTTCTGCAAGCTTGGCTGCCTTGTAATACCTGCCGCGCCCAGGAAGGCAACGTCGGTTTGCAGGCGGTGCAAAAGGCAGAACAGCCAAAGGCAAAAGGCACCAGCAAAAGGCAAGCAGCGAAAGGCAAAAGGCAACAGCAAAGGGCAAGCAGCGAAAGGCACAGGACAAGATCGAAAGGCAAGCAATGAAAGGCAAAAGGCAACGGCAAAAGGTGAGCAGCGAAAGGCAAAAGGGAACAGAAGGCATACAGCAAAAGGCGATATTGCCGAGGAAGACAACGCTGCATGCAAGATGAAAGCGCTGACCAACAAACGCCTGCAGTGTTGGACAAGACAGAAGCTCAGACTGATTGTGCGACCTTCTGCTGCTCTTTCTTGTCAATGCAGCCTTGTCCTGGTGTGGTATTGTGTGATGCTTGGCAATAAACTGTGTTCAACCTGTCACTTGGGTTGCGCACATACTCACTTTTCTGAGGGCTTTTCTGCGGACCCTGAAATGATGAGGGGGGTTCTGGCCTCATCAATCAGGATGGAATCCACCTCATCAATCACGCAATAGTTTGCGTCACGCAGCACAAGGTCCTCCCCACGCTGCACCAGATATATACTCATTATGGCCATGATGATTATAAAAGTTGAAACATAGCGATGACACATTAAGTTTGCTGCACTCAGCAGAAGGTCCTCCTCACTCTGCATCAAACATTTACTCATCATGACCCTGATGCATATGACACTTTACATACAGCAGCGACACAATAAGTTTGCCTCGCGCAGCACAAGGTCCTCCCCACGCTGCATCAGATGTATACTCAGTATGGCCACAATGATTTGTCAACAGACGACATAAAGCAATGACATGACGTGCCTTGACTACCTAACCCCCTCACCCCCAAACCCTGAATATAATCGGACCAAGGGGTCTGCCCCTTTGCTGTACATCCACTACATCCCTTAGGTCATGAGCCAACCGGCAAGTCAATCTTACAGCTATCTCAAACCGTACACAGCATAATCAATACCACAGGCGAGGCAATGCAGATATTGTATACATTGGTTCAGACAGACTGAATCAGTTGCAGACAATTTCTAACAGTCTGAAACAGCACAGATCCTGCTTACCGCCTCCAACCAGACAGACTCAGTCAGCTGCAAAAAGTTTCAAACAGCACATTTTCTGCTAAGACTGCATCAGGCAGATCACAACTGCAGTACAGCTTGAGCTGCAACCCAAACATGCAAGCATCTGACATTGCATCCAGCATGGGACACACTGCTTGATTGGTGTATAAAGCTGTTTGCAGCTGATGTTGTTTGCCAGCTTGCGCAGCACTTGAGAAGACCGCTCTGCACTGCAAAACCTAAATTATAAACCCTAAACCCAAGCCCAACACTGTGCATGGCAAAAGACGGATGTCAGCTTTTGCAACTGACCTGTGCTAGATTGTCCCTCAGGAAATCAAACCCCAGCTCACTGTTGGTGACGTACGTCACATCTGCATTGTACGCTGCGCGCCGATCAGCTTCCTGTCATAGCAAAGACTTAGGGTTAGTTCAAACATGACGGGCATCATGCACTACACATCGTTACACATGTGAGTCTTGGCAGCAATGTAAGCTGCAATCCTGTCGAGCATCACCTTGCCAGGACATGCCAGTTGACCTGCGAGGGGTGTCTAGGAATGCGAATAGTAAAATGAGGCATTGCGTTCAGATGCGGGTGCTGCACCTCAGGCCATGTAAAATTGACATGCAATGATGATAATGGGCATTGTCATGCAGACCATGACAGAGTACTGTCACAGGGCATTCAAGTTCTCCTGTTGAGGCTTTACTGACACAAGGAGGTGCATGACAGATGTCATGGAGATTGTTGACACGCTGAGACAGAACCAGGCCAAGCAGTGTTGCATGTACATTCACAGGTACAGAAAACTGTTGAAGCAACATAGAGAAGCAGAGCAGAGAAAAGGGAAGTCGGATGAGGTCTGGGTCAGGAATCTCACATCAAGGCCCTGCTGAACCAGCCCCACTTGCAGCCCCAGGAAGCGATGAACCTGGCCCACCCACTCACTGTCACGCCGTGCTAGGTAGTCGTTTACTGTCACCACCTGCAGGCAAAATGCATTCCCCTTATCAGTCCATTCATACAACAAAGATGGAGGAAGAGAAGCTGTCCCCCTCTGCCTGATGTCTTTGCCAAACCCATAAGACGCCTTGAGACACAGTCTGTGCTCTACCCCTGAGACCCCTGTTGCTGGCAATGAAGATGTGACCTCTGAAGTGGCATGAAACTTGCAGACAAGCTGCAATAATGGCTTGTCTGTGATGCTGCCATCTGTGCATTGACACACGCAGCATAGACAGCATGCTGCGGTGATGTTGTGCAGAGTGCCTCTAGCAGTGATGGAGCATGTCATGGTGCGGCGACGCTGCATTTAGAGCAGAGGCAGCATGAGCTTGCATCTCAACATCATGCAGTTGTGCCAAAGTAAAACGCTTGGTAACACTGCAGTGCGTCTAGTGGACTTGGCACAATTTTGCTCCGTCAAACAAGGGCACCTTTGGATGCAGATGCTGTGCAATGACAAACCCATGTGATATACAGGATGTTTTGGAACATGCTTGTTGAATCTGCAGCATTGCGACATCCAGACAAAGATTGCTTAGTTTTGATGTTTGACCTCTTTGTTTTATGCATGCAAAAATGGTCCCACCTGTACACCTTTGCCAGCCAGTGCATTGAGATAGGCAGGCAGAACTGCCACTAGGGTTTTTCCCTCTCCTGTCCGCATCTCTGCAATCTCGCCGTTGTGCAAGATCATACCACCAATGAGCTGCACATCAAACGGCCGAAAACCCAGGACACGTTTTGAACCCTCACGAACCACCTGCTCACCACACAGCAGGTGATAGGATGAGAGCTGGTTGCCCCAAGGCTTTCTTGTGATCATTGCCCATAATATGCTACAGTCATTGGGAAACAATGCAGGAGGACTGGTTCAAAACGCTTACTCGCATACATGAAGAAAGCAACAGGACCCACCGCAAAAGCTTCAACCAGGAGGTCATCCACTCCTCCGTTCTTCTGTGCCTTTTGTTTCAAGTCCTGTGTCTTGTTTGCCAACTCTTCATCGGATAGCTTTTGCATCTGTGGCTCCAACCGGTTGATGGCATCGACCTGTGCTTGGTACTTCTTGCGCGTTTTTTCTGCAGCGTCTCCTCTCAAGAAGCCAAAGATAGCGCTCGTCTGCACTGCCGAGCGCTGCTTTACATGCCGAATCTTTTTGCCGTATGTTTCCCCTGCTTGCAAACCTGCGGTATGCCCAAAAAAGGCACTTCGCGATCCTTCCGGAAGTTTGCAATACCGTGCTTGAACGGGATGTGCAAAAGTACGTTGCCGAGGGCCTCTGTGGACATGGCCAATGTCGACGTGACCGCAGTGCAACTGCACACCGGTCTGCGTTTGCATGGTGGATTGAATAATGCCTAGAACGCGGTAAGCGCAGTGACGCTAGACACCTAACAAGCGTGATCAAGGGAGATGAACCGGTCTGTCTGACAGGGTTTCATGATTTTGATTTCGAATCCTATAACATCTCAACGAACGCATGCATCATGCACCTTGGCTTTTGACTTGAGTCAGGCGCATGTGTGCAAGCCAGTCGCTCAACCAGATCCTGGATCATTTGGACATGTCGAATCGCTCCAGCGTGTAAACGACGAGTCGTAGGGACCCGTGATGCCTGATGCTGTCGTAGCTAGGTTTCTTCTGATCTTTGTACGTATATCCTCCCAAGCGAAAGCTACTTGAGCTCAGCGACCACAGTGCTCTTATGGCGACGATCACAGTCTTGTTGTTGCTGCAGATAGGATTGTGGCACGTCAGTGCTGATCTAGTGTTCGAACCAGGCGCAGAGCAGGCCCTCGTGCTAGCAGCAAACCAAAGCGAGGTTGTCCAAAGTTCCTTGCGCCTGAAGAACAATGGCGACTCATCGTTTGACGTTCGTTTACAAGCGCAATGCGACAACAACCTGAGGTATACTCTCCTGCTGTGACAGGGCAAGCAACACTGCTTGCCAGCTCAGCAGTATCAAAGACTTTTCGTTTTGCAGCCCACATCAAAGTCCATGGATGATGCTGTCAGAAGAAAACTTCACTCTTGGTCCTTTGGCAGAGCAAGATCTTGTTGTCAGCTCCACTGCCGCATTGCTGCTGCAAGGAGTGTACTCAAGTCGCATATGTGCCTACAACCAAACAGAAACAGGTGCTTTCTTGTACTTCCTGTATCATACCACACATGCCATTGCAAAGCAACTGTCATCAAGAGTGTTTTCTCAGCTATATTATGGCACAACCTTAAAGCATTCCAGCACAGCTTGGCCAGCATATAGAATGTACAACAGTGTACATTAGCAATCCAAGCGCCATGCAGCTGTGCTGCAGATTCAAACATCACTGCTATCTGGCTGCTTTTGTGATTTTCTTTCACTCTGGACAATATGCATTTCACAATCTGAATCTTGACATAATCCCCAAGATTTGCATCTCAGGGTCTGGCTCTCAGCCAGCCTTAAAAGACAATCATATGTTAACTTGACACAGTGGTCAAGTGATGGTCAATCAAGGCTGACCAGTACAAACACAACCAAGACAAATTGTTTTCCAGACACACATGACTACATCGTCTTGTGCACATGCCAACACAGTTTGCAGATGCAAAGCTCGTATGTGCTGATGCAAATGCAGCAATGGTCCAGCATCTTTTGTTCAGTTCTGCACCTGGACATGTTGGCCATAACAGCTAAGCGAGACCTGCAATGCCTCAAGTTTGTGTCAGTGTCTGTATCTGTAGCCCTGCAGACAAGATTTTGACTTTGCATGTTCAGTAGCACCCAATCAACAGCTCTTGTGCAAGCCACAGTGCTGTGCATGTAACACGCTTTCCCACTGCAAGCTGGCTGTTGCGCCTAGCTCAGATGTGACAGCTGAATCTGCAGCTCAGGTGCCTTTGCAAAGCACAGCGCTAACCACATGCCCATACTAACGGGCAAGCATCTGGCAAACAGAAATTGTCACATGTTTATTTCTTCATTCATATCAGCATTAGACATGTGTCTTCACCTAGGGTCAGGTACATAGAGCCCTGAGTAGCTCCCTGTATGAGTTCCTTTTTGAGCAATCAGCGTACCAAAGACCTTGTGTGTTGATCTGGTCTAGCCCAGACTGAACAAGTGACTGGAACAGTGTTGTGCAGACACTAGCTCTGGTCTGATGCCAGAGCCTGTGGCTCAGATCCCTGTGCAAGCCACGGTGCTGTGCAGCCGCCTTGCAGAGTTGCCTGCTAGCCAGTCAGACTGCTTTCTCAATGTGACACAGCTAGCACTGCTCAAGGCTAAAGATCAGCCCACATCGGTCTTCTTTGAAGCCAGCGTGACGTTCAATGCATACCCATGGCCTGTGTGGAGCAGTGTGTCTGGTAATTTGGTTGTGGACCAAGGTATGTCTTCTCAAATGGTTTTTCTCTGATGGTTTCAAACCTCCACAAGTCTTCTCAGACCTCCTGAAATCTTCTCAAAATTCTTTAAATCTACTCAAGTTCCCTCCAGCCTCCTCATCTCTTCTCGCATCTTCTCAGTCTACCTCTCAAAGTATGCTTTGCTGCACATGCAACTTGTACGTGAGCTATGCTGACACCCAATAGCTACTCTTAATAAGGTTGGAGCAATGCATTAGCTGTCAAGGGCAACGTGAGTGTGCGTCAAGTTCAGTTTGACTGGGCAGACAGGGCAGCGTACCTTATGTCATGCTGAATGTAGCTTGACGGCTGCAGGGCAAGGGAGCATATACAATCTGACTCTGTGGCCACTGGGAAACAGCTGTGGCACATATCTCCTAAGAGGAACTACACCAGTGGCCACAGCCGGGGCCACCACCAATTCCACTCATCTGCTGCGCATCAGCAGCAATGCCACAGCCGATGTGACAGCGAGGGCAAATGCAACAAGCCCGACTATTGCGGTAAGCCCAGCAAACGTACAAAACTCATGCTTGAGCATACGCAAATATGTATAGGCTATGATGCAGGTGAGAATTTGCACATTCATTGACTTGCATTATAAACACTGTTGTTGCAGCCTGAAGATCAACAACCAAATACAAATCAGATCTATGCACAGGCCCCACAGCATCATACAGATATAGTGAAGCAGACAACAGGTCATCAGCGGTTTCATTAGTCAAGCTGCATATGCTAGAAACCCAAAACAGTAAAGCTGTGACCTCAGTTTGCCCAGTCGATGTTGCAATGAGTTGTACACGGCTCTTCCACGCTGTCATGCCGGTCTGCCAACGCCCTCACAGTACAAGAGGCCCTTGGCCCCAACAAGTTTGTGTGACATGCAAAAATGTGTCACCAAAAAATGAAAATAAAATAAAATGGTATGTCAGATTGCCAACCAATTGGAAGACCCAAGAACCTGTACATATTGCGGATAACAGCAACAGTTGTCTCTTCTCTTCACTAGCTATTGACCAGAGCAGAACCATCTAAACACATGTGCACCACGAAATTGACAATATGCAAAGATCTGAAATGCATCATGAAGCAGATACTCTAAGACTAACAGGTAAATTACTCGTGGCTGGGAAGTTGTAAGGAATCATCCCAGTCAAATTGGTTTTTTAAAAAAATGACAAAACAAATGTTGCTCTCAACACAGGTTTATCCTTTGTTACGCTGGCCTCTCATTGTGCATTCCTTTTGTGATGCTGACCAACACACTCAAGCCACATATGCTCGATAAAGTTGCCTACATCAAACCCGCCATGACATCACCCATGCAACATTGACAACGTTGACTGAAGGCAATGTTGCCCCTGCAGGCCAGTATCCAGCACGCCACCAATGCACCAACATGCATGCTGCAGCAACAGCTTGACACAGCTGCCCTTCCGGTCATAGCCACGCTGCCCATCTGGCCAGACTCAAAAGGCAACTGGTCTCCTACTGTGCTGCCTTTCAGCCTGCAGCCAGCCTACCTGGTAGCAGGCTCTGCCAACACCACAGCAGCTGCCGTCCTGAGCCTGAGTAATAGTCAAAGCATGGAACACAGCGTGCAGATTGTGACGAACTGCTACAATGACACAAGGTGAGCATCAGTACCAGACAAGGTAGGAAGATTTTGACAGCAGCTCTCTGAGTATGATGCCCGGCACTTCTTCAGCCTGCCCTTTCTGTGAGACCCACACCAGCATTATCATGTAATTCCAATGACGTGGAAATGATGCATGCTGAGCCAAGGAAAGATACTTGCCCCGTGGCAGTCCTGTGACAATAGCTGATGCAACACTGAAGAGCAGAAGGCCACAGATTGCAACTGTGTCATAAATGGTGGTACCAAATCTCGACAAAGCTTCACTGGGGTGAAGGGCTCCTGTGCTGTTGAGATGACATGCATCCAGAGCCTGCACCGCTGCTGACCCACAGTTTGTGACACCCTGTTCGTGCGTACAATGCAGTGCTGGCAGACAAATTCCGTACATGTACATCAAGGCTGAGTCAGCAGGCCATCCTTGCAGCGTACATCACAGCTGATGTGCAGTCTGTGGAGCAATACCAATTTGGTGTCAGTAATGGCTGCGTTACAGTGCTCACACAAACTGGGGAGATGCACATGAGCATTCACATAGAAAGGCAGGCATACATAATGCTTCAACACCGCCATCACAAGGGCTGTCTGCAGCTGCCTTCATCACAAGGGCTGTCTGCAGCTGCCCTCATGCACTCGTTTTGCTATGCAGTGCTGGCAAACGGGTTCCCTGGTTGAGCTTGAGTCAGCAGCACATCCTGCTGCCTGCCAATGGCTCCGAAACCATTAATTTGACCTACAATGCTGATGACATGGCTGCCGGCACATACAGAGCCCAGCTGTGTCTCTTCTCGGACTTCAGCTATGGTAGGCATGGATTTCGATTGTGTGCCTTCTGTGCATCTGAACCTGGACTGCATGCAGAAGATTGATGCACAGGCTGCAACAGAGCAGCTGTACCTTTCCTCTGGCTAGCACTATCACTACTATTGTCATCATCATCATCAGTATTAAATTAATTATTGTAAATAATCATATTATGATTATTATAAATGCTTTCTGGCCCAGGATGAGCACAACATGCGAACATTGACGTTGTGCCTGCGGTTTCTCTTTCACCTTTTGTTCTGTGCAGCAGAGGAAGTGAGGACAGTGACATGACCAACCTAGCTGTGCTTTGTCTCTGTCTCCTGTGATGAGGACTATGTAGCTGTGCCTACAATGTTGAGTTCATGCACAAGTTGACCTGGCTAATGGCACAGAGCGCAGGCCTGCCTCTTCTTCCTCTTCTTTTGGTGTCTTGTTGTGTTATGCTGTGGCATGCTGACATCATTGTGCTCTTCTTCTGCAGGATCAGTGTCCAGCATCGTCCAGGTGCAGCTGATAGTGTTGTGCTCACGTTATGACCACTATGAGACAGCACCAGCCGGCTGCAATATCACCTTTACAAACATCTCCACTGCTTCCTCTTCATCTTCTTTGTCTGCTTCATCGCCGTCCTCTTCCTCTTCACCTTCTTCTCCAAGTCCGGTCAGCCTCGACGGAACTGGGAGCTCTCTTGGTCCCCGTGCTGAATCCTCAGCCCCTGAAGCTGCATCCCCAAGCCCACAGGCAGCATCCAAAAGCGAGGTTGCCGGTCAAAGAGTAAGTTTCAGTGGCACTGTGGCGTTTGACCGGCCTGTGGTGGGTGCTCAGAGTCTGCAGTCATTGGCTGGCATGATGTACAGTGGAGGAGTGACTAATGGCAGGTGCGCTCATGCTGATGACATTGCATGCACTCATTTTTTATTTTTGGGTGACAAGCATTTGCTTGCTGGCATGATATACAGTATCAGGTGTGAGTAATGACAAATGCATCAGCATGACAGTGCTTGTGCTGATCTCTGTTGTTGTGAGCTTGTTCAACCTGGAGATGAGCTTGTTCAAATTGGGGATGAGCGTCATCAAGTTGAGTCTGTAAGTGTTTGTTACTGGGCTTGTAAGTAAGGGGTTGCCTACACTATGCCAAGAATGCTGCAAGCAGAACCGACTCATCTTTGCCTATCACTACTTTTCTGTCATTCTATGACTGCTTCGCACATCACCAGCAAACTCAGCATCTGGTGCTGCAGCCAATTACGTCATGGGTAACTGGGGTTCAATCAACTCAAAAAACTTCCTGAGGTTTGCTCTGATTACCATACTTTGATGTGTTTATGCAGAATTGCTGATGTCTAAAAACTGCTGTATCAGTGTGTGTATACAGAGTCACCAATGTGCATTTACTGCTGCTATGTTGATGCGCATCTACAGGATCACAGACGTGACAGAGGATACCAGTGAGGAAGCCAACTGTGGAAGATACAGCATCACTGGCTATGTTTTAGGGAACTCTGATGGCAGCAAGCCCAACATCACTGTCAGCGTCTCAGGTGTATATGATGTGACAAACAAAATAAATAGCTGCAGTTCTCAAGCAGTTTACTGACGCTGGGGGGTGATCTAATGTACATGCACTTGGTGTACTCGCTTTGCTGACTGTGCAATGTCTGCATGGTAGACTGCCAGCATTACTGTCAGTCTGACAGGCCATTGTTGGAGAGCATGAACTGTGGTCTGCGTGTCAAGAGACATTCAAATTTTGTGTAGCTGCCCCTGCTAGAATGATACAGCTGAACTTCTACTCCAAACAAAGTACTACTCAGGACAAAAGGGTGTCAATGGTCAGCAACAAGTTGTCAAACCAGTTGTTCAGTAGTATCTAGTTGTGATCCTACTCCACCTCCTCCAAAGAGGAGTGGTGCTGCATGACTCACCACTGTGACAGACAACTTGCAACAAGATATTGACTGAAACAAGGTGGTACACAGGGCTAGGAAGGTAAGAGTTATGCAACATATGCGCATCTTAGCACTTGGTCATTGCTGATTTTGAGCCACACAGCTGGTGCAGCAAGTGACCTGCAGCCTGCATCATGTGCTCTGGTCCAACATCAATTTCTATGTTGCATGCTGGATGTATTTGCTGATACAGCATTGGTGCTGATGTGTAGCTTTGAAAGTAGTCTGCTTCAGGTGGTAAAACTTTCACCACAACCACATGAGCCTTTTGAGTTTGGATTGCTAAATGTAAATTCAGACCTGCGCAGTTTAACCAGCTGTGAGTTGCAGCATTATGCATGCGCACGCAGCTAAAGAAGCTCAGGACAATGGCGGACACTACAATTTACTGCATACCTGATGCGATCTTCAACAAAATCAATCCTGGTGCCAAACAGGTGCATTAGCGCTGGAGAGTCAATTAGCACCTGCACACCGTTTTGCTCCACTAGCTCATCAAACTTTCCCTTCTCATCTGCAGCAGCACAACACTCTAAGAAGCTCTGCCTACAGCATTTGTGAAGATAAGCGGTGTGGTGAGCTCTTGCTGCCTCACCAGCGTAGTTGAGTGTGTAAGCCAAGCCGTTGCAGCCTCTGCGCTTGATGCCTAGTTTCAAATACTCCTGAAGACACAAGGAGCATAAGCAAGGGCTCGGGTTTACAGCGCGTGACAGATTGCTTGAGCACGTCTCGTCACCTTCTGTCGCTTGGTTAGCAGTTCCTTGATCCTGTTGGTTGCTGCTTCCGTAAGCGTCACAGGTGACTTGAGTAACCGAAGCCGTGAACCCCCGCGACCGCCAAGTTTTGATGCAAGTAACGCAAGAGAGGCTTGTACCATATCACGACCCCGCAACCTGCGTAGGGAGCATCGGCAGTCTTCGGAGCTACCGCGGCAGACGTTGGCGTGTGCGTCCCACTGATGACGGAGACAGACGATGCGCTATCACTAAATTGTTCTAGTGTCGTCGAGGCGACTGCCTTACGAGAAGGTACGCCGTATTAGACTTGGCACGACATACCGTATCAACGCTCTGCGAGTGCCGTGCTTGAATTCAGTGTACAGCTTCACAGGAGCAAAGCCCTGCTTGCGGGGTAGCAGTGTAGTTTTACCCTCAAGAAGTTAACCAGCACAGAGCAGCCATCTGTTAGAGTCTGTAAGTTTCACTGACAGTCAAAATAGCGCTGCCTGCTGATCAGCTTAATTAAATATAAAACTGATACTATAGTCGAGTCAGCTTGAAGCACATCCCATAAATTGAGGCGGACGCAAGCAAAACCACACAAGCATCAGTTGCAGCACATGAGACTTCCACAGATTTGGAAATAAAGATGCCACAAAGGGAGATGCCCATGTTGCAGCGAAAGTGGTTGACAATAGGCATGCATGTGAGCTTGTAACATCATTAATCATCATTACAGGCTGACAAAATATGCACACTGTGATGGTGGCAAAAGTCCATAAACCTCATAAGCCACAGTTCAAACAACCAAGGCATGCAGTGCCTAACAAGCAGTCAACACCAGATCCACCAGAAACATGAAGAGCATTTTAAGAGTTCAATTCTCAAGCACTAGCCAACACTGCAAAAAGGGACTGACCAGGCTCAATTGTGATATTCCTGTCTCCTGAGAGAACTACTAGTCTACAGCCCACAGGGAAATACACAAAGAATTCTGATCCAGCTAGAGTGACAGCAAATCACAGACATCACAAGTCATCCTCGTCAGTGTCTGAGACATCCTCGCCTCTCTCCCTCTGTGCCTTCCTGACCTTCGCCCTCTGCTTCTTCTCCTTGTTGCTCAACTTCTTCTTTGGTGCCTGCAAACAAGCGCAAAGCATCAGACTCGGCTACCAAAGGAAAGGTGCATTGGTGACAAACAATATGCTTCAGCGAATGTACCACAGCAAAGTCGAGAAATCTAATGACCAGAGAGCAAAACGCAGCAGGTGTGTGCAGAGGAAACCGTGTGAAGCTAAAGAGGGAACATGTGGAGACTGACCTTGATCTTGACAATGTTGCCGAAAGCATCCACCTGCTCTTCCTGGGGCTTCCACTCCAGCTTCTCAGCCTTGCTGGCTGCCTCAATCTCACCCTTGAGTGTCAGCTTGCCATCTGCCACCACCCACTGAGTGGGACACAAGGCATCTGTGAACTCTGCAGCACAAAACAAGCAGAGTATCAATGTGACTGTTAAGCTGTAATCTGTACCAAGTAGTTGTCCAATGCAGCAGAGAAATTGAGTCAGCATGACTACTGCACAGGAGCTGCGTAACAAAAGATGCAGAGAACTTGGCCATGGAAGCCAGCCAAGCACCTTGTAGCAAACCTTGTCCAGCTAATGGCAGAACAAACAATGCAGTACCGGGATTTACGCACAGCCACAAAATAGCAGCTAGAGAATAGACTCCTTTGGGGCAAAGAAACGTCACTGTATCTTTGAAAGATGTTGCTTGGACAGTGTAAACTTCAAGGGAGAGTTTCCTTGGAAGCTTACCCCGGTTGTGACTGATCATGAGGCATCCACCACCGTAGTTGCGGATGGCACCAGCCAGAGCGCCAAGAGATTCCCTGTCCAGGTAGTTGGTGGGCTCATCAAGGACCAGGATGTGGGGATTGTTCCACATGGCTGCTGCCAGCACCACCTTGACCTTCTGCCCACCAGACAGGCCACGCATGCGGGAGTGGGTTCCAAACTCAGGCTCAATGCCCACGTCCTCAAGGTGCTTCTGGATGACTGCTGTGGTCAAGGGGCGCGTCTGCAGACCTAGGCGAGCTGCCTCCTTGGAGTCGATCTCATTGACCATCTTGGTGAATCCCATCTCCTCAAGCCTGAAGAAGAACAAGGCAAAGATGTTAGCATACGGGCATATTTGGCCTTGATACAGAAAGCTACTCAGGGCTGTACAAAGCTGACCCTGAGGGGAGACTCGCATTTCATGAATGAATGGATGAGGCTGCATGACAGGACTGCATGCACGTCCAAGGCAACCACGTCAGGCTGTGGCAGCTGACATTGCGAGCTCGTCAAGACCGACTGCCAGCTTTCAAAGGCCACACAGTGTGAGTGTCTTCAACGCAAACAAGCTTACACAGAGCTCAGCAGATCATATGGTAACACAGTTGGAGTACTGCCCACAATATTTAGACTGACCTGTCTCTGCTCAACCAGGCAGTGTAGTCAGATGAGGATGGCTGGCCTTCCCACTGTACCTCGTACTCGTAACTCCTCTTCAGCTTACGCCTAGCAAGCAGCTTTGAGACCACCCTCTTGACACCGTCTACCATCACCTTCTCGTCCATCTTCTTCTGCTCCTCAGCAGAAATCTGCAGGCATGCAAAGCACAAGTCAGTGCTGACACAGGCATGAGACACTGAAAACACAACCTTGCATGCATGAAAATTGCTCCCTGTTCAAGACTCTGAGATGTATTCTATCCGGGCTCTGTGTCTAAGCCCCTACACGGGGCAGGTTGGGAGGGGCAGCTCTACGTTCTCCTATTTGTTGCTGCGCTCAACACTGTGGCAGGCAAGTAAGGCCAAGACACAAGAAAGAGAACAAATGTACGAAAATGAACAAACAAAAGACCCCAACACAGCAGTGTAGGCGCAAGCTGGATCTGGCGGTATGCAGCATGGCAAAGAAGTGGTCAGTCTCAACAACTGGACAGTGGATGCTGACATGCTGCATACACACTCAGCATGCATGTCAGCATGCACTGCCCAAATGTCATGGAGGCCAGTGCCTCTTTTTGCATGCCAGGCTGAACCAGGTCAATCACCTGCTGGTATGCATACACCAAAGATCATGAAGGACACAATGAGAAAGTACTATCAATGCAAGGCTGAGCAACCAACGGGCTTCACAAGGTGGTATTTGCACTTCACAGTAGGGCACATACCTGGGCAGAGGCCTTCTCCTGAGCCTCCCTGTCCTCACCAGATGCATACCGCCACGCAATGTAGTCGTTGGGGGTCTTGTCCAAGTGCTGCTCAATGTGGTGGAAGGCGTGCTGGGCCACATAGGCTACACGCAGGTTGGGGTGCTTCCACACAGTGCCCTCTGCAGTCTCCAGCTCTCCTGTGAGCAGCTTGATCATGGTGGACTTGCCGGCTCCGTTAGCTCCAATGACAGCCACACGGGAGTTGAGGGTGACAGCAATGCTGACACCCTCAAGCACCTTGCGGGTTGTGTTGGGGTATCTGCATGACAGTAAGAAGATGATCACAAGATAGTGAAAGCTGTGAGAGGACAAAAGATTGGGTGGGGGCGGG
>JAABUY010002276.1_pt1 | contig 23188 bp, 8 predicted proteins | sample 5560271 | NCBI WGS metagenome assembly JAABUY01 (sample SAMN10711886, study PRJNA513374) | rock metagenome | isolation source: Antarctica rocks | place: Antarctica: Victoria Land, University Valley | reverse complement strand
ACTAGTCCGTTTTAGCTTAAACTTTAAAGTTAGCCTAGTTTACTATTTCATTAGTAATATATGACGTAATACTTATAATATTTCCTATTCGGGCTAGCATGATAACTCCTAAGTACAAGTCCTCCCGTACGGGCTGGTTGAGCTGCCTGAGCTTCTAGGGCCGGGTTCCCGAATTGCCGATGTAGGTAGTCTAAATAAAAATAGTGAATTTACTATACTCTCTACGGTAGTACGACGGGTTTACTTAAATATTAGACGACGGGATTATAAGACTATAAAAAGAATTAAAAATAAAAAGGAAGAATATAAGAAATAATAACTATCGCCCCTCTAAGATATAAGATTAGACTACTTAATAATAGAAGATAGTACGGTAGTATTACTAGCCCCGAAGCGACGAATAGAATAAGAGGCCGCGCTAGATTAAGATATAAGGGATATTAATTTAAATGCGATATACGATAGGAAAATTACTAGGCTTCTCCTATTAGATATTATCTAGTTACCTAACCCTTTATTAGATATAAGAAGCCTACTAACGTACTTAACCTTAGACCGGTTTATTTAATATTATAATAAAGACCTAGAGCTAAAGCCCTTAGAAGTAATACTATAATTTAAGTATAAAGGAGCTTAGTTTCTAATTAAATTAACTAATAATCGCTAACTTTATAGGGCTATAAGGGAGGTTATTAACGGTGTAGGTACTAACCCTATATTTAAGTTTACGGTAGGATAGGATAATTCCGCTTAGTAGGCCTCTATTCTATTAATTACTCTATCAGAGACTCTAAGTAAGTAACTACCTTCTCTATCTATTATAATAATAAATATTATATAATTAACGTCCGCTATTATAACTAGGGCCTAAATTTAAATAGGATATCCTTAGCCTAATACTAAGAGGCGCGAAATAGAGATAAAGTATAATAAAAGGATATAATTCTAGTAAGCTAAAGGCGTAGTAAAGGCTATAGTAATAGCTAATTAAATATTAGGGATTTAAATAGGATATAACATATTACCTACTTAGAAGCGATTAAAAACTACTATTATAGGTTAACTATACTTTAGCTAATTATCCGAGAATAAGAGTATCGAGCTATATAGTAAAGATAAAGACGATATAATACTAACTACTATAATACTAATAGATTACGGCTAAGAGGTAGAGCTAGACTAAAAGGGGGAGGTACCTAATAGAATACTAGCGAAGGACGGAAGTATTTATCTAATATAGATAGGGTTGTTAGTTATCCTCTTATCGTATAAATCTTCCGACCTAATCGCCCTTACTAAACTAACCGAAGAAGCTAAAGCCTATAGTCCGGCTAATAACCTAGTTACGTCTACTAAACTAGCTAAAGAAGCTAAAGCCTATACTCCGGCTAATAACCTAGTTACGTCTACTAAACTAGCTAAAGCCTATAATCTAGCTAATAACCTAGTTACGTCTACTAAACTAGCTAAAGCCTATACTCCGGCTAATAATATAATTATATCTACTAAACTAATTAGAAAGGCTAAAGTTAATACTCCTAATATTATAATACTATTTAATAGACTAATTAAAAAGGCCGAAGTCTATACTTAGCCTAGTACCTTACTAGAGAAGAATAATTCTCTACCTACTATTAAATTAAATAAAGTAGTCGATCTAACGTAGGAATCTAAATCTAAAGGCTAAGTTATAGCGGATAACTAGTAATTATTAGGAAGCGCTAGAGTATTAAACGGACGGGAGTTATAAGCTATACTAAGGTAGGGATTTAATAATACTAAGGTAGTATATATACGAAAAGTTACTAAGTAAGGCGTAGATATTAGTCCTACCGTAGAGCTAGATATTAAGGATATAGAATCACGCGAGATAATAGATATTACGGAAGAAGGAGAGGAAGATATAATAATAAAACTAGCCGATAACTATCTAATTATAATAATTAAATAGCTTTATTAATAGGATAAGAGGTAGGAGGACTATACTCGTCTATTTTACTTTAATCCTAATATATATTATTAACCTAATAAGACTATTAGGTTACTTAGGTTATTATTAGATTTTAAGCTATTTTAGATATTTAGGGTATTTATCTACTTTAAGATAGAGGTATTCTAGAACGGCAGATACCTTATAGATATAATAGGACTTAGGAAGGTAATAAATTAAAGTACTCCGGTTAAGACTATTAGCTAATAAGGGTTATAGACTATTAAGGCTATCGGGGTAATTATCTTAAACCGGACCCTTACGTTAGTTATTAATAGTATTAAAGAAGCTAGGACTAAAGGGAGATATAACTTATACCTCCTAAAGGGAATACTAAAGAACCCTTAGCTACCCGACGCTAAATACCTATCTAATAACCCCTTTAATATTTAATATACGTGTATTAACGCTAGAATATCCTAAAAGCTAAAGCCGAGCTATAGCCCGACCCTTATACTTATACCTCCGGCTTTACTATCCTATTAGTTAGGATAGATAAAGCGTTTCCTAAATATAAAGGCCTAGAAGTATAAGTAGACTTTATAATACGTATATAATAATACTAAATTAAAAGCATACGTATTAAAACTAGATAAAGAGGACCGCTAATCTATAATACCCTCTAGGGGTATCCCCTACTTTAATAACTTAAATAATAAGTTATATATAATTTACTTTACCACCATAGTATTATATAACGGATAGGTAAAGAAGAAGCTATTAGATTATACTCTAGAGGTCTTAAAGTCGGGTAGGTAACCTTATATCGCGCCTTAATAGTAATAGTAGGTAATAGGATAGAGCCGTATTATACTCGACGAAGTATATACTAAATCTAATAAATATACTAGGATAATTAGTAGAGTTCGGGCACTTAATATAATTATAAAGGGTTAAATACCTTAGAAGCTCTTCCTTATTAGAACTCTATTTAAAGCGTCACCCGTATATATAGCAGGCTAGGTAGGTACGCTCTAGGATAATAATATAGGGTAGGCGCTATATCTTATAATACTAAACTACCCTTAGATAAATAACTATTACTAAAACTTATAACGCTATACGAAGTTAGAGCTTAATAAATTTAGTAAGACTTATAATATCCTTATTAAGTAATATAAGGCCGGAAATATAACGGCGGAGGCGTATTATAAGTATAGGGATATAATAACTATTATTATCTAAATATTATAGCTATATTATACCGGCGACTTAAAGTTTCTAGGGTATCCGTTAGTAGACCTCTAACTTAACTACTATTATAAATACCGCTTAATATACCTAGAATAATATAAGGACGTGCTAGACTAGGGGTTTAAAGGGGTAATTAAGGAAGTTAGGAAGATATATTTAAATTAAGTTAAACTCTATAAATAGCGTAAGAAGGTTATTATACTAGTAATAAAAGTAAAAATATAACTAATAGCCGCGCGTCGCGCTAGGATTATATTATTATTCCCTAAATTATTATTCTAAGAAGAGACTAAGAAGCTAGCTTTTATATTAGGGGAATTAATAACTAATAAGTAGCTTAAAACTATACCTAAGAAACTATATAAACTAGAATAATAAGACTTACCCTATAAGCGGTTAATATATTAGATCGCTAGGGTTTTAAATTACCTAAAGATACTAGTACTAAGGGTTACCTTAAACGGTATATAGGGAAAGAATAAAAAGTTCCTTATCTTAATAATAGGGCCTATGTTAGCCCTTATTATTTACTAGGTATATATTCCTAATAGGCTATTACTCTATATTAATAATTACCTTAGGACTAAAGCGCTAATTAGTATATAGGTAATCCGCGATATATTAAAGAAACCCGTCGCCCTAATCTATTTAGGCTTAACTAAGTATAAGGTTACTAAAATTATTAAACTCTTCTAGGAAGGTAAAGATAGTAAGAAGAGTTTATATCCTGATAATATCTTATAGATCCTTATCGGGTCTAATATACTTCTATTTATAGGATATATATATATAGTAGCGAAATTTATTACTATCTTTAACCCTAAGTAGTTATAAAGGAATAAAACGTAGGGTATTACACGGGTTAATTAAATCGGGTAAGATAAGGAAATAATATTACTTAAACTTATAAATAACTCCTTAGAACTTAAAAAGGCTATATCTAATATAAAAACTACTTAACCTAAGATATATAAATTAGTAGAAGTTATAATAGATCTAATAGATAGTAGTTATAAGGTATTAAAGGAGGATATAACCGCAGATAAGAATATTAATAATAAAGGTAATCTACTTAATAAGGAAGGTCGGATTATTAGCTAATAATATAGAGATAGTATACGCGTATAGAACCCTTCTAGGGAGATAGGTAATAGTAAGTTAAGTAGGAATAAATTAAATAGAAATATAATATAATAATATAGTAATATAGTAAGATTATTCTAAGATATCTTTATATATTATAAGTTAATACTACGTATATTAAACGCGATAAGTCTATAATAGCTATATAGAACGTATACTTTATAAAATAATTTAATTATATAACTAAATAAAATAGGATAAACTAATAGGAAGGGTTTACTACCTAATATTCTCGCCTAGGTATATATAGTAACCTATACGCGAGTATTAGCTAGATAATCCGTAAAGGTTAAGGGTTCTTTAAATATACTAAATACGTAATAACCGCTCTAGCTATATATAAAGGTTTAATAAACCTATATAGGGTATAGAAAAGGCGGAAAATGCGGGTAGTATAGATCCTAATATTCTATACGGCTTCCCGGTTTACTAATAAAGGCGATTAGCTATATAAATCTACTCTTAAATATTAAGCTCCGTATAAATAAGAAAGAGGATAATATTATTAGTATAAATCCTTATAAGCTACCTAAACTCTACTAATAGTTATAGGCCTAGACTTATAATTATAGACCTAAATTAGTTCTACTCTATTCTCGTATAATAACCTTATAAATAGGTAATAATAAGTATACTAACTATAAAAATAGTAACGGACCCTTCTATACCTATAAGAATAATACACGTATCCGTAGCGGTATATATAGTAACTATCTTATATCTAGAAATAATACGTAAGGAGGTATACGGCAAGCTTATAGATATATATATTAAGTAGGCGGATTTATATAACCGCTTATAAGACCTTAAAGGGCCGGACGAATTAGAAGAGGATAATAAGTAGGTATACTAGCTTATACCGCCTTTATACGGGTCTATAGTCGTCTATACTAGTAGTATATAGATAGTTACTATTATAGACTATACGAGGCCCTTTAAGGTCTTACAGATCTATAAAGATCCGTAAATATAATTACATCTATAGGAATAAAATTAAACGACTTATACCCGTAAATTACTAAACTTATATAGCTTAATAATAAAAATAATTTAAGAATTAAAAATTTAATTAAATATAATTATAATTATAATAATAAATAAATATTAAATTAAATTAAATAAATATTATTATAAAATAATAATAATAATATAAACTTAAATAAGTCTTATATCTTTAATAAAAGTATTAACTTTAATAGTAACTATAATAGTAACTTTATTTATAATAAACTTTATAATTATTAATTTTAATAATAATAATAGTCCTAGTAGCTTTAATAATTTTAATAGTTATAATAGTCTTAATAATTTTAATAGTCTTAATAGTTCTAGTAGTCTTAATAGCCCTAATAGTCTTAATAATTCTAATAGTCTTAATAAGTCTAATAGTTCTAATAGTTCTAATAGTTCTAATAATTTTATAAATATTAAAAATATTTTAAAACTTAATTATTTTATAAAGATTTAAATATAAAAAGTAGGAATAATTTTAATAAAAAGCTTAATATATTTAATTAAATTATATAGGATCTAAAAGAACCTCTAGATATATAATATTATCTATACGCCCCTTTAAACTTACTAGTAAGAGGACTAAAAGTCTCTATATATCTCTTATATAAGATAGTATAATATAGAGCTAACTATAATTAAAATATAATAAAAGTAAATCTACCCTAATAGTAGAAAGTAACTGGCCTTAGGATTTATTAATAGTTATTATAAAATAGAGCCGGACTAGAAACTACTTACGCGTAAGGAGGTAAGGGTAGTTACCTTCCTTACTAGTTAATTTAATTTAAGGAATTAAGCGTATCCCTCTATCCTACTTTCTACTAAGGATCCGACCTTAAATATACTATTAGGATAGACGTATAATAATTAGGCGCGTCCTATTATACATACTTTTATTTAGGTATAGGTTCCGTAATAATATAATTAAAGCCCTAACCTTTAAGTATAATTAGGAAGGGGGAAATCTAGATAGCTCTAGGTATTATAGGAATTCTAGGCTAAGTCCGTTATTATTACTATTAGATAATAACTTATTAGCTAATAAAAGGTACTATATAATTCTATATAAACGCGTTAGGATCTTATTATTTAAAATAGTAGTAGAGTCGTTTCGCGAGGATTCGTTTCGCGAGGATAGTATAGCTCTACTCTTAAAGAAATCCGGCGGTAATAATAGCGATATAAGGGAGGTAGTAGGAAAGATATATTCTATAAAGGTACGTCTATTTATATCCTAGTTTTTTACCTTAAGGGGAAGAGCTATTATCTTATATATTAATATATTATATAATATCCGGCCTATCTACCTTATAAACGCCTAGTTATTAGATCTAGTATAGAGCCGTATATTTTAATATAGCCGGAGTATATTTAGCTTTAGCTAGATCTAGGAGCTACGGAGGCTAGTATTAACTTATATAACCTAATTACCTTTCTAAATAATAGGAGTTATCTATATAAAGTTACTATTTATAATTACCGGGAGCCTATTAAATAGGTTATTACTCTTATAAATATTATATAACGTTATATTAACCGCGGTAAAATTATTCTTATTTTATATAAGTACCTTATCTTATATAATTAGGGCTATACGACGGAGTAATTCTATTATATTAGACTATATAGGGATATAATAGGTAGATATATTATTATAAATAATTAGGATCTTAAAAGTAGAGTAGGATATACGGCTACCGGGTAGTAATATTAATATAATACTAGTAGAAGTAACGTATAGTATAATATATTATTATATACAGAAATAATAATAAAGAGCTTTATAAAGAAAGGTCTTCCCCGTACTTATAGCGCCGTATATAAAGAAGTACGCAGTTTATAATAAAGTTATAATAGCTATAAGGATAGTATTATAGGTGGAGCGTTAGTTAACGTTTAACTTCGGAATAGTAGCGTTATATAAGGTTACTTACTCCTTAGTATTATACTCTAATTTAGACGTAATTAGAAGAGGGTAGTCCTACTAGGACTATATAAAGAGGGGTATAGGTAGATTAAAGTCCCTAAGCCTTCTACCCTAGATTTATAATTATTTAGTAATTAAGAATAACCCGTAATTAAGATATATATTTACCGTACTAGTAGGAATATCTAGAAAGTCCCTAGTAATATAGCGTAGTAAATTATTATAAATATTATAATAGAACTTTTCTTAAAGCTTAAGGGGCTCGCTAATATCGCCGTAAAGAAGTATAGATATAAATAAAGAACGTAAGGAGTAACTAGAAGAGTAGTACTAAAATTCTTTAAAGTATATAAACTACTTACTATTATTAAGAAGGAGCCCTAAGGTAATATACGTAGCCCGGAAGGTTAGATATAGAATACTATTAACCGTATAAATCGCTTTAAAACTAGAAGGCTTATAAATAATAGTAAGTAGGACCTATAAGTAGAACCTCTCCCCCTATATAACTCGATAATTATATATACGACTAATTATATATCCCTTTTATTAAGGTATCTACTACCGCTCCCCTTTCTTACTATAGTAGACGTAGTACTTAGGAAAATCGTAGTATAATAGATAACAGCCGTCGGAATATTTAGTATTATACCGTAAGAAGTATATAAGTATTATTTTAGCCCCGTTAAGTACCCGTAAAAGGTTAGTCTTATTATTACGGAACTATACCTATTACTAACTAGGGAGGTATAAAGCGAGCCGTATAACGGGAGGATTCTTATTATAATTATAGAATTTAAAAAGGTTTTATATAGCCTAGTATAGACTAATATAGCGACCGTTTAAGTAGTATATAATTTTATCCTAATTATCTACTAGCTTAAGAGTTATACGGTTAGCGCCTTTATAAATATACTTATATATATACTTAATAGCGCTAATAGAGGCGTAAACCTTAATATTAATATATATTATATACTTACGGGTTAGCTAGGGATTATATAGGACTACCTAGTAATTATCTATCTTAATATCTTATTTATATACCCGTTTCATCTATATATATCTATCCTTATAATAGCGGTATATAGGATAGCTATCTTCTATAACTAATATTTTAGGCTAGAACTTCCTTAGAAAATACTTTAAATAGATTTACCCGGAACTACGTAGTTTCTCAATTATATATAGTGACTTAGGATTCTAGTACCCGTAAGGGCTATAAGTTATTTACTCCTAGATAATTTAATATAAGGAGCCGTCCGGATTAATAGTAGGATTAAGTAATTTTATATAGATTAGATTATTAACGCGAAAATAGTCTAGGAAGCTATTATCCTAATATAGAAAAAGGAGGATATAAATATATAGAAGACCTCTTTTCTAGTACTTAATAGTTTAGATAGTACTAAGATAGCGCCTAAACTAATCTTTAAGGTCTTATAATAATACCTTTTTCTTTATATAAAAGATACGTATAATAATTTCCGCCTAATTACTAGTAGTCTAATTATTAAAGACGGTAGCCTTTATTTTAGGCTAGTACGGGTTTATAGTTATTATTATAAAGAGCGTTAGCTTCCCGTAATAATATTAAATAGCTAGGGAGTCCTTATAATTCTATATTATAGCCCGATTACCGCTACTAAAGCTAGAAGGTAGAATAATACGGCGTCTAAAAGTATCTATATAATTATTACCAGCTAGTATTATATCTTCTACCCCTTAATATAATTCACTACAGATAGTATCTTAATTCTTATAAAGGAAATTAAGTCTTTATTAATTAATTATAGCGAAGTAATTAATAATATACTACTAAAATAGCTTTCCGCCGTAGAGTATTATTAAGTACTAACTAGGACGTTAAAAGAAGTACTAGCGTAACTATATACACTTAGAGTAATAGATAATAGTACGGCGATTATTATTATTATATAGTTGTAGGGCCTAGTATTAGCCTAGATTTCTATATAAGAAAAGGAGAATATAATATAATAGAAAGTAGGCGGTATTATTATAATTAATAGTATAGAAAAGCGGCTCTTTACTATCCTCGCGACGTTTTATAATAATAATATTATAAAAGCTATAGTCCTTATACTTATCCGGAATAAAGGCGGCGACTTCTAAAGCGGTTAGTAGATTTATACGCCTCTTATTAGATTTAGCCTTTATAACTAATTAAAGGCGAGTGTTTAAAACTACTTATATAGGCCCCGTTATAGCCCTTACTTACTTAATTTACTCTTATATAATAGCGTATATATTAATAAATAGGTTATTATAAGCCCGTATTATTCCGTTAAGTTCTTTAAGGAGAGATTACTAAAGATCTAGATAGTAGGATAGTTAAGATATTACTATAAAGGCGGGATCGTAGAAGTATAATTAAGTAAAGGATAGAATCGAGCGAGTACTAGGCTATAATAGGCCTTATAAGTAGTAAAGTTCCCCGTAAATTATAAAAGACTAAATACTAGTACGGCCTTATAACTAGGTATCCTATTAGTATTTATAAGATATAAAGGTAAGAGTATTATTATATCTATAGATATTCTTAAAAAAATACTTAAAACGTGGCGTACTTCCTTCAAGTAGCTCTTTTAGGAGTTATAGGGGCTTAGGTAGAGGAGGAAGTACGTGTTACAACCTTAGTAAGTGGAGCCTTAGCGGACGCCATAGGCGCTTACTAAAGTCGAACATACCTTAGTATAACAGGTCGAGCGATCGCTCGACCTAATCGCTCTAGTTAACGCAGGTCGATCGCTGGCGACTAGCGCGAGCGTGGGCTTTCCTATATCTATATAAAGAGCGTGATCTTTCCCTTAGATAGGAGCTTCGTGCTTAACTTATATTATTAACCTAGATATCTCCTAGATACTAAATATAATACTCTACCTGTATTAGACTAGTTTAGTACGAAGCCTATTTACCCTAGTCCTTAATACTCCTCTCTACAAGATCCACCTAGACTCCGGAGCCTTCTAGTTAGAAGACGACGGGTCGTAACACTTTAAGTACCCTTAAGATAAGTACCTCAGGATAAAGGGACCTCACCCCGAGTAAACGCGGTCTATAATAGTTAGTAATAGCGGAAGTTAAAGAAGGTATTAAAGTTACTAAACCAGATTTATATTATAGCGATCGAGATAAACTTAAAGAGTGGTTAGTATAGATATAGCTATACTTCTCTTTTAATAAAGACGCTATAAGACTAAAGAAATAACTACTATTTATAATAACTTATATAAGAGGACGGGCCTAGAGATAGTCCGCTCCATTTCTTAAATAATATATAGAAGATCCTAATAATAATGATAATATCTCTATTAAGTTATAGATAGAGAGCTTAACACTCTTTCGTAGAGAAATAAGGCGAATATTCGGACCTTCTAATAAAGTAAGCGTAGTAATAAGAGTCATCTAGTACTTAATATAAAAGAAGTCGGTATCTAAATACGTAATACAGTTCTAATAGTATTTTATAAGAACCGACTAGGATAATAACGCGCTAATAGTAATATATCGGAGAGGATTAAAACCTCAGGTAAAGAAGGAACTTATGCGAGACGGAGCCGTTTATAACGACTTAGACTCATTAATAAGAGCCTTAATACGAGTCGATAACTAGATCCACGAGTTAGTAATAGAACTACGCTATAATAGTGGAGTTTCTAGACTCAGTCACACAGGACTCTATTCCGGAGGAAGTTATAGGAAGAAGCGGTTCTTACGCGATCCTTACGGTCCGATACTAATAGAGTTAGACTTCACCGAGAAGAAGAAACCGTTTAGAGGTAAGAAATAGTAAGGGGGTAAGAAAGCAATGAATTACTATAGCTGTGGTAAACCGGGCTATATCGCTAAAGACTATAGGTTAAAAAACATAGTAAAACGACCTCAGTTAAATATATTAGAAAGAGTTCTAGTTAGGAAGACTAAACCTCTAAAGGATTAATAAGAAACGGAGTACGACGACACCGAGCTAGACGTAATTATAGATGATTTACTAGCCCTCGTCAATCCACCTATTAATAGAGAACTATAATCTAGAGAGGAAGAATTACGCGAAGAAATAGCTAAGAAATAAAGGAATATTATAAAGATTAAATAAAGGCTAGCGGATATTCACGAATAACTTAAGGAATTAGACTCTAATAACGAATGTGATAGTAGTTGTATTTAGAAGGGAAAACCCGAATAAAGCCGAGAAAGCGAGGATGATTCCGACTAGGAAAACCTCAGCTAGACTTCTAAGAAAGAAGGTGATAGAGTAGTATCTCGAGCTTCTACATTAAAAGATCCACAGATAAAACTCGAGGAACGGGTAGAGTTCTACTAAGAAAAAGTAGTAGGAGGACTTCTATAGAAGGAGTTTAGAAACGACTTAGCATATCTATAGCACGGAGTAATATACTAGTCAGCCTGCGCCGATAAAACATATATAGTTTACTACTAAGCGAAAATAAACTTAGGAAAGTCTATTAGAATCCGAATATATAGAAAAGTTTAGTCAAGCTATAATAATATAAGTTATTATTAGTACTTAGTAACTAAGAGATTAAAGAAGTAGTTTCCAGGCTATAACTAAAGATGGCATAGCAGTCTCTATAGACACCTCAAGCATGGCGAGTATACTTCTAAGTGTTACTTACAGGACTAGTATGCCTACTTCCACGACAATTACAGAAAGCATATATACATAAAAAGAACTACCGGATTCCTATCCTTTTCGGGAAAAGAGTAATCCCTTGTATTAAGGGGAAGTATAAGGAGATTAATATCCTTACCCTAAAAAATATATTAGCTATATTTAACGAACTACGTAATATATATAAATATACCGGTTAAAATAGATAGTTAGCGGACTATAGTAATAATAGATTCTAGAGTATCTAGAAACTTTATCTCTAAAGTATTAGTACGGTTAGTAGGCCTACTAACGCGAAGAAAGAAGGATCTATATGACTTATAAATGGCCGACGGGTTAACGCTATCGAAAGGAAGCGTAGACGAGGAGACAACCTCGCTACTATTTATAATTTAACGATACTATAAGGAAATGTCCTTCAATATTATAGGGATGGCCACCTATTATATTATATTAGGCATGCCTTAGTTAGAAAAGCATAACCCAGCAATTAACTGGAGAAGAAAAGTACTTAAGTTTGAGCGAACTGGCGATATCACTAGATTCTAACCTACACGTCGATAGTAGACGACGGTAGATAAGAAATCGAACTAGAAGACGGTTAAGGTATATATTACCTTAATTTCGAATAAGGATGACCTTAAAATACAAGGATCCGACTTAATAGATACTAGTAGCGGTCCGCTAGGTTAATAAGTTAGAGTTCTTAGAGTAACTAATAGTACTCCTAATATCTTATAAGAGTATTAAAGATAGAAACGCCTCTTTATAAAAGAGATAATAGTAAAAGCTCTGCCTAAACACTAACCTTGGGATTATAAGATCGAACTCGAACTAGGGAAGGAACTAACATTTAGACCTATTTATGCGTTATCCGAAAAGGAACTTATAATACTACGCAGGTACCTTAATAAGAACCTAAAAAAGGGATTTATTTAAGAATCTAAATTACTAGCAGGATATCCGATACTCTTTATAAAGAAGAAAGACGGATCCTTACGACTATACGTAGACTATCGAAAGTTAAATAATATAACGATAAAGAATCGTTACCCGCTACCTAATATTAGCGAGCTGCAGGATCGGCTAGCTAAAGTAAAGATCTTTATAAAACTAGATCTTCGAGGAGTATATAACTTAATTCGAATAAAAGAAGGTGACGAATGGAAAATAGTATTTAGAACTCGATATAGATATTACGAGTATCTAGTTATACCGTTTAGTCTTACTAACGTACTAGTAACCTGCTAGGTATTAGTTAATAATATTATACGAGCTTATTTAGATCTTATAACGATCGTATACCTCGACGACATATTAATTTACTCTGAAACTCTTAAGGAACACGTCCTTTATATACAAGATGTATTAACATGCTTATTACAAGCTAAACTCCTCTTAAAGCTAGAGAAATACGAGTTTTATAAGACCTTAGTTAAGTTCTTAGGGTTTATAGTAATAACTAAAGGCGTTTATATAAGCCCTAAGAAGATTCAGGCTATATAGGAATAGCTTATACCACACGATATTAAATTAGTATAGGGGTTTCTAGGATTCGCTAACTTTAATAGACGTTTTATAGAAGGCTACTCTAAGAAGGCCTTGCCACTAACGGAAATCACCAAGAAAGATACGGGATTTCGATAGGACACTGACTAGAAGAGAGTATTTAAAGAACTGAAGCAAGCTTATATAGATCCTCCGGTACTCTATACGTTTCGTAACGGAGAACTAGTACGTATTAAAACAGATGCTTCGGATCTTATAATCGGAGCATGCCTCTATTAATAGAAAGACGGCAAGTGGTATCTAGTAGTATACTACTCACGCAAGATGTCTCTAGTAGAATAGAACTATAATATACACGACAAAGAGCTTTTAGTAGTCGTCTATTCTCTATAGCATTAGAGAGTATATGCTGAAAGTTATTCGGAGCTTACTATCTTCACCGATTATAAAAATTTAGTAGGTTTTATAACTATAAAAGAATTAAATCGACGATAAGTTTAATAGTCTAAACTCCTTAGGCAATATAAGTTTAAAATTCAGTATACCCTAGGAAAAGATAATGGACGAGCAGACGCTTTAAGTAGACGATCTGACTATATATAAGTAAAAGACATTACCACTCAACCTATCTTGAAATAAGAAAACGATAGGTCGTTGGTACTAGTAAGGAATCTAGCTACGACTATGCGAGTCACGACATATGCAGTTCCTGATTTAAAGGAAGTATACGAGAATAATAACCTAGCCGGATAACTTAGGAAGGAACAGCCTAGCCGGGACCTATTACTATATAAATAGAAGCTGTACTTACTACCAAAAGTAATAGAAGAAGTAATCAGGGATCACCATAATAATCCTTTACTAGGATATCTAGGAGTATCTAAAATATTAGAACTCGTTTAAAGAGTATACGCCGCGCTAAACCTGCGAGCGTTAGTCGAGTAATATATTAAGGAATATATATGCTGCTAGCAGAACAAATCTGCAAGACATACTAAGTACGGACAAATTCAGTTTACTAAAGTTCTAGACATACTATAGAAAGACGTCACGATAGACTTTATTATAAAACTACCTCGGTTAGTCGACCTAGTAACTAATAATAAGTACGACTTAATAATAGTTATTATTGATAAACTTACTAAGTATACCATTATAATCCTATATAAGGAATCCTACGACGCTAGTTAGCTTAGATTCATTTTATTAGATAGACTGATTAGAGATCATAGTATACCGGAATCAATAACTTCAGATAGAGATAAACTCTTTATATCAAACTATTAAAAGACTTTAATCGCGTTAATAGGAACTAAACTACGAATATTAACAGCCTATTACCCTTAAACGGATAGATAGACTAAACGTACCAATTAGATAATAGAAGTATACCTTAGATACTACGTTAATAAAAGGCAAAATAATTAGGTTATATTACTCCTAATAGCATAGTTAGTATATAACGATAAAAGGTTAGATATAATAAGGCTATTACCGTTTTTTATAAACTACGGTCGACACGCGAACTTATTCCTAGATCCTTGACAAGGACTAGATACCGAAAAAGCCTTAGTATTAACTTCTAATATAAAAAGCCTATATAAAGATATATAGTACACGATTAGCGAGACTAATATTACTATAGAGAAGTTAGTAAATAAGAAAAGAAAATTAGGTCCTTAGCTAAAGAAGGGGGATAAAGTATACCTCCTTATAAAGAATTTAAAAGGTATAAGACTAAGTAAGAAACTAGACTATATTAAAGTCGGACCATTTTTAGTTATTAGAAATAAAGGGCCTGTTAACTATAAATTACAGCTTCTACCTGACGCTAAAATTCACCTAGTATTCTATATCTTAATATTGGAACTAGTAGACCCCAACACACCTTTATAAGAAACCTTCTACTTCTAGATAGAAGAAGAGAATGAATTCGAAGCCGAAAGGATTCTATTATAATAAGGTCAGAGCTACCTAGTAAAATAGAAAGGATACGAGGACTTAGAAAATACCTGGGAACTAGTTACGAATCTTACGAACTGTTAAGAGCTCCTCTAGTAGTATTACCAAACCTAGGCGCACCCTAGACGATCCACTCGAGAGCTCCAGGCGAGAGAGTTCCGGAACCCTCGAACTCTAAAAAGGTAGGATACTCTACGAGTGCCTATTTAACTTCACCGGCCTTTTTAAGCTCTTCTAGACGTTCTAACTCTTTAATATCGTTAAGACCCTTATTAAATATCCGCTATTCCTTCTCTTTTAGGAAACGCTTCTATTAACGAAGGCGTTTTAGCTTTATCTATTTTTAACGAGCTATTTCGTTAGTAGCCTCCTACGCTACCTCTATCTCCATCTCTTCGCGTTTAAGCTTCTCTATAACTTTATTAATACTAGAGAAGTAGACGATAGGTACGGCCGGTTTATATTATTTTCTAAGCCGAATATATTCCGCGCACCGTCAAGAAAGAGAAGACACCTGATACTCCTTTTAAGATCTTACGTATCGTAGACACGATACTATTATAATTACTCCCTTATAAGCCACTCGATCCGATAGCTTAGTACGGCGTTACTATAAACGAGACGATATAAATACTTATTAAACCTTTAGGATAAAGGTTTAGGGGGATAAGGGGTAATATTATAACCTTAGTAAGTGGAGCCTTAGCGGACGTTATAAGCGCTTACTAAAGTTGAATATACCTTAGTATAACGGGTTAAGCGATCGCTCGACCTAATCGCTCTAGTTAACGCAGGTTAATCGCTAGCGACCAGCGCGAGCGTAGGCTTTCCTATGTCTATATAGAGAGCGTGATCTTTCCCTTAGATAGGAGCTTCGTGCTTAACTTATATTATTAACCTAGATATCTCCTAGATACTAAATATAATACTCCACCTGTATTAGACCAGTTTAGTACGAAGCCTGTTTACCCTAGTCCTTAATACTCCTCTCTACAAGATCCACCTAGACTCCGGAGCCTTCTAGTTAGAAGACGACGGGTCGTAATAGTACGCCGTCGCTACGTAAGTAGTATATTATAAATAGTATAAGACCGGCCTTATACTCTTCCTTCTAATATAAAGTAGAATAGCTTAGGTACTATTTTATTATAAGCCTTAAAGTATATATTTCCGCCTTATAATTAGATATTAGGCCCTTTAGGCGCGTACGGTTAGGTATAGGGCCGGTAGGAGGGCGAGGGCGTTACGGCTAAACCTAAGGGCTTTACGGTAGGCTTTATAATAGGGGAGGAGGATTACGCCTTTAAGTACGTAGTAGAACCGGGGGTTTAAAAGTAGGAAGTAACTATTCTATAATTATATATTAACGTTTAGACTAGCGATTTAGTTATAAGACCGTATTAAGATTAAGTTCTTATAGAGGGGGTCTTTTTCACTAAAGGACCTAGAGTAGGTTAGTAAAGAAAAGGACGGAGTAGTAAGAAGTAGTAATACTTAATAATATAAATAAAGCCTTAATATAGACTAATTAGGGGCTAGGAAGTTAGTAATAGGCTTAGTATACGCGTACCTTATATAAGTTTATTATAATATCTATATATAAATATATAGATTAATATAAAGAAGAATAAAAAAGTATAAGACGCGTATAAAAGAGTAATAATATAAATAGGATAGGTAGAGAGGAAAAAGAAAAGTTCTATTACGTAATATATATTACTTAGCGGGTAAACCTTAAGATATTATAGTACTATATAGATATAGAAGGAGGTAGTTATACTAAGCCTTAGCTATTTATACTAAGCCGCTAGTAATCCGACCCTAAAGCTACTTGGAAGGGGTGAATTTTTTTCCGGCTGGAGTTAGATCGCCGTATATACTAAACGTAAGCGTTTTCACCTTATATAAAGTTAGTATATAGGCTAAGTATAGGCGGTTAACCTTAGATAAGGTTTAAGCGGTATTTAGTAAATTAAGTAGTATATATACTAAGTATAAGTATCTAGTTACAGTAATTTAAGGGTAGAATCTAAGGCCTTTAAGGTCTTTTACAGCCCTAGAACTCTTCTTAATATAATGTATATGCTTAGTATATGCATTAAAATTTTTTTTTAAAAGGCCGCGAAGTATACCACATATACTATTCATATATATAGTACTAATAAGTAGACTAACCGTTTTTTCGGTACTTAGGGGTCCTTTTAGGTATTAACCCGACTCGCTAAACTACTTACGGCTAGTTTATTACCTATATAGGTTTAGCCTTGCATAGTAATTATGAAATCGGTTCCAAATAGAACCGACGCGGTCAGTCTACTAATAAGAGTTGACCCCTGATGAGGTCAGCCGCATATGCTGAGTATAGCGTCTGACCCCAGCCGACCGCATATGCTTTGCTTCCACTGACCCCCGCCGGAAAAAAACTCACCCCTTCCGAGCTGGGACCCGGCAAAAAAGCTGGAACGTTCAGAATTGGGCCTTGGCGGGAACCCTACCAAAATCCTTGGCTTGAACATTCCAGCTTTTTTGCGACCCGCGGTGCGAGGCTACGTGATTACCCCTACTAACTCAAAGAGGTTTAGCTAAAATCTTACAGACCAACCACAGCAAATGTGAGGGCCTGCGACCGCACCTGTATCTTCGCCGAATTTACACTCGTTCTCTTCAATCTCAATATTCTACCAGCAGTCCCGCAGGTGTATGATGAAGAGCGGCCAATGGCATCAACGATGATCCTGTCACAAACGCATGGGAAAGTCAGTATCCGTAAGATCCAATCACATCGGCACAATGTGATGCGTATTTTGCTTGGAAGTCTTGGAATCCAAAGCTTGGCCTCCTTGGCCTCCTTGGCTTTTTCAACTCCCAAGGACTGCTAACAAATGACAAGAAGATGCTCCCCTCTTTCGTTGCCGCCATCGTCTTGGCCGATCAGACTGTCCAAGACTTTCTGTACATAAAGATGAGACGAAGAGACTGCCTCGCACAATATCCGAGTCCGCTAAGCCCGTGATCTACGATGCTCTCATCTTCTGACTATTACCCGGTGACTCCCTACCAAAAGAATTTCGTCAAGATTGGAAAGAGCCAGGACGTCGTGAGGAACCATCCTCGTACAATGGAAGCTGCGGCGGAGAAGGCAGATGGCCCGACTACACCGGAGTGCAGTCAACGGGAGCTGAGACCACCACCCGAGGCACATAATTTACAGGATAGCTACTGCCATCGGGCAAATTCTATGTTAGATTATCCTCAGGAGTCTGACAGCCTACCGCGAGCTTCACGGGACCCAGAGAAGGCATCTTCATATCATCAGCACACGCAATATTACCAGAACATAACTTATCGTACCTCGAGCGCTAAAACAGACGAGGATATGGGTGAATATGACGAGGAAGGAGTCGGCCCAAAGAGAACTGCTCTTTGGATACTGGTGAGCCATCCAAACCATCGAAAACCCCCACAAGTACTGATTACTGTAATAGTTCTACCTTTCCGCTCTCGCACCCCTCGTTGCCCTTCCGATGGCCATCTACACACTTCTGACTACAATTCTTCTCTTATTGCTATCCCCAATCTTATTCTTGCTGGAACTGCGGCCACTCAGAGCACATTTCTATCGCCTCCTCGCCCCATCACCCAGATTCCAACTCCGCCTGATCTCATCATCCCACGACATCAGATTCACAAAACTTTATACCGCTCGCAGCGCAGCCATCTTGGTCCTGGCCAATACCTTCGCACCACTGTATACCGTGGCCATAGCAGCCTTTGCATGGGTCGGCGGGGTATTCTGGTTCTACACGGCTATACTGGGTAACCCGGACGGCAAGGAAGAGAGGGATGATGGCAGGGAGTTTGTGCTGACGGTGAGCGGGTGGTGGGAGAAATGGTTGGTCCAGGGTTTGAGGTGAATGCGATGATCGGTGGAATATAAACAATAAGCTGGCGTTAACTATCTGGTCTACGATGCCAACACGCACAGCTCTTCTCCAATTAGCTCTCAGTACCTTTTCAATCACGCAAAAGCCTTGGTATCTGATTTGTGTTTGAAGAGAAAGTTGACTAATGTAGTAGAGTTGCATGCCAATAAAGAGTGCTACTATTACTAAACCTCGATGCAGACTCGAACACACCCCATTCTGTTCATCGCTCACAGTTTAGGAGGAATAGTTGTTCAAAAGTGTAGGTCGTCTTCACTAGGGTCCAAGAAGCGCCGGATGTTGATGTAGGTAAAATTATATGTTTAATCGCATTAATCGAGTTACCGATCGTAAATACTTTAGGTAAAACTATTATAGCTCGTCTCTACGCAGAATTTCCGACTTTTATGACTATGTTGTCAGGAAATGAATTCGTCGAGATCTCGAGATCTCGTCTTGATAACGACGGGATTGCTGAGGTCAAAAAACGTATTGAGACGCTTGTAAATACGTGTGAGAGTTTTATTCTTCCTCGACGACGTCTATTAGCTTGTTCTCGAATATAACTATATTCGATTGATCGAGAAGGGGAACAACTCATTTTACGTTCAGGAAACGCTCACATTCCTCGATGAGCAAAGAAACAAACAACCTCGATCAAGTAGCAGAATGACTCACGATACAAAAGTCACACAAAACCCAATCCTTTCGAAGGAAAATCTACATGTCGCTCCTCTTTTCTTCTCTTCTTACTCACTCTTTCCTCATTCGCATCCTTACATCCTTGCTCTACCTCACATCGATCGAACCAAGAACAATCACTGTCGAAACACCCTCTAACGCCCGTCCTCATTAATTACAGCCTCACTCAAAACCACGGAGAACAACACAAGATGCCTGCCTATTCAGGCTTTCCGACATCGAGAGAATGCTAGATCACCTCTGGTTCCCATCAAGGCACCTAACCCAACCTACCATCTCCCCAACCCCCAAACAACAGCCCCACTCATCGCACCTGCCACCTCCAAGCCAGCACCGAAAACCACACCACCACTCTACCTACGCCCCACATATCCCCACACCACACCATACCAAGCCCATGACAAGCTCTCCGCCGAACATCGCCATTCGCTCAAGCACAACAACCAGCACGAAGGCCAGATTCGCCATCGCCAAGCTCGGTGCGCTGGAAGCGGAAAATCGTGCGGTTTCAATAAGGGAAGGGAGTATGATGACATGAAACGACAACAGCAGATATTAGTATTGGTATGGTGGGTCAAACAAGTTACGAGGACGAGATCAGCACAGGGGACAGATACGATTTATGATGATGGAAACAGGCTGACCTGACCCGCCGGGAAGGGAACGGCGTGAAGATCATCGTTTTGCTCCTGTTGTAGAGACATAGATCAGGGTCAACGAAGAAACGAAGAAAGGTGACGATTGGAAGAGGTAGGTAGCTTAGGATGACAAGGGAGGAGTGGGGAGATAAATCGATATTCGGTAAAGGATAGTCTAGATAGATGTATTCATATCATAGAAAAGCGAGCAGCTGACACCGAATCCAGCCAGTTGTACAGACGCGGTAAAACAATGCGTAACCCCCAGCGCACAGGATGAAGAAAAACCCCGAGATGATTCTAGTATACAGAGGTATAGACGGATGGACAAATCCTCGTAACAGATGTGTGCCCTGGCCGTTAACTTATCGTTGACGTGCGCTCGCGTGCACTATCTGTCGACAGATTTCAGAGGTGTGGATACTCTCTTCCCAACTCATCACATGTCTTCCAGCAATGGGAACGCGGAACCCAAATGCAATGATATGCGAGTCATGAGTCTTCCTCAAGAGTCGTGGTCGTGTTCAATGTGCGCTTGCAGTGGCTGTGGAGGATGGGACTTCTGTCAATGGGCGCACGGTTGTCAGCAACGCATCACCACTATGAGGGAAAGAGATGGAAGGTGCGGCTGATCTCTCAGTGGAGTGTTTGGGTTGTGTTGGACAAGGGGGAAGAGGAAGAAGGGTAAGGTACTGACTGGTTGGGCTGACACCAGAAATCGTTTTCACGACCTCTTCTTTGCCTAGAATATATCGTGTTAGTCTGTGTTGTGGCGTGGCATGGCCGAGTATGCCCAGGAACAAAGAGAATGCTAGGTGTACCTGAGACCATATCCATCAGGAAGAGCGCGCCATCGTGGTCTGAGTAGTCGTCGTAATGCACGGCTCCCATCTTGGCCTGTAGAGGTTTTCGGATTAGCATCACTCTTTCTAAACTGCATTGGAAGTCACGGCCATCTGTCCGTAAACGACGGACGCGAAGTTCCATTCAATATCACAAGTGTGTGGTTGCTTGCTCGATTGTGGTCTTGGAACGTTCGTACTGATGGATAGACGGGCAGGATGACTTCATGAATCCACATACCAGATAGCCATTGTGAACAGTCGTGTCTGTGGTCGGAGGGAACGTCGACAATTTGTCATATTGGTCCTGCGTAGGGTTCTCGATGACCCAGACGCCCTTGGTTCCTTCCTCCCAGCCGAACAGGTCTGCGAGCTTGGTCCCATTACACTGGAGACTCGCAGTGGTGTCGACCATGTGCTAAGAAACATTGGGGCGTCAGTGATATTCGTCATCTACCGATCATCAGTCGCTCACCTGCCATTCCTCAATCGATAAGGCAGCCTCCCCATCTCTCCGCTCCATCTCTCTGCCCTCGAGGCTGGTGCTCCGTCGTTTCTTGTATCCGTATCCGCTGGCCGCTGGCCTGATATTCGCAAAGCCGGAACCCGGTTTGAACTCAGGGATGAGGTTGCCCGTCCTCGATTTCGCTGGATCACCCGGGGGGATCGGGAGCCAAGTGCCGCCTCCTCCATAACCCGGATACGAGTGAGAACCGGTGTCGCTCAGACACACGGCATGGGGATCCCCATCTGAATCCATTATACGGCCACATGCCGACACTGACCCTTCATTGTGCCAATTCCCCACGCCTCCAGGGAGGGTAAAGATCCCCACGTAGACGGACATAATGCGGCCGACAATGTTGTCGGGGAACACGCAGCAGAAATTGGAGGGAATGTTTCTGCACGCTGTGACGGGTGGCTGCCCTGGATAGGCCGCACATTCATCGTTACGCCACGCGATGATGTTCACCGCGGAGGCCACACTCAGCAAGGACGCAGCAAGGCAGAGTGACCGCATGTTTCGTCGTTGCGTATCGAACACGATAATAAGGTCGTGGTGTAAATCGCGCTTCAACGAACAATCAATCAATCGTCCAGCGAGAGACTGACGGATGGACTGCTAAAAATTAGGAGCGTGAGGGTCTGTAGAGCAGGCGCGGCAGAAGTACGAGCACAGATGGGCTGCTCGATGTCGAAATGGTATGATGAAGGTGGTTGCTCTATTCACGGCTGCCAGTAGAGAAAGATTGTAATGATGATGATGATGATGATGATGATGATGATGAGTGCCTGTGAGAATGATATCGTTTGACTGGCTTCTGGTCAACGTGCTCGCTGCACTCTTATATACATCATCGAGGAGGATCTGTTGCCCGATAGCTCTGGTACTCACGAAACACCAAGCTTCTATCTTTAGCAACGAATCTTAGGATCAAGATCCCTCTGAACTCTATCCGTATACTTGATGTACGAGACCTGCCCTGCTGTCGTGAGGGAGTGATCGCCGCAGCAGTCGTGGGTGCCAGGCTGGACAATCCCCCTTGATCGATCACAGCAGTGATCCTGGCGATTGTATACTAAGGATGTCTCCAGTATCACCTCCATGTCCAACGCATGTAACCGTGTAAGAGTGACCGCAGCAGGAGTCGTTGGTGCCAGGCTGGACAATCCCCCTTGATCGATCATA